>Ga0136631_10000276_pt1 | contig 16083 bp, 15 predicted proteins | sample AntDrymUQ6012206_2_FD_104655 | JGI IMG/M metagenome (GOLD analysis project Ga0136631, IMG submission 104655) | Polar desert sand microbial communities from Dry Valleys, Antarctica - metaG UQ601 (22.06) | ecosystem: Environmental > Terrestrial > Soil > Desert | place: Antarctica: Dry Valley... | reverse complement strand
GATTTCCCGGTCACGGTACAGGGCCGAATCGGCAAGCACCTCGAGACGCAGCTCGGATCGGGCGGGCCGCTCGTACGGGTTGTCACTACCAATGGTGGAGTGAAGATCTCGCAGCAGTAGGGCGAGGAAGCCAGGGGTGCGAGCTGAAGACCCCAGCCGAGAACGATTCTGAAGAGAGCCAGCCTGGAACGATTACCCGACCGCCAGCCGTCCGGCGAAAACTTCTCTACGGCCTCAGCTCTCCGTGATCGGCCGGCTCGCGGCCGCGCCGCATGAAAAGAAACTCGTAGAGGACCGCTGCCACGAGCGCCCCGACCACCGGGGCGGTCCAGTAGAGGAACTGCGCCTCGAAAACACCGCTCGCGACAGCCGGCCCGAATGAGCGGGCCGGGTTCATCGACGCCCCTGTGCGTGACCCGATGGCCAGAATGTCGGCCGCCACGACGAACCCGATGCCAAGCCCGCCGATCTTCGGCCCGCGCAGATCGACCACGGTGCCGTAGATCACGAACATCAGCAGAAACGTGGCGATCGCTTCGAGCAGAAAGGCCTGTCCGCCGGTGGTATCGAGCGCGATCGATTGGCCACCGCCCCGCGTCGCCATGAATATCGCTTCCGGAAAAGTCGCCTTGAGCGCGTAGGCAGCCGCGACAGCGCCGAGGATCTGAGCGATGATGTAAAGCCCCGCCATCATCGCCTCGATGCGGCGTGTCGCCAGAAATGCCAGCGTTACCGCGGGGTTGAAGTGACCCGAGATGCGCATCAGCGCGCTGACCATCACCGCCAGGATGAGACCGTGCGCAAGCGCGACCTCCACCAGCGCCGCCGGGCTTCCCGAAATCTTCGCCGACATGATCGCTCCGCTTCCCACGAACACCAGAGCGAAGGTGCCGATGAACTCAGCGATGAAATGACGCCAGGCATCCCGCATTGACCCGCTCCCGAAGTGAGTGTTGGGACGGCGGGACGGGGAAGGAACTATCTCTAGTTCACCCTGCGCAGCACCAGCGCCGCGTTGATGCCGCCGAAGCCGAACGAATTGGTGAGGATGTGCTCCACCCTCTCGGTCCGCCCCGTTCCGGGCAGAAAGTTAAGATCGCAGGCCGCGTCCGCAACCTGAAGATTGATCGTGGGAGGAAGCCATTCACGCTCGAGCGCGAGCGCGCAGATCGCGGTCTCGATCGCGCCCGAAGCCCCGAGCGCGTGACCGTAATAGCCCTTGGTTCCGCTTACCGGCACCCGGTAGGCCTTCTCTCCCATCACGCTCTTGATCGCCATCGTCTCCGTCGAGTCGTTGAGAGGTGTCGAGCTCCCGTGAGCGTTCACGTATCCGATCTCTCCGGCCGACACGTTTGCGTCTGCGAGCGCCAGGCGCATCGACCTCGCTGCCTGGGAGCCATCGGGCTTGGGTGCGGTCATGTGGTGGGCATCGTTGGTCGTTCCATAGCCGGCCACCTCGGCGTAGATCTTCGCGCCACGCGCCTGCGCCCGGCCATGCTCCTCGAGAATGAGAACCGCCGCGCCTTCGCCCATCACGAACCCGTCGCGGTCCTTGTCGAACGGGCGCGAGGCAATCTCGGGCTCTTCGTTTCTCGTCGACATCGCCCGGATCAACGAGAAGGCGCCGAAGCAGAGAGGCGCGAGCGGCGCTTCCGCACCGCCGGCGACCATCACATCGGCGTAGCCGTCGCGGATCTGCCGGAACGCATCGCCAATGGCGATCGTCCCCGAAGCGCAGCTCATCGCATTGGTGGAGTTCGGTCCCATCACGCCGAGCTCGATCGCGATGTTGCAGCTCGACGCCCCGCCGAACACCGACAGGGCTAGCGTCGCATCCACTTCTCTGAGACCGCGGTCGAGAAAAACGCCGAGCTGTCCCTCCGCGTAGCCGATTCCGCCAAGTGCGGTTCCCATGTTCGCGCCGACCCGTTCGCGATCCTCGCGCGCGAGATCCAGATCGGCGTCCGCCAGCGCCATTTGCGCTCCTACGACGGAAAACTGCGAGAAGCGGTCAAGGCGCTTCGCCTTCCGGTGGTCGAGATGATCCGCCGGATGGAAGTCGTTGATCTCCGCCGCGTTGTGGCTGCGAAAGGGAGATGGATCGAAGCGGGTGATGGAGGTGACGGCGGAGCGCTGTCGCTGTAGCCCGGACCAGAGTCCCTCCCGTGTGGTTCCGATCGGCGTGATGGCGCCGATTCCGGTGATCACTACCCTGCGCTCCTTCACCGCCATCCTAACTTCCTCCTTCCCGTTCGGCGACCTTCGCCAGTCCGGCGAGTGTGCGCGACGCTATTCCGTGAACGAACACCGGACCTATCATCAGGGTCGCGGCCAGAGCTCCTATCCCCGGCCAGCGCGGCCCATCCCACGCGTGCACTATGCGTACGTGCGTGCCCTCGGGCCGGCGGTGAAACTCCCACTCGACTTCCATGCCTTTGGTTATACCCCCGATGTGACGAAATCGGATCGAGGGACGGGAATGATCGACGGACATCAGCGAGAGCCACCACGTAGGCCAGTTCACGACGGCCACTCCCGCCGAGCCGAGATGGAATGGGCGGTGAGCGGACATCTCGACAACCCCTCCACCATCTGCCTTGCGCTCGCGGAACCTCACATAACGATAGTGGGCGAGGTGTTCCGGCCACTGTTCTACCCGGCTTGCCAGCCGGAACATGACTTCCCCGGGTGCGCGAACCAGCCGCTCGTCCACCGTCTGCATCGGCGCGCCAGTTGGCATGGCGCCCAGATCGAATGCCGCCGGTGCCTGGTTCGTCATCGGAGTTTCGGAGCCCAGCTCGCCGTCACCCTGAAGATCCGGCGCTGCCTCACTTTCGCCGGGCGCGTAACCGCCTCTCTCACTGTATCGAGCAGCTCCTCGGGAGTGAACCCCCGCATCACTGAGACAACGCCGTCGTGACGGCTAACGGCATGAAATCGAAGGGGAAACGAGGCGAGCCAGAGTCCTGCCGCCGCGATTCTGCTGCGGCGCAGGTCGCTCACGATCACGCGGATACGGGCGACGCGATCCATCTCTCGCAGCAGCGTCACCGCATGCGGCCGCGAGAAGTGGTGCAGCACCTGCGAGCACATCACGACATCGACGCTCCTGTCCGCGAACGGGAGCTCGAGCGCGTTCCCGCATACGGCGAAATCCACGGCCGGCCTGCTGGCGCGCGCGAGCTCCTCGGCGGCGTCGAGGCCGATGGCGTGCAGCTCGATGCCGTTCTCATCGGCGACCTCGCGCGCGCGGCTCGGGATGTCCCCCAGTCCGGTGCCGACGTCGAGCAGAGACGCGCGGCGCGGCAGCTCCCTGAGCACAGCCCTGAACTCATCGATCGCGGCGCTTCTGCCTCCGAACAGCGTGTTGGACCGGGCGACATCCCTGAGCGATCGGGTAACGACATCGGGATCGACATCGGGCGCATCGAGGAGCTCGCTTCGGTCCGAGCGGGGGGGCGTAAGGAGCGAGCGCATCACCTATCGCTCCAGCTGGGAGTACCCGCCGCGGTAGTAAAGCAGAGGCTTGTTGTTTTCGGCGCGGGCGGCTTCCACGCGGCCCACGATGATGGTGTGATCGCCGCCATCATACAGTGTGGTGCGCCGGCATTCGATGACCGCGACGACGTCGTCGAGCACCGCGACGCCGCTCCGCGCCCGGCTGTAACCCACCCCCTCGAACCTGTCGATGTCTACGATCGAGAAGCGGCGGGCAACCTGTTCCTGCTTGGCGGACAGGATGTTGACCACGAAACCCTCCGCCATCGTCAGGGGCTCGTGGGCGGAGGCAGTGCGCTCGATGCAGATGAGCACGAGCGGAGGAACGAGGCTCACCGAGGAGAAAGCGCTGACGGTAATGCCGAAGTCCCGGCCATCGGCGCCGACGGTGGTGACGACCGTCACTCCGGAGGGAAATCGTCCCAGCACATTCCGGAACTCGTCTTCGGTGACGCTCAATTGCGGATCGCCGGCGAGAGAAACAGATCGAAGAGGAAGCGTGGTTTGAGCACAGTCTCGGCGGGCACGAAGTCGCCGACGACACCCATGAGAAGGTCGGCCATTTCCTTTCGAGTCGAGAGCGCACGAGCGGCGTGGTTGATGAGGGGTGTGAACGCGATAGCCATGCCCACGATGCGCTCGAGCTTCCATTTCCCGCTGAATTCCCTGCGCCGCGCGGCTTCGTAGCCTCGGAGCGCCTCGAGACCGGCATCGCCGTTGGCCCTGACCGCCTCCATCACGAACGGCGCGAGGATCTCTCCGCCGCGTAGAGCGGCGTAGACTCCCTCGCCCGTGAAAGGATCGAAGAAATCGGCTGCGTCGCCTACCAGCGCGGCTCCGGCCGCATACGCTCGTCGGGCCACCGAGTTGAAAGGTCCCGTCGCGCGCACGGTAGAAACTTGTTCGGCACCTTCGAAGCGCGCGGCGAGATGCGGACGTGATGCGATCCAGCCTCTGAAGAACGCCTCGCGGTCGCCCGAGATCTCGGACGATCGGGATGCGGATAGCACGACTGCGACGTTGGTGATTCCATGTCCGACTTCCGCCAGGCCCAGATACCCCTGGGCATCGACGTGCATCTCGCCCATGCCGCGCATTCCCGCAACGCCCCGGTAATGAGATACGAGTCCGATGCGCCGAGGCCAGGCTCTGGTGCGGACCAGCCCGAGACGCCGGCCAACCACCGAGCGAAGGCCGTCAGCTCCGACAACGACGCGGCTCTGAAGCTTGCGCCGCGTGTCGTTGGCGGCGTGCACCACCACACCGTTTACGCTGCCTCGATGATCACGCGTAAGGTCGGTAACCCGCGCGCCTTCCTCGACACGCGCTCCGGCGTGTCGGGCCCGCCGGAGCAGGATCTCGTCGAGGACAGTTCTCCGCAGAGCGAGGCCCCGGTTTCTGAAAGCCGCGAAGCCCTTTACGCCCGCGAACTCGGCGTCGACGGTCTCACCGTTCGGCGCGCGCAGAGTCATCCCCGCCAGCTGGGCAGCGCCTGCTTCCTCGATTTCTTCGAGCACACCCATGTCGGAGAATATCCGCGACGCCTGGGGGCTCAAATACTCCGCGCACACCTTGTCGCGCGGAAAGTGCGCGCGATCGAGAACCAGAACGTCGACCCCCTCTTTGGCGAGCGACCACGCGGTTGCCGCTCCCGCGGGCCCGCCGCCGACGACGATGACGTCGGCGTCCCTGCTTTCAGGGTAAGTCAACCGACCGCGCGCGAAACGCGCTGAAACAGGCCCATGTAGCGCCAGTGAGGGCGGGGCAGGTTGAGGACCGATGCCGCGCGGGTCAGATAGGGAAGCACGACCGAACGCGAATCGGCGGAGAACATGAAGCGGGGATGATCGGCCGCGAACCGTTTGAGGCGCTCGACGGTCGCGTCGAACGGGATCTCGCGCGAGAAGTAGAAGGCGGGGTCCAGCAGCGAGCTTTCGGCGGGCACGACCTCCTCCGCCACCGCGATGCGGTGCAAGGTCGTCCCCGGGTAGATGCGCAAGCCGACTGTTACGTACACAGCGTCGCCGCGGCCGAGCCGCCAGCGCGCGAACTCCAGTGTCTCCTCGACCGTCTGCACCGTCTCGCCGGGTCCGCCGACCAGAAAAATCCACAGTGTCCTCAGCCCGTGTTTCTCCACTCTTTCGGCGACCTCGCGGACCTTGGCCGCGCTGAACCCTTTTTCCAGCCTTTCAAGAACCGCATCGCTCGCGCTCTCCGCCGTGATCCCGAGGGATCGGAAGCCGGCCGCTCTCATCGCCGACAACAGCTCGTCCGGCGCGACCGCCGGAGTGAAGTTGGTGGTATCGAGCTGGATACCGAGCTTCCTTCGCCCGATCGCCTCGCAGACCTGAAGCGCGTGGCCTGGCGGAGAGTTGAAAGTCGAATCGACGAAGTCGAAGTGGCGGACGCGGGCGCTCCTGTGGAGCTCTTCGATCTCGTCCGCGACGAGCTCGGGGTCGCGAGTGCGGTATCCCCAGCCCTCGACGTTCCTGTAGGTGCAGTACACGCACTTGTAGACGCAGCCGCGCTTGGTCTGAATCGGAACGGTCGCGCCATGCCGCTGATAACGCGCGAGGTCGATCCAGCGATGAAGCGCCGGCGGGGGCAGCGAATCGAGATCGGCCTCCTCGCCCGGGGGGCTGAACACGACCGTGCCGTGACGATCGCGTACGACGCCGGGGAGGGATTCAACCGGCCTCCCAGCCGTGATCGCGTCGACGAGCGCGATGCTCGCCCGCTCACCGTCCCCGGCCACCGCGTAGTCGACGCCAAGGTCCCGGAACAACGCCTCAGGCGCTACTCCGAACGCCGCGCCACCGGCGATGACCTTCGCCCGCGGCGCGGCGCGGCGCAGGGCCTGAAGAATCGAGCGCGCCTCCGGCGTATAGTGGCGGAGCGCGATCGCATCGCTGTTGTCGATGTTGCGGACCGAGACGCCTACGATGTCCGGATCGAACGCGCGCGCGGCCTCTGTCGCCGATGCAACGGGATCACGCGAGAAGCACAGGTCCGCAAATCGAACCTCGTGGCCCACTCCATCGAGCGCTGAAGCAACGCAGGCGAGACCGTTCGGCACGACCGGATACGGCTGTCGCTCCCGATTGGTGCTGACAAGTAATACCCGTGCCCCGCCCATCCCTATCTCCGTGTCCGCGTTCGTGCTCCCGGCCTTACGACATGACTAAAGCTACAAGAGCGCCCACAAACGAGCAGAGCAGGTTGACGACGTCATTGTTCAATCCGCGGATTCCGCCGGCGCGTCTCGCGCGCTCCCCGCACAGGTGGACCGGTTGTTCGGTCGGAGCGCCGCACGCGTCGCACCAGTACCGCTCCTGAGCCGTCGCGCCGAGGAGGGAATCGGCAACACTGCCGGCAACGCCGCCAGATGCGATCGCGTGGAAAGGCGCATCCCACCCGGTGAGCGGCGCCATAATCGCGATGAAGACCGCCCCTCCGAGGGAGGCCGCTGAGCCGGCGACGGAGATCCCGCCTGAGGTTCCAGGGGGAACGCGCTCGCCCGAGACGATCGAGCGCGGCTCGCCACCCAGAAGAGTGCCAACTTCGGTGGCCCAGGTGTCGGCAGTCGATGCCGCGAGCGCGCCGATGCCGGCCGCCGGCCAGATCGCGGACGGTGTCACGATGAACGCGGCGGCGGCGGCGGCGAATACACCGCCGTTCGCCAGGACCTGCCACGCATCCCGTGGACCGCTCTTCACGAGAATCGGATCCACGAGCTGAGCTTTGCGCTGCGCGCCGATCGTGGACAACGCAGTGCTGGAGAGAAAAAACGCGACAAGCAGAATTCCCCAGCTCCAGCCGGCGCTCACCGCGATGGTCCCGACGAGCGCGGCCGCTATCGCCCCGCTGCGTGACAGCGCGCGCGTTCGGTACGCCACAACGGAGATGGCGCCTGAAAGCAGCGCACCGATTATCGCTCGGAAAAGCGGCTCTGACGGCAGTGAGATCCCAGTTCGTGCAAAGTTAGAACGACAAAGATCCGAGTGGACAGAGGCACAGCCGGGAGTCGCGAGAACTTCTCGCAACTCGAATCTGCGCTTCTCTTCGCTCGGATCTGTGTCGTTCCAAGTTAAAATTAGCGAGGGTGGCGTTATCCACGGGAGTCAAAACCGGGGTCGCCGGCGCTTGAAGGCCATTCCGGCGGCGGTTAGCTTGCCCTCTCCGTCTACGAGATAAATGTCCGGCTTCGTCAATGCACTGGTTCCGCTCAGCCTCCTCGAGGCAGTCCGCAGCGTCGACATTCCCGAGGGAGACGATGTCGAGGTCGAATATGTGCAGGAGCACCGGAACAAGCGATTCGGACTGAGCGAGACGGTCATCGCCCAGATCGGACGCTACAAGGAGGCGATGAAGCGCGGTCAGCCGATCGCGGTCAACGAGCCGGCGGGAATCGCCCGTCTGATCGCGCGACGCGCCGACGCAAACGAAATCTTCGTGCGAGCCGGGACGTTTCTCGCGACCCGAATATACAGGATGATTCCCTCGTCCACGCGGCAGGTGATACACCTTCTGCCGGGGTTCGTCGTGCGGCCGCTGGCGTTCCGCCAGCTGAGGAAGGCCGGTGCGAAGTACTTCGGCGCCGATGTCAGGCGCGTTGGCGCATCGATCGTCGTCGCCGTCAGGGAGTCGGTCACTGCCGGGGGAACCCCGAAGGGATCGGGGTGCGTCTACTACGAGTCGGCGGTTCGTGAAATGCTGCGATTGCTCGTGAACGGCGGCGGGATGGTCGATCATGTGCACTGCCTCGATCGCGGCGAGGATGTCTGTGAGTGGCGCGCCGAATGGCGCGCGGTGAAAGCCACGAAGTAGCTCGCACATGCTGAAGCGCGAGATGCTGCCTGACCTTCAGTCGGCGCTTGCCGGCGCCCGTCTGGACGGGTGGCTCCTCTACGATTTCCACGGGTTGAATCCTGTCGCCCGCGGGATGCTCCAGCTCCGGGGAATGACCACCCGCCGGTTTTTCGTCTACATCCCCCGCACCGGAGTACCCGTTGCGCTCACTCACGCCATCGAGCAGGGTCCATGGCAGGATTGGCCGCCCGATTGGAAAAAGGAGAAATACAGCGGGTGGCGCACGCTGGAGGCGCTTCTTTCCGCGACGGTGAAGGGAAAGCGGATAGCAATGGAGTATTCGCCCGGTGATGCGGTGCCGTACGTCGACCGGGTTCCCGCCGGAGTCATCGAGATGGTGCGGACCGCGGGCGCGACGGTCGAGTCGTCAGCTGACCTCATCTCGATGTTCTACGCGGTCTGGAGCGACGAGCAGCGCGCCTCTCACGAGCGGGCTGCGCGCGCGGTCTCGACGATCGGGCAGCAAGCGATCAGGCTCGCCGGCAGCCGCGCCGGGAGCGCCGCGCCTCTCACCGAGTTTGCGCTGGCCACCTGGATACGCGATCGCTTCGAAGGTGGAGGCCTGTTTACGGATCACGGTCCGATCGTCGCGATCGGCCCTAACGCGGCCAATCCACACTATGAGCCCTCGGCGGAACGCTCCGCCACGATCAACCGCGGAGACATACTGCTGATCGATCTCTGGGCGAAGGAAAAAGAAGGTGTCTTCGCCGATCAGACCTGGATGGGATCGCTCGGTGAACCAGCGGAGCGCGACAATTCGATCTGGCTGGCGGTGCGGGACGCGCGCGACGCCGCAATCGGTCTGCTGAGGGAGCGCCTCGGCGCCGGGAAGACGGTGCGCGGTGGCGAGGTGGACGACGCTGCACGCGCGGTGATCGTGAAGCGGGGATACGGGGAGTTTTTCACGCACCGCACCGGCCACTCGATCGACCCGCGTGATCTCCACGGCTCGGGACCGCACATCGACAACCTCGAGACGCGCGAGGAGCGCGCGCTGATTCCGGGCGTCGGGTTTTCAATTGAGCCAGGGGTCTACCTTGCCGGAAAGGTCGGGATGCGCAGCGAGGTGAATGGATTCATCGGCAGGGATGGGCTGCTGATCACTCCCGCGGATTATCAGAGTGAGATGATGATCGTCTAAGAGAAAACTGCAATTGCAGTTGTTCTCCAGGCTAACGGCCCCCTATCGCCTGCCATACGGCCGGATCCTCCAGCCCGAGCCGCCAAAGCGCGAACGTCGTCACCCCGAGCCGTCGCGCATCATGCACCAGGGTCTCGATCAGTACCCGGTCGCTCACCCACACCTCCCACCCCTCCGGCGAGCTGGCGTTGAGCGTGGCCGATCCGAGGTCCCTCGTCAGTGCGGTGTTCGTCATGATGGAGAGGCGGCGGGCGTCCTCGAAGCTGATCACCTCCGTCTCCGCCGCGCGGCGCCAGCGGTAACCGTACAGCGGCAGCGCTGCCACCACCCGCTCGGCGCCGACCTCGGCCACCCTCATCCCGAGCTGGCGTCTGACCCATTCCGGAGATGCGATCGGCCCTGGGGGCGAAGCGCTCCAGTGCTGATCGTAGAGGAGCGGCATGATGATGTCCGCCACCTCCAGCAGCAACGCGCCGGGATAGGCGGTGGTATCGGCGGCAGGCACGGCGATAGCGACCGTCGAGACCCCATGCGCGCGCACCGAGTCCGAGATCGCCCTGGTGACAAGGCGCAGCGCATCCAGGTCCCGCGCCGTCATTCCCTCGAAGTCGATCACGACGCCGCTGTAATCGCCGGAGTCGATGACCGCTGCTATCGCCCCGGCGGTCAAAGCCGCCGCTTCGGCGCTCGTGCCGAGTCCACGAATTATCTCCGGATGGAAGCGACTCCCTTCGTAAGAGGTAATCAGCGCCATCCTCCGGCCGGCGAGCCGCGGATCGATCGCGCTCGTGTCCTGGTACAGGACCACCGGCCGGAAGCTGAGGGAGTCGAGGGTCACCCAACCGGTAATCACCCGGGCGAGCTTGTCGGAGCTCTCTCTTACCGACTCGTGGCTGCGCGCGTCCCACGGTCCGGTGAAACCCCAGAACTCCACCCTGCCGGGCGGTCGCGCCGGCAGATTTAGGCACGCCATAACCGTCAGCCCCAGGATCGCTGCCCAGGATCTCCGGTTCATTCCTGCCAGTTCCTTGTGTCCCGACACGCCACGCCGCAAACTCCCTCTCGTGAGACGTCTCTCAAGCTACGCAACGCTCCTCGCGCTCGCACCCGCTTTACTGACAGCGCAGAAATCCGCCGACCTGGTTCTGACCAATGGGCGCATCTACACGGTCGACGCGGTGCGTCCGCTATCATCGGCGCTGGCAGTGCTTGGCGACCGGATCATTTTCGTTGGCTCAGATGTCGAAGCACGCGCGCTTGCGGGAGCGACGACCCGCGTCATGGACCTGCAGGGGAAAACCGTGGTTCCCGGCCTCATCGACGCGCACGCCCATCTACTCGGCCTCGGAACGTCGCTCAGGCGCGTCAATCTTGTCGGCACGGCGTCATACGCGGAGGTCGTTTCCCGCGTCGCCGCGTGGGCGAAGACGGTAAGACCCGGTGACTGGATAATCGGCAGAGGGTGGGATCAGACCCGGTGGGAGTCCAACGCGTTCCCGACGCACGAAGAGCTGTCGCGCGCCCTGCCCGACAATCCCGTCGTGTTGAGCCGAGTCGACGGTCATGCCGTGCTCGCCAACGCCAGGGCGATGGAGCTTGCCGGCGTCACGGCTCGCACTCCCGATCCCGCGGGCGGCCGGATCATCCGCGATCCATCCGGGGCGCCGTCGGGAGTGTTCGTCGACAACGCGGAATCGCTCATCGACAGGGCGATACCCTCGTCGTCACGAGATGAGAAGCGAAGGGCGATCCTGGCGGCGATAGCGGAATGCAATCGCTACGGGTTGACGGGGATCCACGATGCCGGGCAGGACGCCGCAACCACCGCGATCTACGAGCAGCTGGCGAAGGCAGGCGAGTTCAATCTGCGCGGCTACGTCATGCTTTCCGATCCGGGGGGCCGGGCAAGCGCCGTCCGCAATCCGTACATAGCGCGCGGTCCGCAGAGCGCTCTCTACGGCGGCCGCCTCTGGATCAGGGCAATCAAGCTCTACGCCGACGGCGCGCTCGGATCGAGGGGTGCGGCGCTGCTCGCGCCCTACTCCGACGAGGCGGCCAATTCCGGGCTGCTGGTGTCCGAGCCCGCGCACATCGCGATGATGGCGGAGCTCGGCCTCACGCGTGGATTTCAGATCAACGTCCACGCGATCGGCGACCGCGGCAACAGAATCGCGCTCGACGCGTTCGAGTCGGCTCTGCGCCGGGTTCCCAGGGCAGACCATCGATTCCGGGTCGAGCACGCCCAGGTGATAAGTCCCGGGGACATTCCGCGCTTCGCGCAACTGGGAGTGATTCCATCAATGCAGGCAACGCATCAGACCAGCGACATGCGCTGGGCCGAAGCGCGCGTGGGGCCCGACCGCATCCGCGGCGCCTATGCGTGGCGCTCTCTCCTGAATACCGGAGTGATCATTCCGAACGGGACTGATTTTCCCGTGGAGGAAGTAAATCCCCTGCTGACGTTCCATGCCGCGGTCACCCGCCGGGACGCAGGTGGAACGCCCGCCGGTGGCTGGTTTCCCGAACAGAAGATGACCCGCCAGGAAGCTCTTCAGTCGATGACGATCTGGGCCGCCTACGCCGGATTCCAGGAATCGGTGATGGGCTCCATCACGCCCGGCAAGTACGCCGACTTCGTCATTCTCGACCGTGATATCATGCAGGTACCGGACGGCGAGCTGCCATCGGCACGGGTCGTTTCCACCTGGCTGGGAGGAAAAGCGGTGTATCAATCGAAGTGACGCGGCATATCGCTTGCCCTTCAGGTCTCACTTCTCACTTCGATCAGCATTTGATGCTTCGCCGGCTTATCGGCTATACAGTTGCGGTCCTGATCAGCGCGTCCTGCTCGCGGGACGATACCGCGTCGGCTCGTACCCGAGACGGCGAGCCTTCCGCCGGACGTGTCGCCCCCCGCCCGGCGGTGATCACTCCTCTGAGCCAGCCGTACAGAGTGGTGCCTGTTCAGGGTGGAGGAAGCATCGCCGGTACCGTTGATTTCGACGGCCCGATTCCGCCGGACACGATCATTCGACCGACGCTCGATCAGAATGTCTGCGGGACGCAGATCCTCCAGCCGAGGGTGGCGCGGTCGGGAACGCGCATTGGGGGAGCGGTGGTCTGGCTGACCGACATCAGAAGCGGGAAAGGATTGCCTCTCGAGCGCCGCTTCGAGATCACCAACGATGACTGCGCGCTCGATCCGTTCATCCAGGTCATCTACACGACGAGCACGCTCAACGTCGCAACCCAGGACCGGGCCATCCACACCAATCGGTTCATCAACGTGGGCACCGGGGTCATTCAGGCGATCGCCCCGTTCAACGACGCCGGTGAGGTGGTGCCGCTCGATCACACCTTCCCTCAGCCCGCGCAGATCGAGGTCGTCTGCGAGCAGCACCCGTGGACTCGCGCCTGGGTGGCGGTTCTGGATCATCCTTACTCGGCGAAAACCGCCGCCAATGGATCGTTCAACATCACCGACATCCCGGCGGGCAGGCACCGGGTCAGGGCCTGGCACCCGAATCTTGGCTTTGCCGACGACAGCGTAACCGTGGTCGCGGGTCAGGCCGCGAACATCGCCTTCAGAATTCGAAGGGCAGGGACCCCCGCGCCGCCGCGACCGGTGGCCCCTCGAGCGACGGATACCTCGGCGCCAGTCACATCTGGAGACCCGCCGAGTCAGTTCCGCGATTCAAATGCGTCGAGCACGCCGCCTACCCCGGCGGGAGCGCCACCACAGCCGGCGCGCTAGACGACCAGCGCGTCACCCGGCCTGAACTGGCCACGGTACAGACGGGAATACACTCCCTCCGCAGCGAGAAGGTCGCTGTGTTTTCCCTCTTCGACGATCACACCGCGGTCCAGGACGACGACTCTGTCCGCACGGAGAACAGTGCTCAGACGGTGAGCGATGATGAGAGTGGAGCGCTGACGCATCAGCTGCTCCATGGCCTCCTCGATGAGCCGTTCGCTCTCGTGATCGAGGCTCGAGGTCGCTTCATCGAGAATGAGCAGCGCCGGATCCTTGAGGAACACCCGTGCGATCGCGATGCGCTGGCGTTGTCCACCCGACAGCTTGACGCCTCTCTCACCGACACGCGTGTCGAACCCATCGGGCAGACGGTCGATGAACTCTTCGGCGTGCGCCGCCTTGGCGGCGGCGTGGACCGCCTCTTCGGGTGGACGCGAGCCGTCGGCCCCGATGGCGGCGTAGGCAATGTTCTCGCGAATGGTCCCGCTGAAAAGAGTCGGCTCCTGGGGGACGATGCCGATCGCACCGCGAAGCTCGGCGAGCGCAAGATCGCGGATGTCGACACCGTCGAAAACGATCCGGCCGCCTGTTACATCCCAGAACCGCGCCAACAGCGATGCCATGGTGGTCTTCCCGGCTCCGCTTGGCCCGACCAGAGCGACTACTTCACCAGCGGAGATTTTCAGCGAAACGGAGTGCAGCACTTCGGGCAGCGTCGGGCTGTAGCGGAACGTGACATTCTCGATCGAGACTTCGCCTCGTACCGGCTGCGCCAGCCGAGTGGGAGTGACTGACTCGCGCACCGACGATTCCGCCTCGAGGAGATCGAAGACCCGCCGTGCCGCCCCCACCGCTTCCTGGTAGGCGCCGAACAGCGACGCCAGCGAGCCGATCGCGCCGGCCACATAGAGAGCGTAAAGCAGAAACGAGACGAGAGCGCCGGGAGTGAGGCTTCCCTCGAGCACCAGCCTGCCGCCCTGCCAGAGGACCGCCACGACTGCTCCGAAGCCGGAGAACGTGAGCGTCCCGAAAAAAGTGCCGCGGATCCGGGCCCGCTTGATCGCGGCCGCGATCACGTCAGCTACGTGAATTCCGTAGCGTCTGACCTCCTCGGCTTCACGCACGAAGCTCTGCACCGTTCGGATCTGCGAGAAGGCCTCGTCGGCGGTTCCGGTCGCTTCAGCGATGCGATCCTGGACCCCGGTGCTCGCCCTGCGGAGCGCGCGGCCGAACAGGAACGCCGCGCCGACGACGAGAGGGACGACCGCGAGCGTCGTCGCCGTAAGCAGCGGGTGGGTCAGCGTGAGCAGAACGATTCCCCCGATCAGGAACAGCGTCTGTCGGGCGAATTCGGAGAGGTTGTAGCTGAGCACGGTCTGAAGAACCGTGGTATCGGCGGAGAGCCGGCTGGTCAGCTCACCCGTTCGCCGCTCGGTAAAAAATCCCGGCGACAAGTGAACGAGATGCGCGAAGAGCTCCTGGCGAAGCTCGGCGATCACCATCTCCGCCGTGGATGTGAGGAGATAGACCTGGACGAAGTTGAGCACCGCCTGGATCGCGAACAGGATCAGCAGCCAGATCGCGATCGAGTTCAGCAGCTCTCCGTCGGCCGACACGAATGCGGCGTCCAGCAGATACCTGACGATCTGCGGAAACGCGAGCGCGATTCCCGCGCTCGCCACCAGACAGCTCAGAGCAACCACCAGCCGCGCGGCGAAGGGGCGAATGCGTGGCAGCAGCCGGCCGAGCGGGCGCGGGGAAGAGACAGGCTGCTGCGCCCGCGGCGTCGGCCGCTGCGCGGAAACGGCGAACTGGACCGGAGGCACCGGCATCAGCCCCCTGCCTTCCGGTCGATCACCATCGCCACGAACAGAAGCGCCAGATACAACAGTGAAAACCTGTAGACCTGCCAGGCCGCCTTCGTCCAGTCGGCGACGAGGCTGACCCGGACGACGCCCGCGAGCAGAATCCCCCCGAGCACCAGCGCCGAGACGAGATAGAAAGTGCCGAATGCGCCGTACGAAACAGGCAGCAGCGTCAGCGCGACTAGAATCACGTTATACCAGATCATCTGGCCCATCGTCTCGCGCTCGCCCCATACGAGTGGCGCCATGGGAATCCCCGCCTTCCCGTAATCGATCTGCTTGAGCAGAGCGAGCGCCCAGAAGTGAGGCGGAGTCCAGTAGAACACGATCATGAAGAGATAGACAGCGGTGAGGTCGAGCGCGCCCGTCATCGCCGCCCAGCCCACCAGCGGCGGGAAAGCTCCCGCCGCTCCACCGATGACGATGTTCTGAGGAGTCGTGCGCTTGAGCCAGCGCGTGTAAACGAAGACGTAAAAGTAGAATCCCGCCAGCGCCAGCGCGGCCGTCAGGGTGTTGGTGAAGCGCGCGAGCAGGAACGTCGCGGCGGTTGCGAGCGCGACGCCGAACGCGAGCACCGCCCGCGCTTCCATCCTGCCGCTCGGGATCGGGCGCAGTCTGGTGCGCGCCATGCGCGTATCGATATCGCGGTCGAGATACATGTTGACCGCGTTCGCGCCGCCCGCCATCAGGTATCCGCCGAGCAGGACTATCAGCACGAGAAGCCAGCCGGGATTTCCGGCCACGAACATCGGAGCTACGGTGGTGACGAGCAGCAGCGAGATGATGCGCGGCTTGGTCAGCATCACCAGATCGCGCAGCAGCGATGGCTGAGTGCGCTCTTCGGCCACCGTTCCCATCACGTGCTCACGCCTTCCGGCCTGGCGAACGCCGACCGCGACGGAGACTCACGGAGGATATCGGCCGCGGCCACGAGGGGACGGCGGCTGCGCGCG
>Ga0136631_10000275_pt1 | contig 16103 bp, 12 predicted proteins | sample AntDrymUQ6012206_2_FD_104655 | JGI IMG/M metagenome (GOLD analysis project Ga0136631, IMG submission 104655) | Polar desert sand microbial communities from Dry Valleys, Antarctica - metaG UQ601 (22.06) | ecosystem: Environmental > Terrestrial > Soil > Desert | place: Antarctica: Dry Valley... | reverse complement strand
GCCTACGCGCCGCACACCTCTCCAACGACTTCAACGACTACTGGGAACACCACATCCGAGCCGACCAGCAACGGCTATACCGCAAGGACTCCTGGCAACTTGTCCTGAAGTAGCCACACCCAATTCATTCGTGAGCCCTAAGACCCGGAGGCTCAGCCCAGCTCGTCGCGCAGCTTGCGCAGGCCCCGGTAGACGCGACTCTCGACGGTGCTCTCCGGCACGTCGAGCGCGGCGGCGATCTCCCTGAGCGTGAGGGCGGCGCCGAAGCGCAGGGCGAGGCTCTCGCGTTCCTCGTCGCTGAGGGCGGCGAGCGCGCGCATGACGAGGTCGCGGTCGGCCACCGCGTCGAGCTCGGCGCCGGAGCCGCCGGGCACCGCACCCGCGCTGACGCGGTCGTAGGCGCGGATCTCGGCCGCGCGTCGGCGGGCGTGGTCGCGCAGGCGGTTCAGCGCGATCGTCGTCAGCCATGTGCGCTCCGTGCCCCGGCGGCGGTCGAAGCGTGCCCGCGCGCGGAACGCCGCCTCGAACGTGTCGGCCAGCAGGTCCTCGGCGAGGCCGCGGTCGCCGGTGCGGTAGGCGAGGAAGGCGAACACCGCCTGGGCGTGCTCCGCGTAGACGCGGTCGAAGTCGACCCGGCGCATCGGTTGCAGATCATGGCAGTCGGAAACCACGCCGCTCGTGCGTATAGACCCGTGATGAGCAACACGCCGCAGGACCTCCCCGAAGACCTCGTCGACGTCGTCCGCGCGCTCGAGGACCAGCGACCCCGCCTGTCCGAGCCGGAGCTCGCCCGCGTGCGGCGCCGCGTCCTCGGCGCCGGGTCGCCCACCGTCAGCCGCCCCACCGGCGGCTTCATGCGCTCGCGCCTGGCGATCACCGCCCTGCTGGCGACCGGCGCGTTGATGAGCAGCGGCGGCGCCGCGCTCGGCGTGTCGGCGCTCTCGACCGACCTCAACGCGAGCTCCGCGCAGTACGGCAAACCGGTTCCGCCGACCCCGGTGAGCCCGCCGACCCCGGTGAGCCCGCCGGCCCCCACGCCGCCCGGCGGAGAGGTGCTCGGCACCACGCCGGCCCCCAGCGCCCCTGCCTCGAACGTCGCCAGCGAGCAGGCCACGTCGCCGAGCCCCGCGCCGAGCGCCGCGCCGTCCGCCAGCGTGCAGGCGCCGCGCCAGCTCGAGGCCTCGACGGGCAACGAGCTTCCGTTCACCGGCTACGCGTCGATCCCCATGCTGCTCGCCGGCCTGGCGCTGCTCGTCTCCGGCCTCCTGCTGCGCCGCGGGACGCGGCGGGCCTAGTACCACCCACGCGGGGGTCATTCGCTCGGCAGGCGGGCCGTGAGGGCCCGCCTCCTCCACGCGCGCGGGTTGCTCGTGTCCAGCAGGCGAGTCGTGCGCGCGACCAGCGGCTCGAGCGGGTTCAGCCGTCGCGCCGTCCGCAGCGCCGGTCGCGGGTCGCGCCCGGCCGCGGCGCGGGCCAGCGCCAGGCCGTAGTGGCCCTCCCAGTTGCGCGGGTCCTTGCGCACGGCGCTGCGGAACGCGCGCACCGCGAGATCCGGCCGGCCGATGCGTACGTCGCAGTAGCCGAGCAGTATGAACGGCTCCGGGCGCACGCCGAGCACCGAGGTGGAGTCCAGCGCCCTGTCGATCGTGCGCGCGCAGTCGCCGGCGGCGAACGCCCGCGCGCCGTCGCGCAGCGGCCCCTCGGAGAGGAACACGCGCGCCGGCACCACCGCGAGGACGAGGCAGCCGAGCGCGAGCAGGATGCGGCCGAGGGGCGGGAGGCCCCGGGGCGAGGTCGGCGCGGCCGCGGCCGGCGCGGCCAGCGCGAGCCCTCCGGCAGCGAAGAGCCAGAAGGTCACCGCCGGCACCTCCCAGTCCCAGTCCACGCCCGCGTGCAGCGCCCAGGTCATGCCCGCGCCGAACAGCGCGCCGCCCACGACGCGATCCGCGCCCCTCGCGCGGGCGAGGAAGCCACCGAGCACCACCACGATCGCGGCGACCACGAGCAGCAGGCCCACGAGCCCCAGCTCGCCCAGCACCTCGACGTAGAGCGAGTGGGCGTCCTCCAACTGGTAGATCTGGGGTCGCCGGCGATCCCACTCCAGCGCGTACGTGCCGGCGCCGCGGCCATGCACCGGCGCGGCGGAGAATGCGTCCAGCGCAACCCGCCACTCCTCGATGCGTCCGTTGTTGCCGGGGTTCGTCAGGCGGCTGCGCAGGTCGCTGTCCGTGCCGCGCACCCGATCGCCCTCGACGAAGCGGTCGTACTGGCGGTGCACCATCCCCGGGGCCCCGACCGCCAGCGCGACGAGCAGCCCGGCCAGCGTCACCCCGCCGGCCGCGCCCCACGCCACCGCCGGCCGCCGCAGCCCTGAGGGCAGCCGCAGCCCGGCGATACGGCGGTCGAGGCGCACAAGCGCGGCCCGCGCGGCCGCCGCCCCGACGACGCACAGCGCCACCACGAGCGCGACGTCGTGGCCCTGCGCGGCCGCGGCCGCGCTCGTCGGCTCCTCGGACGCCAGCAGGTCGGCGTGGTAGGCCGAGATCACCGCGACGGCGACCGCGGGCACCGCGGCGAGCAGTCCGCCGGCCAGCGCGCGCGGGCGCCCCGCCACCAGCAGCGCGACCAGGCCAACCGCGCCGGCGCCGATCGCCCCGCGCGAGAACGTCAGCAGCAGGGTGGGCGCGAGCACCGGCAGCGCCGCCGCGGCCAGCACACGCACGAGCGGCGGCTCGCGGTCGTCGCTGGTGAGGGCGAACGCGAGCACGATGCCGACCGCGGCCAGCAGGCCGAGCGCGTTCCAGTAGCCGAGCGGGTAGCTGAGCCGGTCGGCCGCGACCGCCGCATCCACGGTCCAGACGTCGGGGGCCAGCCGCGTGATCAGGCCGCACAGGCAGACGACGAACGCCGCCGCGGCGATGCCCCGGACCGCCCAGCGCAGGCGCTGCGGCGTGCGCCCCAGCGCCCCGAGCACGACGAAGCCGAGGCCGAACAGCAGCGCGCGGTCGTACTCGACCAGCGCCCGTGCGGGCGCGTGCGACCACGTGGCCGACAGCAGCGTCCACGCCGCGAGCAGCCCGAGTACCGCTGCGCCGGCCACGTACCCCGGGCTCAGCGCGCCCCACGCGCGCTCTCCGACCGTCAGGAGCAGGACGACCGCAAGGGCCAGCGCGGTGGCGACCAGGGCGACCGGTCCGGGGAGGAAGCCGCCGGACGCGAAGCCGAAGGCCACGACCAGCGCCCCCGGGAGGAGGGGGAGCAGCCGGGCGGCCGCCCCTGCCGCGCGGTGGCTCAGCCCGCTCAGTCGACCCCGCCCTGCACGCCGCTGCGCGAGCGCCCCGCGGGCGGCGCCCCGGCCGCCGGCCCGGCGGTGTAGTAGGCGTGGCTCTCGCGGACGCCCGCGTCGGTGACGACCACACCGAGCATGTCCGCCCCAAGATTGCCGAGTGTCCGCTTGGCCCGGCGGGCGGCGTCCTTGGTGGTCTGGTTCAGGCGGGCCACGACCACGACGCCGTCGACGAGGGGTACGAGCATCGTCGCGTCGTTCACCGTCCCGACCGGGGCGGTGTCGACGATCACGACGTCGGCCAGCGTGCGCGCGGCATCGACCACGGCGCTCATCCCGGGGTCGGACAGCATGCGCGGCGGATTGTCGGGCTGCGCGCCGACGGGCAGCAACCCGATCGCGCCGCCCTCGCCGCCGTCGACGTCGACCGGCCGCAGCGTGGCCGGGTCCAGCCAGACGTCGACGTCGACCTGGCGCAGCGTGGCCGGGTCCAGCCAGATGAGCTCGCGTGCGACCGCGCCCCCGGCCAGCACCCCGGTCAGCCCGCGCGAGCCCGACACGTCGGCGTAGCGCGCGAACGCCGGGCGGCGAACATCAGCTTCGATGGCCACGACGCTCAGGCCCAGGCGAGCGTACGCGCGCGCCACCCCGAGCACCACGCTCGTCTTGCCGTCCCCCGGCCCCGGCGACGTGATCATCACGACCGAGCTCGAGCGTCCGGGCCCGGACAGGCGCAGGTTCGCGGCGAGCAGTCCGTAGGCCTCGAACTGGGCGGGATCGTCGAGCTTCGCGCCACGGCGCGCGGGCCGCGGGATCGCGGCGAGCACCGGCAGGCCGAAGAACTCCTCGACCTCGTGCTCCTCGCGGAGGCGGCGGTCGACGAGGCTCAGGACCAGCGCGGCTCCGAGCCCGAGCACAAGACCGAGCAGGGCGCCGAGCGCCCCGCTGAGCAGCGGGCGCGGCCGCGACGCGCTCGTGGGGATGCTGGCGCGGCGCACGAGCTCGGCCCCGCCGGTCTGCAGTGCCGAGGCGATCTCGAGCTCGCGCTGACGCGCCTCCAGGTCGCGCCCCTGGAGCGACCGGCGGTCGACCGGCGACAGCGCCAGCAGCTGGCGGCGAGCGAGGTCCGCGGCCTGGCGGTAGCGCTCGCGCGCGGAGGTCACGCGGAAGTCGACGTAGGCCTCGGCGAACGCGTTGGCGATCCGTGCCGCCAGCACCGGGTCGCGGTCGCGCGCGCGCAGGCGGACGATGGACGACGTCGGACTCGTGTCCGTCTCGATCTGGTCGAGCAGGCGGTCGGTGCCGCGCTTCAGTCCCAGCTGGCGCTGCACCACCTGGGCGGCCGGGCCGATCTTGATGAGCTCGACCTCGGTGTTGAGGTCGCGCTCGGGATCGCTGGAGCGACTGCTGCCCGACGGGTCGAGGATCGAGTTGATCGGCTCCTCCCCGCGCAGCAGCAGCTGCGCCGTGGCGTCGTACTGCTTGTCGGCGAACAGGCTCAGCGCCAGGGCCAAGCCGGTCGAGACGGCGACCACGAACGCGATCATCCGCCATCGCTGGCGCACGGCGCGCAGGGAGTCCAGCAGCTGGACGGATCCGTCGGCGGTCATCGGATGGTTAGCGGTGCGACGGGCCGAAACGATGACAGGGGCGTCGGTCCAGACACCGGTGCCATGCACGACCGGGGACTGGGGCCGCCAAGAAAAGTATGCGGAGGGTTAGAAATTGGCAAATTGCGGGGTATATCCTGACGGTCAGTGGACGGAGGGGGATCGATGGGCACGGACGTCGGAACAGCGCTGGAGCCGGACCCGTCGGGCCTCGCGATGTACGCGCTCCAGCCGTCGACCGCCGTTGCTCGGCCTGTCTCCACCGCCTGGGAACACGGCAAGCGGGCCTTCGACGTGGTCCTCGCCGTGGCCATGCTGCTCGTGAGCGTCCCGCTGCTCGCCCTCATGGCCCTCATCATCCGGCTGGACTCGCCCGGGCCGCTGCTCTTCCGCCAGGAGCGCTACGGCCGCGGGGGCCGCCGCTTCACGATCCTGAAGTTCCGCACGATGTACGACGGGGTATCGCCCGAGATCCACCGCCGCTACATCGCCAAGCTCGCCGCCGCGACCGAGGACGACGGGCGCACGCTGAAAAAGCTCACCGGCGATCCGCGCGTGACCCGCGCCGGGGCGTTCCTGCGCCGCACGAGCATCGACGAGCTGCCCCAGCTCATCAACGTGATCAAGGGCGAGATGTCAATCGTGGGCCCCCGCCCCGCGCTCGGATACGAGCTCGAGCACTACGCGCTCGAGCACTTCGAGCGCTTCGACGTGCGCCCCGGCATCACCGGCCTGTGGCAGGTCAGCGGTCGCAACGCGATCGGCTTCGTCGGGATGCTCGACCTCGATACCGAGTACGTCCGCACCGCGAGTCCGCGGGTCGACGCACTGATCCTCCTGCGCACGCCGTGGGCCGTCGCGCGCGGCAACGCCGCATGAGGGGACCCGTGGCCGAGGCTGTGCAGCAGCGGTCCGTGGCCGTCGTGGGCATCGGCTACTGGGGTCCGAACCTCGTGCGCAACGCCTGGGAGATCGATGGCCTGCGGGTCGCCGCGGTGTGCGACTGCGACGCCGCCCGGCTGGCCCCCTTCGCCCACCGCTACCCGTCCGTCCGTACGACCCAGAGCTACGAGGACGTGCTCCAGGCCAACGACATCGACGCTGTCCTGCTCGCCACCCCCGTGGGCACCCACCACGAGCTCGCGCGTCAGGCACTGCGGGCCGGCAAGCACGTCTTCGTCGAGAAGCCGCTGGCCCAGAGCAGCGAGGAGTGCCGCGAGCTCATCGCCCTGGCCGACGAGCGCTCGCTCGTGCTCATGCCGGGCCACACGTTCCTGTACTCGCCGCCGGCCCGGAAGGTCAAGGAGCTGCTGGACGCCGGCGAGCTCGGCGAGCTGTTCTTCGGCACGTTCAGCCGCGTCAACCTGGGCATCCACCAGAGCGACGTCAGTGTCGTCCGTGACCTCGGCCCGCACGACTTCTCGATGCTCCTGCACTGGCTCGGCGAGCCGACGTTCGTCCGCGCGATCGGCCGCGACTCGGTCGGCTCGGGCCAGCTCGACGTCGCGTTCATCGACCTGGGGATGCCCAGCGGCGCGCTCGTGCACATGGAGCTCTCCTGGCTGGCCCCGACGAAGCTGCGCCGCACCGTCCTGGTGGGCAGCGGGCGGATGATCGTCTACGAGGACACAAGCGCCGAGCAGGTGCGCGTCTACGATCGCGGCGTCGTGGTCATCCAGCCCCAGAGCTTCGGCGAGCACCAGCTCTCCTACCGGTCGGGCGACATCCTCAGCCCCCGGCTGGACGCCGACGAACCGCTGCGCCTGGAGTTGCAGGACTTCCTCCGCGCGATGACCGAGGGGCGTCAGCCGCTGTCGAGCAAGAAGCTCGGCCTCGACGTGGTCCGGATCATCGAGGCGGCCGAGCAGTCGCTGGAGTACAACGCCTCGCCGGTGGCGCTGGACAACGGCGGCGGCGATCGCCGCCATCGCGGCGACCGGCGCCGCAGCCTCGGCGGGATGCCGGCCGCCGCGTGGTCGCTGTCGTCCGAAGCGTCGTGAGGCCCGCCCCGCTGCCGCTGTTCGACCTCGCGCGCCGCTGGCCGGCCGAGCGCGAGGCTGCGACGGCCGCGTTCGAGCGGGTCGCGTCGACGGGCGCGTTCTGCCTCGGCGAGGAGCTCGCCCGCTTCGAGGAGGAGTTCGCCGCGTTCTGCGCCACGCCGCACTGTGTCGGCGTGGCCAACGGCACGGCGGCGATCGAGCTTGCGCTGCGGGCATGCGGCGCCGGACCCGGCACCGAGGTGGTCACGGTCGCGCACACGTTCATCGCCACCGTCGAGGCGATCGCGGCAACAGGCGCCACGCCGGTCCTCGTGGACATCGACCCGGTGACCCGCACGATCGACCCCGCCGCGCTGCGGGCCGCACTGGGCCGGCACACCGTCGCGGTCGTGCCCGTGCACCTCTACGGCCGGCCCGCGGACATGGACGCGATCAGGGAGGCCTGCGCGCCGCGCGGAGTGGCCGTCGTCGAGGACGCCGCCCAGGCCCACGGCGCGCGGCTGGGCGAGCGCCGCGCCGGGGCGCTGGGGACCGCCGGCTGCTTCTCGTTCTATCCGACGAAGAACCTCGGCGCGATGGGCGACGGTGGCGCGGTGCTGACCGCCGACGCCCAGCTCGCCGCGCTGGTGCGCTCGCTGCGCCACCACGGCAGCGCCTCCGGCGACGCCAACCGCCACGAGCGCCCCGGCGGCACCGAGCGCCTGGACAACCTGCAGGCGGCGCTCCTGCGCCTGCGCCTGCGCCTGCGCGCGCTCGACGACGACAACGCGCAGCGCACAGCGCTCGCAGACCGCTACCGCGCCGGGCTCGCCGGCCTGCCGCTCGCTCTCCCGCCCGAGGACGCGCCCGGCATGGGCTCCGTGCACCACCTGTTCGTCGTCGAGGCCGACGACCGCGACGCGCTGGCGGCACGGCTGGCCGCGGAGGGCATCACCACCGGCGTGCACTACCCCACGCCGGTGCACCTGCAGCCCGGCTGGCGCCACCTCGGCTACGGGCGCGGTGACCTGCCGGCGTCCGAGCGCGCCGCCCGCCGGGTGCTCTCGCTGCCGATCTTCCCGGCCATGCGCTTCGCCGAGGTCGACCGCGTCTGCGCCGCCGTGGAGCATGCACTCGAGCATGTCCACGCCTGAGCTGAGTGCTGACCGTCATGCCGGCTGACCGCATCCTCGTCATCCGCCAGGCCTCGGTCACGTTCGACCCGCGCGTGCGGCGCGAGGTGGCCACGCTGCTGGACTCGGGGTACGAGGTCGACGTCATCAGCCTCCGCGAGGGCGACGAGCCGCGCCGCGAGCGCACCGGCGGGCTCACCGTGTACCGCCTGCCGGCCGCGCTGAAGGGCACGACCGGCTCGCCCGCCGCCTACGCGCTGCGCTACGGGATCTTCCTGCTGCTCGCCGGGCTGCTGGCGGGCGCGCTGCACGTGCGGCGCCGCTACGCGCTCGTGGAGGTGCACTCGCTGCCCGACTTCCTCGTCTTCGCCGCGCTCGTGCCGAAGCTGCTCGGCACCCGCGTCGTGCTCGACCTGCACGAGATGATGACCGAGTTCTTCGAGACGAAGTTCGGCGGGCCGCCGGGAGGCCTGCCCTGGCGCGCCGTGGCCGCCGCCGAGCAGGCGAGCATCCGCTTCGCGGACTTCGCGTTCACCTGCACGAACGAGATGCGCGACGCGTTCGTCTCCCGCGGCGCCGACCCAGACCGGATGGGCGTCGTGCTGAACTCCTCCGAGGAGGACCTCTTCGACGTCGAGCGCCACCCGCCGCGCGGCAGCGGCGACGGCGAGTTCGTCCTGCTCTGCCACGGCTCGGTCGAGCAGCGCTACGGCATCGACACGGCGATCGGCGCGGTCGCGCTGCTGCGCGACGAGCTGCCCGGCCTGCGGCTGCAGATCATGGGCGACGGCTCCTACGTCGAGCCCGCCCGCGCGCTCGCGCACGAGCTCGGCGTGGCCGACCGCGTGGCGATCAACGCCCGCTGGGTCCCGCTGCCGGACCTGCTCGAGGCGATCGCCGGCTGCGACGCCGGGCTGGTGGCGATGAAGCGCGACGCGTTCCGCGACCTCACGCACTGCAACAAGATGTACGACCTGGTGACCATGCGCCGGCCGGTCCTCATGTCGCGCACGCGCTCGGTCGAGGCGTACTTCGACGAGGACAGCTTCGAGTACTTCGAGTCCGACGATCCGCCCGCGCTGGCCCGTGCGATCGCCCGCCTGCACGGCGACCCCGGGCGCGGCGCGGCGCTCGTCGACCATGCCGCCGAGGTGCTCGAGCCCTACCGCTGGCCGCGCCAGCGCGAGATCTACCGCGGCTACATCGACCACGTGCTCGGCAGGCCGGCCGGCGCGGCGGGCACCGACGAGGAGTACTTCCTGCACGAGCGCTACCAGGGTGCCGGCGAACGCCGGTTCGCCATGCGCGCCTACTACGCGCTCAAGCCGTTGCTCCCCAGGCCGCTGCAGATCGCGCTGCGCCGGGCGTACGCGCCGGTGCGGGCGCGCCGCGCGTTTCCGGCCTGGCCCGTGGAGCCGGTGCTCGTCGAGCGCCGCGACGCCGAGCTGCGCCGGCGCGTGGCGCAGGCCCCGGGCGCACGCGTGCCCTTCGTGAACTTCTGGCCGGAGGGGCGCCGCCACGCGGTGATCCTCACGCACGACGTCGAGGGCCCGGCCGGCATCGAGAACATCGGGCGCGTGCGCGAGGTCGAGCGCCGCCACGGCTTCGTCTCGTCGTGGAACTTCGTGGCCGAGTGGTACCCGATCCCCGACGGGCTCTTCGACACGCTGCGGGCCGAGGGCTGCGAGATCGGCCTGCACGGCATCCGCCACGACGGCCGCCTCTTCGCCGGGCGCGCGGAGTTCGAGCGCAACCTGCCCGCGATTCGCCGCTACCTGGCCCAATGGGACGCGGTCGGCTTCCGCTCGCCGGCCACCCATCGCAACGCCGACTGGATCGCCGAGCTGCCCGTCCTCTACGACAGCTCGTTCCCGGACACCGATCCGTTCGAGCCCCAGCCGGGCGGCTGCTGCTCGATCCTCCCCTTCCGCCTCGGCGAGGTCGTGGAGCTGCCGATCACGCTCGTCCAGGACCACACGCTGTGGGAGATCCTGCGCGAGCCTGGGATCGGCCGCTGGACCGCCAAGAGCGAGTGGATCATGCGCCACCACGGCCTGATCAACCTCATCGTGCACCCCGACTACGTTCGCGACCCCGCTCGCCTGGAGGGCTACGAGCGCTTCCTCGCCTTCCTCGCGCACCGTGACGACGGCTGGCACGCGCTGCCGCGCGACGTCGCGCGCTGGTGGCGCCAGCGCGAGCTGCTGGAGGTCGTGGTCGGCCCCGACGACGAGCCGGTGATCGCCGGCGCGTCGGATTTCGCGGCGACCGTCGCGCACGCCCGCGAGCACGACGGGCGCATCGTCTTCGACACCGGCGCGCCCGGCGCATGAGCGACCGCAACCGCCGCCACTGGGAGGGCGTCGGCGCGGCCTACACCGCCGAGTGGGACCCGCCCGCGCGCAACCGGCTCGGTGAGCGCGAGCTGGACTTCATCGTCGCGGGCCTGCGCGCGAGCCGCGGCCGCACGGCGCTCGACGTCGGCATCGGCAGCGGGCGGATCCTCGACGGGCTGCTGCGCCGCACCGAGGAGACCGTCTTCGCCGGCGTCGACATCGCCGAGGCGATGGTGCAGGCCACGCGGCGGCGCTTCGCCGGCGAGCCGCGCGTGCGCGGGCTGCGGGTGTGCGACGTCGCGCGCGAGCCGCTGCCGTTCGCCGAGCGCTTCGACTTCGTCTCGGCGATCCGGATGCTCAAGTACAACGAGACATGGCGCGAGATGGTCGCCAAGCTCGTCGACCAGCTCCAGGAGGGCGGCGTGATCGTCTTCTCGATGTCCAACGCCCGCTCGCTCAACGTGATCTCGCGCCCCTACGCGGTCGACGGCCCGGACGCCACGCGCGCCGACGTCCGCCGGCTGTGCGAGCGGCTCGACCTCGACGTGCTCGAGACCGCCGGCTTCATCAAGCTGCCGCACTTCCTCTACACCCGCGCCCGCTCGCCGCACGCGGCGCGCGCGGTGCTCGCCGCCGACGGCGCGCTCGAGCGGCTCATCGGCGGGCCCCCGCTCGCCCGCGAGATCTTCGTCACCGCCCGCAGGAGTTGACGCCATCGCCGAGCGCGTCCTGCAGGAGGGCTTCGGCCGGCTCGTCGTCGCCGAGGCGGGCGGCGACGCCGTGCGCAAGACGTTCCACGACGGCCCGGTGGCGGGCCGCCAGGCGATGGCCCGGTGCGAGTTCGCGCGCCTGGAGCGCTTCGCCGCCGCGCTGGAGGACGTGCCCGGCGCCGCCTGCCCGCGACCGCTGGAGCTGCTGACCGACCCGCCGGGGCTGCGGATGCAGCGGGCCGCCGGGGTGGACCTGTTCGCGTTCCTGCGCCACCACCGCCTCGGCGCGCCGCTGCGCGAGCGCCTGGCGACGACGATGGCAGCCGCGATCGGAGCCTACGTGCGCGCGCTCGGCGAGCCGTGCCCGGACTTCAAGTTCGACAACGTCCTCTTCGACCCCCTCGACGCGACGCTGACCTTCGTCGACCTCGGCGCGCCGCAGGACGCCGTCGCGCCCGAGACGGGCCTCTCGCCCTACGAGGTCACCGCCGGCGACCTGCTCGGCTCGGTGATCTTCCAGAGCGCGCGCCCGGGCCGGCTGCGCCACCGCCGCCAGCACGCCGAGACGGCGGCGCTCGCCGCCGCCGTCGTGCGGGCGCTGGAGGGCGCCGGCGGCGTCCCGCTGCGCCCGGCCGAGCTCGGCCGCGCCGCCGAGGCCGCGTACCGGCGCTGCGCGTTCGGACGCAGCCGGCGGCGCAGCGCGTGGTACGCGACCGCCGGCTACGCGCTCGGCCGGCGCGTGCGGATCGGACCGGCGACCGTCGGCCCGCCGGCGCCCTGGCGCGTGGCGCGATGAGGGCGGCCGACCACGCCGGCACGTCCACCGCCGTCGCGGCGTGGACGATGGTCAGCCGGGTCACCGGCTTCGCACGCATAGCGCTGATCGCCGCGGTCCTCGGCCCGACGTACGTGGGCAGTCTGTTCGTGGCCATCAACTTCCTGCCGAACCTGGCGCTGCAGTTGCTGGCCGGCTCGCTCATCGGCAGCCTGCTCATCCCCGCCCTGACGCCGAGCATCCACCGGGGCGACCGGCGCGAGACCGACGCGATGGCCAGCGGCTTCCTCGGCACCGGGCTCGTGGCCTTCAGCGCGGTGGCCGTGCTGGCCATCGTCGCCGCGCCGGTCATCCTGGGCGTGCTGACCATCGGCGTCGGCGACCGCGAGGTGGCCTCAGATCAGTTGCGCAGCGGCTGGCTGCTCATGGCGCTGACCATGCCTCAGCTGCCGCTCTACGGCGTTGCGATCATCGGCGCGGCGGTGATGAACGCGCATGGCCGCTTCCGCCTGGCCGCCGCAGCGCCAGTGGCCGAGAACATCGGCGTGATCGCGACGATGCTGGCGGTCGCACTCGTCTACGGGACGGGCTCGGACATCGGCTCGATCCCCACGGGCGAGCTGCTGCTGCTCGGCCTGGGCTCGACCGGCGCGGTCGTGCTGCACGCCGGCGTGATGCTGTGGGGCGCGCGGCGCGCCGGCCCGCGGATGCACCCGCGCCGCGGCTGGCGAATTCCCGCGGTGCGCGCGCTGCTGCGGCGTCTGACCGCGTCCTTCGGCCAGAGCGGGCTGACGTCGCTGCGCTTCTTCGCGCTGCTCACGGTGGCCAACACCGTGCCCGGCGGCGTCGTGGCCTTCCGCCTCGTGTTGAACTTCCTCTACCTGCCCGTCCAGGTCGGCGCCGGCCCGGTGACGCTGACCATGCTCCCCACGCTCTCGCGCCTGCACCAGGAGGGCCAGTTCCAGCGCTTCCGCGACGAGTGCACGCGCGCCGTGGCGCTCGTGTGCTTCCTCACGCTGCCCGCCGCCGTGGCGTACCTCGTGCTGGCAGGCCCGCTCGCCGAGGCGATGTCGTTCGGCGAGATGGCCGGCTCGAGCGGACCGGGACTCGTGGCGGCGTGCCTGGCCGGAGTCGCGCTGGCGGCCGTCGCCGAGTCGGCCTTCCAGCTCTTCACGAGCGCCTCCTATGCCCGCGGCGATGCGCGCTCGCCGTTCCTGGCCACCGCGGTGGGAACGGGCGTGACGCTGGCCTGCCTGCCGCTGGCGGTCGCGCTGGACGACCGCGAGGCGCTGCTCGCCATCGGCCTCGCGCTCTCGGCCGGCGCCGCGTGCAGCGCCGCCTTCCTGCGGCGCCGGCTTGACGCGCGGCTGCCGCCGCCCCAGCAGCCCGCGACCCCATCCGTGCTGCGCACGCTCGCGGCCTCGGCGGTCATGGCTGCGCCCGCCTACGCGGGCGCGGTCGCGGTCTCCGACGCGCTCGACGGGCCGGTGGGCGCGGGGCTCGGCGTGGCGGTCGCGGCGGCGCTGGGAATCGCGACGTTCGTCGCCGTCCAGCGCTGGTGGCACTCCCCGGAGCTGATGTTCTTCGCGGGCGGGCTGCGGCGGCTGGGGCGCCTATAGCAGCAGACGCGCCGAGCGAACCTGCGGTGGGTCACCGGATGTGGACTCTTCCTATCTTGACCACCAGACGCGGGGTGATGACAACAGATGCGCATACGGCTGTCCTGACCGTCTCGCCCTGTACGCATCGTCCAGCGGAATCCACTTCACAGCACGTCGGCCGCCTGAACCACCAGGAAGTTGGGATGTCCGTCGAGTGCCGCAAGGGCGCGCATTCCAGGGGAGTCGTAGCGCTGAATGAAGTCCCAGTCGCCGATGAGGAAGAGCTGGTTCTTCGCGCGCGTCAGGGCGACGTTGAGGAGCTTCGCGGCGCTACGCTGGCGCTTGGAGCCTCTGAGATCCGCGCCTCCGATCCAGCGGAGCGTTCCGTCCTGCATGAGGTCGACGATCACGGTGTCGAACTCTCGTCCCTGGAACCGGTGGGACGTTCCGCATTGCACTGCGAAGGACTCAGACCGACACAAGGTCTCTGCACGGGCAGCCTGCGGCCGATACGGTGTTACGAATCCCACCGTGCCGTTCTGGTCCGCAAGACGGCGCGCGACCGCCGACAGCAGGTCGAGACCCAGTTGACTGTACCACGACCCGCCCGCACGCTGAAGGGTCTTGTTGACATGCCGTGAGGTGTCAAAAAGCGTGATCGTTGGGCCGTCGCTGGGAGCGGAGCGTCGGTGAGTTTCGAGAAGTCCGTCGTAGCAGAACGCGTTGACGAGGTCGGCGACGATGGACGGATAACGGTATTGGCACTGCAACGTGACACACCGAGGATGGTGCGCCGCGGTGGCGCGATCCGTGATCCCGGCAAGCGCAAAGATGTCGTTCTCCTGCCATTCCGCGCGCTTGCGTTCAACCTCGTTTTTCGGGTCCTCCGGCTCGGCGATCGGTGCGTTCTGAAGGAAGTCGCCGACGAGCGCCAGTGTCAGGTCGGCCCGCGATCCGGCATGTACCACGTACCCCGACTCCGCGTTGGCGACCTCGTCGAGGACGACGACGTCGAAACGCCGTTCGCGCAGTTGTGGCTGGGTGCTCAAGCCGGCCAGTGTGCTGGCTACGACGGGAGCCTCCGAGAGCAGCCGTGCTCGAGTCTTGCTCACCTCGTCATCCAACGATGCGATCTGCCGCTCGATCGCGTCACGTTCCTTGTCGAGAGCCGAAACCGTCGCGTTGAGGTCCTCGAGCTCTGCGAGCTTGATGAGCCAGCCCTGCTTTTCGGCATGTGCGAGAACGTCACTTGGTCGAGGGACCGCTGCGATCACGCTGCAAAGCTCGGCGATCCGGCCTCTGACCTCGGTGAGACGGGCCGACGCGGCAGCGCTCTCCCTGTCGTGCTGAGCAGCGGTCTCAAGGAGGCCTCGAGCTTCGACCGCACGCTCGTGCAGGAGTTCGTGGTCGGCCCCGGCTCGAGCTGCGTCATGCCGGGCGCACTGGTATCCCTGCACCATCTCGTCGTTGCGGCGCGTTCCCCGCAGCAGAGCGGCCGTCAGCTCCTTCTCGCGGATCTCGAGATCTCTGACGCGCCGTTCGTGCTTGCGTCGGGCCGGTGGCCATGCCCGCGCGGTCCATCGCCCGATGTCCTCACGCGCCTGCTCGATACGCAGCTTGGTGGCCTCGAGATCGAGGCCTGCCGCCTCCGATTCCGCGCGTGCCTCGGAGAGCACCTCATGCGCGGCATGCAGCCCCCGCTCCGCTTCATCGAGCTCTCGGTGGGCTCGACGAAGGCTCTCTTCACTGACATGTGTCCTCGCGGCAGCCGACCTGTCCCGCCGTGCGTTCTCGGCGGCAATGTGGGCTGCGCGTTCGAACTCCCGCTCCGTCGGCTCGAGCCGCTTGAGCTCCGCTGACGCCGCGACCGCGCGATGCGCCGCATGCAGCGTGTCGACGTCCACCTCCGATAGTGCGCTGATCGCGATTCTGAGCCGGGCCCGCGCGTCGTGCGAAGTGTTCGCTGCGTGCCGAGCGTCCAGCTCGGCACGCCGAGCGACTTGATTGGTCAGGACGGCGGCAGCCTTATCGACCATCAGGAACGCGTGGTCCTTCACAATGGGCGACACGCGGTCCTGCACGCTGCGGCTGGCGTTGCGGACCGCGACACCGGGCCGTAGGCGGAACGTGTCAGCGCCGTCCTGCAAGCCCGCCGCCAAGCCCTCCAGGACATTGTCCACGGCGACGTGGGTGTGCGAGGCGATCAGCACGGACCGACCGTGTTCGATGGCGTCACGCACGGCGGCGGTGATGACCTTCGTTTTTCCAGTTCCCGGCGGACCCCATACGAAGGAGCCACCTGGGGTCGTCATCGCGGCGAACGCCAGTTGCTGGCCCGGATTCAGTGGCACGGGAAGATAGTGTGGGGACGAGCGACGCAGCGCCGTGGCCTGATCGCTCCAGAGCTGCTCGACCACGTCACCGCGCGTGCTCGCCTTGAGCGCTCCCAGTAGCGCCTTCTTCAGCTTGATCTCCAGATCGGAGACGCAGAAGATGCGGACCTTGCTCGCGGCACCAAGCGCCGTCCGAGCGTCCCTCGGAATCGCGAATAAGGGCTTTCCATCTCAGTGCAGTAGGTCAATGTTCATCGGTTGAACGGTCTGACTGGCGACGCCAGGGGCGGTCGAGGGGCGCGCCGGCGAGGCTGGCAGGGCGTATGCGCTTGTCGGGCGG
>Ga0136631_10000274_pt1 | contig 16117 bp, 14 predicted proteins | sample AntDrymUQ6012206_2_FD_104655 | JGI IMG/M metagenome (GOLD analysis project Ga0136631, IMG submission 104655) | Polar desert sand microbial communities from Dry Valleys, Antarctica - metaG UQ601 (22.06) | ecosystem: Environmental > Terrestrial > Soil > Desert | place: Antarctica: Dry Valley... | reverse complement strand
TCGCGCTGCACTCCGGGCTCGCGGGGACAGCCGACGTGATCCTGATCCCGGAGATCCCGTACGACATCGAGAAGGTGTGCGAAAAGATCAGGGCACGCGACCGGGCGGGCAGGCATTTCTCGATCGTGGTCATCGCCGAGGGCGCGTACCCGAAAGGCGAGGGACCTGCCATCATGGGGCCGTCGCGGCCCGGCCAGGCCAAGAGGGTGGGCGGGGTGGCTGAGCGTGTGATGGACGAGATCGAGGAGATCACCAGAAAGGAGTGCAGGTCACTGGTGCTGGGTCACCTCCAGCGCGGCGGGCAGCCCACGAGCTACGACCGGCTGCTGGCGGTCAGGTTCGGCGGGGCGGCCGTCCGGGCGGTCGCGGACGGGAAGTGGAATCACATGATTGCCCTCCAGTCACCACATATTGTGACCGTCCCTCTCGCCGATATTCTCCAGACGCCGAAGCGGGTGGAGCTCGATCACGACACCATCCAGACAGCACGGGCTACGGGGATCTCTTTCGGGGATTGAGGTTCCAATACCCACCGCTCTGGGGCTGTGTGTGAAACGGGTGTCCCTTGAGTGGGACAGTCGGCACCTCCGGCTGTTGCGGTTATATTTCTAAGTCGTTATAGTATATAATCTTAGGAAGGCGGACGGGGTATGGCACCCCTCGTGCACCCTATCTGGCCATGATTCAGCTCTTTACCAACTCCTACCCTTCCGTCCGGCGCTTCTTCGCCCCCGCCATAGCAGGCCTACTGCTGTCGGCTGGTGTCGCGAACGCACAGAGGCGCCCGGTTCCAATCACGTACGGGACCGAACAGACGGCACAGTCACGTCGCGATCCGATCGTGCCACCGGGCTATTCACCGCCGGCGGGGATGTGCCGCATCTGGATCAAGGGTGTGCCCCCGGGTCAGCAGCCGGCTCCGACGGACTGTTCGTCGGCGGTCCGCAATCGCCCGGCGAACGGCAAGGTGCTGTTCGGCGACGAGCCCGGAAAGGCCAAGAAAGCAAAATCCAACAAGAAGTCGACCGCGTCCAACGTGGTTGATCTCATCACGAGGGGGGTATCACGATGAAGAAGATCCTGGTTCTTGGCATCGCGCTGGCAGGTGTTGCCGCGACGACGCCGCTCGAGGCTCAGATGACGGTTCGCAACCCGGCGAGCTCGCGCAATGACAACGTCGGCAACACCTCAGGCTCATGGTATTCCATCGGCCGCGACGCCAACGGTTACGCGATCTACGAGCGCCGCACCCGTGACAGCAACGGCAACATCGTGATCCAGCGCGCCCGTCGCAACTCGAACGGGACGATGACGATCATCAGCTCGCGGACCGTTGGCGGCGACTCCAACGTCGGCAACACCTCAGGCTCATGGTATTCCGTCGGCCGCGACGCCAGCGGTTACGCGATCTATGAGCGCCGTACCCGCGACGGCAACGGCAACATCGTGATCCAGCGCGCCCGCCGGAACTCGGACGGGACGATGACGATCATCAGCAGCCGTACCGTCCGCAGCGGCGACAATCGCGACAGCGATCGCAACCGCAGGAACTGCGATTACACCCGCTCCACCAACAGCGTCGGAGACATCATCTTCGGCAGAACGAACGACAGGGTGTGCGATGACGAGTACAGCAGGGAAGATGGCGGCTGGTATCAGGTCGGCCGCGGCCCGAACAACAACTCGGTCTACGAACGCCGCACTCGCGACAGCAACGGGAACCTGATCATCCAGAGGGCGCGCCGTAATCCCGACGGCACGATGAGGATCCTCAGCACCCGCCGGGTCAACTCGAACGACAAGCAGTGGAAGAAGGACCAGAAAGAGCGTCGCAAGGACGCGAGGCGTGACGCCAAGCGCGACGGGCGCTGGGAGAGCGACCGCGACACCGACCGCGACAGTGATGACGATCGCTATGATCGCGACCGCCGCTACGACGACAACAGCAGCAGCACGAGCAACAAGTACAAGAGCAAGGACAAAAACAAGAACAAGCGTTAAGCCTGAAGCCAAAGTGAGCGGCCCCGGAGATCCTTTTCCGGGGCCGTTTCGCATCCGGTGCGATCTATGCACCTTCATGGGCTGATGCAGCGCACGGTAATCGATAGATACCTCCCGCCCGACCACGAGGCGTTCGTGGCCGCGGAACCGGCCACGGGGCGGATCATCGTCATCGCCCCTACCCGTGCCGCCTGCGAGACCATCGAGCTCGCGCTCGGCCTCCACATACCCACCGTCATGGAAAAGCAGCACGGGGGGGAGATCCGCAGCCTGGCGGCCGCGGGCAAGGGTTTTGGAATCGTCGCCGGCACCGGCACAGGCAAAACGCTCTCGATCCGGCCCATCGCGGAGACCATTCTGGCGACCGATACCCTCAAGGTCGGGGTGGTCAACCGGGAGCGCGAAGCGACGCCCGAAACGCCCAGCTGGAACGTCATAGTGGTAACCACCGGGATCGCGCGACGCTGGTTCCAGGACGGAGACATCCTCCCGACGGACACCCTTGTCGTCGACGAGATCCACCAGACCTCGGCCGAGCTCGAGCTTTGTCTGGCCCTCGGCAAGCGCGTCGGCTGCCGGTTCATCTGGCTGTCGGCGACGGTGGATCCGACGTTCTATGCGCGCTACCTGAACGCCGCGGCAGTTCTGGAAAGCTCGGCGTTCGATCCCGCCAAAGCCGCGGACGTCAGGATCGTCCGCAGCGACCCGATCAACTTTCTCAGCGACCGTTTCCTCCAGCAGGTGGTGAAGGAACGGCGAGGCGTCGGCATGTTCGTCCCGACCAGGAAGGGCGTCGAGCAGGCGGCCGAGCTGGTACGCGAGCGCTTTCCGCGGATCAATACGGCGTTCTATCACGGTGGCGAGCCGATCAGGGTCATCCGGCCGTTTCTCGAGGGAGAGGAGAAGAAGCCGTACTTCCTGGCGATGACCGCCGCCGGGCAGAGCGCGCTCAACGTGCAGGGGCTCGACACCGTCGTCATCGACGACACCCGCTTCAGCAACATCATCGAGCGCGGAAAAAACGTTCTCACCAAGCTGCATCTCGGGGCCAACGAGATCCTGCAAATGGCGGGGCGAGTGCACGGCCGGGTTGCGGGAGGGCGGGTGTTCATTCTGTCCGATCGTGACATCCAGTTCTCGGCGCTCCGACCGACAGCGCCGGAGTTCCAGCTCGCCGGTGATTCGGAGCGCGTGGCGATGACTTGCGCCGACCTTGGCGTCGCGGCCGACGAGCTCGAGCTCCCGGTGGCGCTCGACCGCGTCGCCTACCGCAAGGCGGTGGCGCTGCTCGAGAGCCGCGGGATCATCGAGAACGGGCGCCTGTCGCGCTACGGGAAGGCGGTCGAGGCAATGCCGGTAGACCGGCCGTGGGCGGAGCTGATCGTCAACGCGGACGACGAGCTCGTCCCCTATCTCGCCGTGATGAGCTCGATCGAGTCGCTCCATCGAATGACACGCGAGGAGCGTGATCTCTCGGGCGTGACCGTCCCCGGCAGCGACAACCTCACCTCCTATAATCTTTACGCCGAAGCGTTCTCGAGGTGCGGCTACATCGGCGAGGTGTACGGACTGCCGCGGCATCTGTTCGACGAGTCGATCGAAAAATGGGCGGAGCAGCGCGGCGTGCTGGTGAAAGCGATCGAGGACGCGGCGCTGGCGATGGCGAGCGTTTACCGCAGCCTCGGGATGGCGCTGCCGGAGAGAATGGTGAACGCTCGCGATCACATCTACGGCAAATTCACCAGGCTGCTCGCGCAGTTCATGCCCTTCGATCTGGTGATCGACGAACGGACCGCGGACGGAACGGAAGCACGGGTTTCCAAGACGAGTGTCTGTGGAAGCTGGGGCCCGATCGCCGGGGAGCTGCGCTATTTCGCCGACCGATCCGGCATTCCCCGCGCTGCGATCGAGGGAACGCAGATCCCGCTCGAGCTGATCCGCCAGTATGCGACCCGCACCAGGCCGGAGCTCGTTTATGATCCGCGGCGAAAGCACGGTCCGCTCGCCCTCAAGAGAAAGCTCGAGTACTTCGGGTTCGAGCTGGAGAGCGAGATCGAAACGCTGGACGATTTTCCACCCGAGCTCGCGGACGAAGCGCGGCATGTGCTCGCGGAGGCGCTCGCGCGCGGCGAAGCGCGGCACTTTGCGGTCAAGAAGAATGAACCGGTGATCGGCGAGATTCGCGAAGCGTACAAGCGCTCGGGCGGAGAGACACCACGGCTCGGGCTCCAGGAGCTGACGCGGGTCTACGAGAGCCAGCTGGCGGAAGTGAGCTCGATGTCCGATTTCAAGTCCGCGCGCCTCACGGTAGACAGGGAACAGTTCATCCCGCGCGAAGTCCGCGACCGGCTCGCGCGGCTGCCGGGCTACGCGACTGTGCGCGACCGCGAGGTGGAGATCGACTACGACGTCGAGGAGCGCAACGGCGTGCGCGAGGGAGTGGCGCGGCTCCGCCTCCCGGAAAAAATCGCCCGCACTCTCTCCGCGGGCGAGATCCCGAGCCTGGACAGGCCGGTCCGGTTCGTCGTTCTGCGCGGTCAGCGTGGAGCCGTTCGCTCGGATACGCTCGAGGATCTACAGGAGAAGCTGGCGCAGCCGTGGTCGCCCGATGAAATCGAGGAGACCTCCGAAAGCCGTGAGCTGCTTTCGCACGCTGAGCGGGAAACGAGAAAGATCGCCGCGGAGTTCCGGAATCATCGTAATCGCGGCGGCTCTCGCGGAGGCCGTCGGGGAGGTGGAGGAGCGGGCGAACGCGGAGGTCGAGATGGGCGCGGGGGATCGCGATCAGCGCGACGGAACCGCGGGCGTTGAGCGGATTGGCTGTGAGCCCCTCCCCTCGTATTATCCGCGCATGACACAAGAGCATTTCGCCGAGCATTTCCGGGCGCACGAGAAAGTGATCGACGCTTCGTTGCGCGAGCTGGAGGAGGTCTCCAATGCCGCGGCGGACGCTCTTATTCAGTGCGTGCGACGAGGGGGGAAAATCCTCTGCTTCGGGAATGGGGGCAGTGCGACGCAGGCCAGCCACATGGTGGGCGAGCTGCTCGGGCGCTACAAGGAAACGCGCCGGCCACTTGCCGCGATCGCTTTGGGCAGCGACCCGGGATCGGTCACCTGCATCGCGAACGACTTCGGTTATGAGTCCCTCTTCGAGCGGCAGGTCGAGGCACTGGCGGCGCCGCGAGACGTGGCGATCGGACTTACTACCAGCGGGAGATCCGAGAACGTCCTCCGAGGGCTCGAATCAGCGAAGAAGCGCGGGGCCACGACGATCGCTCTTTGCGGTGCGGCGGGCCTCGCGCGCGCCGGCGCGGATCACGTCGTCTGCGTACCGAGCGACATAACCGCGCACATCCAGGAAGTGCACCTCATGCTGCTGCACGTGTGGTGCGTGGCTATCGACGCCGCCCTCGCCGAAGGCTAGGTCGTGATCAGACCAGGCTGAGCCTCGGCTCCGGGAACGCGAGCGCATCCTCGCGATAGGCAAGCCAGCCGGTGACATCCTCGGCCACCAGCTCCATCTCGGTACCGAAGGGAAGCGTGAGATTGGGGATCTCGTGTCCGGCCGGGAAGTCCATCAGGACCGGCACGTCGAGGTCCGACACCAGGTCGAGCAGGAAGTCCTCGAACTCATCCTCCTCAGACCTGTCGAGAGAGAGATTTCCGAACACGATCCCCCGGACGTGCTTCAGCAGGCCGGCGGCGCGGAGGTGCAGCAGCCGCTCGTCTGCTACGGACATCGGATCGTGCGCTTCCTCGAGGAATAGAATCGCCCCGCGAGTGTCTATCTCGTAGGGTGTGCCGATCGTTTGCTGAACGAGAGAGAGGTTCCCGCCGGTGAGGCGCCCGGCAGCCCGGCCCGGTCTGACCGCCCGCGCGATGTCACGTCCGAGGCAGGCGTCCGGACGGGGGGTCGTCAGGGCGCTGAGGAGAGAAAGCATCGACGGATCCGGCGAGTCCGGATTGAGATCGTCGACCGTCGGACCGTGAAAGACCCGGAGCTGCGCCTGCCGCATCAGCCATAAATGAAGGGCCGTGACGTCGGAGTAGCCCACGAAAGACTTGGGATTCCGGCGGAAGATCTCCGGATCGAGGTAGGGGAGGAGCCTCACTGCCCCGTACCCTCCCGTGCAGCAGATGACGGCTTTCACAGCGGGATTGAGCCAGATCCCCATCAGGTTCTCGGCCCGTCTCTCGTCCTCTTTGCGCTGAAAGCGCCGGAATCGCTCGACCTCCGGATCGAGAACCACGTTGTAACCCGCTCCTTCCAGAGCCAGCACCCCCCGATTCAGCCAGGCAGGGCGCGGGGCGTAGGACGGAGCGACGACCCCGATGGTATCCCCGGGGAGGAGTGGCGGCGGACGAAGAAGCTCGGGTGGTCGAGCGCTTGGTGAAATGAAAGGAGAAGCGGGCACGACATCGTCGTGCACCCTTTCAATCACGCTTGGGTACGCTCCGAGTGACTCGGTCATCGTCGCTTCTCGAAGCGCATCATTTGTTGGTGACTACTAGATTCAAGGGATATGGCTGATACGTCCGTGAAGACGTCGGGGGTAGGCGGGGGGGGTCAAACTCCTACAGGGAATATGCACGCCACGAGCCCCGGCGGTACCCCGGTGACCACCTACTTTCGGAAAGGTTTCGGGTTGAAATCCGAGATCCAGTCCGAGCTGGCGGCCGACTATACGGGGAACCTGGTTGACATGCTCCAGGCCCGCGATTATACGCTGACGGCCGGGGATGTAACCATCCGTTTAGCAAAGGAGTTCGGATTCTGCTATGGGGTGGAGCGGGCGGTCGAATACGCTTATCAGGCCAGGAAGAAGTTCCCGGACCGTACCATCTACATGGCCGGGGAGATCATCCATAACCCGCACGTGAACTCCAAGCTCCGCTCGATGGGCATCACCTTCCTCATGCCCGATCAGGGCAGGATCGATTTCGGCGTGGTAAAGGCGGAGGACGTGGTGATCCTGCCGGCGTTCGGGGTGACGATCAGGGACTTCGAGGTACTCCGGCAGATCGGGTGCGTGATGGTCGATACGACCTGCGGCTCGGTGCTGAATGTGTGGAAGCGGGTGGAAAGCTACGCGCGCGACGGGTTCACCTCGCTCATTCACGGGAAATACTACCACGAGGAGACGCGGGCGACCGCCTCGCAGGCGGAGAAATACGAGGGCGGCCAATACTTCATCATCCGCAACATGGAGGAAGCACAGGTAGTCTGCGACTTCATCGAGCGGAGACTGAGCGCCGAGGGTCTCCTGGAGCGATTCGCGCATGCGACGTCGCCGAATTTCGATCCGGCGCGGGATTTCCGCCGGATCGGCGTCGCGAACCAGACGACGATGCTCGCCCGGGAGTCGATGGCGATCGGAGAGCTGGTGGGCCAGGCGATGGCGCGCGCGCACGGTGAGGATTACGCGAAAGAGAATTTCCGCACGTTCGACACCATCTGCAGCGCCACGCAGGAGCGGCAGGACGCCGTGGTGGATCTGTTGCGCGAGCCGCTCGATGTAATGGTGGTGATCGGCGGCTACAACTCGAGCAACACCATCTCGCTGGCGGCGCTTTGTTCCGAGAGCGTCCGCACCTTCCACGTCGAGGACGCCGAGGACATCGATCCGGATTCAGGCGTCATCCGCCACCGCCCGCTGGGGGCCAGGGAGGAGAGCGAGACGCCCGAATGGCTGCCTTCCGCGAGCCCCTTACGCGTGGGGGTCACCGCGGGCGCCAGCACCCCCAACAACAAGATCGGCGAGGCGGTTGGCCGGATATTCGCCAGCAGGGGCGTCGACCCGAAAACGATCCAATAGTGACGAAAAAGTCGTCAGAATGAGTCAAGGAAACAGTACCAAACAGGTCAAAATAGTCGTCCTACTATTGGAAGGTCCTGGTCCAGAAAGTACCTTGTTCTGGCGCCTCGAAACCAATGTTACGGGGTATGAGTAGTGTACCAGGTACAGTCAACCGCTGGAGGTCGAATGGACGTGTATGGTTCGGATAACGCCCCTGATGAAGACACGGCCGGGACGGGTGGGACGGACGCCACTCCCGATGTTGGGAGCTGGTTTCAGCGGGGCTCGAATAACGAGTCCGCGCTGAACGACCGCGGAATTGCGGTGCCGGTGAATTCCATGCTCGATCGGGTTCGTGAGGCGGATGCTCTGACCTTCGACAACGAGGGAGAAGAGTAAAGACCCAGCTTCGTCAGAGAGAGAAAAAAGGCTGTCCGGAAGGACAGCCTTTTTTGTCGTAACGGGGAGAGAACAAGTTCGTTAACGGCAACGGCGAACTGCTATGCAGCCTAGCGGTTCCCAAATCCCGCGCGGATCGGGATGGCGCCATTGCCGTTCCGCTCCATCGAGGCGATGTAAATTCTCGTCATGGATGCCCATCTGTTTCTCCAGAACCTGGCGATCGTGCTGTGCGTCGCCGCGGTGGCAACGGTGGTCTTTCAGCGCCTCCATCAGCCAGTAGTCTTCGGCTATCTCCTCGCGGGGATGATAATCGGGCCTCACCTCCCGATTCCGCTCGTCGCCGATCCGGGTATCGTCCGCGCGCTGTCGGAGCTCGGGGTCATCCTGCTCATGTTCTCGCTCGGGCTCGAGTTCACCTTCCGGAAGCTGGTTCTGGTGAGTCAGAAATCGGGAGCGGTGGCGGTCTTCGAGTGCACGATCATGATCTCGGTCGGATATCTGGTGGGCCAGCTGCTTGGCTTCAGCCAGATGGAAAGCATTTTCGCCGGCGCGCTGATCGGAATCTCCAGCACCACCATCATCGTGAAGGCGTTCCAGGAGCAGAAGGTGAAAGGACGCGTCGCCGAGCTCGTTTTCGGGATCCTCATCATCGAGGATCTGATTGCGATTTTTCTCCTCGCCATTTTAACCACCATCACGCGCTCAGGCACGATCTCCCCCGTGGACCTGGGGGTAACGGCGGTACGTCTCGCGATGTTTCTGGTCGGCCTGGTCGGCATTGGACTGCTCGTCGTTCCGCGCACGATTCGCCTGGTGCATCGCCTCGGGCAGCCAGAAACCACGCTCATCGCCAGCATCGGAATCTGTTTCGCCGCTGCGCTCCTCGCTCTTTCATTCGGATACTCGGTCGCGCTCGGCGCCTTCATCGCCGGGTCACTGGTGGCGGAATCAGGGCATGAAAGCGAGATCGAGAAACTCGTAAGTCCGGTGCGGGATGTGTTCGCCGCGATCTTCTTCGTGTCGGTTGGAATGATCTTCGATCCGGGCGCGGTGCTCGAGAACTGGCGGGCTGTACTGGCGCTCACGCTGGCGGTGATCGTCGGAAAGACCCTGGCCGTTACGACCGGCGCATTCCTCGCCGGACACGGAAGGCGCACTTCCATGAGAGCCGGGATGAGCGTCGCGCAGATCGGCGAGTTTTCGTTCATCATTGCGGCGGTCGGAGTCACGTCGGGTGTCATCGGCAGCTATATGTATCCGGTGGCAATCGCCGTTTCGGCGATCACGACGCTGACGACCCCACTCCTCATCCGGCTGTCCAACCGGGCGGCCGAATCGATCGACCACTGGCTGCCGGGCCCGATTCAGACCGTTGCCGCACTCTACGCATCGTGGATCGAACGGGTGCGGAGCGCTCCGCGCGCGACGACGGGCCGCTCCGCCACGCACCGGGTGATTCGTGTCATTCTTCTCGATGCGGTACTGCTCATCGCTGTCGTCATCGGCGCCAATCTCGAGATCGAGCGCGTCACCGCTCTGGCGGGAGAGATCACCGGCCTCTCGCCTGCCCGGGTGCGATTGGTGCTCGCGCTGGCGGGCGGGGTGATAATAGTACCCCTCATGTTCGGCGTCATCACCAGCGCCCGCGCCCTCGGGAGAATCCTGGCGAGCCGGGCGTTTCCGGAGCCGCAGCAGGGAAAGATGGATCCCGCGGATGCGCCTCGCCGGGCACTGGTGATCGTCGTTCAGATCGCGGTGGTCATCGCCGTCGGAGTTCCTGTCGTCGCCATCACCCAGCCATTTCTTCCTCCTCACCAGGGTGCTGCGGTGCTGGCGGTGCTGACGCTGATTCTCTTTCTCGCACTCTGGCGGAACGCCGCGAACCTCGAGGGTCATGCCCGTGCCGGCGCACAGATAATCGCTTCTGCTCTGGCGCACCAGATGGCGTCGGCGGACGAGGCGCCGGAGCAGGACACCAAATGGCTCAAGCTCGCCAACACCATCGTACCGGGGCTGGGCGAGCCCGTCGCAATTCGTGTCGAGCCGGAAAGCCTCGCGGCGGGGCGCAGCCTCGCCTCACTCAATCTGAGAGGCGCGACCGGAGCGACCGTGTTGGCGATCCGTCGCGGTGATGAGCAGATTCCCAATCCACTCGGCCGTGAAATCATCTACGCCGGTGACCTGCTCGCCGTAGCCGGTGAGCGCGATGCCCTGGCGGTGGCCAGAGGAGTGCTCGCTCCCCGCCTTCCCCGGGGAACCGATGCTACGGGCAGCGCCGAGATCGAGGCCGATATCCAGGCGGTCAATGAAGTGTTGCGAATGAGAAGGGTTTAGTCATTTGACGTTTGCGCAGCCCTCACCGCCTGGGACTGCAAGTGCAACCGACAAGCTGCCAGCTGCCAGCCTGAAGCTGCCAGCTGCGAGCTTCACTACGTCGGGACGGTATCGGCACTCGATCAAGGCAAAAGCAACGGCAGTTACCGTCAGCACAATCAGGTACGTCCCGATGTTTGCAGCTCGCAGCGCGCAGCTTTCAGCGCGTAGCTGGCAGCTTTGTTGTTGTGGTTGCCGTTCCACCGTTGTACCAACTCCCGCGAGCTCCAGCTGAGACTCCCTCTACATTCCGGCCTCGCCCTGTGCGCATTTTCCCTCGGGTGCGCATCGCTGCGCCCGAGCGAACCGGGGCGCGAGATCCGGGTGCTGGTCTACAATATCCACGCGGGCAAGGATGCGAAGGGAGTCGACAATCTCGCCCGGGTAGCGGAGCTCGTACGCTCGACCCGGGCCGACATTGCGCTCCTTCAGGAGGTCGACCGGGGGACGACGCGGTCGGGAAAGGTGGATCAGCCGGGCGTCCTCGCCTCTCTCACGGGCCTTAACGTCGCGTTCGGAAAAACGCTCGACTATCAGGGCGGGGATTACGGCATCGCCGTTCTCTCGCGGTGGCCGATCAGCGCCGACTCTCTCATCAGCCTGCCGGTGATTCCTCCGCAACAGCGTTCCGGTGGCTCGCATGAGCCGCGCGGCGCCCTGCGGGCGGTGATACAGATTCCTGGTGGACCGGTCGACGTTCTCAATACGCACATCGATGCGTCCCGCGAGGATTTTTACCGCAGGCAGGAGATGACCACACTGCTCCAGCTCGCGACGCGCTCGATCGGCGAGCAGCGCAGATCGACACTGGTGGGTGGAGATCTGAACGCCGAGCCGGGAAGCGCGGTGATGGAGATGGTTCGCGGAAGTCCGCTGCGCGATCCATGGCCGGAATGCGGTGAGGGATCGGGACTCAGCTATCCCGCCGACGGTCCAGTGAAGAGGATCGACTATCTGCTTCTGCCGGCGGACTGGCGGTGCGTGAGCGCGAGTGTGCTGGAGACCGATGCCTCGGACCATCGCCCGGTTCTTTTCGTTCTGACGCGCGCACGGTAAGCGGCGGTGAAGGAAAGTCCCCGTCGATATCTGCGAACACGCGAGCAACGGTGGCCGCGGGTGGTCGCAACGACTCTCGGGAACTGGGGTTTTCGCCCGAACGGCGTATCGGTGCTTTCGATTCTCTTCGCCGCCGCGGCCGGGCTCGCGCTCTGGCGTTTCGGGGTTGGCGGCAACTGGCGCCTCCTCGTCGGCGCCGCGGTGGCGATCCAGCTCCGCCTCCTTTGCAACATGCTCGATGGCCTCCTCGCCGTCGAAGGGGGATTCAAGAGCAAACTCGGCGATCTCTACAACGAGATTCCTGATCGCATCGCCGACGTCGCGATTCTCGTCGGCGCCGGTTACGCGGTGGCGACAATGCCATACGGCGGGATTCTTGGCTGGTCGGCCGCGCTCCTGGCGGTGCTGACCGCCTATCTCCGGCTGCTGGCCGGATCACTGGGAGCGCAGCAGCTCTTCATCGGGCCGATGGCGAAGCAGCACAGGATGTTCGTGGTCACCGTGGGATGTCTCCTGGGCGCGCTCGAGCACTCCCGCTCCGGAACCGCGCGCGCCGTCTGGCTCGCCCTGATCGTCGTAGTCGCGGGCTCGCTGATCACGCTCGTGCGGCGGCTGCTGCGGCTTGCCGCGGAGCTAGAGACCAGATGATTGCGGGCGCGCTCGTAAAGCTGGCGAAGGTCATGAGCGGTGCGCGCGCAATATGGACCAAACCGATCGAAGGCAACGCGCAGCGGATTTTCTTCGCGAACCACACCAGCCACCTCGACTTCATCGTCGTCTGGTCCGCGCTGCCGGCGCCGATGCGAGGCAGGACCCGACCGGTCGCCGGCCGCGACTACTGGATGAAGGGCCGCGTGAGGCGGTATCTCTCGTCGAAGGTGTTCAATGGAATTCTGATCGAGCGAACGCCATCAACCGCGAGCAGCGAGGAAAAGAGAGTCGCGGCCCGCGCCGCGATCGAGCGAATGGCGGAGGAGATGGGAACCGAACATTCAATCATCGTCTTTCCGGAAGGAACGCGGGGCAGTGGCGACGATGTAGCTCCGTTCAAGAGCGGACTGTATCACCTCTGCAAGCTCAAGCCGGATGTGCAGCTCGTTCCCGTCTATCTCGACAACATGAACAGGATTCTGCCGAAGGGAGAAGCTCTCCCCGTGCCGATGCTGAGCCGCGTGGTGTTCGGTGAGCCGATGGAGATGCGTCGGGGCGAGCCCAAGGAAGCGTTTCTGGAGCGCGCTCGCTCAGCGGTCGAGAAGCTGAGGGAGAGCCACGGATGACGTTTCCGTTGGAGCGCTGGCTGAGCAGTCTGCCGGTCGACCGGTCGCTGGTGCTGCTGCTGGCGGGAGTTCTGGCGGCACTCATCGTCGGGAGCCTCGTCGGGTTCATCCTCTCGCAAACGGTGAAGGGTGAGGCCGGTCGCGCGACGGTCGCGAATCTCAACGCCCGGCTGCGCGCCTGGTGGGCGATGGTAGTGGTATTCGGGATCGCGGTAGCGACCGGCGGCATCGGCTCGCTCGTGCTGTTCGGCCTGATCTCGTTCCTCGCGTTGCGGGAGTTCGTCACGCTGGCTCCCACCCGCGTCGCGGACCATCAGGCGCTGTTCTGGAGTTTTTTCGTTCTTCTGCCGCTTCAGTATTATCTCATCGGAATCGGCTGGTATGGCCTCTTCGCGATCATGATACCGGTCTACGGCTTCATCTTCACTGCTGTGCGCAGCGTTCTCGCGGGCGACGTCGATCACTTCATGGCGCGGACGGCGACCATCAACTGGGCCCTGATGGTTTGCGTGTACTGCGTGAGCTACGCGCCCGCGCTCCTGATGCTGGAGATTCCGGGATTCCAGGGCCAGAACGCGGCTCTGCTGTTCTTCCTGGTACTGGTGGTGCAGCTGAGTGATGTTCTTCAGTACGTCTGGGGCAAGCTGCTCGGGAAGCACAAGGTTGCGCCGCTGGTGAGTCCCAACAAGACGTGGGAAGGATTGATCGGGGGCGTCCTCTCCGCCACCGCCGTCGGGGCGGCAGTTTGGTGGGCGACGCCGTTCACTCCCGCTCAGGCGGCGGGAATGGCATTCCTCATCTGCGTGATGGGTTTTTGCGGGGGACTGGTGATGGCCGCCATCAAGCGCGATCGCGGAGTCAAGGACTTCGGCACGCTGATCGAGGGTCATGGTGGTATACTCGACCGTATCGACTCGCTCTGCTTCGCCGCGCCGATATTCTTTCATGTCACGCGATTCTTTTTCGACGTCAGCGACCAGGTTCCCTGAATGCTACTCCCAGGCGGCTACCGCCTTCCACTGATACTGCTCCTCATCGCGACACTGGCGCGACCCTCGGTTGCGCAGGTGCGCGATACCAGCCAGCGCGCGCCTGGCGCGACGGTCAGTGGCTTCGTGCATGACAGCATCGCCCGCCAACCGCTCGGCGGCGCGACGGTGCAGCTCGTCACCGACAGCGTGACGACTTTCCTCCGTATGGCAGTCTCCGACTCGCTGGGTCGTTTCGCGCTCGGCGACGTGCCGGCGGGGCGCTACAGGCTCGGGTTTCTGCACCCGCTGCTCGACTCGCTCGGTGTGGATGCTCCGTTGGTGGAGGTGCGCGTCGATGGACGGCGTCCGGTACGCGCCGACCTGGCGATCCCGTCTCCGGCGCGGATCCGCGCCGCCATCTGCGGGCCGAAGCCGGCGCTGGATTCCAGCAGCGTCCTCGTCGGCATCGTGCGCGACGCGCGGGGAGGGGCGCCGGCGAGCGGCGTCACCGTCACGGGGGAGTGGGTCGAGCTCACTTTCACTCCAACAGGACTCGGCCGTCGCATCCCGCGGCTGGTTGCCACGACGGGAGAGAACGGCTGGTTCGCAATGTGTAACGTGCCGAGCGCCGGCACGCTGGCGTTGAGAGCGAGTCGCGGCGCCGACAGCACGGATCTCCTCGAAGTGCAGCTGTCGTCGGACGGCTTCGTGCGCAGCGATCTCTATCTCGGCCCCGCGCGCGCCGTCGCCAGCGGCGACACCACGCAGCGAGCAGGCGCGCCGCCGCGGCGCGAGGTCCGGGTTAGAGGCACGGTCATCGCCGCGGCAGGCGGACGACCACTGCCTGGTGCCCAGGTGAGCATCACCGCCCGCGCGCAGACACGCACCAACGATCGCGGCGAATGGACGCTTGTCGATCCGCCGGTCGGAACCAGGATGCTGGAAGTGCGTGCCGTAGGCTACTATCCGGAGCGCCGGCCCGTGAACGTCGTCGCGGGAGCACCACCCGTCCGTGTGGCGCTCTCGACGCTCAGGGCCGTGCTCGACACGGTGAGAATCACGGCGGCGCGCGTGAGAGGCCGCGACATCAGCGGCTTCGTGGAGCGCAGCCGGAGCGGTATCGGGCGCTATTTCATGGAGGAAGACATCTCGCGGCGGAAGCCTCTCGTAACCTCGGACCTCTTTCGCATGGTGCCGGGCGTGGTTGTCGAGCGCACCGCACTCGGCGATACCCAGATCACAATGCGCGGCAGGGTCGCCGAATCGTGTGTCCCGTCGTTTTACATCGACGGTCAGTACATGAGGAATCTCAGCGCCGACGACGTCGACAATTGGGTGCGCCCGCACGAGATCGCGGGAATCGAGGTCTACACCGGGGCCGGCCTGCCGGCGCAATTTCAGCAGGAGATGACCGGCTGTGGGGCGATTGTGATCTGGACGAGGTGAGCGGGGCGCGAGCAGGCAGGCGAAGGCCTCACCAGCCGGCGTTCGCTTCTTCGTAGTGAGGGCCGACGGCGGCGGCCAGCTCTCTCCCGAGGATTTTTCCAGCGTTCGGCGTGGTGCGCGCTATCAGAACGTTCGGCGTCCCGTGCTTGCCGACCAGCCGCACCAGCTCACCTCCGGTGCCTTGCACATCGAACGGCACGGAAGTGCGTTCTACGCGCACGGCCTCGAACTGCTCGATTGCGAAACGTCTCACGGGACCGGTCAGCCTGATGCCGTACAGAGAGGTCGGCTCGAGATCAATGGCGTCAGCCGTGATAACGCCGCGCGAGCCTTCGAGGTGCTTGTAGAAGAGGCGGCCGAACCAGGCCACTAACACGGCGATCAACAGCAATTGCAGCGCGGTTACACCGTCGCGCCTTCCGAGCAGGACATAGAGGAGAGCTGGAAGGATTGCGAGTACCAGCAGCGCACCAACCCCGCGCAGAATTACCCGGACGACGGCGCTACTGTCAAAGTGGTACGGTAGGCTGACTGTCATTGTTGATCGTTTCAGTCAGGCCGCAACCGCCGTCCCGGTGAGCGAAAGGTGCGCCGCACGCCAACGAGCCCGAGGATGTCCGGAAGGCCCAGATCTGCCGATCCCAACCATGTCAGCTTGCCACCGGACTGGAGTTGTAGCTGCGCGAGCGCCTGGTGCGCGTACCCGGTCGCAAGAACCATCGCCTGCAGCGCGTCGACCCCGTAAACCGCGTGCGTTCCAGCTGGCAACTGCCCGCGCGGTGCGCCCCGGAAT
>Ga0136631_10000273_pt1 | contig 16147 bp, 18 predicted proteins | sample AntDrymUQ6012206_2_FD_104655 | JGI IMG/M metagenome (GOLD analysis project Ga0136631, IMG submission 104655) | Polar desert sand microbial communities from Dry Valleys, Antarctica - metaG UQ601 (22.06) | ecosystem: Environmental > Terrestrial > Soil > Desert | place: Antarctica: Dry Valley... | reverse complement strand
TTCATTCTCTTCTTATTGCCCGTTGCTGTCTCTCATTCCCCGTCTGGGTACTTCGCAATGTCCGGGCCGATATTCCACACGTGAAAGATATGTGATCGAACAGAGTGTGGTGCGTGCGATAGCGCACACAAATAGCGTGCGTTAGCGGACTGTTGCGCCGGGCAGTTGCCGACTCATGCGGTGGGCCCTTCAGTCATCGAGCTGCTCCAGCGCCGCGACGATGGCTTCCCGCAAACGCTGCTCGCCATCAGGGCCGGGGGGTGTCCCGGCGGCAAGCGAGCTGAACTTCGACAGCATTTCGGCCTCCAGGAATTTTTCCGGCACCCGGGCACCGAGTGCCTCCAGCGACCGTTCGGCCAATCTTCGCAGCAGGTCGAGCGTCGACCGCTCCAGGCCCTTGATCGATGCGGGGGTGGCCGGCGCCATTTTGTCGTTGCGGTCGCGCCGGCGTCTTGGCGCGTTCAGGAGAGAGGAGACCGGGGCGAGCGATACCACGAACGCACCCGGTGTATGCTCCTCCCATTCGGCTATTACTCCGCGACGGCGCAGCAGTGGGAAAAGCGCCTGGACGCCTTCCCGCACCGGCGAGATCTGGCCGGGGCTGTTGTTACCACGCCCCGTAATGATGAGGACTTTTTTCGCCTGGCTGACCTGCCTCTCGCGCAGCCACTGCTCGGTTCGGTACCGGGCATCCGCGACAGTGGGGAGCGACTCCCTCAGGTTGAGGGTGTTCGACGGGCTGAACTGTGCTTCGTCGAACGCCTTCCAGAGATTGTGAAGCGGCGTCTTATCGGATGACATTGGACAGCGCGCGTCCGTCCAGTTTTTCCGCGGGAGCGACGCGCAGCACGCTCGCGAGTGTCGGCGCCATATCGACCACCCGCGCGAACTGTGAGTAACGACCGGCTCTGAACGACGGGCCGTAAAGAATGATCGGCACGCGCGCGTCGATGTCGTTCGGCGTTCCGTGCATCGCATACGTCGCCGCCCACGCGCTGAATGGCGCGGGAGTCACGACGAGCGCCCCATGTTGCTCATCCTCGAACATGTGCAGCCAGCGGCGGGAGATGTGGTCCGCCACCGTGTCGCGCCTGGCGAGCTCACCGATGCGGTCGGCGCGCGCAATTCCCGGCAGGCCCAGAAAACCCGCGCGAAACTTTTCGACCAGTGAGTCGGCGTTGATGTTGGCCGCACCGAGCGCGGCTCCGTCCAGCTGGAGAACCCCCGAGTCGAATTGAAACCCGTTGCCGTAATGGACGCCGAGCACATACCTGTAACCGGAGCCCGGGACTCCCGCCGCCGCAAGCGAGTTGCTCATCTCCCGCAGCATCGGCCGGGAATCGACGCTCACGGCGCCATCATTAGGGTCGAAAGAACGCACTGCGGGGAACGGCGTCATCCCATGATCCGCCGTCAGAGCGATGATGACGCTGCCGGCGTTGCGAACCTTGAACAGCGAATCCAGAAACGAACCGAGCGCACGATCGAGACGGAGAATCTGGTCATGAAGCTCCCTCGAGTCGGGGCCGTAGCGGTGGCCGATCGCATCGGTCGCGGAAAGCGATATCGCCAGTACGTCGGTCTGAGGTCCCGTTCCGAGGCCGAGCGCGTGGAGCCCATGCATGGCAAAGCCGAGTGTGACCTCGTCCATCCACGGTAACTCCGGGAGCACCGCAGCGGCCGAGTCTCCATTCCGCGGCATGATGTGGGGAAAGGTGAAGCGGACGCCCTGGCTCTCGACGCCGACACTGTCCGCCTCGGTGTATTCGCTTTCCGGAAGGAGGAGGCTCCAGTCACGGCCCGCGTACGACGCGGGGACTCGGCGGTCGTTGAACTCGCGCACCCAACCTGGGAGCGCGGCGCCGTAATACGCGCTCGTCGTGAATTTGCCGTTCAACGCATACCAGAACACCGGCCGCTTCGAGCGGCCGATCGGAAGAATTGCGCCGCGGTCCTTTCGCGATACCGACAGCACGCGCGTGCGCGGATCCTTCGCCGTCAGCCAGTCTGTCAGCGTTGATCCCCTGAACCGGAACGGCGATGCGCCTAGTCCCTGGGCTTCCAGGAGCGGCGAACTCGAATCCTCGACTCCCAGCCGGTTGGTGGAGATCCCGGTCCGAACGGGGAACCGGCCCGACATCGTCGCCGCATGCCCAGGAGCGGTTTCGGTTATCGCGTGATCCTGATAAGCGTTGGTGAAAAACGCCCCGCCCTGTTCAAGACGCGCCAGCCCGCCGGTGAGCTGTCCGGCGAACCGGGTGAAGTAGTCGGGGCGCAGCGCATCGACCGTGATGAACACCAGAAGCTTCGGTGCGGCCGTGCTTCCCGCAGCTAAACCTCCCGGAGCCGAAACGCACGCCGTCACAGAGAGGAGTGTCAGGGCGAAGTACGGCCTGCGATTCGTCATGGGCGGGTTGGGTGGCAGGACATCGGCGGCGCTACTTGCACTGGCGAGGCGTGCCGGGAGGAAGGCCGAAGGCGGTCGTGACAGCTATTCGCCAGCCCGCTGATGTCCTGACGAAAACCCGCTCGGAAACGCCGTTGGAGGTCGTGTCTTTCTGGGTCACGCTGTAGCAGTATGTGCCATACACGACCCCGGGCGAGAGCGGCACGACCCGCAGATTCGTGGCGATGAGGGTGTCAGGCCACTGGCTGCTGCCCCGAGCGCTCCAGTTTTCGTAACCGAGCTCGAGCCCGGAAGGACCGTTGCGCGCGAGAGTGCTGGTCTGGAGATAGGTCGCCAGGTAGCGAGCACGATCGCGCTTGTGAATCGCGTCGATGTTTTCCTCGAAGAGCCTCCGCGCTTCGATCGTATCGCGTGCGATGGACGAGCGATCGGGAAGCCCGGGGTCTGGCCGCACCGGTGAGCACGCCGTCGCCGCGGACAGGCAAAGGATGATTCGGGCAACCGGATAAGACGCGATCGTGACGTCCGGAAAGAAGTTCCCGGTATGTTAACCCGGACTTTCGAACTTTGCGACTCGCCGCGCCCGGCTACCGACTGATGATTTTTTCTAGGATCCGGAGACCGCGGGAGAGCTCGTCGCGATCAATGACCAGCGGAGGCAGGAGCCGGAGGGTGTGCTCTCCAGCCGTGAGAGTAAGGAGACCCTCCTCCCATCCGCGCTTCACGATCGTCTTTGCCGGCTCGAGGACATCGAGCCCCCACAGGTATCCGACGCCGCGAATGGCGCGGACCTTTCCCGAGCGTGCGGCAATGGCGTCGAGCTGCTCGCCGAGCCAGGCGCCATTTTCCCGAACAGCTTCGAGCAGCGCCGGGTCGGACAGCCGTTCGAGAACGTGCGCGGCAACTTCAGCGACGAGTGGCCCGCCGCCGAAGGTGGTTCCATGATCGCCGGGCTTGATCGTCGCCGCGATTTCCTCGGACATGAGCACCGCTCCCATTGGCAGCCCACCCGCCAGCGGCTTGGCCAGCGTCAGCATGTCCGGCACCACTCCGAGCGTCTGGTAAGCGAAGAGATTGCCGGTGCGGCCGAGGCCGCACTGGATCTCGTCGAATATCAGAGCGATGCCGCGCTGCTCGGTGATCTCCCTGAGCCCGCGCAGAAGCTCCCGGTCCAGCACCCGGACACCTCCTTCCCCCTGCACCGGCTCGGCGATCACCGCCGCGACGGTCTCGGCGTCGAGTGCGGTGTGGAGCTCATTCAGATCGCGCTCGCAGATGGAGACTCCGCCTGCAAGCGGTCGGAAGGGCGCCCGAAAGCTGGGGCGATCGGTTGCAGCGAGAGATGCGAACAGCCTTCCGTGAAAGCCGCCACGGAGCGCGACGATCTCCACCTTGGCGCTGCTTCCGGTGTGTCGCGCCCAGCGCCGGGCAAACTTGAAAGCGCCTTCGTTTGCCTCCGCGCCGGAGTTGCAGAAGAAAATCCTCGACGCAAAAGAGAGCTCCGAAAGCTTCGTCGCGAGCCGCTCGCCGGCAGCAGTTCGATAGAGATTCGAGGTATGAATCAGACCGCTCCCGAGCGCCTGCGAGATCGCCCGCGCGATTCCGGCGTCGGCATAGCCCAGCGCATTCACAGCTATGCCGCTGGTGAAGTCGAGATACCGCTTCCCTTCCGCGTCGATCAGCTCGACGCCTTCGCCCCGCACGAATTCCATTGGGGCGCGGTCGTAGGTTCCGAGGATGCGGGAAGCGGGAACGGGAGTGGCGACGTCCTCTTCGACTGGGAACGATACCGCGGTCATGAGACAACACCTTCGGCTTGAGTGATGACGGTGCCACGCTCCGAGTCGGCAAGGCCGGCGACGTCGCAGATCCTCACGCGCGCGACTCCGCCTCTCAGAGCCGCCTCGGCGGATTCCAGCTTCGCCGCCATTCCACCGGCGGCGACACCCTGCACGATGAGATCGCGGGCAAAATCGACGTGAATACTGGAAAGCACTATTCCGCTTTCGTCCTCGACCCCCTGAACATCGGCGACGAGAAGCAGCTCCTGCGCTTCCAGCGCGATCGCGATGGCGGCTGCCGCATCATCTCCGTTGACGTTGAGCGTTCCACCCGTACCGCTCGACAGATCGTACCCGACGGGCGAGATGACCGGGAGGAAGCCGGCGCTCAGGAGAGCGCGGATGATCGCCGGCGCGATGCGGACAGGCTTTCCCGCGAACCCGAGCTTCGCGGAGTCGATGATCTCCGCCCCGATCAGCGCCGAGTCCTCGCCGGAGATTCCGACCGCGCACACGCCCTCGGTGATGAGTGAATTCACGAGCTTTTTGTTCACGCCGCCCGACAACACCATTCGCAGAAGCTCGAGATCGGCTTGACTGGTCACACGTCTTCCGCCGATGAATACGGGCTTTCTTCCCAGCGCGGTCTGCATCGCGGTGATTTCGTCGCCACCCCCGTGAACGATACAGAGCGCGTTTGGAGTCTCCTTCCAGGCCGCGTGTATGCTCGCGACGAGGCGGGGATCCGCCTGTGCCCGTCCACCGATCTTGACGACGCGCGTCACGCCGGCAGCCCCGCCTGCTCGCTCAGTCCGAGCAGCACGTTAGCGTTCTGAAGGGCCTGCCCGGCCGCGCCTTTCATCAGATTGTCGATCGCCGAGATGATGATGAGCGTCGGCTGCCGGACGTTGGCGGCTCTCGCAACGCTGATTTTGACGACGTTGCGGCGGACTACGTCGCGCAGCGACGGCGGCTCGGCGACGATCTCGATGAACGGCTCACCCTCGTAGCAGCTGCGCCAGAGAGCCAGGGGATCTTCCATATCCTGGTTCACCGGCACGGTGATGGTAGCGAGAATACCCCTTGCCACCGGCAGCAGGTGAGGAGTGAACAGGATGTCGTTGCTCTTTCCGCCCAGCTCGCCGGCGACCGCGCGCATTTCCGCGAGATGACGGTGCTCGTTTCCCACCGCATACGCCCGGAAATCCTCGGCAACTTCAGCGAAGAGCAGCTCGGGTTTGGCTGAATAGCCGGCGCCGGTGACGCCGCTGGCGGCGGACACATTGATCGTCGCGCCGGGCACGATCCACCCTTCTCTCAGGAGCGGCGCGATCGCGAGCAGGACCGCCGTCGGGTAGCAGCCAGGGTTCGCGACGATGTCCGAACCCGGAAGCTTGTCCCGCATCAGCTCGGTCAGCCCGTACGGAGCGGTGGTCGTCGCGGCCGCGCCCGGCCGGAAGTCGGAGGAGAGGTCGATGACTCTGGCCCCTGTCTCCCGCGAATTTCTGACCCACGTCGCCGCGGCTCCGTGCGGCAGCGCCGTGAAGACGATCTCTGCCATGCCGAGGGGAGCGTCTTCGGTGGCGACATAAGTGATCTCGGACCCGCCAATGCGCGCGCGCTGGCCCCGCTGGTCCTGGGCCGCCGCGAACGCCAGCTCGAGCGACGGGTGCCGTGCGACCAGCCCGCACAGCTCCCGCCCCGCGTAGCCGCTGGCACCGAGCACTCCGACCGGAACTTTATGCATAATGTATGCATAACATTACACTCGCTTCCAGTCAATGATCCGCTCGCGGAACGGGCCCGCGGGTGCTAAACTCCGTTTGCGATGGCAAACAAGCGCGAACGACACGACACCATCCTCGAGATCATCGACTCCCGCTTCGTCAGCAGCCAGGAAGATCTGAGGAAGCTGCTGCTCCAGCGTGGATGGGACGTCACGCAGGCCACCCTTTCCCGGGATCTCCGGGAGTTGCGGCTGGCCCGGGTGCCGACCGCCGAGGGTGCGCGGTACGCCGTGACCGACGGCAGCATCGAGGAGAGCAGAGCCGCCCTCGACACCCTGCTCCCTCAGCTCTTTCTGCGGGTCGATGGCGTCAGTGAGATGCTCGTTCTGCGCACCGTTCCAGGCGGGGCACAGCCCATCGCCGCGGCTCTGGACGGCGAGGGCTGGTCGGATATCCTCGGAACCGTCGGGGGCGACGATACGATCCTGATCATCTGCCGGTCGGTGACGGCCCGCGAGCGGGTCCTGCGCCGCCTCCGCTCGCTTGCCGGGGAGCCCTGACCCCCATTGACGCGACCGGCCGTTTCGATTAAATATTCAGTAATTCTGAATAGTTATCGAGGTTGGCCGTGATCCGAACCATTGCCCTCGCCTACTCCGGTGGGCTCGACACATCGATCATCGTTCCCTGGCTCAAGGAACGCTACGGAGCGCGGATCATCTGCGTTGCCGCGGACATCGGCCAGGGCGAGGAGCTCGAAGGCGTGCGCGCCAAGGCGATCGCCTCCGGTGCCGATGAATGTTATGTGGAGGACCTGCGCCAGGAGTTCGTCGAGGACTTCGTGTGGCCCACACTCCGAGCCGGAGCGATCTACGGCCGCAAGTATCTCCTCGGCACATCGATGGGACGTCCTCTCATCGCCCGGCGCCAGGTCGAGGTCGCCCGCCGCGTCGGTGCCGACGCCCTCGCGCATGGCTGCACCGGCAAGGGCAACGATCAGGTTCGCTTCGAGCTGACTTACGCGGCGTTCGCGCCGGATCTGCCGGTCATCGCTCCCTGGCGCGAATGGGACATCCGGAGCCGCGAGGACGCGATCGCGTACGCGGAAGAGCACGGTATTCCGATCACCGCCACCAGAGAGAAGATCTACTCCCGCGACCGGAACGTCTGGCATATCTCGCACGAAGGCGGGGTGCTGGAGCAGCCCGCAGCGGCGCCGCCTGCCGATCTGTTCATGCTTACCAGCGCTCCCGAAGCCGCGCCCGATGAACCGGAGGAAGTCACCATTTCCTTCCGCTCGGGTACGCCGGTCGCCGTGAACGGCGTCGAGCACTCAGCGGTCGACCTGGTAGTCGCGCTCAACGAGATCGGCGGGCGGCACGGCGTCGGGCGCATCGATCTCGTCGAAGACAGGCTGGTGGGCATGAAGTCGCGCGGCGTCTACGAGACCCCTGGCGGCACCCTGCTCTACTCGGCGCACAGCGAGCTCGAGCAGCTCGTGCTCGACCGTCGCACTCTCGCCGCCAAGGATCTCATCGCGCCGCGCTACGCCGACCTCGTCTACGAGGGACGCTGGTGGACGACCGAGCGCGACGCCTACGATGCCTTCGTCAACGTCACCCAGGAGCGGGTCACGGGATCGGTTACGCTCCGTCTCTACAAGGGGTCGGCTTCGGTCGTCGGACGCGAGAGTGAGTTCGCTCTGTATGATGAGCGCTTCGTCACCTTCGGCGAAGACGATGTCTATCAGCAGAGCGATGCCGCGGGGTTCATCCGCCTCTACGGACTGTCAGCCCGGGTGCGTGCTCTCCGCGATCAGGAGCTGGAGGCGCGGAAAAATGCTGCCGCCCGGCCGGAGACGGCCGAGGAGCCGGCGGCTCTGGCGATCGCGTAGGCGCGAGCGATGTCGGATCACACCTCTCACAAGCTCTGGGGCGGCCGCTTCTCCGTGCCCACCGCTGCCGCCCTCGAGGCCGTTAACCGCTCGATCGGCACCGACTACCGCCTTTGGCCGTTCGATATCAATCTATCCCGAGCCTGGGCGGTCGCCCTCTGGGGTGCAGGCGTTCTGACCCTCGAGGAGAGCAAGCGCGTGGAGCTCGGCCTCGCGGCCGTGGGCAAGAAGCTCGCAGGAGGTGCGAGCCCCGTTCCTTCCGATGAAGACGTGCATACGATGATCGACCGCATGCTGCACGAGGAGATCGGCGACGTCGCATCGAAGCTTCATACGGGGCGGAGCCGCAACGATCAGGTTGCGACGGCGACGCGGCTCTGGTCGATGGATGCGTGCACGAAGCTCGACGCATCGGCGCGGTCACTCCAGCAGGTCATGCTGGACCACGCCTCCGCTCTGGAAGACACGCTCATGCCTGCGTACACGCATCTCCAGCGTGCACAGCCGGTGTCGGCCGCTCACTGGATGCTCTCGCATTTCTGGCCCCTCGAGCGCGATCGGGCGCGGATTGCCGCCGCTTCCCGCGCTGCCGCGGTATTGCCGTTGGGGTCGGGGGCTGTCGCCGGCTGCGCATTCCCGGTATCGCGCGTGTTGCTGCAGGGCAGCCTCGGCTTCACGTCGGTGTCCCGCAACAGCATGGACGCGGTGGGGGACAGAGACTTCGTCGCCGAGCTGCTGTTCGCGGTCGCCATGATGGGCACACATCTCTCGCGGCTCTCGGAGGACCTGATCATTTACGGATCGAGCGAGTTCGGGTTCGTTCAGTTCGGGGAAGCGTTCACCACGGGATCGAGCATGATGCCGCAGAAGCGTAATCCCGATCCGCTCGAGCTGGCGCGGGGATCAGGGGCGCGCGCCATCGGAGATCTTACTACCCTGCTCGCCACTCTCAAGGGATTGCCGAGCGGATACAACAAGGATCTTCAGGACGACAAGCGTGTGCTGTTCGATGCGGTGGATACGATGCTGCTCGTACTTCCGGCGGTCGCCGGTGCGCTGCAGGAGATTCGCTTCAACGCGAAGCGGATGCGGAGCGCGATCTCGAGCACGATGATGGCTACCGACCTGGCTGATTATCTGGTTGAGAAGGGAGCAAGCTTTCGGGAAGCTCATGCCGCCGTTGGGGCGTTGATACGCGAAAGTGAGCGCGAGGGATGCGAGCTGGACGCGTTGCCGAAGGGATCTTTCGCGGCCGCGCATCCCTCCTTCGGGGATGATGTGCTCGACTGGCTCGAGCCGACTCGCTCGGTCGCGCGCCGTGACATACCCGGCGGAACTGGTCCCACCGCCGTGGCCGCTCAGCTGCGGTCGGCTCGCGAGGCGCTTTGGCCGGTTGCTGATGTGGCACGCGGGAACGAGCTGGTTCTGCAAGCTGTTTGATTCTTATCGAACAACGATCGGAAGAGGCGCCTGGCGGCGCCTTTTTTGTGTCCGCGTCTGCCCTAGAACATGATCCCGAGCGTGATGGGCACGAAATGAATGCTGCCACCCTGGTCCGGCTCCCGGGAGATGCTGTGGAACCTCACTTCGACCAGTGATGCGAGCGGCCCCAGGCTGAAGGTCGAGCCCAGTCCGATGCTGAAGCCCAGGTCGTTCCTGGACTTGGCATCCGGCGCGTTGGTCTTGCTGTTGTAGAATCCCGCCCCTGCGACCAGGTAGGGTTTGGCCGTGCTCCCGGAGCCAGTGAACACCACGTTCCCAACGATCCCCCACAGTCGCAGATCGGGGGTTTCGACCGGGGTTCCGCCTCCTGCCGGCGTAACCGCCCGGCCATCGAAGGTGTTGTATACCCCGTCGAGGCGCACCCCGATCGGGAGCTCGTCGACTCCCAGGGCAATGAAGCCGGTAATGGTTTTCCCGTTCGCATGTCCCTCGCTGAATTTTCCGGTTGGAACGGCGGCACCGGCTGAGAACCCGATCGCGTAGCTGTTCTGCGCCTGAGCCGGCAGAGCCAGTCCGGACAGAACACCGACGAGGGAAGGAAGGAGGAGAGCTTTGACTAATTGCATCGGATCGGGGGATCGGGTGAGTAAGAGTGGGCAGAGTACACGGTGAATCCCATCTTTACTAAATTATCTTTTGTGATTAGGATAATTAATGGCACGAGCCTACACCGTTGGAACCGCTGCACTTACCTTGGCCGTGCCTGCAAAGTGGGTCGATAACTTGCTGTCGCACCATAGAGTATCCGGAGTCGTTCAGGAACGACAGGGTGTCTCCCGAAAAGTAACCATGGAAGGTCTTCTCCAGCTCGCCGTCACCGTCAGCCTCATCCAAGAGCTCGAGATCCCGGCAGCTAACGCACTGTACCTCGCCAGCTCCCTTGCAAAAAGCGGAGGCAGCTACAGTACCCAGGGCGGTATCACGATCACCCTCGATCTGGACGTAATTCGGGCGAACCTCGAGACCCGGCTGGCTCAGGCCGTCGAGATCGCACCGGTACCAAGAAGGGGGCGGCCCCCGCACTCGACCACCCCGCCTCCAAGCAAAACGGGGCGCCTCGACTAGAGACGCCCCGCCAGATTGTACCAGTGAAGCCGACGTGGCGTTAAGACGCCTTCGTCACGTTCTCGGCTGCCGGACCCTTCTGACCTTCGACAATGTCGAATTCCACCGCGTCGCCTTCCGCCAGGGACTTGAAGCCCGAGCCGGAGATTGCGCTGTAGTGAACGAAGCAATCCTTCTGCCCGTTGTCAGGGGTGATGAAGCCAAAGCCCTTCGCATCGTTGAACCACTTCACTTTGCCGGTCGTACGCATTCCCTGCTCCTGGAAAATTTGTGTCTCGGGAGCGGAAACTACGCCCGACCCTCGACAATCTGTCCGCGGGTCCTGTACAACCCCGCACTGGTTTGAGAGGGAAAACACGGGCTTTCGTCAGTCCGCCCGCACCTGCCCTGCTCGACTGGGTGGGAAAATAGCAAGGACCGGCTGAGCAGACAATAGAAAGATTCAAGGTCCCAGTGTACGGACGTTTGTCACGAAATACCCGGTTTCGCCGAAGCAGCTGGTCGGAACGCCGCGGTGCTCCTCGTAAGTGAGCGACACCCGTTTCCCCATTTCCTTTTCCAGCAACCTGGCGACGGAGTCATTGCGAACCGTGAAGTGGAATATCTGCGGCGTTACCGACCCCGGAAGATTCACCATGGCCAGCTCGCCTTCCCACGTCTTGCACAGCCAGCCCTTCTTGGAAAGCTTCTGCACGTATCCCGCGCGGTCGCCGGAAGCATAGACGTACCCGAGGGTTACCCACGCCCACAGAGCGAAAATCAGAATCGGCAACAGGATGATCGACAAAGGAAGGAGTAGCCATTTCCGGCGCGATTTCTTTTTCGTTACGACGGGCGGCGGCGGAGCCGCTCGTTCAGGCGCAGGTTCGGGCGCTTCAGGGTTCTCGGGTGTATCAGCCATCTGATCTCCAGGTAAATCCGGAAAGGGAAGGGCGCGCCGCTTACATGCACCGCCCAGGCCAGGGAATTAGCTTTCAAAATCATCACCCGCAAGCACAGTTGCCGACCATAGCCCGCAGACAGACCGTATCCGCCGAAGTCGGAGGCGTCCCCGTCGGGTCGGCGCACCCGATCGTGGTGCAGTCCATGACCAACACCGACACCGCCGATGCTCCGGGTACGGCGCTCCAGGTAGCAGAGCTCGCACGCGCGGGAAGCCGGCTGGTCCGGATCACGGTCAACAACGACGAAGCTGCACGCGCCGTTCCCGAGATCGTTGCCCGCCTCGTCGACATGGGCGTGATCGTTCCGCTCATTGGCGATTTTCACTACAATGGGCACCTGCTGCTGGCGAAATATCCCGCTACCGCGGCAGCGCTGGCGAAATACCGGATCAACCCGGGAAACGTGGGCGGCAAGCGCCGCGACGAGAACTTCCGGACGATCATTCAGATTGCTCTCGACAACCACAAACCGGTTCGAATCGGGGTCAACTGGGGCTCGCTCGACCAGGACCTCCTGACGGCGCTGATGGATCGGAACGCGCGCGACACGAACCAGCGCACCGCGAAACAGGTCTATGTCGAGGCCATGATCCGGAGCGCACTCGGATCCGCAGCGGTCGCCGAGGAAATGGGGCTCGGCCACGACCACATCATCATCTCGGCAAAGGTCTCGGGCGTGCAGGACCTCGTTGACGTCTACAGACAGCTCGGCTCACGCTGTGATTACCCGCTTCACCTGGGTCTCACCGAAGCCGGACTCGGCGCGAAAGGCATCATCGCAAGCACGGCCGCGCTCTCTATCCTGCTCACCGAAGGCATTGGTGACACAATCAGAGTCTCGCTCACGCCGAAGCCGGGAGGTGACCGGACCGAGGAAGTGCAGGTCGCGCAACAGATACTGCAATCGCTCGAGCTACAGAGCTTCAATCCACAGGTAACGGCCTGCCCTGGGTGTGGACGTACGACCTCCACCTTCTTCCAGCACATGGCTGAAGACATTCAGGCTTATCTCCGTGAGCAGATGCCCGTTTGGCGGGAGCGGTATCCCGGAGTTACGGAGCTCAAGGTGGCGGTCATGGGTTGCGTCGTGAATGGCCCGGGAGAATCGAAGCACGCGAATATCGGAATCTCGCTGCCTGGGACATTCGAGGATCCGAAAGCTCCGGTTTACGTGGACGGAAAGCTCCTCATCACACTCAAGGGGGAGACGATCGTTCCGGAGTTCCTCCGAATTCTCGAGGATTACGTGGAGCGGACGTACGGGGTCGTCCCCTCGACCACGGTGTAAGCCCCAGGCTCCTGGTTATTGCATCCGCTCGAGATCGCCCGAGACCCTCTCGAGCTCAGCCATGATGGGCGTATTGAATCCCACCTCGCGAAGCCGCTCGTAGACGGCGCGGTACCAGCGAACCACATTCGCCCGTCCCCCGCCGAACCGATTCCAGACGGTATCCGGATCAACCGTTCGCCGCAGGTCAGCGAGAATGGTCGAGGCGTTGTGGACCTTGTCTGCCGCGCAGACCCAGCGCGCTTCTTCCGTCGCAGTCGCCAGCCGCTCCAGGTAGTCTTCCTTTCGGTCTTCTCCGGACAGCTCGACACCATCGTCGTCATGGCGTCTGTACGTAACCGCCAGCACCGTTTCGAGCACGCGTGGGCCGAACTTGTCACCAATGCGTTGTTCCAGCATGTCGCGGGTGTAGCCATCACGCACGCAGTCCTCGATTACATCGTGCAGAATTCCCGCGACGACGGTGTCATCATTCTGCCCGTATCGAGTCAGGATCACCGCCACGTTCGCCGGGTGCGTGAGGTAGGGAAGCTTGGTACCTTTTCGCACCTGACGGTCGTGGTGCTTCGCTGCAAAGGCGAGAGCGTGGTTGATGACGTCGGAGTAGCCTGAGGCTGTCATTGCCCCGACCTTGCGAACCAGGATACCATCCGCTCGAGCCCGCGCTGGTCTTCCTCGTCGAAGGAATCCAGCTCTTCGGAATCGACATCGAGAACGGCGATCAGATCACCCCGCGCTCCATTGACCGGTACGACTATCTCCGACCGTGATCTGGAATCGCACGCAATGTGGCCGGGAAATTTTTTCACGTCCGGAACGATGATGCTCCGCCGCTCGAGCGCGGCGGTCCCGCAGACACCGCGCCCGAATGCGATCTCGAGGCAGCCCAGACTTCCCTGGTAGGGCCCGACGCGGAGCAATGCGTCGGGAGTAGCGACACGATAGAAGCCGGTCCACAGGTACCCGAACGCGTTGTGCACGAGAGAGGCGATCGTCGCCATCCCGGCAATCGCGTCATCAATGCCGTCGAGAACGGCATCGCCGTGCGCCTCAAGCTCCGCATACGCGCGCGCTTTGGGAACTCCCCTCAGATCCGGAATGCTTTCGGCCATCGAGCGAGTTATCGCGCGGCCGCGAGCTCGGGCTGGAAGCTGCCCGTCTGGGCGGCGCCGGCGCTGATCATTTCTTCACGGGTTTCCAGCTGCGGCATTTCCGCATCCCAGAGGACGAGCCCGTGAATCCGCATGTCCGCGCCCCGGAGGCTGTCTACCGCGGTCTTGAGCGCCGCCACGGTCGTATGAGCCAGCCGCGTGCAAAGAATCACATCGGGTGCGGGTATGATGCTCGAGGCACTGCGCTGAACGTAGCTCGTCGGCGCGGAGATGATGATGAAGTCGTAGCGCCGCTGCATTCGAGCGAGCTCGCTGCGCACCTCATCCACCACCTCCGGCTCAGGGAGTCCAACACGTCTGGTCCCGCTTGGCAGCACGTCCAGGGGGCGGTCGCGGCCGATCGTGGTTGGAACGATCGCCTCGGGCCACGTTGCCGCGCCCGTCACTATTCCCGACAGCCCGGGATCCGGCCTGATGCGCAGCACGCTCGCGACGCTGCAGGTGGTCGGATCGACGTCCACCAGGAGAGTGCTTCGTGCTTCGTACGCCGCCGATGCGGCGAGATTGGCCGCGACGGTCGCGACAATGGCCGGATCGTCGCCCGTTATCGTGACGATCGGCACGCTCGCATCGACCGCGGCGATGTGAAGGTAGAGCGTGCGGTAGCTCTCGGAGACGACGTCTATGAGCGGAGGAGCCTCGACGTCTACCTGCCGGCGGCTCCGCTCCACTACGATTTCCGGAGGGCGGACAATGGTGAGCACGCGAGCACCGCTCATCTGCTCGGCCTCCTTCGAGTCCGCGATGTGCGGGCTTCTGAGCTCGACTCCAAACGATGCGGCAAAGCCCAGCGCCAGATCCAGCAGCAGTGCAGCGGCGAGCATCGCCCAAGGAGGCGCACCTACGTTGGCGAGCTCCCGCGCCTGCCGGGTTCGCTGGTCTATCCGGGCGTTTTTCTGCCTTATCTGATCCAGCTGGCGTGAGGCTGCGGAATAAGCCTGTTCGGCGGACGCGCGCTGTCTTACGAATCTCGCGGTGTCGACGGTTATTGCCGGCCTGGCGACGGGCTGGACGATGGGACGGATCTGCGCGAGCTGTCCTCGCACTTCTCCACGCTTTGCATCGGCGATACCCTGAATCGCGCGGCCGATCGCTGTCGCTCTCGATGTGAGAGCAAGATAAACGGGATCCACACTGCCGACGGCTCCGAATGCGTTGCGTTCGCGCTCGACCACCGCGAGCGAGTCGAGGAGCAGCCGCACTCGTGGGTCGGCTGCTACCGCGGGTGATGCGGCGAGCGCGCGATACGAGGTTGGAAGAGGCGCGTTCTCGGCCCGTCCGATCAGTCTGTTCAGAGTGGCGAGCTCGACGTTCAGCGACTCCCTCTGCGCTTTTACGGCCGGTGGAAACGTGTCGATTACCACCGGAGGGGCCGGCATCGCCGCCCGCCGAGTAACCGCCAGCACTGAGTCAGCCGTAGTGACGTCGGCCAGGTGCCGGTTTCTCAGGGCCACAACCGGAGTCGTGTCCGTACGCGCCTCGATTCCGGCGGCGACAGCCTGTGCTTTTCTCGATGCGTTGCGCGGAACGAGAACGAAGGCAATGAGTGCCCCTATGAACACCAGGCCGCCCACGATGCCGAAAACCGCGACTCTCCGCAGCGAGTTCCTGGCCCTCGCCGCCATCCAGAGGTAGGCCGATCCTCCGCCCATGCGCGTCATGCTGCGTACGGTCATAGCTCGAAAGATACCGTCACGGATACGGATACGACAAACGGCGGGAGTCCCGCTCCCGCCGTTCGTCTCCCCGATGTCGAGGCGTACTACTGAACCGTTACGACACCCTTCATGTTCATCGCGATGTGGGGAACACAGTTATATGGGTATTTTCCCGGCTTGATGTTCGCGAATGAGACCGTAATGGTCTCGTTCGGGTTCATCTTCATGCTGCTTGACAGCTCGCCCATCTTGTCCGTGCCCATGTTGGCATCGAGCTGCGGCTTAACGTCCGCGGGGATCGTCGCGGCATCGAACGCAACGTTGTGCGGGCCGCCCGAGACCATGATCCACTTGATCCCGTCGCCCTGCTTGACGGTGATGTTGACGGGGTCGAAGCGGTAGCCCTGAGCGTCGCCAAGCATTCTCACCTCATGGGTGGTGCCGGTGATCGGAGCCATCACTCCAGACGTTCCACCTGCCGGGGTCGTGGTGCCGGCCGTACTGGGGAGCGATGTCGTATCTACTATAACCGCCGTCGTGTCGCCTGGCCGCTTATCACCACCGGCGCAAGCCGTCAGTCCAACTATTCCTGCTATTACCGCCAATCCGTAGAACCGCATATTCAGGAGGCCCTCCAAAGCCGTTCCGTTGATACCGCTGCAATGTCCTATTTGAAGCTAACCTAGATTGTGAATTTATTCACAAGAC
>Ga0136631_10000272_pt1 | contig 16161 bp, 14 predicted proteins | sample AntDrymUQ6012206_2_FD_104655 | JGI IMG/M metagenome (GOLD analysis project Ga0136631, IMG submission 104655) | Polar desert sand microbial communities from Dry Valleys, Antarctica - metaG UQ601 (22.06) | ecosystem: Environmental > Terrestrial > Soil > Desert | place: Antarctica: Dry Valley... | reverse complement strand
CGGCGAGTCGTGGCACAGGCCCTACGAGACCGTGGCCGCCAACGTGCTCGGGACGCTGAACCTGCTGCAGTCCGTCGTGGACGCGGGACTCGAGCTCGAGAAGTTCGACACGGCGGGGACCTCAGAGGAGTACGGGAACGTCCGCGAGTCCGTCTCGGATCACCACGACTTCGACGACGACGGCGGGCTCATCCTCCACGAGCGCTCGCCGATCAACCCGAAGTCGATCTACGCGACCGCGAAGGTCGCGGCCGACTTCCTGACGATGAACTACCACGACGCGTTCGGCGTGCCGGGCGTCGTCACGCGGATGTTCAACAACTACGGGCCGCGGCAGAACCCGCGCTACGTCACCGGCACGATCATCACGCAGGCGCTCACCCGCGAGACTATCGAGCTCGGAGCTCTCGAGCCGCTGCGCGACTTCTGCTTCTGCGCCGATGGTGTCCGCGGTCACCTCACCGTCGCTGCACAGGGCACTCCCGGCGACGTATACGTCTACGGGCAGGGCGAGAACATCTCGATGCGCGACTGGGTCGATCTCATCCTCCGCGTCGGGGAGGCGGAGGGCTACTGGCCGGGAGATCGCGAGATCGTCTCGGCTCCGTCGCGACATCGACCGGGCTCGAGCGAGGTGATGGCGCTGCGCGTGGGCCACGAGAAGCTCACGGCGCAGACGGGCTGGCAGCCCCACGTCTCGTGGGAGGAAGGCGTGCTGCAGACGATCCGCTGGTACGCCGACAACCGCGACCGTTGGATCGGCCGCGTGGACTGGCTTTCGACGGGAACGCCGCTGACGACCACGTGAGCGGCGTCCTCGTCACCGGTGGCGGAGGCTTTCTCGGCTCGCACCTCGTCGAGAGACTGGAAGCCGACGGACACGACGTCGTCACGGCGCGCAGCGCCGACTACGACCTCACGTCCATGGACGACACCGCGCGGATCTTCGATGACGCCGACGCGGAGCTCGTGTTCCACCTCGCCGCCGAGGTCGGCGGGATCGGGGCGAACCGCGCCAATCCCGGGCGGTACTGGTTCGCGAACCTCGCGATGGGAGCGAACGTGCTCGAGCAGGCTCGCCTGCACGAGACGCCGAAGCTCGTCATCGTCGGGACGGTCTGCGCCTATCCGAAGTTCGCGCCCGTCCCGTTCAGCGAGGACGGCCTCTGGGACGGCTATCCGGAGGAGACGAACGCCCCCTACGGCGTTGCGAAGAAGGCCGTGCTCGTCGGTGCGCAGGCGTACCGCGCGCAGTACGGGCTCAACGCGATCTTCTTGCTTCCGGCCAACCTGTATGGCCCGCGTGACAACTTCCACCCGACGAATGCGCATGTCATCGCCGACCTCATCCGCAAGATGGTCGAGTCGGGCGAAGAGGTCGTGCTCTGGGGTGACGGGTCGCCCACCCGCGAGTTCCTCTTCGTCGACGACTGCGTCGACGGGCTCGTCTTGGCCGCGGAGCGCTATGACGGCGCCGACCCCGTGAACCTCGGCGCGGCGCGCGAGATCTCGATCCGCGAGCTCGCCGAGCTCATCGCGGACGTGACCGGGTTCGAGGGCTCGATCACGTGGGACGCGACGAAGCCGAACGGCCAGCCACGCCGGAGCGTCGACGGGACCCGCGCGCGCGAGCTCTTTGGATTCGAAGCGCGGACACCGTTGCGCGAGGGGATCGAGCGCACCGTCGCCTGGTACCGCTCGGCAGTCGCCGGTGTCGGTAGCCACTAGCGCCGTCGCGACGGCCCGCTGGAGCGGGCGGACGGTCGACCGGCTTCTGGCGCGGCCTCGTACCGTCGTCGGCTCGCTCGTCGGCCTCCAGATCGGTGCGACGATTTTGCTCGCGCTCGCCGTCGACCACAACGGCTGGGTCTGGTTTCAGGGCGGCGACCAGATCTGGCTCTCGACGCAGGGGTGGCTCCTCGGGCAGCTCGAGCTCCCGCCGACCGAGCTCGGCTACCTCTGGTCCTACACGCTGACGCCGATCATGTGGGTCACGGGGCCGACGTACGTGCAGGCGCTGCCGCCACTCGTCGCACTCCAAGTGCTCGTGCTCGGGCCCGTCGCGCTTCTCTGCATCTACGACCTCGCGAGTCGGATCGGGGGACGCCTGCTCGGATACTGGGCGTCGTTCCTCTGGGCGATCGCACCGTTCGCGTCGATCCCGATGTTCGTCGACCGCTACCAGGAGCGCTTCGGGGAGCAGTTCCTCCCGCAGGCGCTCGGGCTGACTGCGATGTCGGACTACCCGTCGATGGTGCTCGTGCTCGCCTCTGCCGTCTTCGTCGTCCGCTCGCTCGACGCGGCGCGCGTGACGGATGCGGTGCTCGCCGGGCTCCTCCTCGGCGCTGCCACGGCCGTGAAGCCTCCGAACCTGCTCATGGGAGTGGGAGCGGCTCTTGCGTATCTCGTCGCGCGTCGCTGGAGAGCTGGGCTCGCGTTCGGCATGGCCATCGTCCCGTCGCTCCTCGGGCTCGCGCTCTGGAAGGAACGGGGACTCGGAGGCATCCCGGTGCTCGGGCTGGAAGAGACCCGCGTCGCGCTGGGAGCGGCGACGGCCGCGGTCTCGGTCGACCTCGACCAATACCTCGACTTCGACGTCGACCACTGGCTCCAGCAGATGGACTACATGCGCGAGTTCTTCTTCAGCGCTCGGGTCGCGCAGTGGGCGCCGATCGCGGGTCTCATCGCCGTGCTCCGCGTTCGGCGGGGCGCCATCGCGGCGCTGCTGGCGGGATGGCTCGCGGCGTTCCTCGTCGTGAAGGGGTTCTCGCCGCGCGCAGACATCCAGGCGAACAGCTTCTGGCGGCTTCTCATGCCGGCGTGGCCCGCCTACCTGCTGCTCTTCGCGGCAATTCCGCTCCTCGTGCCGACGCTCGTGCGCCGCCTCGGAGACCGGATGCGCGCGCCGTCGACGCCCCCTGTCGCCCCTCGGTGGCTGGCGGTCGTTGCCGTTCTCACCGTGCTGGTGCCCGCGACGGCGATCGCGGTGTCCTCGCCGCTCGAGGGCCCTGCGCTCGCAGTGACGCAGGACGACGCGGGCAACTTCATCCTCACGTCAGTGGACGAGAGCGTCGAGCTCAGGGTCGAGCGGGTCGCAGAGGGCCAACGACTCACCTGGGACGACGGCCCCTGGCGCGCGAACGTCTTCTACCGCGTGTATCGCGCCGAGGGCGAGGATGTCGAGTGCGAGAACACCGACGGGCATCCGGCGCAGTCGTGCTACGTGCGAGGAACTCCGATCGCGACCGTGCGCGAGCACGAGTACGTCGACGCCGGGGCGCCACCGGGGGCGACATACCGCATCGGCGTCGGCACGAACTGGGTCGACGACCCCGCATTCGGGGACGTCTTCGTATTCAGTCCGCCGGCCGCTGCGGCCGGCTGAGCTTCTCCTCGAGCAGCGCGATCCGCTGCGCCAAGTCGACGTTCTCGTCAGTCAGCCGCGAGATGACCGTCGAGTAGTGGAGGAGCACCAGGAAGATGAAGAGCGTCGCGACCGCGAAGAGCACAGCTGGCGGATAGCCGGTGACGCCCAGCCAGCCGGCGATCGTGTTGAGTCCCTCACGCCAGATCGAAAGGACGAGCAGTACGACGCCCGTCACGAGCCACAGGATCGCGTATCGCTCCTTCAGGCGCCTGCCACGGACGAGCTCGACAACGACGAGGATGAGGATGATCGAGGCGACGGCCCCGGCGATCGACGCGCGGATCGGCGTCATCGCTGCGCCGCCTCGAGGCGCGGGTAGCGGCGAAGGCTCGCGACGAGCAGGGCCAGCATGACCTTGACGATGTAGTAGAGCGACCGGACGAACGTGATCGACGAGCTCCCCGTCTGGCGCTCGCGCATCTCGACCTGGACCTGCCCGAGGCGCAGGCCGCTGCGGAGCGCAACGAGTGTCGCCTCGACCTCCGGATAGTCGTGTGGGTACTCGACGGCGAAGAGCTCGATTCCCGCTCGGTCGAGTGCGACGAAACCAGAGGTCGTGTCGGTGACTTTCTGCCCGCCGAGGAGCGATACGAGCCGCGCGAACAGACGGATACCCATGCGTCGTGCGAACGGCGGCCGATACGTCGCGCCGGGATCCACGAAGCGCGAGCCGATCACGAGATTCGCGGTGCCGGCGTGGATGGGACCGAGGAGCTTCCCGAGCTCGGAGGCGTCGTGCTGACCGTCCCCGTCAAGACGGACCGCGATCTCGTAGCCCTCGTCGCGCGCGTATCTGAACCCGGTCTGCACCGCTCCCCCGATGCCGACGTTGAACAGGAGCCTCAGCACTGTCGCGCCGTGCGCCTCGGCGACCGATGCCGTGTCGTCGCTCGACGCGTCGTCGACCACGACCACCGTCGCGGCCGCGTCGAAGGCCTTGATCTCGTCGACCACCTGCCCGATTGCCCCTTCCTCGTTCCACGCGGGGACGACGGCGACGAGCCGTCCGTCGCTCACGCCGCGACCCCGGTCTCGAGCCCCACGAGCTCGAGCAGCCGCCGCGCACGGTGCGCGTACGTGTGCTCGTCGAGGACGCGCTCACGCGCGCGCCTGCCCATCTCCTCTGCCTGGCCGGGATCGGAGACGAGCTCGCGATACGTCGCCACCGCCTCCTCCGCGCTCTCGACGATCACGAGCTCGCGTCCCGGCTCGAACCAGCGCTCGATGCCCTCGTGCGGGTTGGAGACGATCGCGGCGCCGGACGAGGCGAGCTCGAACGGTCGTGCAGTCGACGAGCCGGCGACGCTCGCATGCGGCCGACGCGTCATGTTGACGTTGACGCGCGCAGCCGAGATCGCGCGAGCGAAGAGGTTGAACGGGATGTCCCCGATCGTTCGCGCCGCACCCACGTCCCCCTGGAAGTCGAGGCCGCCGAGCGCGACGTCGAGGTCGGGCGCGAGTCGGGACGGCTCGCCGACCATCGTCTTCATCCAGTCGCGCCGGAACTTGTCGCCGTAGCCGTAGAAGAACACGTCAGCCTCCTTCTCGACCGCCTGCGGCGCGAAGAACTCGGGATCCGCTCCCCAGTACAGGGCTTCGGCGCGACGCGCCCCGAGCTCCAGCAGACGACCCGTTCCGCCCTCCGAGTTCGAGAGAACGAGGTCGTACTCCCAGGGATCGGCGCCGTGGTACGGGTTGAACCCCGTGTCCATGCCGCCGTACTCGGGCAGGCTCATAGGGACGTCTCCGTCATAGAAGACGATCGGGATGCCGAAGCGCTCGCGCAGCGCGTCGGGGATCCCCTTGAGATGCGCCATCGGGATCGTGAAGACGATCACCGCGTCCGGCTTCTCGGTCTCGACGAGCCGCTCGAGGTGTCGCTTCCAACGAGGCGTCACCCAGCGCGCGATCGTCTCGCGAGTGAGCTTGTCGAGCCCGGACTCCTCCGGGTTCGCCTCGGCGCGGCGGAGGTACCGATCGCCCTTCACGCGCGCGAGCACGTCGCGGACGGCCTGGTACGACTCGCCCTCACGGTAGGTCGGGTTGGGTGCGGTTCGCCACCACGGCGACTCGACCGGCCGACCGCGATACGGCGTGACGACGAGGTCGACTCCCGCCTCGTACATCCCCTTCCAGAGCTGCCACCAGGCCGGCGTGCAGCCGTACCTGAAGTCGAGGTCGATCGCGGACGCGGCGGCGAGGATCTTGGGCGACCGCATCAGTACGCGCCCCGTCGTGTGATCACTGCGGGAATCGTCTTGACGATGATCGAGATGTCGAGCCAGAGCGACCAGTTCTCGATGTACGTGAAGTCGAGTCGCACGAGGTCGTCGAAGGAGAGCCCCGAGCGACCCGAGATCTGCCAGAGACCGGTCATCCCGGGGAGAACGCCGTACCGGCGGCGATGCCAGTCCTCAAGGAGCTCGTAGTCGCGCAGCGGCAAGGGACGCGGGCCGACGAGGCTCATCTCACCTTTCAGCACGTTGATGACCTGCGGAATCTCGTCGAGCGAGAAGCGGCGGAGGAACCTCCCGACGCGCGTGACCCGCGGGTCCTCGCGGATCTTGAAGAGCGCGCCCTCGGCTTCGTTCTCGTCCTCGAGCTCGGGCTGGAGCTCGGCGGCGCCCGCGACCATCGTGCGGAACTTCAGCATCGGAAACTCGCGCTCCCCGACGCCGATCCGGCGGTCGACGAAGAAGATCGGCCCGCGTGAGTCGAGCTTGATCGCAAGCGCGACGAGCGCCCACACCGGAAGCCCGATCACGACAACGAGCGCACTTACGAGAAGGTCGAATCCGCGCTTGACCGCCCAGTCCCCGCCGGTGAGCACGGGCGGACGCAGCTCGAAGAGCGGCGCACCCTGGCCCGGAACGTACTCGCCGCGTTGCACCAGGAGCTCCGTCGTGTCGGGCGCAAGCCGCACCTTGATCCCCTGGTGGTGTGCTTGCTCGACGACCTCGAGCACCGTCCGCTCGGGAAAGTCGGCCTCCGTGAGGATCAGCTCGTCGGGCCCGACCTGGTCGAGCACGAGCGGAAGCTCCGCCCGCGAACCGAGGAGCTCGAACCCGGGAACGGCCTCGGGCGCGACGACGCCGACGAACTCGTACGTGAGACCCGAGCGCGCCGACTCGAGTGACGCGCGCAGGCGCACGAGGTTCTCTCCGGCGCCGACGAGCACGACGCGGCGCCTGATCCCGGCGGCCCGCATGATCTCGAGCGAGGCGGACTCGTACGCGGCGCGCAGGAGGCCGATCGTCACCGCCGAGACGAGGACCGAGGTCGGGATGAGGCCCGAGGTCGAGAAGTCATAGCCCGTCCCGATCCCGAACGCGAGCACGATGAGCGCGACGACGATGAGGCAGGCGAGGATCCGCCCCGCACCCGGCCGCAGCTCCCGCTGCCGGTAGAGGCCGGCCTGCGCGAAGACGAGGACCGTGATCGGCGCGGCGAACTTGAGCCACTCCGCAGGCCCTTCGCGCCAGAGGAGACCCCAGAGCACGTCTCCGTCCCCGGTGACCACCTGGCGGATGACGAGCGCCAGATACATCCCGAACGCGAGGCCGACGACGTCGAGGAAGACCAGCGCGACGACCGAAGCGGCACGCCGAAGAACCGACAGGATCGAGTCGCGCGAGAGCAGGTAGAGCCGCGAAGCTCGGACGTCGCCGTGCGGCTCGGGCGGCGTCGGCGCCCGATGTGACAGCTCGGCCGGCGGAGCGACCTTGGGGCCCGACATCCCGTGGATGTTAGAGCCGCGCCACGTCGTCCCACGCCACGCGCGGCCCGGAGGGGAGCAAGCGCACTGAGAGGGCGTCGAGGTCAGTCACCTGTGCGCGGCGGGCCAGTGCGAGGAGGACGACGCGAAGGAGCACTCTGCGACGTGCGTCGAGGAGATCGGTGTCGTGGAAGTAGACGTGAACGAGCGCCGGCCAGTCGCGACGTGGAAGCGCGCGCGCGAGGTCGCCGAGCGAGTGCGTCGTCGGGATCGCGGCGAGCGTCCGACCCGACGGCAGCTCCACGACCGACGGTGTGTCGAGCGACGCCCAGCGCTCGCCCAGAGGCAGATACGGAGGTCGGCGCGCTCGCGGCGTGCAGTCGACGTAGCCGAGGGTCGCGCACGCGTCGGCGACCTCGACATCGGTGTACCAGCCCCCGCCGCAGAAGAGCGTTGCGGCGAGGCCGAGCTCGCGCATCCGTGCTCCCTCGGCGACAACGCGCTCGCCCGTGTCACCGTTCGATGGCCGCGCATGGTCCGGGGCGGTCCAGTGCGCGTGGTGGCCGAGCGGCCCGAGCGCCGCAGCCTGGCGTGCCCGCTCGAGCCACAGCGTCTCGTCCTCGCCGAACGCTGCGTCGGCGGGCCGCATGAGCGCCGCGATCGGGAATCCGCCCGGGCGACACCGCTGCAGCGCGACGAAGCGCGCCCAGACCGCATCGTCGAGCGGTCGCTCAACGTGGCAGGACACGACCGCGTACCGTTCCCGTGCCGTGGCGCCCATCGTCGTCGAAGCTAGATGAAACGATCGACGGGCGCACTCGTCGTCGTGGCCGCAGCCGCGCTGCCGCGCCTCCTCGTGCTCATGCGCGAGCGCGAGACGATCCTCGAGGAGTTCGTCGACAAGAGCGACCGGTTCGCGACGACGCTCGTCGATCACGGGACGTTCGGCTTCCTCGCGGGCGTGCCGTCCGCGTACACCCAGCCGCTCTACGGCTGGTTCCTCGCCGGCCTCTACCTCCCGTTCGGCCGCTCGTGGGTTGCCGTCGGGATCGCGCAGGTCGTCGTCGCCGTCGCCACGGCGCTCGTCGTCTACGAGATCGCGTCGCAGCTGCGCTCGACCGGCGTCGGGCTCGTCGCCGCGCTGATCGCCACGCTCCATCCGTACGTCATCTGGCACGACGTCCACCTGAACCGGGAGGTGCTCGACGGGCTTGTGCTCGCCGTTCTCGCGCTCTGCGCGCTCGCGGCGTACGAGCGTCGCTCCTTCCCGCTCGCGGCGCTGACCGGCGTCGTCGCGGGAATCGCGATCCTCGGCAACGCGCGGCTCTTACTCCTCCCGGTCGCGATCGCCGCGTACGTCGCGTGGCGGATCGTCCCGGTCTCGCGCACGGTGACGGCGATGGCGCTGGTGGTCGGCATGGCTGCGCTCGTGGTCGCGCCATGGGTGGTGCGGAACAAGGTGCAGGTGGGCTGTTACGCGATCACGACCGACTCTCGCGCGCTCTGGAAGGCGAACAACCCGAACACGCGCAAGGTGCTCGACGACGGAGGCTGGATCGACGACGTGCCTGCGTCGCCGGGCGCGCCGCCGTGGCCTGAGCTCGCGGCCGACCTCACGCTCGCTGGCACCCCGACGACCGTGGACGAGTGCGCGCAGATGCGGCTCTACCGCGACGAGGTCGTCGACTTCTGGCGCGAGGAGCCCGGCGAGAAAGGTCTCCTCGCCCTCCAGGCGACGAGGATGCTCTGGAGCCCGGTGCCGCGCGAGTCGGACGCGAGCGGCAGCGGAACGGCCCGGCTGGCTCGCAGAACGATCGAGCCTGCGTTCGTGATCGGGCTCTACGTGCTCGCGCTCGTCGGCTTCTTCGTCGCGCCGCCGCACTTCGTCGGGCTCGCTGTGATCATGCTCTCCTACAACACGGTGGCTGCAATGGTGTTCGCAGGCACCGCCCGGTACCGGACGCCTTGGGACTTCCTGCTCGCGATCCTCGCGGCGTTCGCGCTTGCCGCCGTGTGGGAACACGTCCGCAGGCGGCGACGTCCCTACGCCGGCGCGAGCGCGCGCTCGTAGAGCTCTTCGACACGCTCCACGCAGCGCTCGGGCGTGAACTCGGCGAGCGCGCGGGCGCGGGCGGCGGCGCCCATCTCGGCGGCACGCGGCAGGTCGCCCGCAAGCGCGACGATCGCGTCCGCGAGAGCTTCAGCGTCGGCGGGAGCCACGACCAGGCCGGTCTCACCGTCGGCGACGATCTCCGGGAGCCCGCCCACGGCGCTCGCGATGACGGGGCGCGCGCGCTCCATCGCCTCGAGCGCGACCATCCCGAAGCCCTCGCCGAGCGAGGGGACGACGACGATCGCGGCGTCCTCGATCGCCTTCTGCACCGGAGAGACGAAGCCGAGGAAGCGAACGGCGGCGTCGAGCCCGAGCTCGCGCGCGTACGACTTGAGCGCGGGCTCGAGCGGGCCGCGTCCGGCGACGTCGAGCATCACGTCCGGCACTCTCGCGCGCGCTTGCGCCAGCGCCCGCAGGAGAACGAGGTGGCCCTTGATCGGAATCAGTCGCCCGATGCAGAGAAGGCGCGGGGTCGCTTCGGCATAGGCCGCCGCCTCCCCGTCCGCTGCGACCCCGTAGTGGACGATCTCGAAGTCCTCCTCCTCGAAGCCCTCGGTCTCGGCGAGGTACTGCGCAAGGCCCTGCGAGATCGCGATGTGCACGTGTGCGAGCGAGCCGACCGAGCGGTCGGCGAAGCCGAACCAACGCCCCTCGCGGAACTCGTTGAAGCCGTGCTTCGTGGAGAGCCGCAGCGGAACGCGGGTCATGGAGCCGGCGAGCTGCCCATAGACGTCGGCGTGCACGAGATGCGTGTGGAGAATGCGCGGGCGGGTGCGCGTAAGGTAGGCCGCGACCTCGCCGAACGCGATGGGGTCGACGTCGGCACGCAGGCGGATGTCCTCGAGCGGGACGCCGCGCGTGCGCAGCGCGTCGGCGAACTCCCACGCGCCGGGCTCGTCCTCGTGGAGCATGAGGAAGCGCACGTCCCAGCCGCGCGCGCGCAGATCGGGCAGGAGCTGCAGGAGGTGCGCCTCCGAGCCGGAGATGCCCGCGACCTTCTGGGTGTGGAGGACGATGCCTTGGGTCACGAGACTCCCGCCGCGTCGAGGATGCCACGCGCCCACGACTGCACCGAGTGGCTCGCGGCGACGCGCTCGCGAAGCGTATGGCCGAGCGCCGTTCTCTCCTCCGCGGTCAGCGCCGCGAGCGCGCGGATTCGATCGGCGAGCGCGCCCGGATCCCAGCGGGTGAAACGCTGCTCGGGAGCGAGGAGCTCGTCGAAGATCGGATTGGAGGCCAGCACGGGGAGGCACGCGGCCGCGGCCTCGTAGACGACCTTGTCCGGCGCGCCGGCGCGCATGTTGTTCACGAGCGCGTCGTGTGTCGAGAGAAGCGCCGGGATCTCCGCGCGCGGGACCGACGCGCCGATCGTGACACGCTCCTCCAGACCGAGCTCGCGCACGAGCTGCTCGAGCTCGCCGCGGTGAGCGCGTTCGTCGTCAGAGAGCGCGGGACCGTGGACGTGCAGCTCGACGTCGTCGCCGGCGAGCGGCACCGCGGCGACAGCGACGTCGAGGCCCTTCGCCGTGGAGTAGCGACCGAGCGCGAGGAGGCGCGTCCCGGAACCGGCGCGCGGCGGTGAGCACGGGAACTCGTCGAGGTCGATCCCGTGCCCGATCGCGCGGAGCTTCCTCGAGGGCAACGGAAAGGACCGATAGTCGACACTCGTGACCGCCGTCGAGACACGCTCCGCGGCCTTGAGCAAGTCGCTCGCGCGCCAGTGGGTGAACCAGAGGACGAGCGGAACGCGCAGCGGGCGCACGAGCGGCGCGGCGAGGACGGCGTAGATCGGGCACATGTGCGCCACGACAGCTCCCCTTCGCAGGCCCGAGAGCTCGCGCGCCAGAGCGGCCTCGAAGCGGGCACCGCGCAGCGCTCGGTACCCGGCTCGGAACGTGCGGACGCGGCAGTTGTCGGGAAGCACGCCCGAGACGGCGCCGTCGGCGAGCACGACGACCTCGTCCACGAGGGCAGCGAGTGCGCGGATCTTGGGCACGGTCGCCGCGAGCGCGGGATGGCGCGGATCGACCTGCTGCGTGATAAAGACGAGCTTCGTCAAGCGCGCCTTAACATTCGGTGTCAGACACCGAGGGGGTGGCCGAGTCCGACGTGACACGTCGATACGTGCCCGACCTCGCCACGCCCGACGTCAGGATAACGCGTGGTCGCTCGACAGAGTCCGTGGATCGATTCGCACGCAAACGTTGCGGATTTGTCTTGACGGAATTCGGTGTCTGACACCGGTTCATCAGAAGAAGTCGAAGTCGCCGAGCGTGAAGTGCCATGCGCCGGCGCGCTCGTCGATGCGGGCGCTGTCGTGGAGCGGCTTGCCGATGAAGCGGAGCTTCTTGTTCGTCGGTGCGAAGCCTGCACGCGCGAGCGAGCGCCGCTGGGCGCGTGATGGGGGCGGCAGGAGCACGAGCGCGTCCGCGCCCCCCTTCACTTCGGCGACGGCGCGGGACACGAGCGCACGGATCGCTGCTCCGTCCTCGGGCGCCGCGACGAGGTCGGCAAGGAAACCGGCGGAGACACCGTGCTTGAACGTGTGGCCGACAACGGCCACGCCGGCGACCTCGACTCCCCGGTACGCACCGAAGCACCGGTAGTCGCGCGGCGAGTCGAGATAGCGCCAGTTGAAGTACGCGGAGTCGCGCGAGAAGTGGTTGCCGTAGCCGGCCGCCGCGCGTGCGCCGAGCTCGTCCAGGTCCGGCCCGAAGCGCTCGACCGCGCGAACTTCGAGCCCATCGAAGCTGCGAGTTGCCGCGTCGGGCTCGCGCATCCCGCCGTGCTCGCCCGCACGGCCGAGCGCGTACCGGATCACCCCAGCGGCACGGAGGGGCCGCGCCCACAGGCGCAGCCGTGGCAGCTCGATCCAGCCGAGCCTCCGGACGAAGATCGGATACGACTTCGCGTTCGGGAAGGTCACCGTGAGCGGAGAACCCGAGGCCGCCGCGGCCTCCTCGTTCACCTGCTGCAACGTCGAGAACACGCCCTGCCCGCGGTAGCGCGCATCGGTCGCGACGTTCACCGGGATCGCGAGGCGCGTCTCGGTGCCGTCGAGCCTCGTCCTGAAGAAGCTCATCGCCGCGACGCCGACCACTTCTCCACCGTCGACGGCGAGCGACACGATGCCCTCACCCGCCGGGTTGCGATCGAACCACCAGGAGAACTCCTCGTCCGTCAGCTGCGTCGTGCCCACGCGGGCGAGCAACGACACGAGCGACTGCCGCCACTCCGGCGTGTACCGAACCGTCTGGAAGCTCACCGTGTGGCAATTCCGAGCAGCCGCGTCAGCCTGCGCCGCACGTGCGTACCGGGAACGGTGTCCTTCACGGAGAGTGCGTCACACGCCCCGGCAAGGACGAGCTCGAACGTGCGCGCCGAGTACGGCTCGATGTTGTACCGGAGTAGCTGGAAGCGATCGCTCCGCGGGTTGTTCGCTCCTGAGACGGCCGTGAAGCCAAGCTTGTACCCCGCTTGCTGCACGAGGCTTGCGTGCTCGACCCTGAAGTCTGCGCGCGACCCCTTGACGTATGCGTACGCCTCGACCTCGCGCCCGAGACGGTCCTCGAGCCGCAGCTTCGACAGCGCGATCTCCCGAACTGCCTCGTCGGGATCGAGCTCGGCGAGCCGCCGGTGGCCGATGCCGTGCGACTCGATGCGAACCCCACCCTGCTCGAGCTCGGCGAGCTGCGCCCACGCCAACGTCGGATTGCGAACACCTGCGCGGAAGAGGCTCTCTTCGTGCGGGAGTGGCCGCGAGTCGCCGGCGAGGTATCCGATCGGCACGAAGACCACAGCGGGAAACCCGTGCTCGAACAGGATCGGAAACGCGTTCTCGAGGTTGTCGAGGTAGCCGTCGTCGAACGTGATGAGCACGGCGCCCTCCGGAAGCGGCGCCCCGTCGAGGTAGTGATCGCGAACCGCGTCGAGCGTGACTGGGCTGTAGCCGAGCTCCCCCAGCAACGTCATCTGCTCCGTGAAGACCGCAGTTGGAACTGTGATGGGATTCGGCCACTGATCGTTGACCTTGTGGTACATCAGCACCCGAAGCGTCCGACCCGCATCGCTCGGCGGCAAGACGGCGTTCACGGCCTCTCCGGTCGTGCGATACAGCCCGTTCTTCATGAGGTGCATGGCCCGGTAAGCGCGCACCGCGTGAGTGTAGGCGGGCTAGGTCGTCACTTCGTCGACGAGCTCGCGGATGCGACGGGCGTACTCTTCCGGCGTCGCGAGCCACGGCCGGACGGCGGCATGCGACGCCGCTCCGAGCCGCTCGGCGAGCGGGCGGTCGGAGAGCACGCGGACGAGCGCGTCAGCGAGACCTTGCGGGTCGCCAGGTTCCACGAGGACGCCGGAGATTCCGTCTTCGACGATGTCGGGAATGCCGCCGACACGGCTGCCGACGACCCCGCGGCCGCGACAGAATGCCTCCACGACGACTCGGCCCAAGCCCTCGGAGCGCGACGGGAGCACGAGGACGGTCGCCTCGTCGAGCGCTCGGGCTACGTCGGGCGTCGAGAGCGACTCCGTCCAGCGAGCCTGTGCGGGCAGATCGCCAACGAGTGCTGCGGCCGTCTCGTGCAGAGCTCCGCGCCCGACCAGATGCAGCATCGCTTCCGGAACACGCGGCCCGGCGAGCCGCCACGCCTCCGCGAGCACGTCCACAGCCTTGTACCGCTCGAGCACGCCGACGAAGAGCACTACAGGCCGCTCGGGCAGCGGAGCCGGCGCCGACTCGACGAACGGCTCGAGATCCATGAAAGCGGCGAACTCGGCGGCTGGCTCGACGCCTGCCTCGCGGACCAGTCTCGACGTGTACGCCGAGATCGTGCGTACGGTGTCACTGCGCCGCAGCCCAGAGCGCGCTAGGGCATCCGCGAGCGGCGCGAGCAGCTTGCGCTTGGGCGATCCGTAGAGCCTCGCCGGGGCAGCAGGATCGCCGTGGATGTCCGCGATGACCCTCGTCGGCACCCGCGCGAGCTTGCGTCCGATGACTGCGAGCGCCGCCTCTTGGGCGCCCTGGGCGAGCACGGCATCGGGCCGAAATGCGCGCAGCGCACGTGCGACCCGGAACGGCAGCAATGCATAGAAGGCGAGCCCGTCGAGCGCACGTGGCCGGATGGGCCGGACGAGCGTGAAACGCGGATCCGTCCCGCTACCGCGACCCGCGCTCGCAAGCACGTGGACGTCGAGCTCCGCCTCGAGCGCGGCGAACTTCTGCTCGAGCGACGCCGAGAGCGGCAGCGAGTAGCGCGAGCGGCCGACCATGAGGAGCCGCTTCCTCATGCGACTGCCCGTTGAAGCTCGGCCTCGATTGTCGTGAAGACGACGTCCTCGGAGTACCCCTCCACCGAGGCCGGGGCGGCGTCGGCGAGTCGCACACGGAGCTCCCTATCCGAGAAGAAGCGCTCGATTGCCGCAGCCAGCGCTGCCGGATCGCCCGGCGGCACGAGGAGCCCGTTCTCGCCGTCGCGCACGACCTCGGGCACGCCACCGACGGCCGTCGCTATCACGGGGCAGCCAACCGCGAGGGCCTCGACGACTGTGTGCGGGAAGTTCTCCCAGGCCGACGGGAGCACGGATGCGTCGGCCGCCCCGAACAGCCGGAGCACCTGCGCCCGCGGCACGCTGCCGAGGAAGGAGACGCGTCCGTCGAGTCCGAGCTCGCCGACGCGACGCTCGAGGGCGGAGCGCTCGGGCCCGTCGCCGGCAACCGCAAGCGTCACGTCGGGAACGTCGACGAGCGCCTGCAGTGCGACGCCGAGGGCTTTCTGCGGCCCCAGGCGACCCGCGAAGACGAGTGCCTTCGCGCCGAACCCGAGCTCGGAGCGCAGCACGTCACGCGATGGCAGCTCCGGGAGCTCCGGTGCGGGGTTCGGGAGCACGGAGACCCGGCACGCGTCGAGCCCCCAGCGGAGCGCCACGTCGCGCAAGTAGGCGCTCGGGCAGAACACGTGCCACGCACCATGAAGAGCTCGCGTACGCGTCGCGCGCAGGAACCGCGTCCGCGCGCCTCTCGACTCGTACTGGAACTCGTCGAGCGTCCCCGCATATCGCCCGCTGCGCGCCGCCCGCTCGAACACCTCGTCGGAGACGAGCTTCACGACGAGCGGACGACGAGCGAGCCGCGATCCGATCGCAGCGCGCCGGATCATGCTCGTCGCGTAGACGACGTCCGCGCGGCGCGCGGCCTCCCGAACGAGCAGCGCAGCGCGCACATGACGAAGCGGCGAGCGCCGCGACACCCACTGAACGGGATACGCGCACGGAGCAGGATCGGCCTCCGCGGTCGTCGCGACTTCGACGGTATGCCCGCGCTCGGCAAGGAAGTCCGCGAGTGCGGGCGCGTGGCTCGCGGGGCCGCCGGGATCGGGCGGCCAGATGCCGGAGACGACGACGACCCTCACGACTGCAGAGACATCTCCGAGCCCGGATCCGCCGCGTGTACCTCGTCGCGCAGGCGGACGATCACGACGAGCCAGGCGGCGGCGAAGACGAGCGTGGAGGCGAGCACGGCAACCGCGGCTCCGGTCGCGCCCCACTCTGCGCCCAGGACGGCGACGAGCGGGATCGCGACCAGCGTCTCGAGGCCGTGTGTGACGATGCGCAGCCGCGGCCGGCCGATGGTGACCGGCAGCGACTTCGTCCACCCGAGCGCGAAGTGGATCGCAGCGGCGAGCAGGATCACGCGGGCCGCGGTCACGGCCCCCTCGTACTCCGAGCCGAAGACGAGCTCGACGAGCCACGGCATCGCGACGAAGAACGCCGGCACGGCGACGAGCATCACTGCGGCTGCCCACTTCGTGTAGCTCCGGATTCCGGCGAGGATGCGTCGGCGCTCGCCCTTCTCCCAGTCGCGTGTCTGCTCGGTCATGAGCATCAGGCGCGCCGGCGAGCTCGCCG
>Ga0136631_10000271_pt1 | contig 16179 bp, 16 predicted proteins | sample AntDrymUQ6012206_2_FD_104655 | JGI IMG/M metagenome (GOLD analysis project Ga0136631, IMG submission 104655) | Polar desert sand microbial communities from Dry Valleys, Antarctica - metaG UQ601 (22.06) | ecosystem: Environmental > Terrestrial > Soil > Desert | place: Antarctica: Dry Valley... | reverse complement strand
TCGGCGCCGAGCACCCCAGCACGCTCAGCGCTCGTGCGAATCTCGCGGCCTCCTACTGGCTGGCGGGGCGCACCGGCGACGCGATCGAGTTTCAGGAGCGGGTGCTTGTCGACCGCGAGCGGATCCTCGGCGCCGAGCACCCCGACACGCTCACCGTCCGTGCGAATCTCGCGGTTTCCTACAGGCTGGCGGGGCGCACCGGCGACGCGATCGAGCTCCTGGAGCGGGTGCTTGTCGACCGCGAGCGGATCCTCGGCGCCGAGCACCCCGACACGCTCACCGTCCGCAAGGTGCTGCGCGCGTGGAGAACCGGCGACTAGCCACGTCCCGCTCGCTTCTGCCGGACAGCGGCCGTCAGGCCAGGTCGAACTCGCCGTCCTTGGCGCCCCTGACGAAGGCGTCCCACTCCCGGCGCGTGTAGATCAGGACCGAGCCGTCGGGGTGCTTGCTGTGGCGCACGGCGACGCGACCGTCGGGCAGGAAGGCGGTCTCGACGCACTCCCCGCTCTGCGAGTAGCTGCTCGTCCGCCAGCTCGCGCCGCTGGGGTCCGGAAGGCTCCGTCCGTGCGTGGGCTGTCCGGTCATGTGAACTCCCTACGCATGGCAGCGATCATAGCGACCGACTTGCGCTGGGGAAGGGTCGCGGCGGTCAGACGCCGCAGCGCGTGGGCGAACGGCTCGACCTCTTCGAGGTAGAAGTCTCCGCCGCGCGTCTCGACGGTTGCGACATCGTGGTCGTCGCGGAACCGGAGGATCGTGATCGGGCCGGTCATGCCGCCGTGCGCGCCGGTCCCGAACGGCAGGACTCGAACGTCGACGTTGGGCTGGGCGGCGATGTCGACGAGGTGCTTGAGCTGGGCGCGCATGACCTCCGGCCCCCCGGCCGGCCGGTGCAGCGCGCCCTCCCCGATGACGGCCGCGAGCTGGAGCGGGTCGTCGTCGGTCAGCCGCCGCTGGCGCGCCATGCGGGCGGCCAGCGTGCGCTCGATCCACTGCTGGTTGTTGGCCGGATCCCAGGCGCGCAGCACCGCGCGGGCGTAGTCGGCGGTCTGGAGCAGTCCAGGCACGACGCTGTCCTGGAAGGTCTCCGTCTTCCACGCGCGGCTCTCCAGCCAGGCGTAGTCGGCGACCGCGACGGACACGTCGACCTCCCAGTCCTCGCGCTCGCGGGCATCTCGCGTGGAGCGCAGCAGCGCGTCGCGCTCCGCCCCGTCCACGCCATAGAGCTCGAGCATGAAGTACACGTCGGGCACCCTCGGGATCAGGGCGCCCGTCTCCCAGCGGCTCAGCGTCGAGTGGGCGCGGCCCATGCGCTTGGCGACCTCCTCGCCGGTCAGCCCTGCCTCGTCGCGCAGCTCTCGCAGCTGGAGACCGAGCTGGCGGCCTCGCAGCGTGGCGCCGCCCGCTCCGACTCTGACGGCGACACGCTGGCTCACGGAGCGCAATCCTATGTCGGCGATGGGTGATGGCCGAGGCATTTCTGGCTTCTGCCGCACGCAAGTTGCGTAAGGCGAGAACGATATCATGGCGCGCCGTTCCGGGATACCCTGCCATGCTTGCGGCTCGAACGATGCCGCCTCCTCTATGCATCCCCGGGCGGCTGCCGATGGCTGGAGCTGCCGAGGCTGGTGTACGCGGACCATGCGCTTCAGGAAAGACCTCGCGCTCGGACGTTCCGTGAGCTCGTTCGCCCGTCGCCTTGTCCTTGACGCTGAGCTGAGCGCCATCCAGCCACGACTACCGCTCTACCGAGCGTCGACAACAGCGCGCGCGGACGCATCTTTTTGGCGCGTGTGCACGTATAGGCGGGAGACGGCCTCTACCATGAGGCGAACCCAAGCAGCTAGGAGCGTTGAACCATGCCATTCAACATCGGACCGATGGAGCTCATCGTCGTCCTCGTCATTGCGCTGGTCGTGCTCGGGCCCAAGAAGCTCCCCGAGGTCGGCAAGTCCCTCGGTAAGGGGATGCGCGAGTTCAAGGACTCGATCTCGAACATGTCGAACGACGACGATCGCGACGATTCCAAGCGCCTGAAGGCGTAAGCCATCGGACACGCGGCCCGCGCGATCGGCCATCCATCTAGCCTTCGCCGGGTGAGGATCGCCCGTGCCCTGCTCGACGACATCGTCGCGCACGCCGTCCGCGACGCGCCCAACGAGTGTTGCGGCGTCGTCGCCGCCCGCGACGGGGCGGCGACGGCGGTTCATGAGACCGAGAACGTCGTGGCGAGCCCGTTTCGCTTCGAGATCGACGGCCTGCAGCTCATGCGCCTCATCGACCGCTTCGAGGCCGACGGCGACGAGCTCGTCGCGATCTATCACTCGCACACTCGTTCAGAGCCCTATCCCTCGCAGACCGACGTGAACTTCGCCGAGCTGTGGCCCGGGGTCGAGTGGCTCATCGTCGGCATCGCCAAGGACGCCGAGCCCACGGTCCGCACGTACCGGATCGACGGCGGCACGATCTCGGAGGCCGAGCTCGAGGTGACCTGATGGCCTCCAGGTCCCAGCCGCTCGTGTGCCCCAGCTGCGCCGAGCCCCACCCACTCGACGCGCGCTTCTGCAGGCATTGCAACATGCCGCTCGTCTACGCCGGATCGCTCGGCGTCGGCGACGCGATCACCGAGCGCCAGGAGCGCGCCCGCAAGATCAAGCCGCAGTACGCCGAGGGCGACCTCGTCCGCGCCGCCGGGGCCCACAACCAGGCCGAGGCGGAGTTCATCCAGGGCCTGCTGCTGGAGGAGGGCGTGCCCTCGACCCTCCAGCGCACGCGCGGCTTCGACGTGCCGGACATGCTGGCCGCCGGTCCACGCGACGTCATGGTGCCGGCGTCCGGCTACGCCGCGGCGCGCGACGTGCTGCTGCAGGCCGAGCTCGTCAGCGACGAGCGGCCAGCCTCGACGCCGCCCGCGCGCCTCCTGGCAGGGCTCCTGGCGGGGTGCGCGATCGTCGCCCTCATCGCCTGGATCGGGACGGAGCTCATCGGCTGACGGCGCTGTTTGATTGCAGTGACAGGGCACGAACGACGACCGGTGGGTGCTTGCGAGGCCATGGGTGGCGTCCGATGAGCCGGGCTCGAATGGTGGGCACGGGGTCGCGGGTGACGTGCAGGTCGAGTGCGACCGGGCTGGAGACGGTCGTTGACGAGAGGGAGGAGAGCGTAGGCAGGTGGGAGGCCGTCCGCTCGGCGATGTTCCTCAACGACGCCATTGCCGGCAGGTTCCTCGATCATCTGAGGATCCTGCCGGGTTCTGGCTTTGGCCTCTACTGGTGCTAGACCACGATGATCAAGATGATCACGAGGGCCAGTGCCAACTCGGTGAGCAACGAGCTAGGGACCATGACGCCTCCTCCCGGATAGAGGATTCAATCCCGGAGAGCACCCCGGAACCTGACCCGGGGGACCGTAGCCGACCCAAATTGCCTGTTCAAGAAATGACGAGGTGCCCCGCTTGCGCGGGGCACCTCGTCCGCTGTGGGTCAAGCACGAGGGCCTCACCCTTAGCTCGTTGCTCGGCATGAATGGTACCGCTATGTACACCCCCACGCGCACGAACTGGCCCACTGCAACCCCACGCCAGTGCATGAACAAGGACTTTGATGTACCGGAGGAATACATAAATTTGCTGGTTCGTGCTATGCATGCGCTGCATGGTGCGCCCGATGTCAAACCCGCGTAGCAACGATCCTCGGGTCCCGGTGCTGAACGCGGTGCTCGCGACCGGCGGGCGTCAGACGCCACGCAAGGCACTCGCAGAGGTCGCTGGGGTCTCGCCACGCAGCGTGATGAACGTGATCCGCGAGCTCAGCGAGCTCGGCGTCCTCGAGCGAGATCCCTTGCGGTTCGGTCCTGGCTGCGGGTTCGTGCTGTGCGTCGCGCTGGGTAGCGAGAGCATGCGGGGCGGACTGCTCGATGCCAACGGTGACCTGCACCACAAGACGACCATGACTGCAAAGCCTGGGCAGCTCGACCTGTCCCCTGATGAGCTGCTTGAGCGCGTGCTCAACCTCGTCACCAAGATAATGGCCAGCGGTCTTGCGGATCGGTCGCTGCATGTCGGCGAACGACGTGCGCTCAGGATGCTCGGCGTCAACGTTGCTTGGCCGTCTCCGATCGACCGTCGTGGCTTTGCGCCTGGTCGCGCCCTCTCCTCACCCGATTGGCTCGTACCGCGACCGGGCGAGTCCGAGCGACACAGCCTGGCCGAGCACGTCGCGTTTACGCTGGGCCCTCCGTTCTCCGACAACGCCGAGCGGGTGAACGCGATCAACAACGCGAATGCCGATGCCTTGAGCGTCGCGTTCGATCACGCGCGCGCCCGTGCGTTCGAATCCGATGAGACCGACGCATCGCGTGTGATTCTCACGGTCCGCGTCAGCGGCGGGCTTGGCGCCGCCACCATCGAACTGGCCCCGCACAAACGCAACGTGCTGTCCTCCTTCATCGACGCGCGACTCATGATCGGCACGAACGGCTACGCGGGCGAACTCGGCCATCTGCCGATCAGCTTTGCCACGGTCAAAGACATCACCAAGGAGGCGCCCGAGGGGCTGGCCTCCATCAACGTTCATCATTGGGCGTGCTCATGTGGCGAACACGGCCATCTCGAGGCGCTCGCGAGCGGGACCGCCTTCGCTCGCCGCATGCAGGCAAGCGGTTACAAAGTCGTGGGCGATGACGCACGAGCGCGCACTCAGGCGCTCATCCGCGATCGCAGCAACGCACCCGCTCAGCGTGCACTACTCGACTGCGGGCGCCTCATCGGCCGAGCGCTTGCGAACCCGATCCTCATGCACGATCCACACACTGTCGCGCTCACCGGCTTCTTCGCCGACCAGCGGATCGTTCGTGGCGTCGAGCTCGAGCGCGGAATCTGGGGCAGCACGATCGGCGACACGGTCGCCATCGAACATCTCAAAGCCGATGGCTACGCGTACAACGCCGTTCGAGGAGCCGGGCTCGCCGTCGTCCGCCACCGGGTCATGCGAGAGCTACCGCGCTTACTTCGGCATGAGACCGTCGAAAAGCTGACGTTCCCTTTCGAACCCGTGCACCTCGAGACGATGCGGCGCTCGAGCGGGTCACGTCGGTAGTCCAAGCTCGTCTGCTCTTTCACGAGTCGATGCAACAAGGTGGGCGCACCGAGCGCCAGCACGACCGCGCAAACGATCGGATGCGGTCGCGCTAGGGAGCGCTCGGGCGCGGACTCTGCAGCTCGTTGTCAGCTTGTGCGCGCTTCCGCGCACTATCTGACATTCGTCTCTTCCGCCCGGTCTCACAACCACCTGATCTAGCGTTCCGCCATCCGCGACAGGTGCGCGCGCCAGGTGCCCTCGGTGTGGACGAGCGCGCGGCCGTGGAACGTCGAGACGAGCGCCTCGCGCGGGCCGCCGCGCGGCAGCGAGCAAGCCAGGCGTACCGCGGTGTGCTCGCCCTCCTCGCGGGCGACGAGGTCGATGATGGTGCCGCCGAGCAGCGCGGCGTCGCGCAGGCCCGGCGGGAAGTCCGGACGCGGGCCCTCGCGCAGCCGGCGGGCGATCGCCGGCCGGGCGTGCGCGGACTGGCCGGAGAACCACTGCGCCGCGCCGGCGACGAGCCAGGCCCAGCGCACGGCCCGGTGGATGCTGCGTGCCGTCCACGGCGGCGGCAGGCCCGGGTTGCACTCCGCCACGACGAGCTGGACGTAGAGCGCGGCCGGCGTGAGCAGGAGCATCTCGCGTGACCCCTCGACGTTCGCCGCGCGCTCGGCGAGCAGCCGGGGGGCGAGCACGTGCAGCGTGCCGCGGCCGGCCCAGCCGGCGAGGTAGCGCCGCGCCGCCGGGGTGGTGATGCGGCGCATGATCGGCAGGAAGGGCTGCGCGAGGTCGAGCTCGGCGCGGCTGGAGTGCACGACGACCGCGACCTCCGTCGGCAGCGCCGGGAAGGCGTCGGCGAGCCGCTCGCGCGTGTCCTCGAGCAGTTCGAGTACGCCGCGGACGTCGGTCGCCTCGTGCTCGTCGTGGCGGGCGGTGAAGTTGCGCGAGCTCGACTCGACCCAGGACATCTCGCTGGCTTCGCCGCCGGCGTCCCGGCGCCCTGCCTCAGCACCTATCCCCAGTGGGTCGCGGCGCCGACCGACGGGCGCCCTGCCTCGGGACCATCCCAGTGGGTCCCGCGCCGAATCCGGGCGCAGCCTACGGCCGCGGCCGGTGCCCCTGGACCTCGACGGCCTGCTGATAGGTCGGCCGGTTCTGCCAGCCGATCATCGGCTGCGTCGCGCCGCCGATCGCGCGGAAGGCGATCGCGTCGAAGCAGACCTGGTCGCCGGGCTTGCCGGCCTTCGCACACGCCGCATCGGCGTAGAGCGAGGCAGGGTCGTCCTGCAGGGCGCGGGCGAGCGCGTCGCGCAGGGCGGCGCGGCAGCGCGCGCGGCTGCCGCCGCCGCAGTAGCGCTTGGAGTACGGCCGCGCGACGCGGCGCCCGAGGACGCGGCGCAGGTCCTTCGCCGCGTAGCCGTACCAGCCGGTCTGATAGGCCGAGCCGAGGTGGCCGCCGCCGGTGTTCGGCTCGTTGTCGAGCTCGTGGGCGGCCGCAAGCGCGTCGAAGAGCTTCGCCCCGAGCGACGGCTCGAACTCGGCCCGCATCCAGCGCGGCCAGAACGCGTCGAGGATCTGGATCGCGTCCCCGTGCTCGTAGCGGCCGTCGCCGTCGCGGTCGCGGCGGTGCGATCCGTCGGCGACCCACGCGCGCAGCTTGGCGACCGCGTCGGCGAGCCGTGGGTCGCGCGGGCTGCCGATGACGTCCAGCGCGAGCGGCAGGACCTGCTCGGCGCGCAGGTCGGTCGTCGCCGCCTCGCCCATCGCCTCGACGAGCCCCGGCAGGTCGACCTTCCGCGGGCCCGCGATGCGCGCCTCGATCTCCTGGTCGAGCATCTGCGAGCGAAAGACGGAGGAGTAGAGGTTCGTGTCGGCACCGGCGTAGCCGCGCGCCTGCTTGTTGTTCCACGACGTGATGTACGGCTGGCCGTCGATCGCCTGCGGATGCTGGGCGAACGAGGTGTAGGCGGCGGTGTTGCGGTCCGGATCGAAGCCGCGCCACGGCAGTCGCGCCGGCGCCGGGAGCTGGCCGGTGATCCCCTTCGCGCGCTGCGGGTTGTTGCCCGAGTTGAAGTAGGCGATGTCGCGGTCATCGGCGTAGAGCCAGTTGAACGTGTAGCCGATCTTGCTCGCGGCGCGCTGGAAGGCGCGCGCGTCGCGCATCTTCGCCGGGTCGTTGAAGTCCGAGAAGCCGCGCGAGGAGTCGACCTCGTGCAGGTACGTCGAGCGCAGCTGCGCGTAGACGACCGGCCTGCCCGCGATCGTCGCCCGGCCGGTGACGAGGCCGAGCTTCGTGCGCTCGGTGCGCAGCGTCTGGCTGCCGGCGGGCGTCGCGTCGGCGACCGTCGGCTTCCAGCGGTTGACGCGCTCGAGCGTCTCGATCGGCTCACAGCGCCCACGGAAGCGGTAGTGCGTCGAGTCCATCGTCGGCCTGCCGGCGTCGGGCTCGCAGAGGTCCAGCGCGAACGTGTCGGTGATGTCCTGGCCGGCGGACGTCGCGCTCCAGGCGTAGTCGGGTCCGCGGCCGAGCTGGACGTAGAGGTTGACGCCGGGGAAGGCCGCGCCGCGCGCATCGAGCGTCGGGGCGTGGACGTCCTGCTCCATGAGGATCTGTGGCGAGAAGTAGCCCGTCTGCGGGCCGAAGACCGCCAGGGGCCTCCCGCTCGCCGACTCGCTCGCCGAGACGAGCAGCGCGTTGGACATCCCGTGCCAGCCCAGCGGCCCCGCGAAGAGGCCGCCGCGCGCGCCACGCGCGCCGCGCGGCGCGGCGCGCGTGCCTGACGCGACGACCTGCGCCCGCCGCAGCGAGCCGGCGTCGGCGAGCGCGAGGCCGCCGCGTGCGGGTCGCTTCGGCGGCGTCTGGTACGGGAAGCGCCGGCCGCGCACGGTCGTCGGTGCGTCCGGGTCCTCGTACGCCGCCCATTCGCGCCAGAGCGTCTGGCCGCGGCGCGCTCCGTAGCGCCCGATGAACGAGCGCCGCAGCTCCATCTGCGTGAGCTCGTCGCCGCCGCCCTTGCCGAAGATCCCGCCGACGAGCGAGGCCGTCGCGATGATGTCCGTCACCTGCCACGGGTCGGGGCCGAGCGGGCCCCCGATCGCGACGTACTCGCCGGGCAGCTTCGTGATGTCGAGCTTGGCCTCCGAGATGTAGCGGTTGACCCCGGCAACGTAGCTCGCCGCGTCCTCCTGGAGCTGGCGGCCCTCGTCGCCGTAGAGGTCGTCGAGCTGGTCGGCCTGGCGCTGGAGGTCGGCCTCGGTGTACGGGGCGATCCGCCACTGCTCCTCGTCCTGGGCGCGGTTGGCGGCGGCCCCGCCGGCGAACGAGCTGAGCTGCGCGCGGCCGGTGTGGCGCAGGGCGTCCATGAGGAACAGCCGGTCCTCGGCGGCGGCGTAGCCGAGGCCGAACATCGCCGCCGCCCGCGTCGTGCCGTAGACGTGGGGCACGCCGAACGCCTCGTCGCGGGTGATCGTCAGGCCCGGACGGGGGCTGTAGGCGCGCGCCTGGCCCCCCGGCGGGCTGCCGAAGCTCGAGTCCTTGAAGAGCGCTCCGAGGTTGTCGCTCGTGACGCCCGGGGTCGCGCTGAGCAGGCGCGCGTACATGTCGCGCTGGTCGTCGTTGTGCGGCGGGCGCGCGCCGGATGCGAGGAAGGCGGCGAGCTCGACGAGGTTCGTACGCCCGTTCGTCCCCGGCGGCAGGACGTCGTGGAAGCCTCCGAAGTCGCCTGTCCGGTAGGGCTGGACCTGGGCGCCGGCGGGCGCGGCGAGGACGCACAGCGCGGCGGCGGCCGCGCAGGCGATGAGCGAACGAGCGAGCATGGCGACCGTTGCCGGAACCCTACTGTTCATCTGGCCCTCCGGGCGCGGCGGGGAGCTCGGTCGTGATGCCACGCCCCCGGAGGATCGCGTCGGCTTCCTGGAGCGAGGCGGCATCGCCGACGAGCGCGGCGCAGCGGGCGGCGCTGCCGAGGGCGACGAGCGGGTGCAAGCAGATCAGGAGCCCGCCGACCGGCGTGAGCATGACCGTCCGGTGCCCGTCCCGGATCGTCACGAGGCCGGTCGCGCCACGCGCGCAGCGCAGCGCCATGGCGCTCGCCTCGGTAGGGACCACCGCGACCGCCGCCTCCAGCCGCGCGAGCTCGTCGCGCCCCGGACCCCACGTGCCGAGATGGCCGCCCGCGGCCGCGACCTCGGCGACGCGCTCGAGGACCTCCTCCGGCGTGAGCTCGCCGTCGCAGCCGGCTCCGAAGACCGCGAGCAGCACCGTCATGCCGGCGTCGACGAGCGCGGGCGTCGCCGCGAGGCAGACGGCGTCCGCGAGCGGGCTGGCGAGGCCGGCCTCGTTGCCGTGGCCGAGGACGTCGCCGCCGACGTCGACGAGCACGACGAGGTCGCAGCGCAGTTCGCGCGCGGCGCCGGCGAGGCCGGCGGCGATCGCGGCGGGGCCGCCGTCGGGGTCCAGCAGGAGCGTCGGCTCGCCGAGGTGGCGCGCGACGTGCGACTCGGCGAAGTGGAAGCCCCCGGGGCCGGTCGTATCGGGGCCGGCGAGCGCGACGGCGTCGTTCAGGCGCCGCGCCCGTCGCAGCTCGGCGATGCGCCGCGGGCCGGGCAGCGGGTCGATCGGGGGGCGCTCCCACGTCAGCCCGCCGACGACCGCCGGCGTGCCGAGCAGCCGGGCGAGCTCGGCGACGACGAGGGCTCCGACGACGTCACCGCCGCCGCCGATCCCGACGGCGAGGACGCGCCCGGCCGCGGCGAGCGCCGCGATCACATCGCCGTCCCCGGGCTATCCCCGTAGGTGTCGCACGTCGACGCGTCCGATGACCGTCGCGGATGCGGCACCGCCACCCGACTGGGATAGGTCCTTAGTACACCCGGCCGGAAGTTCTGTGGAGTTTTCCGGGATGCCCGGCCGGGATCTGACGGTCGACGGTGCCCGCCTTCGTGCTGGTGGCACGGGGGCGGGCGCCGGCGGCCGTCAGGCACGGATCGGGCGCCCGGAAAACCCGCAGAACTTGCGGACGGGTGTCCTTAGACCAGCGCGGGGACGAGGTCGGCGATCGCGCTGATCTCCTCGGCCGCCCGCTCGAACTCGTCGTCCGAGAGGACCGGGGTGCCCTCGAAGGGCAGGTCGCGCTGGAGGTCGAGCCACGAGCGGCAGCCGCCGTACTCGTCCTTGACGCGGACCGTGACCGGCCGCGGGATGCGGTACGTGCGCAGCAGCAGGACATGCAACGGATGGCGCCGCTTCCAGGCCAGCCGCTTCTCGGCGTAGTCCGTGCTCCACACGTAGAACGGCGAGAGCGCGTCGACGCAACGCGGATCGGTGATCGTGAAGTGGTCGGCGAGCTCCGCCCACGCGCGGATGCGCACGCGATCGGGCTGCGCGATCATCCCGTCGCCCGTCAGCGCCTGCGCCGGGGGCTCGCCCTCAGCCCACACCCCCTCCTCGAGCGCGCGATCGAGCTCGGGGACGTGCGACTCTCGCACGAGATCCCGGCGCTGGTGATCGAAGGTCGGATACAGGAAGAACCGATCGTGCTCGACGCGGAAGCGCTTATCGCACTCTCGTACGCCGCCCTTTCGCAGGGTGATGAGCTGCTCGCCCTCGGCGAGCGCGCGGACGGTGACCGCCCACTCCTTGAACGCAATTGGCATGAGGGAACCAGACGACGACGTGACAAGACACTGAGAGCCAAACAAACAAGCCCGCCGACCCGGTAGTCCGGGGTCCAAACGACGGGAGGCGACATTGTGCCACAGGTACCGGCAGAACCACAAACTTCCGGCTCATTCAATAGTCCCGAATTTTGACCGAGCGCGGGCCTCAGGGCCCGAGTCGCGTGCCGGCGAAGCCCTCGAGAGCCTCGACGAGTGCAGCGAAATCGTCGTCTCCGTGGCCGCGGGCCATCGCGGCGACGAGCACGTCCCGAGCACGCGCCGCGGAGGGGAACGGCACGGCCGCGGCTTGGCCCTCCTCGACGCACAGGCGGACGTCCTTGAGCATGTGCTCGAGCTTGAAGAGCGTCGTGTAGTCGTGCTCGCGCATCGGGGCGGCCTTGAGGTCGAGCATCGCCGATCCGCCTGAGCCCTTCGCCATGACCTCGACGAGCGCATCGAGGTCGACGCCGGTGCGCTGCCCGACGATGAGCGCCTCGCCGACGGTCGCGGCGTTGGCGGCCGCGACGGCGTTGTTGATGAGCTTGACCATCTCGCCCTGGCCGAGCGCGCCGACGTGGACCACGAGCTCGCCCATGACGCGCAGCAGCGGCTCGGCGCGGGCGAAGTCGCCGGCCTCGCCGCCGGCCATGATCGTCAGCGTCCCGTCCTGCGCCTTCGGCGACGAGCCGGTGACGGGGGCGTCGAGCATGCGCACGCCACGCTCGGCCAGCTGCGCGCCGATCGCGCGCGTCTGCGCCGGTGCGATCGTCGACATGTCGACGCACAGCGCGCCCGGCGCGGCGCCCTGAGCGACGCCCTGCTCCCCGACCAGCACCTCGCGAACCTGGTCGCCGTCGACCACCATGCTGATGACGACGTCGCTGGCGGCACCCACGGCGGCGGGGGAGTCGGCGACGGTGCCGCCATGCTCGGCGGCCCACGCGTCGGCGGTCGCGCGCGTGCGGTTGAAGACCGTCAGCTCGTAGCCGGCGCGCGCGAGGTTGGCCGCCATCCGCGAGCCCATGATCCCGAGACCCACGAAGCCGACGCGCTCGGCCGTCGCGGGTGATGCCTCAGCCGTCTGCATCGGCTACCGAGCATCGCACGGCGGCGAGGCGCGCGCCACCCGCACGAGCGGTGATGCGCGGGCCTGTCGGTCCCCGGCGAGTCCCTGTCGCCCTTCTATCGGTCGCTGATCGGCGACCCGTCGGCGCTACAACGGGCGCTATGAAGCACTACGGGGTGCCGCGGAAGAGCGTGCGCTCCATCCGGCGGCGACGCGTGAGCCCTTCCAGACGACGCCCGCCGGCCTTGTCCCACTTCAGCATCTCGTCCGCCGCGGTCACCCACTGCATGCTTCGCAGGGCCTTGCCGATACCCGTGTCCGCGGCGATCGCGCCGGGACCGAGGTTGTAGACGAACGACGTCAGGGCATCGACCTGATGCTGCGCCATGGCCGCGAACGTGGGTAGCTTCTTGACGGCGGGGAAATAGCTCTGGTCGAGGTCGCGCTCGAGAAGCGCTGCGGCCTCGGGCTCGGTCAGCGGCCTGGAGCGCGGCCCGACCCCGGCCGTGTGGCCGTAGCCGATCGTCCAGACGCCGACCGCGTCCGTGTAGGGCGCAGAGCGAAAGCCCTCGAAGCTCTTGACGAGCTCGACGCACGCCGTCGACACGCCGACGATCCCCAGCCGGGCGATCTGCGCCTCGCGGCGCTTGCGCATGTCGCGCGCCTCGACGTACGAGCGGTAGGCCCCGCCCCGGCGCGGATCCTGGATCGGCAGGCGCCCGACGCGACTGCGCCACAGGCGGTGCGCCGTGAGCTCGCGTCCACGCCAGAGGGCCCGTGAGGCCTCGAGCTGGGCGCGGCTCATGCGCTTCGGTGCGCCCGGGAGGGCGAGGGGGCCGTTCGGGCTCATGCGATCGCCTTCGTCAGCGCTTTGTGCGTGAGTGGGCCGACGATCCCGTCGGCGTCGAGCCCGCGCTTGGCCTGGAAGCGCTTGACGGCGCTGACCGTGCTCTCGCCGAAGTATCCGTGGCCTGGCTCTCCGGCGCTCGGCACGCTGACGAAGCCGCGCGCGCGCAAGCGCTGCTGCAGGACCTTGATCGCCTTGCCCTTCTGTCCCTTGCGCAGCGTCGGTTCGAGCGTGCCGTTCTTCCTGACGAAAGCGATCAACGCGTTGGCGTCCGCCTCGAGGTGCCAGCTCTCGCCGGCGACGGTGCGTTGCAGGGAGATGCCGTGGCGCGCGCTCCAGGCGATCAGCGCGTCCGAGCCGTCGACGTCGATCGCGTGGTCGATGCGTCCGACACGGATGTGCGGGGCGTTCGGGCCCGGCTTGGCGGCGAGGTTTCCCCTGCCGGCCTTGAACAGGTCGAACAGCTCCTGCTGGCGGGCCATCGTGCGGTGCCCCTCGTTGAGGTGGAAGACGACGCCGTCACGGCGGGCAGCCGCGAGCACGGCTCCCCATTGCGTGGACACGCGTTCCCCGTCGAGTTCGACGTACTTGACGGTCATGTCGGGCTCCTCCTTGATCGCCCGGGCGCGAGCGCGTCCCGCGGGTGGTTGGTTGGTTGCCCTGTGGGAGGGCGCTGCGCCCGCGCCTGATACGCAAACGTCAGCGCGGCGGCGTTCGGTGCCCGCCGCCGCCCGGCGTCTCGATCGCCAGCCGGTCGCCGGGGCGCAGCTCCCCCGTTGCCTTCGCGGGCAGCTCCTCGCCGTTGAGGAGGTTGCGTCCCCGTGCGCCGGGTGCGCCTCCCGCGGCGCCTGGCGGAGCATGGTGGCGGCGTTCGGTGATGAGCGAGTAGGTCATCGGCGCGAGCGCCTCGAGCTCGCGTACGACGCCGTCGCCGCCGCGCTGCGCGCCGGCGCCGCCGGAGCCGCGACGCATCGCGTAGCGCGTGACGCGCAGCGGGAACTCGAGCTCCAGCGCCTCGACCGGCGTGTTGAGCGTGTTCGACATCGCGACGTGCACGCCGCTCGGCCCGTCTGCGTCGGGGCAGGCACCCTGGCCGCCGCCGAGCGTCTCGTAGTACGTGAAGTCCTCGGTCCCGAGCGTGAGGTTGTTCATCGTGCCCTGGCCGAGCGCGCGGCCGAAGGCGGCGAGCACGAGGTCGGCGACGCGGCTCGACGTCTCGACGTTGCCGCCGGCGACCGCCGCCGGCGACCGGGCGTTCAGGAGCGAGCCCTCGGGCGCGCGGACCTCGATCGCCCGGTAGGCGCCGGCGCTCGGCGGGACGTCGGGGTCCGTCAGGACGCGCACGGCGAAGTACGCGGCCGAGCGAGTGACCGCGAGCGGGCAGTTGAGGTTGCCCGGGTGCTGGGCCGCGCTGCCTGCGAAGTCGAGCGTGAGGCGGTCGCCGTCGACCGTCGCGGTGAGGCACAGCTCGAGGTCGCCGCCGAGCGCCTCGAGCACGTCGCGCGCCTCGCGCGGCCCGTCGGGCAGCTCGGCGAGGCATGCGCGGGTGCGGCGCTCGGCGTAGTCGAGCACGGCGGCGGTGGCCTCGCGTAGCGCGTCCGCGCCGAGCCGGTCGCCGAGCTCGACGAGGCGCCGCGCGCCGATGCGGTTGGCGGCGAGCTGGGCGCGCAGGTCGGCGCGGCGCTGCTCGGGCTGGCGCATGCGCGCCGCGAGCTCGTCGATCGCCGCGTCGTCGAGCGGGCGCGGCGCGATGACCACGCCCTCCTCCTCGAGCGTCGTCGAGTCGGCGGGCATCGAGCCCGGGACGCGCCCGCCGACGTCGGCGTGGTGCGCGCGGCTGGCGGCGAAGCCGAGCAGCTCGCCGCCGTCTGTCAGGACCGGCGTGATGACCGTGATGTCGGGCAGGTGGGTGCCGCCGCGGTAGGGGTCGTTGAGGATCCACGGGCGGCCCGCGCCATGGTCCTCGTCGAGCACCGCGGCGACGGCGGCGGGCATCGCCCCGAGGTGGACGGGGATGTGCTCGGCCTGCATGACCATCTCGCCGGCGGGGTCGAAGAGGGCGGTCGAGCAGTCGCGGCGCTCCTTGATGTTCGCCGAGTGCGCGCTGCGCACGAGCGCCGCGCCCATCTCCTCGCAGGCTGCCCGCAGCGCGCCGGAGACGACCTGCAGGTCGATCGGGTCGATGGTCATCGCGGATGACCGTCCGGCCGCGCGCGCTCGAGGACGATCGTGCCCGCGTCGTCGACCGCGCCCGCCCAGCCCGGCGGGACGGCGAGCGTCGCCTCGGGCAGCTCACAGATCGCAGGGCCCGAGACCCGTTCGCCGGGGGCCGGCTCGCCGCGCAGGATCTTCGTGTCGTGGCGCTCGCCGTCGAAGACGACGTCGCGCCGCGAACGCGTCCATTCCGCCGCCTCGTCACCCGCCGCGAGGTCGAGCTGCGGGCCCGCCACGCTCGCGCTCGCCCGAATCGTCACGACCTCGATCGGCGCGGCCTCGTCGCGGTAGCCGTAGCGCTCCTCGTGGAGTGCCTCGAAGGCCTCGTGCAGTGTGGCGAGGTCTGGCCGCGGCACGTCGCGCACGGTGAGCTCGTGCGCCTGGCCGCGGTAGCGGACCTCGTGGACGAGCTCGACCCGCGCGTCCTGGGCTCCGAGCGTGTCGCGGGCGGCGTCGGCGAGCTCACGCCGTGCCCGCTCGAGCGCTGTGTCGGTCAGCTCGTCGCCTGCGAGCAGCACGGTGCGCTGCTCGGTGGCGCGCCGGTCGGCCGCGGCGAGGCCGAGCGCGCTGAGCACGCCCGACGCCCGCGGGCAGAGGATCGTCGCCATCCCGAGCTCGCCGGCGATGGCGGCCGCGTGCAGCGGTCCGGCACCGCCGAAGGCCAGCAGCGCGAAGCGCCGCGGATCGATGCCCTGCTCGACGGTCATGACGCGCAGCGCGCGCACCATCTCGGAGTTCGCGACGCGGACGATCCCCTCCGCGCAGCCGACCAGATCGATCCCGAGCGAGGACGCGAGCGCGCCGACCGCGCGCTCGGCCGCGTCGCGGTCGAGAGCCACGCCGCCCGCCAGCGGCGCGCCCGCGTCCAGCCGGCCGAGCACGAGGTTGGCGTCGGTGACCGTCGGCTCCTCGCCGCCGCGCCCGTAGCACGCCGGTCCCGGCTGGGCGCCCGCGCTGCGCGGCCCGACCCGCAGCGCGCCGCCGAGGTCGCGCCAGGCGACTGAGCCGCCGCCCGCGCCGACGGTGTGGATGTCGACCATCGCGAGCGCCAGCGGCCGCCCGCCGACCTCGCGGCCGGCGGTCTCGCGGACCGCCCCGGCCTCGACGACGCAGACGTCGCACGACGTGCCGCCCATGTCGAAGCAGACGAGGTCGGCGCGGCCGCTGCGGTGGGCGACGAGCGCTGCGGCGGCGGCCCCGCCGGCGGGGCCCGAGAGGACGGTGAAGGCGGCGTGCCGCGCGGCGAGCGACGCGGCCGCGAGGCCGCCGCTGGACTGCATGATCCGCGGCTCGGGCAGGCCGGCGCGCTCTGCCCG
>Ga0136631_10000270_pt1 | contig 16195 bp, 13 predicted proteins | sample AntDrymUQ6012206_2_FD_104655 | JGI IMG/M metagenome (GOLD analysis project Ga0136631, IMG submission 104655) | Polar desert sand microbial communities from Dry Valleys, Antarctica - metaG UQ601 (22.06) | ecosystem: Environmental > Terrestrial > Soil > Desert | place: Antarctica: Dry Valley... | reverse complement strand
CGGCGCTGGATGTTCAGGTTGGGATTGCGGCGGGGGTTATAGCGGGTGGGGGCCTTCGGTATGGCGGCGAGCGTGGCCGCCTCCGCCACATTGAGGTCCCGGACCGATTTGCCGAAGTACCGCTGAGAGGCCGCCTCGACACCGTAGGCGCCGTTTCCGAGCGGGATCTGGTTCAGGTAAATCTCGAGAATCTTGTCCTTGGGATACTTGCGCTCGATGTCGAGCGCCACGTGCGCTTCCCTCAGCTTGCGCCGGAGTGACTTATCGGTTCCGCTGATGTCTTCGTCCCAGATGTTCCGCGCCAGCTGCATCGTGATGGTCGAAAATCCCTCGGCGAACCGCAGGGCGAAGACGTTGGTGCGAATCGCCCCGAAGACCCGGTACCAATCGATGCCGTGGTGGCGGTAGAACCGCTTGTCCTCCGTGGCCAGGAACGCGGTTTTGACATAGGGCGACATCTCACCGAGCGGAATTACCGTGCGCCGCTCGAGCCCGAGATCGGTAATCAGCCGGCCGTCCGCGGCGTAGACCTTGGAGGCCTGGTCCGGATCGTAGCCGCCCAGCTCCTCGATGGAAGGACAGGTATTCCCGGCACAGGCTCGGCTCCAGGCCGCTACCAGAACGGCCAGCCCGAAGGCCACCGTGGCGAGGATTCCGACGAGAATGTTGCGACGGGCCCGAGGGGACAGCCGGGCGGGCTTCAGGCGCGACGGCCGGACGCCCTTCGCTGGAGGGTCATAGGGATTCAGAGGATCCATCGGATCCTGTGGGTGGGTCATGTGCGCAAGCTAGCCGATTGCGAGGCTCTATTCCAGCGGGTACCATTGGCGCCTATGCCTGACCTTCTCGAGACTCTCGCGGCGCGCGGTCTGCTCCAGGACGTCACCGCCGACCTGGCCCAAAGGCTCCAAAAAGGCCCACTTACAGCCTATGTGGGCTTCGACCCGACTTCCGATTCTCTGCACGTGGGAAGTCTGGTCCCGGTGATCGGCGCGGCGTGGCTGCAGCGGTTCGGGCACACTCCAATCGTGCTGATCGGCGGGGGCACCGGCATGGTGGGTGATCCCAGCGGCAAGCGCTCCGAGCGACCCATCCTCCCGCTCGACCAGATCGATCGCAACGCGCAGGCCATCCGGGCCCAGCTCGCCCGTTTTCTGAGCTTCGAGGGCGGCGGCAGCAACAGCGCCCGGCTCCGCAACAACGCCCACTGGCTGCGCGACCTGCCACTCATGGACTTTCTCCGCGAGGCGGGCCGGCATCTCACACTTGGATTCATGCTTCAAAAGGACAGCGTGCGCAGCAGGCTGGAGAGCGGCATCAGCTACACCGAATTCAGCTACATGGCGATCCAGGCGTACGACTTCTGGCATCTCTTCCGGACGGAGGGCTGCGAGCTTCAAGTGGGCGGCGGCGATCAGTGGGGCAACATCACGGCGGGGATCGAGCTGGTCCGCAAGCGCGAAGGTCAGCAGCTTCACGGGCTGGTCTTTCCGCTCATTACCAACGCGTCCGGGGCCAAGTTCGGCAAGAGCGAGGCCGGGAACATCTGGCTCGATCCGGCCAAGACCAGTCCGTACCAGTTCTATCAGTTCTGGATCAACACCGACGATCGAGACGTCGAGCGCTATCTCAAGCTATTCACCTTCCTCTCGCTCGAAGAGATCGCCGAGACCATGGCGACCCACACGAGTGATCCTGGAAAGCGCACGGCGCAGCGGCTGCTGGCGGCGGACATGACGACGCGGGTTCATGGTGCGGTCGAGGCGGAGCAGGCGATGGAAACCAGCCGGAAGCTGTTCGGCGCTGGCAGTAACAAGGAAGGCGCCGGGCTAGGCGATGTTCCGGAGCGACGCGTATCCCGCAGTCAGCTTCGGGACCTCTCGGTGGTCGATCTGCTGGTGGCCAGCGGGCTCGCCACATCGAAGGCAGACGCGCGAAGAGGCATCCAGGGCAGAGGCTTCTATGTGAACGACGAGCCGATCGAGACGGTGGACCAGGAGCTGGACGAAGCGGAGCTCCAGGGGCCGCCGGGGGGACGCTTCGTCATCCTGCGGAAGGGAAAGAAGAACTACGTCAGGCTGGTTCTGGAAAGTTGATCCTACCAGCGTCTCCGCCGGGTGCTGGTGCTGCGTGGAGGCTTGGCGCCGAGCAACCCGAATAGACCGCGCATAACCTCTCTCACAACCGTTCTGCCCATCGGCGATGATGCCGCGTCCCGTGCCATATCCCCCACGGTTTTGCCCGGTTGCGATTCAGCCGGGCGCTCCGGCGCTGGCTCCGCGGCCGGAGGTCTGGTGCGTTCCATCCGGGCGGCGAGGATCTCGCGGGCGCTCTCGCGGTCCAGCGGCGTGCCGTACTCCGCGAGCAGGCCCGACTGGCTGATGTCGACCTGTAATTCCTCCGGCGTCAGCGGGGCCATGCGAGATGCCGGGGGGATGAGACGGGTTGCGACGACAGGCGTGGGTGTGCCGCGACTGTTGAGCACGGTTACCACCGCTTCACCGATTCCGAGCGACGTGAGTGTCTCGCCCAGGTCGTAGAAAGACGTCTTGGGAAACGTCCGCACGGTGGCCTTGAGCGCCTTGTCATCGTCCGGAGTATGCGCGCGCAGCGCGTGCTGGATGCGATTGCCCAGCTGGGCGAGCACACCCTCCGGTACGTCCTTGGGAGTCTGAGTCACGAAGTACACTCCGACGCCCTTCGAGCGGATCAGCCGGACCACTTGCTCGATCTGGTCGAGAAACGCTCTCGGTGCATCATCGAAGAGCAGGTGAGCCTCGTCAAAGAAGAAGACCAGCTTCGGCTTGGCCAGGTCTCCCACCTCAAGCAGATTGTGATACAGTTCGGCCAGCAGCCACATCATGAAGGTTGAAAAGAGCTTCGGCTTGTCTGCAACGTCGGGCAGCTCGAGACAGGTGACCACTCCGCGCCCATCGGAGGTTACCTGAAGCATGTCCGTCACGTCGAACTCCGGCTCGCCAAAGAAGCGCTCCGCCCCTTGTGATTCGAGCTCCACCATTTTCCGCAGCAGGACGCCCACCGATGCGCTGGACATGCCTCCGTATTGAGCGAGCGCGGCCTTCCCGTCCTCCGACCCGAGGAACTGAAGTACCGCCCTCAGATCGTGAAAATCGAGCAGCGGAAGCCGATGGTCGTCCGCGTACTTGAATACCATGGTCAGGATGCTGGTCTGGGTTTCGTTCAGCGAAAGCACTTTGCCCAGCAACAACGGTCCAAACGAGCTCACGGTTGCACGCAGCTGCACGCCCAGCGCGCCGGTGAGGCTGACAAACTCGACGGGCACGCCTTGTGGCTTCCAGTTCCAGCCGATTTCGCTCGCTCGTCCGCTGACGCGGGGAGACGCGTCGCCGGGCATGGCCAGGCCCGAGAGGTCGCCCTTCATGTCCGCCAGGAATACCGGAACGCCCTGAGCCGAGAGTTGCTCGGTGAGCAGCTGCAGCGTCCTGGTTTTGCCCGTGCCGGTGGCGCCGGCTACCAGCCCGTGGCGGTTGGTCATCGCCAGCGAAAGTCGAATCTTCGGCTCCTGGTGCACCTGGGCTCCCTCCAGCGCTGCGCCCAGTACCAACGACGGCTCGCTGTCACCGTAGCCCGACGCCAGCATCTCCCCAAACGTGGTCATGTCTCCCCCAATATGTCGACGACCCGCTCCATTTCATCCACGGTGTTGTAGAGATGCGGGCTGAGCCGGATGGCGCCCTCGCGCATGCTGCAGATGACTCGCGACCCCTTGAGCCGACGGAACGCATCACCGACATCAGGGGGCTGGACACAGAGAATGCCCGATCGCCGCTCCCCCGTGGGCGATACTACGCGCACCCCACGGCGCGCGGCCCATTCGAGCAACGGAGCGTGGAGCGACTGAAGGTGATCGGCGATACGCTGGATGCCGACCGAAAGCAGGAGTTCCAGCGAGGCGTTCATGCCGGCAAAGTCCTGGTATGGCAGGGTGATCAGCTCGAATCGCCGTGCGTCGCCCCGCAGCGTATCGCGATACTCTGTGAGCCGGGTGAAATCCTCGGTGCCCTCGAACGCCATCCAGCCGGTCACCGACGGACTCAACTCGCCTACCAGCTCCCGGCGGACATAAACAAAACCGGAGCCCCAGGGCGAGAGCAGCCACTTCTGCGCTCCACAGGACAGGACGTCAACCGGCGTTCTCCTTACATCGACCGGCAGCTGGCCGACGCCCTGAATCGCATCCACGACCAGGTACGTCCCCGAGGCTCGCGTGGCGGCCGAGAGGCGAGCCAGATCGACCGTGTACCCGTTGCTGAATTGCACCAGCGACACCGCGAGCACCCGCACACGGGGATCGCTGAGCCGGTCCACCAGATGGGCCTCATCCGGCCAGCCCTCCGGCGTTGTCGGTGCCAGCTCCAGCGTGATGCCGCTGTCCTTGAGGAGCATCCAAGGATAGATGTTGGCCGGAAACTCCTTGTCGCTCGCCAGGACTATATCACCGGGCTGGAGCGGCAGGGATCGCGCGGCCATGCTCAGACCGAATCCGGTATTGATGGTGAGTGCAATCTCCTCCGGGACTGCTCCGATGAGGTCGGCCGCCAGCCGGCGGGACTCTGCCATCGTCGCAAAGAGATCCCGATCGGGCAGCTGGAAGGGAGCGGCACGCTTGCGGTTGAACTCGTCGAGCACTTTCCGGGTCCGCTCGGGCAGCGGACCGACGCTGGCGTTATTCAGGTAGAGGGTGTCGGAGGTCCAGGGGAACTCCGTGCGACGGAGCTCCGCGAGGTCGAGACCGCTGTCATCCTGAGCGTAGCGAAGGATTTCTCCTCGCGCAGTCGAGAGATTCTTCGGTCGCTCCGCTCCCTCAGGATGACCGGTTCCCCCCACACCCCGCTCACTTCTCACCGGTCACCTCTCAGTTCTCAGCTTGGGATCGTACGCCTCGCGGAGCGCATCCCCCACCAGGTTGAAGCCGAGCACCGCCGCCCCGATAGCCAGGCCGGGAGCGAAGGAGATCCAGGGGGCCACCCGCAGGAGGTCCCGGCCGTCGGCCACCATGGCCCCCCAGCTCGGCGTAGGGGGTTGAGCGCCCAGCCCCACAAACGAGAGGGCGGCCTCGGCCATGATGGCCCCGGCGATCCCGAGGGTCGCGGCGATGATCACCTGGGTCCGCACGTTGGGCAGGAGGTGCCGCAGCAGGATCCGGCGGTCGCGGGCCCCCAGGGCGCGGGCGGCCAGCACGAACTCCGAGTGCCGGAGAACGAGAACCTGGCTCCTGACCAGCCGGGCCATCCCAGCCCAGCCCACGATTCCAATGACGACAAAGACCACCGGGAGCGACGGCTTGACCGCCGCCGCCACCGCGATGAGCAGAAGAAGGGTGGGGAATGCCAGGGTGATGTCGGCTAGACGCATCACTAGCGCGTCGACCCAACGGCCGTAGTAGCCGGCCAACAGTCCCAGGAGGACGCCAAGCGTCACGGAAACCGACTGCGAGATGAGGCCAACGGAGAGCGAGAGGCGGGCCCCGTAAAGCACCCGGCTGAGGACATCCCTGCCCTGGGTATCGGTGCCCAGGAGGAATCGCGACCCCGGCTCGACGAGGTAAGCGTTCCGGAGGTCCCCGGTGATGGGGTTATGGGGGGCCAACCACGGTGCGAACACCGCCGCGATCACTACGACCGAGACAAAGAAGAGCCCCAGCTGGAAGAACCGATCCCCCCGCAGCCGCTCCCTTAGCACACTCTGTGGCATCCTGTTCCCGTGACCTGGGTTACCTGTTCCTATGGTGAGCCGGGCATATCAGTGGAACTTCGGCTCTTACCGCGCCTATCGCACGATTCTTGCATTTTTATTCTGACAACGGATCCGAATGCAACCTTTGGCAGGCCGGGCATGTGATACCCGATAGCCCCTTTACCCTGGTCCTTAGCGGTGGCGGCCTGAAAGGGCTGGCCCATATCGGCGTGCTGCGTGCCCTGGAAGAGCGGGGCCTGGTGCCGAACCTGGTTGTAGGGTCCAGTATCGGGTCACTCATTGCGGCGGCCTGGGCCGCCGGGGTGCCCGCTCAGACGATGGAGGCTCGAGCCCGGATGGTACGCCGCCGGGACGTCTTCCAGGTGGCTCGTGCAGATGTGGCATTTCGCCGCCTCCTCGCGCCAGCCCTCTACCGCCGCGAACCGCTCGAAGCCCTTATCGCCAGCCTCGTGGGGAACGCCACTTTTGGCGATCTCAAGCGCCGGCTCCTGATCAACACCGTCGATCTACACTCCGGCATGCAGGTCATGTGGGGGCTACCCGGCCTCCGGACTGCTCGCGTGGCCGATGCGGTGGCCGCGTCGTGCGCCTTGCCGGGCATCTTCCCCCCGCGAGAGATCAATGGGCGCGCGTACGTGGACGGAGCGGTCGTCGAAAATCTACCGGTACGCATGGCCGCCTCGCTGGGCCAGGGCCCAATCCTGGCGATCAACGTGGCCGCCACGAGTGTGCTCCGCTCGGAAATCGAGACTCAGGGCTTTGCGGCCACCTACATCCGCGGTCTCGAGATCGTGATGCAGACCCAGATCGAGTCTCAGCTGCGCGATTGGAAGGGGCCCCCGCTGGTCCTGGTCCAGCCGCGAGTCGAGCACATCTCGATGTTTGCCTTCGACAAGACCGAGGAGCTGATCGAGTCGGGATACCGTGCCACCGCCAACACTCTCGACCAGCTCGGTACCCGGCTCGGCGGCATCAGCCAGGGTATGCACCCGACTCGAAGACTGCGGGTGCTGGTGGACGAGGAACGCTGTGTGGGCTGCGGGTCGTGCGTGATCCAGGCCCCGCAGGTATTTCGGCTGGATGCCCGGGGCAAGGCAGAGGTGATGACCCCGGTCCAGAGCTGGTCCCCCATCGATGGCGCCTACGTACTCAACTGCCCCACCTACGCCATTAGCGTGCGTCCCGAAGACTCTGCGGCCTGACCTCAAAGATGAACACCGCCGCGCCCTCCTGTCGAAACGGCAGCAGGTTGCGAAGCGGGGTGCGGTAGTATCGACGGATCCGGACTGTGCCCCAGCGGGAGAGGGCGCGCTCGAGGCTGGCCCGATCGTACTCCCGCTTGTGGTCCGGATCCCAGAAGTGCTTTCCCACCGGAGTGGTTCCGACCAGCACACCTCCCGGGGCCAGGAATGCCACCAGCTCCCCCACGAATGCGGCGTCGTCACGTATGTGCTCCAGCACCTCGTTGCAGTACACCAGGTCGAACTGGCCCGGGCCTGGTGGAACAGTGGTGAAGACGGGATGCGACGCGGCACCGCGAAACTTCTCGGCCTGGCCGATGGCTGCGGGCGACAGGTCGTACCCTACCGCCTCCGCGCCGAGCTGCTGAAGTCTCAGGGTGAAGATGCCATCCTTACATCCGAAATCGAAGGCCCGCTTCCTGTCGGGCGGAAATCGTCGTAACAGCACACGCTGGCGCCAGAGCAGACGTCGCATGCGCCAGTCCAGGTCCAGGGCACGGGGGCCCTGGGCGTCGAGCCACGCACGATATTGACGGTCGTATTCCAGCGCTCCCGAAGGCGTGAGAACGGTTTCGATGTTCACTGGCTCACCTCCTGATGGGGAGATTTCCCCAACTCGTGACCGATGCCGGCAAGCTCGGTGGTCACCCGCTGCCAATTGTAGTATGTCTCGACCGCGTGACGCCCCGCGGCGCCCAGCCGGCCGGCGAGCGCCCGGTCGCCCAAGAGTAACCGTACCGCAGCCGTAGCAGCCGCAGGCCCCTCGGCATCCACCAGCAGCCCGGTCTCCCCGTCCCGGACCGCGTCCGGAATACCCCCGGCCGACCCGGCAATCACGGGGATCCCCGAGGCTGAGGCTTCGCTGAGGGAGATACCGAAGCCTTCGACCATAAGGCCCGCGGGCCGGGAGAGTCCCATGTAAATCTCGGCGGTGTTGTACAGCGCGGGCAAATCGGAGTCGGGAACGTCGGTCAGGAACCGGACTCGCTCGGCAACGCCCAGCTCCCGCGCCAGCCGCTGCAGGTCATTCAGCCGATCCCCACGGCCCACGATCAGGTAGCCCAGGTCGGGGTACTCGTCCCTCAGAGCGGCGAGGACATGCAACACCGTGTTAATGCCCTTATGCCCTGCCAACCGCGCTACCGTCAGTAGCCAACGGCCCTCCGGCAAGGAATAGCGGGCCCGAACGCTGGAACAATCGACTCGAGGCCGAAAGTGCTCCGGATCGGTCCCCAGCGGCAGCAGCCGCACATCGATATTCCTTCCGTGCAATTCCAGGTCATCCAGCAACGACAAAGCCTCGTCACGCGTCCAGCGACTTATGGCAACGAGGACCGAGGCCGAGCCGATCAGGGTGCGCGCCCAGGTGCGCTTCAGTGCCGAGTGACGGATACGATGCCGGAGCAGTAGAAGGTCGGTACCGTAGAGGAGAATTCCATAGGGAGTGCCGATCCGGTTGCGGACCCAGCGGGCGGGATATCCCGCCGGCTTGAGATTGCCACACCAGACAAACTCCGGACGAACCGCGCGCGCCAGGCTCACCGCCCGATGAGACCAGCGCAGCAGGCCTTGCACCGTGCGAAGCCGGCGACTGGGAACATCCAGCCTGTCGACCCGGTTTGCCAGCGAACCGTCCACCTCCGCACTGTCCTGGTGGCGGCCGGTCGAGACAACCAGCGTTCCCGGCGGATACCGTTTGGCCAACTCGCCCATCATGCGAGCTATTCCTCCGCCGATCGGAGGAAAATCGTAGGCGAGCAGCAGCTGAGGATTCACCCGAACAATTTACCTTGGCAGGGCCGACGGAGCGCCCCGCGCTATAATACCGGCATGCGCATCGTCGTTCTCGGGGCAGGCGGAACCAGAAAAACGGAAGCCTCTATCGTCCGCGCCGCCCGCGCGCTCGGTCATAGCTGCCGCCTGGTGAACACGGTACGGTGGCGCCGCTATGGCGGCTCCTGGTCGGGACCTCTCGTCAGTTATCTCACCCACTCCTTCGAGCCCGACCTTGTCCTGCTCACGCGCCACGCCATCGAGCTCGGCGAGCCCGCTCTGAAGCGGCTGCTCCGCGGCCGGCAGGCTGCCTTCTGGTACTTCGATTTCGAGGCCAGGGAGCAAGTGTTGAATCTGGCCCGAATAGCGGGGAGGTTGTACGTCACGTGTCTGCCTCACGTGGACTACTACCGCGCAGCCGGTATCGAGGAGGTTCACTTCCTGCCGCAGGGAGTTGACCCGGATTACGATCTCCCGGCCGAAAGTGCTCCGAGGCAATACCACTGCGATGTTTCCTTCGTAGGCTCCGGGCAGGCGACGCACCGCTACGGCGTGTTGCGGGCGGTGGCGGCGGTTAGCCGGTTACAGATTCGCGGCCACGGGTGGCAGACCGCTCCGGCGGACCTTCCTGTGGCCGGGGGCCCGATCTACGGCTATCGTCTGCGCCAGGTGATCCGCGGGGCCTCCATCTCTCTGGGCGCGAACTCCCATCCCGCACAGGATATTCAACGCGCCTCGGTCTCGAACCGGATGTGGAAGGTTCTGGGGAGCGGGGGGTTCTACCTGGGGCGCCGGGTGGAAGACATCGAGAGCTTTGCGAAGGACGGCCTTCATTGCGGTTGGTACCGGGACGAAGCCCACGCGGCCGAGCTGACCCGTTACTACTTGTCCCAACCCGAGGCCCGCGACTGGATAGCGCAGGCTGGCCGGGCGCACGCCCTGAAGCATCACACCTACGCCCACCGACTTGCGCTGCTGCTTGCCGGAAGGGGGTACTCGCTTCAGACGATTTTGTAGTTGCGGAACTCGAAGATGCGCACCCCGGTGGCACGCTCGATGGCGGCGGAGATGTAGTAGCGCAAAAATCTCCACTTGAATCGGCGCTGACCGATGGCGCGATCAGGGTCATAGTGGCGGCCTTCGATCCACTGCTGCGCCACCCGAGGGTGCGCCCCCTGAAATCTCCGGATGCCTGGTATCCAGGCCAGCAGCGGCAGACTTTCGTCGATGTTCCGCCAGGGGTACATGGTGCGGCCCAGGTCCCGCTTCTCCCTCAGCGCCTGCGCCGGCCGCGCCCACCCGTAATGGAACATCTCGGCTCCGGTCAGCCGGGCGCGGATCTTCCGGTGGCCGGGACCCACCCTGAAGCCCTGGGCGCCCTGATAGGGCCGTATGTCCAGCTCGGGCACCAGCCGTACGGCGCGAACCTCGCGCCGGTACCAGCGCCGATGCGTGGCGATGGTCTCGAAGCCTCCATAGAAGTGCAGGTACCGCACCAGGAGTCCCTCAATTTGCGGATCGCCGTCTAACTTCTGGATGGCAGCCGCCAGCTCTTCCGCACCATGTTCATGCAGCACCTCATCGGCCTGGATATACACCCCCCACGGGTGAGCGCACGCGCGCATGGCCCGATGGGTCTCGTGGCCCAGCACGGTGTTTCGCTGAGTCATGTCCCACTCGGTCTCCACTATCCTGATCCGGGGATCGCCGATGGACCGCACCAGATCCAGGGTCTGGTCCTCGGAGCGCCCCACGTTCACCACGACCTCATCACAGATCGGCAGGATGGAACGGATACTGGCCTCGACCGGGAAGTCGAGCTTGATGGCGTTCCGAACGATAGTGAAGCCCGACACCTTGACCACGGGTTGCTCCGAGAAGCGGTTCGAAGATGGAAGAATTTGGCCTGACTCCGGGAACCGGAGCAAGCGTCAGGCGCGCAGGCTGCCCTGGAGCAACGATTGGTACAACTGGATGGTCCGCTCAACGGTATGCTCGAGCGCAAAGGTCTCGCGAGCGGTCCTGCGGGCCGCCGCGCCGAGCCTGCCGGCCAGCTCGGCGTCATTGAGGAGAGCTTCGATGGCGGCGGCCCAGGCCCTGGGGTCCATCGGCGGCACCAGCCGGCCGTTCACCCCGTCCGTCACCAGCTCCAGGTTCCCGGTCGAAGCCGAAGCGATTACGGGCTTTGACAGAGCCATCGCCTCCAACAGCGCCTGGGATAGTCCCTCGGAATGCGAGGGTAGCATGACCAGATCCAGCAGGTCGTACAGCGGGCGGACGTCCGGTATGAAGGGGAGACAGACCACCGCGTGGCGTCCGGTTACACTCACCGCCAACTGCCCCAGCCGGCTTTGCGGATCCACGCCGGCCAGCACCAGCCGCACCGGAGTACGGACGCTCTCGAGCGCCCGGAGCACAACCGCCTGATCCTTGGGTCGAGCCATAATGCCGATGATGCGCCGGGACGGCTCCCAGCCGATCCGCGCCCTCCACTCATCTACCGCGGTGGCGGTCACCGGAACGTCCACCCGGACGGTTACCAGGCCGTTGGGAATCACCGTGAGCTTTCGGCGCGGAGTGCCCCGCCGTATCAACGCCTCGCCTACCGCGCGGCTGACCGCCACTACCTGGGCCGCGAGCCGGCCCATCAGCCAGTTTTCGGGGAAGAACGTGCGTGGCATCTGCCGGCGGGTCACTACCAGGGGAACCGGCAGACGGCGGGTCAGCGCCAGCCAGGTGAGTGCCCCGCGGTCTCTGGCGCTCTGGGAGTTGACCAGCTGTACTGGATGCCGATCGAGAAGTCCAGCGAGCTTGGCCGCATTCTCCCGCCGGCGGTGTGGCTCCAGCTTTAATGGATGGACCTCGAGCCCCCCGGAGCGAGCCAGCGCCTCGACCTCAGATGCGGGCGGGCAGACAAAGAGCACATGCAGTCCCGCACGCGCCAGCCCCAGGCTGAGATGCAACGTTGAAGTCACCGACCCCGCGCCGCCGCCCTGGTGGAGCACCTGCATGACGGCGTGCTTCATTGGGGGTACATTGGGCCCGCATGCACGTCGCCCTCTACACCCACAGTCGCCTGCCGGCAGAGGGGTACGGCGGCACCCAGCGCGTGGTGGTGTGGCTGGCACGCGGACTCGCGGAGCTGGGTCATCGGGTGACCCTGTTGGCACCGCTCGGGTCCCGCGTTCCGGAGACCGAACTGGTGCCGCTGGATCCACGGGACATCGTTGAACCCGGCTTTGACCTCACACCGCTGCTCCCCGCCTCGGTCGACATTCTCCACGCTCATGGCCCGGTCCGGGCGCCGCCCGACCACCCTCACGTGTTTACGCTGCACGGCAACCTCGGTCCGGGTAGAGCTCCGCTCCCGAACACCATATTCGTCAGCGCGGACCACGCCCGGCGACACGGTGGCACCGCCTTCGTGTACAACGGCGTGGACCCGTCGGAATTCGTCTTTCGGGACGAGAAGGCCGACTACGATCTCTTTCTGGGACGGCTTCATACGGTCAAAGGGTACCGCTGGGCGGTCCAGGGAGCCAAGCGGAGCGGAAAAGCTATCGTCGTGGCCGGAGGGTGGCGGCCCAGTCTCAGCAGGCGGGTTCGGTTTGTCGGCTCTGTGGATGGTGACCGGAAGGCTGACCTGCTCGCCGAAGCCAGCTGCCTCTGGATGCCGGCGCTGTGGGATGAACCGTTCGGCCTGACGCTGGTGGAGGCAATGATGAGCGGCACTCCGGTGCTCGGCACCCGGAGGGGTGCGCTGCCGGAGGTGATCTCGAATGAGGTGGGTGCCCTGGGCGATTCCCTGGATCAGCTGGTAGCGCTCCGGCCGTCAATCGAGCGATGTGATCCGCACGCGTGCCGCCGCCGGGCCGAGCGCTGGTTCACCCACATAGCCATGGCGGAGGAGTACGTGCGCATGTATCGCCATTATTTAACCGGGAGTCGGCTTCCCGAAGGTCGGGTCGCGCCTACTGCGCCGTAACCGCCGGCTCCTCGCTCCGGAATTGGAAATCGTATAGCCGGCGATAGAGGCCGCCGGCCCTCAGCAGCTCCTCGTGGCTGCCACGCTGCACCACCTTGCCCCCATCCAGCACCACGATCTCGTCGGCATCGCGCACCGTGGCCAGGCGGTGGGCGATAACCAGCACGGTCCGCTCCCGCATCAGCCGCTCGATAGCCTGTTGCACCAGCCGTTCGGATTCGGTGTCGAGCGCGCTGGTGGCCTCGTCCAGAATCAGAATAGGTGGATCGCGCAGCAGCGCGCGGGCGATGGCAATCCGCTGGCGTTGCCCACCCGACAACCGGGTGCCCCGCTCTCCCAGCATGGTGTCGTAGCCCTTGGGCAGGTCGGCGATGAACCCAGCGGCGTTAGCCGCCTCCGCCGCGGCCTCGACCTGCTCCGCCGTAGCTCCTGGCGAGCCATAGGCGATGTTCCCCCGCACCGTGTCGTTGAGCAGTACCGTATCCTGGCTCACGACACCCATCAGAGCGCGCAGCGAGCGGCGGCCGATTCGGGTGAGGGGCACCCCGTCCATGAGAATCTGTCCCATGGTGGGATCGTGGAAACGGGGCACGAGATCGGCAATCGTAGTCTTTCCGGCGCCGGAGGGCCCGACCAGGGCGACCACCCGGCCCTTCCCCAGGCCGAAGGAGACGTCGCGGAGAACCAGGTCACCGTCTCCATAGCGGAACGAGACGCGGTCAAAGACAATCTCCCGGTCGAACCTGGCTATCTCATCGCCTGGCCGGTCCACCTCGGTGGGGGGCTCATCCAGGAAGTCGAAGACCCGCTCGGCGCTGGCCAGGGTTACGGCCATCGTGGCTGGGAACGAGGCGAGGGTCTTGAGCGGAGAGGTGAGCTTCAGTGCGGCCATCAGGAAGACGATGATGGCTTCTGGCGCGAGGGGCGCCCCCAGCCCGACCAGCGCCGGTTTGGTGCCGGCCCAGATGATCAGGATCACCAGGAACCCGGAGAATACTTCAGTCACCGGACTGGTGAGTGAGGAAAATCGCTGGGTGCGAATCACTCGCTTCCGGTATCGGTCCGCCTGCGCGGCTAAATGCGCGGTCTCCCGCCCCTCCTCGCCGTACGAACGGATGAGCCGGATGGCACCGAGGCGCTCGGTGACGGTCGCCGTGATCTCTCCCCGCTCGTGCGCGCGAGCGCGGGCGTGTGCCCGCAACCTACGCAACAGCGACTGGAGACCCAAAAGCAGAAATGGGACGAACGCGAGCGTCAGCAGCGTCAGCCGCAATGATATCTGGCTCAGGATGAACAGGGTGACCGCGACCACCACCAGGTTCTGAAAGAACGACAACAGCGAAGCCGAGATGACCGTCTTGGTCTGGTCCACCTCGGTGATGATTCCCGAGATAAGCTGCCCCGCTCGGGTGCGCTGGAAGAAACCCAGATCCAGCGTGAGGAGGTGGCCGAAAAGTCGGGTACGCAGGTCGCGCACCAGTCCCTCCTGAGTCCGCACGGAGAGCTGGGTCGACGCATAGCTCATGGTGTTCTTGAGCACGAGCCCGATGACCAGAAGCACGACCAGACGGGCGGCCGCCTGGCCTGGCGTAAGGCCGGCCACCAGCGGATCCACCAGCCGGTCGATGAGGGCCTCCAGCTGGGTAGACCCCGCCCGCAGGCTGCCGGCGGTGCCGAACAGATGTTTCAGCAGCGGCACCAGCATAACCAGCGTAAAGCCATCGAGGAGGGAAGCCAGCAGGGTGGTGAGAAGCCCAAACGCGAGCAGGGCCCGGTAGGGGGTGACCAGCCGCAGGAGCCGGAGCTCAGCGCGCACTGTCAGCCGTGGCGCGGGGTGAGCAGGGCGATCGGCAGGAGCACCTCCTCGGGCGATACCCCTCCGTGCAGGAACGCCCCCCGGTAGCGCGCCTGGTACTCCCGCAACTTGGTGGGGTAGACGAAAAAGCGATCGCCGGTCGCCAACAGCAGCCGGGTTCCCGGCGTCCTGGCAGGCAGTCCGAAGCTGGCCAGGTCGTCCACCACGAGCGCCGCCTCCGGGTCCTGAGCGCGCAGGTCATCACCAAACTTGTAGCGCAGGTTCGAAGTGGTATCCCGCTTGGCGAACACCGTCGCCGGCGTGTGGCAGTGAATCGAGCCGTGATCCGTCGTCAGAAGCACGGGCACTCCCCGGCGCTCGGCTTCCCGCAACGCGTCCCAGAGTGGGGAGCGCTCGAACCAGGTGCGGGTGAGGTTTCGAAGCGCGGACGTGTCCCGGGCCACCTCGAAGAGGGTCGAGTTTTCGGTGCGCCCGTGAGTGAGCTGATCGATGAAGTTGAAGACCAGGGCGGTCACCCCGTCTTGTGCGAGATGGGCCGGCAGCCGCTTGAGCAGGCCCTCACCATCCGAAGCGGTGAACACTTTCTCGTAGTGCACCGGCACCTGGCGGCCGGTGAGCTCGCGGAGGTGCTCGGTGAGCAGCTCCGCCTCGTGGGCATTGAGGCTGGCCTCCTCGTTATCGTGCCACCACTTGGGATACCGGGCCTTGATCTCGGCCGGGAAGAGCCCACTGAAAATGGCGTTCCGGGCGAAGGGCGTGGCGGTGGGCAGGATCGAGAAGTAGTGCGCCGTCTCGATGTCGAACCGGGCACTGATCAGGGGCCGGATCATGGCCCACTGATCGAGGCGAAGACAATCCACCACCACCAGCATCGCCCGTCCGTGCATGTCGAGGACCGGCCGCAGGAATTCGGCGCCGATGTCCACCGACAGCGGGGGACGGTCGGTGTCACCCTCGTGCAGCCAGCTGGCGTAGTGCCGCTGAAGGTAGCGGGCGAAATCCTGCCGCATGCTGTCCTGCAGGGTGCGGAGCGCGTCCTGCAGCCCGGGCTCGTCGGCCTGACCGAGCTTGACCTCCCATTCCGCCAGCTCGACGACCACCTCGACCCACTCCCGCCAGGCCAGCGGGCCGCCGCGACGGGCCTCCAGCTCCCGGAAGCGGGTGGCAAAGTCTCTCGACAGGCGCTGCTGCCGGATCCGGTCTCCGTCCAACAGGCGCGTTACCACCGAGAGGATCTGACGCGGGTTCACCGGTTTGATGAGATAGTCGGAGATCTCCGCTCCGATCGCATCCTTCAGCGTCTCGGGCTCTTCGCTCTTGGTCACCATGACCACCGGCATGCCGTGGTCGATGGCCCGAATGGCCTGAAAGATCTCCAGCCCGCGGCGGCCGGGCATCTGCTCATCGAGCAGCACCACGCCATATGGCTGTCGCTGGAGGAGAACAAGGGCGTCGTCCCCGTGCGTAGTCGTCTCAACGGAGAAACCCTGCTCTTCGAGGAACAGGATATGAGACGTAAGACTCTCGACTTCATCATCTACCCACAGAATGCTCTTGGGACGTGGCATGCTCTAAACATACGCTGTACCTTCAGCCCGTGCCTCACCCTTCCACCTCCCCGAACATTCTTGCGGTTCGCTT
>Ga0136631_10000269_pt1 | contig 16259 bp, 19 predicted proteins | sample AntDrymUQ6012206_2_FD_104655 | JGI IMG/M metagenome (GOLD analysis project Ga0136631, IMG submission 104655) | Polar desert sand microbial communities from Dry Valleys, Antarctica - metaG UQ601 (22.06) | ecosystem: Environmental > Terrestrial > Soil > Desert | place: Antarctica: Dry Valley... | reverse complement strand
CTTCGACCTGCGCTCCAAGCGCGACGTGCGCGCGCCCAAGCTCTCCGGCGGCCAGCGGCGCCGACTGCTCCTGGCCCGCGCGTTCATGCACCGGCCCCGTCTGGTGATCCTGGACGAGCCCACCGCAGGCGTGGACTTCGAGCTGCGCCAGGAGCTGTGGAGCTACATCCGCCAGCTGCACGCCGAGGGCACCACGATCCTGCTCACCACGCACTACCTCGAGGAGGCCGAGGCCCTGTGCGAGGAGATCGCGCTCATCCGGGACGGCAAGCTGATCGCCCGCGACAGCGCCGATGGCCTGCGCGAGCGCTACGACGCCGCCACCCTCTCCGACGTATATGTGAAGGCCATGCGCAGCGCCTGATGGAGGCCCTCGGCCACACCGAGCAGCTGAGCGGCAGGCAGGGCATGGCGTGGCTCGCCAAGCGCGAGACCCTCCGCGTGTCCAAGCTCTGGACCCAGACCGTGCTCGCGCCGGTGGTCTCCTCGCTGCTGTTCATCCTCGTCTTCGGCCTTTCCCTCAGCGGCCGCGTGCGCAACGTGAGCGGCGTGGAGTACGACCAGTTCATCGTGCCGGGACTGATCGCCATGGCGATGGTGCAAGGCGCGTTCGCCAACAACTCCTCGACGATGTTCCAGGCCCGCTTCGACCGTTACATCAACGACATCCTGTCCTCGCCCATGCACCCGTGGCAGATGACGATCGGCTTCGTGGTTGGGGGCGTCTACCGGGGCCTGCTGATCGGCGTCGGCCTGCTGGCGCTGACCGTCCTGCTCACCGGCATCTCGATCGCCCACCCGGTGGCGCTGATCGCGGTGGCTGCGCTCTGTCTCGTGCTCTTCGCCGCCTTCGGCACGGTGGTGGGCATCTACGCGCAGAGCTGGGACTCCATGAGCTTCATCGGCAACATCGTGATCCTGCCCCTGGCCTTCGTGGCCGGCACGTTCTACTCCGTGGAGCTGCTGCCCTCCCCGTGGGAGGAGCTGTCGCACCTCAACCCGATCTTCTACATGGTGCAGGCCATGCGCTTCGGCCTGCTCGGCGAGTCCGACGTGAGCATCTGGCTCTCGCTCGGCGTGACCGCGGCACTGGCCGTGCCGGCGTACCTCTGGGCACAGTGGCTGTTCACGACGGGCCGCAAGCTCAAGGCCTGAGCACGCTCGAGGAGCGGGTGGTGGCATGCCGCCGCTGCCCGCGCCTGGTCGAGTGGCGCGAACGGGTGGCGCTCGAGAAACGTGCTGCGTTCGAGGATCAGGAGTACTGGGGGCGTCCGCTCCCCGGCTTCGGGGATCCGGCGGCGCGGATCTACGTGCTCGGTCTGGCGCCCGCCGCGCACGGGGGCAACCGCACCGGCCGGGTGTTCACCGGCGACCGCTCGGGCGACTGGCTCTACGCCGCCATGTACCGCGCCGGGCTAGCCAACCAGCCAGAGTCCGTGCACGCCGGCGACGGCCTGCGCATCGAGGACGCTTTCGTGACTGCGGCGGTCCGGTGCGCACCACCCGCCAACAAGCCCACACCCCGGGAGCGCGACAACTGCCTCCCTTACGCTGGCGAGGAACTGGCGCTGCTGTCAGAGGTTCGCGTGATCGTCTGTCTCGGCGGCTTCGCCTGGGATGCCGCCCTGCGGGTGACCGCCTCGAGCGCTCGCCCCCGCCCCAAGTTCGGCCACGGCGCCGAGCATGAGCTGCCGGATGGCAGGGTGCTGCTCGGCTGCTATCACCCCAGCCAGCAGAACACCTTCACCGGCAGGCTCACCGAGCAGATGCTGGACGACGTGTTCGCCCGCGCGCTTGCGCTGGCCGGCGCCGAGCGCTCCTAGCGCGCGTCGGAGTCCTTCTTGGTGCTCACGTCGTCCTCGCCGATCTCGCGGTCGGCGTCGTCCTTGGCCTCGGCACCCTCACGCTCGGCGACGCCGCCGGCCTTCTTGCCCTCCCGCTTGGCGTCGTCGGCCGTCTCACCTGCTGCGCGCTTGGCCTTCTTGCCGGTGTCGTCGGCCTTCCTCTTGATGTCGTCGGCGGCCTTGCGGCCCTTGCGCTCGGCGGCCTTGCCAGCCTTCTTGCCCTCGCGCTCGATGCCCTCTGCCACGCCATTGCCATCATCGTCGCCGCAGGCCGAGAAGGCCATGGCCACCGTGGCGGCTGCGAGCAGGGCGGTAGAGCGGTTGCGAATGAGTTCCATCTGCCGAGCCTAGGGAAGCTCGACCACATCGGCCAGGCGCCGGTAGCCCGCCACCGACGGATGATTGCCGTCGTCGGTCCAGCCGGCCTTCATCCGCCCCGAGGACGAGGGGTCGTCCAGCGTGCGATACCAGGGGAAGACGGGTACCTCCTCGTCGCGGCCGATGTCGGCGATCAGGCGATTGAGCCGGAGTATCTTGCGCCCCGCGCCGGGATAGCCGTTGTTCCACGGCAGGACCTCCACCAGGGCTACCCGCAGGCGGAGCTCCTTCCCGGCGACGACCATGCCGCGCAGGTTGCGGGCCGCCGCCTTCACCCGGCGCAGCTGGGCGATGTCGTTGATGCCGCCCTGGATCACGAGCACGTCCGCGCCGTCGGCGCAGCCCTCCAGGCGTCCCGCGATCTGGTCGGTGCGCTCGCCGAATACACCGCAGTTGCGAAACCGCACGCCGGAGAGGCGCCGCTGCACCCAGTACTCGTACTGGCTCCTGGGGTCCAGCGACGAACCGATCGACTCCCGCACCGCGGAATCGGGGTCATATAGCGGCGACCCCGCGGTGATCGAGTCGCCGAGCGCAGCTACGAGGGTCTCGGGCTTGCCCTTGGCGGGCTCGCCTGCGCCCTCCTGGCTCTCGCCCAGCCGCACCTCTTCCATCGGCCCATCATCGCCACCGCCGCATCCGGCGGCCAGGCAGATAAGCAGCAGTGCGGCGAGCGCCGGCGCGGCCCAGGGCTGGCTGCGCCGGTGCATCCGCCACAGCGTAGAGGTGGCGCGTCAGATCGCCGCCGGCCTCGCCATGGTGCCCTCCTGCCAAGCCCGAACAAGCCGAGTCTCGTGCCGCCTCGCGGCCGGGAACGGGGGAACCAGGGGTCCCGATGGGACCCGGGAGCGAATCGCCGGAAGCACGTCGGCGTAGCGCTGCTCTCTAGCGCGAGCCCGTCAGCTAACCCCGTAGGCGCGACAGAGGAAGCAAGCCGCGATGAATCCCAGTCCTGGCCCGAAGCGCACTCGCGTATCGCTTACCGCCGCCGTCCTATGCGCGGCGGCCGTCCCGCACCTACCGCAACGTGCGCTCCTTCGAGAGCGCCGAGGACCGGCGTGTGGACGGCAAGGTGACCCCAAAGGACGCTCAGACCCTGAAGACCGTCGCCGAGCGCAAGGAGGGCGAGCAGCCCGAGACCGAGGTCCCCGCCACCGGAAAGGCGACCCTGGGAGACGACGGATTGGCCGTAGCCCCCGCCGACGCGCCGCCCGAGATGAAGGCCGTCATCGAGGCCGGCAACGAGATCGCCACCGCGCCGTACAAGTACGGCGGCGGCCATGGCAAGCGCCTGATGGACTCGGGCTATGACTGCTCAGGCTCGATGAGCTACGCGCTGCGCAAGGCGGGGCTCCAGAAGGGCTCGCTGGCCTCGAGCGGGTACACCCGCTACGGGGAGGCCGGGCGGGGCGAGTGGATCACCACCTACGCCAACTCGGGCCACAGCTACATGGTGGTCGCCGGCCTCCGGTTCGACACCAGTTCGCGCAAGCGCACCGGCAATCGCTGGAACACACAGCGGACTTCAGCTCGCGGCTACGTGGTCCGCCACCCCGCCGGCTTCTAGGCGGCGAAGGACTCCCGGCCGGCGGCGAGCCGGAACGGCTCCAGCTCTGAGCGCTGGCGTTCCGCGCGCTGGGCGAGCGCCTGGAAATCGAATGACGAGAGGCGCGGGTCGGCGAGCTCGCCGAGCACCGCCCACAGGCGGCTCTTGCCCTCGATCCCCAAGTTGAGGCCCTCGAGCTCCACCAGCTTGCTGAGCGGCGAGTAGCCGGTCAGCTGGCCGTTGAGCTTCAGACGGCCGGCCTTCTCGCCAAGCCACGCCGCGGCCTTCTTCAACCGGTCGCGGCGCGCTCCGACTGCGTCCATCACCGCACCGAGCGTGTCGCGGTCCTCCTCGATCTCGCGCCCGAGCCGGTCGAGCAGCTGCCCCAGCTCCGACCCGCTGTTGGCGCCCCTGGCGCGCCGGGCCAGCTCCACCCCCACCGTCGATCCGGCGAGGTGGTCGTTGAGGTAGATCGCAAGGAGGGAGTCGGGATCGGAGGCCATCTTCTCTTCCTACCCGATCGACCACCGCCTAGGCCCGAAGGGTAAATCCGTGCTGTCACCGCTCTGTGCGCGATTTTGTGCAGGCGTGTGCCCACACGGATGCATCCACCGCGTACGGTCTCAGCATGCGCAGTGGATCGACCTCAGCTCCATCTGCGGGGCGTAATACCGCCTATGACGACATGAACGATGAAGCCGATTTCCGCGAGATCGATGTAGCAATGCTCTACATCGAAGAGGCCCGAAGCCGAGCCGAGAGCGCCGCCGCCGCGCTTCGTCGAGCCAACGCCGAGCCACATCTCGTGGATGCGATGGAGCGAGCACAGGCCGAGCTCTCCGACACTGCCCGTCGCCTGCGCCAGGGCACCTTCTTCGCCGTCCCCAGGGCCCAGACCACCTTCTAGGACCAGCAGGCATCCGGGCCTCCGTGCACGCGGAGCGCCCCTGCCACCATCAAGGGGGATGGAACGCTCCCCTTCCCCAACCACCGGCCCCCAGGCGCCAGCACCCGCCTACTACCCGCCGAGCTATCAGCCCCAGCCGGCTCAGAAGCGGCCGCTGTGGAAACGCGCGGGCGGCCTTCTCCTCGGCGCAGGCGTGCTCCTTCTGAACTTCGGCGCCAAGCTCAAGTTTCTCCTCCTGCTGCTTCCCAAGCTGAAGTTGTTCACCACGAGCGCGTCGATGCTCGTCTCGATCGGCGCCTACTCGCTCATCTGGGGCTGGAGCTTCGCGCTGGGTTTCGTACTGCTGCTTCTCGTGCACGAGATGGGACACGTGTTCCAGCTGCGCCGCGAGGGAATCAAGGCGAGCGCACCCATGTTCATCCCCTTCCTCGGTGCGCTCGTAGCAATGAAGGAGCTGCCCAAGGACGCCGCTGCCGAGGCGCGCGTGGGCTTGGCGGGCCCCATCCTCGGCTCGCTTGGCGCGCTGGTACCGCTCGGGATGTACGCCCTCACCGGCAACGAGCTCTTCCAGGCGCTCGCCTTCGTGGGCTTCTTCCTCAACCTCTTCAACCTGCTGCCCGTGTTGCCCCTGGACGGCGGCCGTGCGATGGCCGCCCTCTCACCCGCCCTGTGGCTGGTGGGCTTCGCGCTGCTGATCGCGGTCACGCTGCTCTACCCCAACCCGATCATGTTGCTGGTGCTGCTGTTCGGAGGTGTTGAGACCTACCGCCGCTGGAAGGCGCGCAAGGAGCCCGAGTCGCGGCGCTACCACGAGGTGTCCCGGCGCACGCGCTTGGGAGTGGCTGTGGTCTACCTGGGCCTCGCGGGACTTCTGGCGCTCGGCATGGACGCGACCTTCCTCGAGCGCGACTTCAGCGACGTCTAGCACGCTGTCCTCGGCGAGTACGCTCGAAGGTCCCATGGCGTCCGATCCACTCGCATCGTTCACCCCGGAAGTTCGTAGCTGGTTCGAGCGCTCCTTCGCCGAACCCACCGCCGCGCAGGCCCAGGCGTGGCCCGCGATCGCGGGTGGTGAGAACGTGATCGTTTCCGCCCCCACGGGCTCGGGCAAGACCCTCGCCGCGTTCCTCTGGGGGCTCGACCAGCTGGCCGCCAATCCGCTGCCGGAAGGCGGGAAACGCACCCGGCTCGTCTACGTCTCCCCGCTCAAGGCGCTCTCCTACGACGTGGAGAAGAACCTGCGCGCGCCGCTGAAGGGCATCGGCGGCGACATCACCGTGGCCATTCGCACCGGCGACACACCCCAGTCCGAGCGCCAGGCGATGTTGCGCAACCCGCCCGATGTCCTGATCACCACGCCGGAGTCCCTGTACCTCATGCTCACCTCCAGGGCGCGCGAGATGCTGGAGGGCGTCCGGTGGTGCATCGTGGACGAGATCCACGCGGTGGCGCGCACCAAGCGCGGCGCGCACCTGGCGCTCACGCTCGAGCGCCTGCAGCACCGATCCGAGTACACCGTGCAGCGGATTGGGCTGTCGGCCACGCAGAAGCCTCTGGAGGAGGTGGGCCGCTTCCTCGTGGGCGCGGGCCGCGACTGCACGGTGGTGGACACCGGCGTGCGCAAGGAGCTGGACCTGCAGATCCAGGTGCCGGTGGAGGACATGCGCGAGCCTGGCGCCCACGACGTGACCGACCCCGCCGTGGGCGGCCAGGGGACGGCCGCCGGCGGGGGCGATCTCGTGGGGGTCGGCCTCGGCACGCCCGAGGACGGTGCCACGCGCCGTTCGATCTGGCCCGCCATCTATCCCGAGGTGCTCGCCCTGGTGAAGGAGCACCGCTCCACGATCGTGTTCGTGAACAGCCGCCGCGGGGCTGAGCGGCTGGCGCTGCGGCTCAACGAGCTGGACGCCGAGAAGGATGATGGCTCGCCACCCGACGACGACGCCGCTCCTGCCTACATCGCGAGAGCCCACCACGGCTCCCTCGCACGCGAGGAGCGCCTCGTCGTGGAGGACCTGCTCAAGTCGGGCGAATTGCCGTGCCTGGTGGCCACCTCCTCGCTGGAGCTGGGCATCGACATGGGCGCCGTGGATCTGGTACTGCAGGTGGAGTCCCCCAAGTCGGTTACGGCGGGCCTGCAGCGAGTCGGCCGTGCCGGGCATAACGTGGGCGACGTCTCGAAGGGCCGGATCTTCCCCAAGTTCCGCGCCGACCTGCTCGAGTGCGCGGTGGTGGCGCGGCGCATGCGCGACGGCGATATCGAGACCACCGTCGTGCCGCGCAACCCGCTCGACGTGCTCTCCCAGCAGATCGTGGCGATGGTGGCCACCGGCGATGACTGGCGTGTGCCCGAGCTGCACGACGTGGTGCGCAAGGCCTACCCCTTCTCCGAGCTCTCGCGGGAGATGCTCGACCAGGTGCTCGACATGCTCGACGGCCGCTACCCGTCCGAGGAGTTCGCCGAGCTGCGCCCGCGGATCGTGTGGGACCGCGTGGAAGACACCATCCGCGCGCGCAAGGGGGCGCTGCAGCTGGCCGTAACCAACGCCGGCACTATCCCCGATCGAGGCCTGTTCGGCGTGCACATGCCGGACGGGCGGCGCGTGGGCGAGCTGGACGAGGAGATGGTCTACGAGGCGCGGCCCGGGCAGACGTTCCTGCTCGGCGCCTCGGCGTGGCGGATCGAGGAGATCACCCGCGACCGAGTGATTGTGACCCCCGCCCCGGGCGCGCCCGGCGCGTTGCCGTATTGGAAGGGCGATGGCGTGGGCCGGCCCAAGGAGCTGGGCAAGGCGATCGGCGAGTTCTCGCGCACGGCGATCGACATGGAGCCGGCGCAGCTGGCCGCCGAGTACTCGCTGGACGAGCGCGCGGCAGTGAACCTGCTCACCTACCTGCGCGACCAGCGTGAGGCCACGCGCGTGGTGCCGAGCGACCGCACGATCGTCGTCGAGCGCTTTCGCGACGAGATCGGCGACTGGCGTCTGTGCATCCTCACGCCCTTTGGCGGGCGGGTACACGCCGCGTGGGGATTGGCGCTGTCCGCCCGCATCCGCGACGAGTTCGGCCTGGAGTCCGACGCGATCTGGTCCGACGACGGCATCGTGGTGCACCTGCCTGACGCCGATGAGCCCCCGGGCGCCGAGCTGGTGCTGGTGGAGCCCGATCTGGTGGAGGAGCTGGTGGTGCGCGAGCTGTCGTCCTCGGCCCTCTACGGCGCCCGCTTCCGCGAGAACGCCGCGCGCGCGCTGCTGCTTCCGCGCGCCTACCCGGGTAAGCGCACGCCGCTGTGGCAGCAGCGGCTGAAGGCGCAGTCGCTGCTGGAGGTGGCCAAGCGCTACGGCCAGTTCCCGATCGTGCTCGAGACCTACCGCGAGTGCCTGCGCGACGTGCTCGACCTCCCGGGCCTCGAGGAGTTGCTGAGCGGCCTGCACACGCGCGAGCTGTCGCTGGTGGAGGTCGAGACGCAGCGTGCCTCGCCGTTCGCATCGTCGCTGCTGTTCGACTACGTGGCCACCTACATGTACGAGGGCGACACGCCCAACGCCGAGCGGCGGGCGGCCGCGCTGTCGCTGGATCGCGACCTCCTGCGCGAGTTGCTGGGTCAGGAGGAGCTGCGCGACCTGATCGACGCCGACGCCCTCGACCAGGTGGAGGCCGACCTCCAGCGTCTGAGCGAGCGCACCCGCGCGGCCAACTCCGACGGCCTGCATGACGTGCTCCGGGCGGTGGGCGACCTCACCGTGGAGGAGGCCCAGGAGCGGTGCCTACGCGACGTCTCCGCCAGGCGGATCCTCGACGAGCTCGAGCGCGAGCGGCGCGTCGTGGGAATGCGCATCGGCGGCGAGGACCGGCTCATCGCTTCCGAGGACGCCGGGCTCTGCCGCGACGCGTTCGGCGCAGTGCCTCCCGGTGGCCTGCCCGCCGCCTTCCTGGACGAGCAGGAGGATCCGCTCGGTCGGGTCCTGCGCCGCTACGCCCGCTCCCACGGGCCGTTCACCACGCGCGATGTGACTGAGCGCTACCGGATGGACCTGGGCCCGGCGCTGCGCGAGCTCGAGCGCGCCGGCGAGCTGATCCGCGGCGAGCTGCGCCCAGGCGGCTCGGAGCGCGAGTGGTGTGACCCCGATGTCCTGCGCCGGCTGCGGCGCGCCTCGCTGGCCTCCCTTCGCAAGGAGGTCGAACCCGCGGAGCAGCGCGCGCTGGCGCGCTTCCTACCCGCATGGCAGGGCGTGGACACCTCCCCGCCCGGTGGCGCGGGCGTGGACCGGCTGCGCGAGTTGCTGGTGCCGTTGCAGGGCGTCGCGCTTGCGGCGGAGGTGTGGGAGCGCGATGTCCTGCCGCGCCGCGCGGGCGCCTACTCGCCGTCCTGGATGGACCAGCTGTGCGCCGGCGGCGAGCTGGTGTGGGTGGGCGCGGGCTCGCTCGGCCGGAACTCGGGCAAGGTGGTGCTGTACTTCCGTGACGACGCGCGCTGGCTGGGCCCGCCGCCGTATAAGGGCGATCGTCCCGCCGAGCCGATCCACGAGGCGATCCGCGAGCGACTCGAGCGGGGCGCCTCCTTCTGGACCGACCTGCTCGCCGACATCAGCGAAGTCGATGGGGCCCGGGTCGAGCCCGTCGAGATCCAAGAGGCTCTGTGGGATCTCGTGTGGGCCGGCGAGGTGACCAATGATGCGTTCGCGCCGCTGCGTGCTCCGCGCCTATCGCTGGCGCGCGAGCAGCGCGACAGCGGACGCCGCTTCGCTCGCCGCCGGCGTCCGGGCGCGCCGCAGGTTCAGGGGCGGTGGTCACTCACCGAGCCGCTGTTCGCCGGCGCTCCCGCCCACGGCCCGAAGGCGCGCGCGCTGAGCGAGGTGCTGCTCGAGCGCTTCGGCATCGTCACGCGCGAGACCGTGCTGGCCGAGGGAGTGCCGGGCGGGTTCGCGGGGCTCTACTCCGAGCTGGCGAACCTGGAGACGCTCGGCACCGCGCGTCGCGGCTACTTCGTGGAGGGCCTCGGCGGGGCCCAGTTCGCGCTGCCGGCCGCGATCGAGCGGCTCCGCGGCCTGCGCGCCGATGACCCCGCGGGCCCCCTGGTCCTTGCGGCCACCGATCCCGCCAACCCCTTCGGCGCCACCCTGCCGTGGCCCTCGCGGGAAGACGGCAGGAAGCCGAGCCGGGTGCCCGGCGCCTACGTGGTCACGCTCGACTCCGAGCCGGCGCTCTATGTGGAGCGTGGCGGCAAGGGGCTCCTCCCGCTGCGCAGCGCGCTGGAAGGGGGTGAGCCGGCGCCTTGGCTGCGGGAGGCCCTCGAGGCACTCGCTGACCACGTACGCCGCGGCCGCGTCAAGCGGCTGGGCATCGAGCGCTTCGACGGCGAGCCCGTGGTGGGCTCGGCCTTCGAGTCGCCCCTGGTCGAAGCGGGCTTCCGGCAGGGCCCGCGTCGCCTGACGCTCAGCGCCTGAACAAGTCTTCCAGAGCGAGGGAGAAGCCCGGCAGGTGGGGTGACTCGAGGGTGTCGCCCTTGGTGAGCTCTAGAGCAACATCGAAGCGTTTAGCCTTGGGAGTCGAACGGCGGTACACCAGGACCGAGTCTGCTTCGTGGTCCACGAGCCACAACATGTCAGGGCCGCCTTTCGCCCCTCTCGAGACCGATGCTGATCGATACCCGCGAGCCTCCGCCCTCGAACGAGGGCCTCCCAGCTTGGGAGCCGAACTGGGGAATGTGGCTGCGCGTCTTCCTGGCGGTGAGCCTCGGCTTGGGGGCCACGGAAACCACCGGAGCTCTGGCCGTCCTGCTGATCTTCGCCGCGTTCGCAGCGGCCTGCAGCGCCGTCGGCGCCGTGTTCGACTACTGGGGTGGCCTCACCGAATGGCGCCAGTGACGCGTACCCCTGCCTAGATGCCCGAGGGGGACACCATTCACCATGCCGCGAAGCGCGTGCGGGGCGCGCTCGTGGGGTCGGCGATCGAGTCGATCGAGACTCCCAACCCGCGCCACCGCCTCGACCGGTGGCCGGAGCGCCTGGCCGGGCGCGGGGTCCGCTCGGTGGACGCGCACGGCAAGCACCTGTTCCTGCGCTTCGCGGGTGATCTCACACTGCACTCACACCTGCGGATGGGCGGCAAGTGGGGCGTGTACCGCCAGGGTGAGCGGTGGCGGCGCGCCCGCCGGCGGGCCTGGCTGGTGATCCGCACCGAATCCCACGAGGTGGTGCAGTTCGATGGGCCGGTGCTGGAGTTGATGACGGAGTCGCGCAGCCGCTTCGATCAGCGCCTCGCGGCGCTGGGCCCCGACATCCTGGCCGACGAGCTCGACGAGGCCGGCTTCCTGCGCCGGCTGCGTGAGGACGACCCCACGCGCGGCATCGGCGATGCCCTGCTCGACCAGCGCAACCTCGCCGGCATCGGGAACATCTGGAAGTCGGAATCGTGCTTTCTCGCCGGGGTCGACCCGTGGCGGCGTACCCGCGCCGTGTCCGACGCCGAGGCGCTGGGCATCGTTCGCGGCGCGCGGCCGCTGATGCAGGCGTCGGCGGAGCGCGGCGGGCACATCACCACCTTCGAGGGCGACCGTCCGGGCGCCACGTGGGTGTATGAGCGCCAGGGGCTGCCCTGCCGGCGCTGCCAAACTCAGATCAGGGCCCGCGGTCAGGGCGACGACAACCGGACGACCTTCTGGTGCCCCGGCTGTCAGGCCTGACAGCCCCCTACGCTGGAGATATGGCCAAGTCATTGATTCGCGTGGGCCACAAGGGCGCCGACCACGTGGCGCCCGGCAACACGATCGCCAGCTTCCAGGCGGCGCTGGAGCACGACGTGGACATGATCGAGTTCGACGTCCTGCCCATGCGCGACGGCCGGCTCGTGCTGGCCCACGACTACGGGGACGCCATCTCGCGCGAGCCGCTCACACTCGAGGAGGGGCTCGACCACTTCGCCGGCGAGGCCTACAACGGCGTGGAGCTGGACGTGGACCTCAAGCTGCCCGGCTACGAGCGCGAGGTGGTCGAGGGCCTGCTGGAGCGGGGCCTGGACTCGCGCGCGCTGATCTCGTCCACCTATCCGGAGAGCCTCGTGGTTGTGGGCGATGCTGCTCCCGGGGTGCGGCGCGGATGGTCGGTGCCGCGTGTGAAGCGCGACTACACCAAGAGCCTGCTCACGGTGATCCCCGCCTATGGACTGCTGGCCTGGGTCCGCGCAGGGCTCCCCGCCCAAGCGTCCCGTGCGATCGGGCGGGGCGAGTGCGAGGCGCTGATGGCCCACCGCCTGCTGGTGAGCCGCCACCTCGTGGATCGGATCCACAGGGTGGGCGGCCAGCTCTACGTGTGGACGGTGGACGACGGTCGCGAGATCGAGCGCCTGGAGGCGCTCGGCGTGGACGCCGTGATCACCAACGACCCGCGGCTTTTCAGGACCCCTTGATCTCGCACAGCGCCCGCGAGTAGCCCGGCGGATCGGAGTCCTCCACGTCGCGAATGCCGGCGCGGGTGATCCTGGTGGCCCGCTTGACCACGCGCCAGCGACCCTTGCGGCGCCCCATCCAGCGAAAGTCGACCACCCCGCGGAGGGTGAACGAGCTGCCCGCCCCGGGGGCGTCGAAGCGGAAGTCAAAGCCCGACTGCACCGATTCCGAGCCGCCCTTGCCCACACGCAGCCACCGCGAGCGGTCCCCGATGGGCGCGAACCGCCCGCTCGCGGGGTCGAAGAACTGGGCACCGAAGCGCATCAGCAGCCGGCGGCGCGGTTTCGTGCCGGGCATGCTCGCCCTCACCCCCATCGTGTCCGGGAAGGCGGCGGTGTCACACACGTTCACGGTAGCCCAGAGGTCGCGCTCGGCTTGCGCCGGGGCGGGTGCCAGCAGCGCCAGTCCGGCGGCGGCACAGAGGGCAGTCAGGTTCGCGCGGGCTCGCATCGGCCACGGATGATGACTAAACCGGCGGGGATGCGCGAAGGTCCTGTGACGAATCGCTTCCACGTTCGTAGTGGGGGCGTGAACGAGGCGATCGCAGCGCCAATGCCACGGGTGGGCGGCGACATCTCAACCGAGACCTTCGAGTCCCTCTATGAGCGCACCTTCCCGCGCGTGTACGCCTACGTGTCCTCCCTGCTGCGCGATCGCTCGGCGGCCGAGGACGTGACGGCCCAGGCCTTCGAGCGGGCCTACCGCAAGCGCCGGGCCTACCGACCGGGACGCGGCAGCCCCGAGCAGTGGGTGTTCGGAATCGCGCGCAATGCGGCCCTGGACGAGCTTCGCCGGCGAAAGCGCCAGGTCGATCTGCACGCCGAGCCCGAGGACACGGGCGCACCCACTGCCGAGGATCACGCCGAGCTGTCCCTACGGCGCGAGGTGCTCCGGGCAGCGATGGCCGGGCTCGACGGCCAGGAGCGCGACCTCGTGGGGCTGAAGTTCATGGGCGGACTGTCCAACGCGGAGATCGCGCGCGTGCTGGCAACCAGCGAGTCCAACGTGGGCACACGACTTCACCGGACCATCACGAAGCTGAGGGAGGCCTGCCATGAGCGAGCATGACGCGGTGATCGACACCCAGCTGGCCGCCATCGACGAGGCGCTACGCAGCGGGGCGGCCACCGCCCCCGACGAGGCCGAGCGCGAGCTCCAGGCGCTGGCGCTTGCGCTGGCGGCGGACGCCCCGGAAGCGGACCCGGCCTTCGCCACCGAGCTCGGCGAGCGCGTGCGGTCGGGTTTCCCCCGGCCGCCGCGCCTGGCGTGGCTGCCCCGGCCGGGCATTCCCCAACTGGCCGGGTTGGGCGTGGCAGCGTCGATCCTCGCGGCCGTGGTCGTGGCGGCCAGCCTCATCCCTGCGGGTGATGACGAAGAGTCCGCCGGAGGCGGCGGAGGCGCAGCGGAGGTTGCAGCTCCGCCATCGGGCTCGACGCAGGACGACGGCGCCATCGCGCGCTCCATTGCGCCGGGCCAGCCCCCCAGGGCCCCAGATGGCTTCGCCCCCGGCCGCCGCGAGCGCGCCATCGAGCGCACGGCGTCGCTCACCCTGGCCGCCCCCGGCAATCGGCTCGATCGCGTGGCGGACGGCATCGCGACCGTCACCGAGCGCTTCGGCGGCTTCGTCCTGCGCTCCTCCTTGGGCACGGGCGACGAGGGCACCTCGGGAGGCAGCTATGAGCTGCGCATCCCCGAGGCGCGGCTCCAGCCCGCCCTTCGCGATCTCGCGGAGCTGGGTGAGGTGCGCTCGCGGTCCCAGACCGGCGAGGACGTGACGAGCGAGGTCGTCTCGGCCGCTGACCGCCTCCAGGCCGCCCGGGCGCAGCGCCGCGGACTGCTGCGGCGGCTGGAGTCGGCCGACACCGACACCGAGGTGGAGGCCCTGCGCGCGCAACTCGACGTCAACGCACGCGAGATCTCGGGCCTGCGCTCCACATTGCGCGGTCTGCGCGTTCGGACCAACTACGCCACGGTTGCCGTCCAGCTGGAGGCCGACGGCGACGACTCGAGCTTCGGCGGGGGCTCGGACGAGGAGGGCCTGAGCGGCGCGCTGGACGATGCCCTGGGCACGCTCTCGGGCTCGCTGGAGCTCACGGTCCGGGCGCTGGGAGCTGCGATCCCGCTCGGGCTGCTGGCCGCGCTCGGCTGGGCCGCTGCCCGTACCGCACGGCGGCGCCGACGCGCGGCTGCCCTCACCTAAGCGGCTCGGCAAGCCCCTCCGGCCTTATCATCAGCTCCATGCAAGGCGGCGGGGAGACGGCCGCCCTCCTCCAGAGCCTCGAGGTCTTCTCCGAGCTGGAGGAGCGCGAGCTGATGGAGGTGGCACAGGTGGCTGTGCCGCGCTCGTTCGAGCGCGGCGAGGTGATCTTCCGCGAGGGAGACACCGGCAGCACTCTCTACGTGGTGCGCAGCGGTTCGGTGAGCATTCACCGCGAGCACCTGGACGGCCGCCGACTGGCGCTGGCCGAACTGCGCCACGGCGGCATGTTCGGTGAGCTGGCCCTATTCAGCGGCGAGACCCGATCGGCGAGCGCCGAGGCGCTGGAGCCCACCTCCCTCGTGGCGCTGCTGAGCGGTGACATGCAACGGGTAATCCGCTCGAATCCCGATATCGCCCTGAAGATGCTCGCCGCGCTGGCCAACCGGGTGCGGCGCGTGAACGAGCGGCTGATCTCCCAGTCCTTCCAGACGGTCGCCGGCCGCGTGGCCAGCACACTGCTCGATCAGGTGATCGTCCGCCAGGACGAGGGGGCCGGCGACCGGGAGGTGCTGGTGCGCGCCACGCAGGCCGAGATCGCCAACCTGGCGGGCACCTCGCGCGAGAGCGCCAGCCGCTTTCTGGCCACCCTGGAGCGCGAGGGCGTTGTGGCTCTGGGCCGGGGGAAGGTGACCGTGCATGAGCCCGACCGGCTCCGCGCCTTCATCCACTGAGGACGACCCCTACGCGCTGCCACGGCGGCGGATGGTGGGGCGTCAACTGCGCCGGCGCGGTATCGAGGACGGGCGCGTGCTCGCGGCGATGGAGCTCGTGCCGCGCGAGCGGTTCGTGCCCGAGAGCCAACGGCGCCGGGCGTACCGCGACGGCGCGCTGCCGATCGGCGAAGGCCAGACGATCTCCCAACCCTGGATCGTGGCGCGGATGGCGGCCGCGCTGGAGCTGGAGGGCGTGGAACGGGTTCTCGAAGTCGGTACGGGATCCGGCTACGGCGCCGCGGTGCTGTCACGGTGCTGCTCCCACGTGGTCACCGTCGAGCGCCGGTATGGCCTGGCGGAGCGCGCCGCGGCACTCCTCGATGAGCTGGGCTACCGCAACGTCGAGGTGCGCACGGGCGACGGATCGCTGGGCACGCCCGACCGCGCCCCCTTCGACGGCATTTTGGTGACCGCCGCGGCCGAGCACGGCCCGCCGCCCGCGCTCGTGGAACAGCTCGCCCTGGGCGCGCCCCTCGTCTGCCCGGTCGACCGCGGCAGGGGCGAGCGTCTGATCCGGATGCGCGACGGCGAGACGGAGGACATCGCTCCCGTGAGCTTCGTGGCACTGGTGGAGGGCGGCGAGTGAAGCGCGAGTTCTCGGCCGGCGGCCTGGTGGTGCGCGCCGACAGCGCCGGGGAGCCCGAGGTGGCCGTGGTGGTCCCTCGGCGCGGCGTGCAGTCATTGCCCAAAGGCCATCCGGAGAAGGGCGAGACGCTGGAGCAGGCGGCCACGCGCGAGGTGCGCGAGGAGTCCGGCCTGGTGGCCGAGCCGGTGGAGCGACTGGGAGACGTCCGCTACTGGTACACGCTCGGCGGCGAGCGGGTGCTGAAGACCGTCACGTTCTTTCGCTTTCGCTTTCTGGGGGGCAGCGTCGCGGACCACGACGACGAGGTGGAGTCGGCCGCTTGGGTGCCGCTGGCCGAGGCGGTCGAGACCCTCTCGTTCAAGGGCGAGCGGGAGATAGCCGCAAAGGCGCTGGGCCGCGACGAGCCGTAGACTTCCGGCGCTCGCATGTTCGTCCTGAACTTCTACTCGCCGATCTTCATCGACCAGCTCAAGCGTGGCCGCAAGACGGCCACGATCAGGCTGGGCGACAAGCACAAGAAGTACCGCAAGGGCGAGGTGGTCCTGGTGACGGTGGGTTTCCAGCACTCGCCCCGCGAG
>Ga0136631_10000268_pt1 | contig 16269 bp, 13 predicted proteins | sample AntDrymUQ6012206_2_FD_104655 | JGI IMG/M metagenome (GOLD analysis project Ga0136631, IMG submission 104655) | Polar desert sand microbial communities from Dry Valleys, Antarctica - metaG UQ601 (22.06) | ecosystem: Environmental > Terrestrial > Soil > Desert | place: Antarctica: Dry Valley... | reverse complement strand
TGGTGGGAGTGCGCCATGCTCGCGAACCGCCGGCTGCGCAGCTGCGTCTCGCGGCCGGCGCGGTCGCGGAAGCGCAGCTCCCGGATGACCATCGCCATTCCGATCTCGTAGGCGTGGCGGTAGTCGAGCAGCTCGACGTTGCCGAGGCGGATCGCGTCCTCGTCCTCGATCTTCAGCTTGAGGACGAGCCAGTTCGGGAGGTTGACGAGGTCCTCGTTGAGGACCGGCCGACCGCCCATGATCGTCGTCTCGCGGTTGTACAGGCCGTGTGCGTACGTGCCGGGGTAGTGAACCTCGTCGGCGTCCTCCCATTCGGCGGCGCCGCGCGTGCAGAAGTAGCCGTTGCCCGTCGAGGTCAACGCCTCGCGCAGCCCCTCTGCGGAGGGGTCGAAGGCGTCGTACTGCAGCGGCTGCTCGTCCACGGCCATGAAGCTAGCGCACGCTCGTTTGCGGGGGACGTTGCCGGCTCGGCGCACGGGCGAGAACGGGCGCGCCGACGCCATCCGAGACGGCGAGCGTCGCGCCGGCGCGGCCGGCCCGCGAAAGGGCCGGCCGCGTCACGCGGGGGCGGGCTACTTGGCTCACTTCGCGGGGCGGTTCTCGCCGGACGGGTCGGCCGGCGCAAAAAGCACCTTTGCCCAGCAACCCGGGGGCTTGCCGGGCTGCTGCTGGGAGTTCACCTGTCCGTGTCGCGAATCACACCCGGGCGCGCGCGCTTCCTGCACAGTGCTCGTATGAGCCAGTCCACCTACGCCCCCGAGATCGCCGAGCGCCTGCGGCTGCTCTACGTCGAGCGGGCGCTCGCCGAGCAGGCAGGCCTCACGGCCAACCGGCGGTACATGGACGACCTCGAAGAGGAGATCAGCGGCTGCCGCGACGCCTACGTCGGCGCGGCCGTGACGGAGATCGCGGTCCTGCGCGGCGAGCTCGGCGCTCGCCTGTACGGCTGAGCCTCCGCGCTCGTATCTGAGGCGCGCCACCGCCCTCTGTTGGGGGGCCATGACAATCGCCTCGCCTCCAGCCGCCGCGTCCGTCGAGCAGCCCGCCGCCGGCGCCCCGGCACCGGCTCCCGCATCCTCCGATCGACGCGGCGCCATCGCGCCGCCGCGGACGGCGGCGATCATCGGGCTCGGCTCCTACCTGCCCGACGGCGTCCTGACGAGCGATGCGGTCGCCCGGCGCTTGGGCGTCGACGAGGACTGGATCGTCAAGCGCACCGGCATCCGCGAGCGCCGCCGTGCCGCGCCGTCGCAGCGCACGAGCGACCTCGCGACGGCCGCCGCGCGCCGCGCGCTCGACGACGCGGGGCTGACCCCCGCCGACGTCGACCTCGTGCTCGTCGCGACGATGAGCCAGGACGAGGTGACGCCGAACACCGCGCCGCTCGTCGCGCACGCGCTCGGTGCGGTGCACGCCGGCGCGTTCGACGTCGGCGCGGCGTGCACCGGCTGGCTCGCCGCGCTCGCGCAGGCCGCGGCGCTGGTCGAGACGGGTCGCGCCGGGCGCGTGCTCGTCGTCGGCGCCGACACGCTCACGCGCATGACCGACTTCGACGACCCGATGGTCGCGCCGCTCTTCGGCGACGGCGCGGGCGCGGTCGTCGTCGGGCCGGAGGGCGAAGGCTCGATCGGGCCGGTCGCGCTCGCCGCCGACGGCGGCCTCGGCGGCGTCATCACCGCCGGCGTGGACGACCGCACGCTGCGCATGGACGGCACCTCGACCTTCAAGATCGCCGTGGCACGGCTGAGCGAGTGGATCGTCAAGGCCGCCGACGCCGCCGGCTGGGAGCTCGCCGAGGTCGACCTCTTCGTTCCCCACCAGGCGAACGGCCGCATCATCAGCGCGGTCGCCGCGCGCCTGGGCGCCGACCCGGCCAAGGTCGCCGACTACGTCGCGCTGACGGGCAACACCTCCGCCGCCTCGATCCCGATCGCGCTGTCGCTGGCGCGAGCCGACGGGCGCCTGCGGCCCGGCCACAAGGTCGTCGTCGCCGCGGTCGGCGCGGGATTCACCTGGGGCGCCGGAGCGCTGACCTGGGGCTGAGCCCCGCCCGACCAAGGAGACCACCCACATGCCCGCCACCATCACCGCCGACTCCGTCGAGCAGAAGATCCGCGAGGTCCTGCCCGAGTTCGGCGTCGACGCCGGCGCGATCGCGCTCGACGCGACGTTCGCCGATCTCGACGTCGACTCGCTCGACATCGCCGAGCTCTCGCAGATCATCGAGGACGAGTACGGCATCCGCCTCGCCGACGAGGATCTCGCGAAGCTCGAGACCGTCGACGACACGATCAAGCTCGTCTTGAGCTTCGCGGCATGACGCGCGTCGTCGTCACGGGGCTCGGAGCGGTCACGCCGCTCGGCGTCGGGGCGCGCACGCTGCACGAGCGCTGGCTCGCCGGCGCGACCGGGATCGAGTCCGGCCAGGGCGCGGCGCGCGACTTCGATCCCGCCGAGCATCTCTCGGCGAAGGAGATCCGCCGCGCCGACCGCTTCACGCAGCTCGCGCTCGCGGCGGCCGACGAGGCGCTCGACGACGCGGGCTGGACGCGCGGCGAGCCGCCGTATGACCCCGAACGCGTCGGCGTCGTCGTCGGCACCGGCATCGGCGGGATCGCGACGATCGAGCTCGGCAAGGAGGCGTTCGCCGCGCACGGCGCGCGCAAGGTCCCGCCGCTCAGCGTGCCGCTCATGATGGGCAACGCCGCGCCCGCGGCGATCTCGATGCGCCACGGGCTGCGGGGCAACTCGTACGCCACGCTGTCAGCCTGCGCCGCGAGCGCGCACGCGATCGGCCAGGCGATGCGCATGATCCAGTCCGGCGACGCCGATGCCGTCGTGACGGGCGGCGCCGAGGCGGCGCTGACGCCGCTGGTCAGCGCGATGTTCGGCTCGCTCGATGCGCTCTCGAAGACCGGCATCTCGCGCCCGTTCGACGCCCGCCGCGACGGCTTCGTCATGGGCGAAGGGGCGGCGATCCTCGTGCTCGAGGACGAGACCGCCGCACGCGCGCGCGGCGCGACGATCCTCGCCCGCGTGAGCGGCTACGGCGCCTGCTCGGACGCGCACCACCTCACCGCGCCCGACGCGCAAGGCGCCGGCGCGGCGCGCGCGATGACCGGCGCGCTGCGCGACGCGGCCGCGGAGCCGGGCGACGTCGTCTACGTCAACGCCCACGGCACCTCGACGCCGCTCAACGACCGCGCCGAGACGAAGGCGATCAAGGCCGCGCTCGGTGAGCGCGCCGCGCAGGTCCCCGTCTCCTCGACGAAGTCCGCCATCGGCCACCTGCTCGGTGCCGCTGGCGCCGCCGAGGCCGTCGCGACGATCCTCGCCCTGCGCGACGCGGTCGCGCCGCCGACGCTCGGCCACGAGCAGCCGGAGGAGGGCCTCGACCTCGACTACGTGCCCGGCGCGGGCAAGCCGCTGCCGCCCGCGGTCGACGGCCGCCGCCTCGCGCTGTCGAACTCGTTCGGCTTCGGCGGCCACAACGTCGTGCTCGCCTTCGAGGAGGTCGTATCTGAGCGGCGAGAAGCGGCTCTGTTGGGGTGACATGACCACCACCGCCTCCATCGACCACCACCTCGGCCCGGCGCGCGGGCGCTACTTCGGCGAGGGCTTCAAGCGCGTCGACCACGCGCTGACCGACCTGCGCATCGGCGGCGGCAGCGTCGCCGCCCGCGCGACGCTGACCTATCCCGCCGACTGGTCGCGCAAGTCGTCGGGCAGCCTGCGACCGCACCTGTCGAGCATCGACGGCCTCGTCATCGCGGTCGAGCTCGCCGACGCGTACCTCACGCACGCGTTCGGGCTCGACCTCTCCCAGCGCCGGCGCGCCTGGCTGCGCGCGTTCGAGATGCGGGTCACGGCGCCGACGGAGGAGCTCGCGAGCTTCGGCGTCCGGGCGCAGCACGCCGGCTGCGCCCCGTCGCGCAGCGGGCGCTGCGATCACGTCTCCTCGTTCATCTGCCACGTCGGCACGATCCGCGTGACCTGCGCGATCGAGCACGACATCGCGACGGGCGCGGGCGGCGAGGGCCGCTACGCGACCGCGGACGAGCTGCTGGGCGGCGCGGCCGGACGCCACTACGGCGACGCGTACAAGCGGCGCACGCAGCACATCGACGACGTCGCCACGAGCGGCGCGGCGATCCGGGCGACCGTCGCAGTGGACGATCCGCGCGGCGCCGTCGACGTCGGGCTCGGTGGGGCCTACGGGCCGTCGGTCTCGATGGTCGACTGCCTGCTGAGCATGGCGCAGCTCGCCCAGGTTCTCGCCTACGACCTCGACCGCATCGAGCGGGCGGGCTCGAACACCTTCTGGATGCGCCGGCTGTCGTTTCAGACGGCGACGCCCGTGCATCCGCTCGGCGACCGCCACGACGCCGCCCTGGCCGTGCACCGCGGCAAGCTGCTGACCGTCGGCGGCGAGCCCTGGCGAGCGCTCGACCTCGGCGGCACGCTCGGCTCCTACGAGACACACGGCTCGATCGCCCACGCGCTCCCCGCAACCTCGACCGCGTTGTGCGCGGCGGCCTGAGACCGTCGTGCGACGCAGATCCCGGACCCCGACGATGACCTCACCGCACCCCACCGCACGCTCCGGCGACGCCCTCGTCATCTTCGAAGGCCCGAAGCGGATCGCCTGGCACGAGCGCACGCCCGAGCGCTGGGCCCCGCTCGGGCTGTGGCCCGACACGCGCGAGGCCGAGGAGATCGGCGCGCACCTCGCGTGCGGGCGGCCGCTGCTCGTCGTCCTCGACCACGCCGACCCGGTCGTGTCGATGCTGCGCGAGGAGCTCGCGGTCGCGCCGCCGGCGCTTGCCGCGCTCGCCGACGAGCCGGTCGGCGAGCTCATCACCGTGCGCGTGCCGGTGCTCGACTGGCTGCCCGCGAGCCTGCGTGCCCGGGGCCTGCGCTTCCTCGCGCGCAGCACCGAGCGGCGGGCGTCGCTGCCCGCGGCGCTGCGCCCGGCGCTCGCGTTCGACGAGCCCGATCCAGCCGCTCCGCACGTGCGCTTCGCGCACCGGATGAACCCGCGGGTGCGCCTGGACGCCGACATCGACGCGATCGTCGAGCACTGCTTCGGCCGCCCGCGCACGGCGCGCTCGACGTTCGTGCGCTCCGCCGAGGTCTACGCGGCATGACCGGCCAGCTCCGCGATCGGGTCGTGGCGCTGACCGGCGCCGGCTCGGGGCTCGGCTTGCTGACGACCCGCCGCCTGCTCGAGCAGGGCGCGTGCGTCATCGCGAACTACCGCTCGTCGGCCGACGAGCTGCTCGCGCTGCGCTCGCTGCATCCGGACACGCTGCACCTCGTCGCCGGGGACGTCGGCGAGGAGGACACGGCGATCGCGATCGCGGCGCAGGCGCGGGCGCTCGGCCGGCTCGACGTCCTCATCCACAACGCGGCGGTGTCGCGCGACCGCGCGCTCATCTCGATGTCGCTCGACGAGTGGGACGACGTCATGCGGGTGAACCTGCGCGGCGCGTTCCTCGCGACGAAGCACTCCCTGCCGGTCATGCTCCGCGCGCGCTACGGCCGCGTGATCTACGTCTCGTCGGTCGTCGCCGTCATCGGGAGCGCGGGGCAGGCGAACTACGCGGCGTCGAAGGCCGGGCTGCACGGGCTGTCGCACGCCGTCGCGCAGGAGTACAGCTCGCGCGGTATTCGCAGCGTCGTCCTTGCGCCGGGGCTGCTCGACACCGGGATCGGCGCGCGACTGACGCCGAAGGTGCAGGCGCGCAAGGTCGCGCGGACGCTGCACGGCGTCGGCGACGCCCGCTCGATCGCCTCGACGATCGCCTTCCTGTCGAGCGCCGACGCCGACTTCATCAACGGCGCCGTCGTCCGCAGCGACGGCGGGATCTTGTTCTAACGCGACCTCTGGAGAGACCCTGAGATGCCCCGTCAACCGCGTATCCACCTGGCCGTCTCGGGCTCGTACTCGAGCGGCAAGACGACGACCGCGGAGGCGCTGTCGGTCGCGACCGGGATCCCCCGTGCCGACGCGCTCACGGCGCGCGAGATCGTCGTCGACCTCGTTCCGCGCAAGCACTTCCAGCAGCTCGGTGCCACCGAGCTGCTCATGCTCGGCCTGCGCCGCTTCGAGGAGCGGGTGCAGTCAGAAGCCGAGCAGCCTGGGTCGTTCATCGCCGACGGGTCGGTGCTGCACGAGTGGGTGTATGGCGAGGCGCGGATGCGCCTGGGCATGAACCCGGGGGCGCCCCTGCCGCGCCGCGCCGTGGTGCGGGTCGTGACGACGCCGATGATGCCGTTCCTGCGCCAGTACATGCAGGCCTACGGGATCGTGGCGAAGGAGCGCGCCAAGCGCATGTACGACGTCTTCATCCACCTGCCGGTCGAGTTTCGGATGGACCCCGACGGGCACCGGCCCGTGTCCGAGGAGTACCGCGACGTCGCCGACCGGCTGCTCATCGAGACGCTGCACGAGCTGCGGATCCCGTACCACGTCGTCGGCGGGACGGTGGCCGAGCGGGTGGAGCGGGTCGTGGACCTGCTCGACCTCCCGCTGGTCGTGCCGATCGACGAGGCGATCCGGATCGCGTCGCACCGGATCGCGCGCTCGAAGGAGATGGTCGCCGAGCGCCAGCTCGCCAACCAGGCGAGCTGGCCGCTGCACCGGCGGCTGCTCGCCGCCGTGCACGGCTGAGCTTGACCTACGGCCGACAAATGATCTACTGTGGCGATGATCGTCACCCCTGACTATCGACACCAAGGATGATCGACATGCAAGAAAGCCCTGCCCGCCGGAACTGGACGCTCGCTGTCGTATGCATCGGGACGTTCATGCTGATGCTCGACATCAGCGTCGTCGCGATCGCGCTCCCGGACATCCAGCGCTCGCTGGACACGAGCCTGTCCGGGCTGCAGTGGGTCATCGACTCGTACGCGCTGGCGCTCGCCGCGTTCCTCGTGACCGCGGGCTCGCTCGGCGACCTGCGTGGTCGCAAGCGGCTGTTTCTCGCCGGCTTCGTCGTCTTCACGCTCGCGTCGCTCGCATGCGGCGTGGCGGGCTCGATCGAGGTGCTCGCCATCAGCCGGGCGCTGCAGGGCGTCGGCGCCGCCGTGCTGTTCGCCACCGGGCCCGCGCTGATCGGCGCGGAGTTCCACGGCAAGGCGCGCGGCATGGCGTTCGGCCTGTTCGGCGCGGCGGCCGGTCTTGCGATCGCGAGCGGCCCGCTCATCGGTGGCGCGCTCATCGAGGTGGCCGACTGGCGGTGGATCTTCTACATCAACGTCCCGATCGGCGTGCTCGCGATCGCCGTCGTCCTGGCGCGGGTCCCGGAGTCGCTCGACAAGCGGGCGCGGCCGATCGACTGGGCGGGCATGGCGACGCTGACCGCCGCGCTGGGCGCGCTCGTGTTCGGGATCATCCGCGGCAACGCCGAGGGCTGGACGAGCCCGCTCATCCTGTCGTGCTTCATGGTCGCGGCCGCGCTGCTCGCGGCGTTCGTGCTCGTCGAGCACCGGCTCGGCGCGCGTGCGATGTTCGACCTCTCGCTGTTTCGGAACACGACGTTCGTCGGGATGTCGCTGCTCGTGCTGATCGCCAACGGCGCGGCGCTGCCGTCGATCTTCATCGAGACGAACTACATGCAGAACCTGCTCGACGCGAGCGCGTGGGAGGCGGGCCTGCGCTTCCTGCCCCTGACGCTGGCGCTGTTCGTCTTCGGTGCGGTCGGCGGCGCCATGATCGGCAAGATCCCGTTCCGGGCGCTCATGGGCGTGGCGTGTGCGGCGATTGGGGTCGGGCTGGCGCTGACGTCGCTCGCGGGCCCCGATTCGACCTGGACTGTGCTGATCCCGAGCATGATCGTGACCGGCGCCGGCATGGGGCTGTTCAACCCGACGCGCGCCGCGCTGGCGATCAGCGTGACCGAGCCCGCGCGCGCCGGCACGGCGTCGGGCATCAACGAGAGCTTCCAGCAGGTCGGGGTCGCGATCGGCATCGCGGCGATCGGCGCGCTGTTCGAGCATCGTGTGACGTCGGACTTCGTCGCGTCCTCCGCGGGCCAGCAGCTCGGCGACTCCGCGCCCGGCGCGGGCTCGGCGATCAGCGCCGGCTCGCTCGACGCGGTGGCGGCCTCGACCGGCTCGTTCGCCGAGACGACGCTCGACGCGGCGCGCAACGCGTTCGTCGTCGGGTTTCACGAGGCGATGTGGGTGTGCGCGATCCTCGCCGGCCTGGCCTCGCTGATCGCCATCTTCATGCTGCGCGAGAAGGACATGCACTCGACCGCGCTCTCGCTCATCCCGCCGGACCTCGATGACCCCGAGGCGGCCGAGCCGGCCGGGCCCGCTCGGCCGGAGTCGCTGCCGGAGCCCGAGCCGCGGGTGGCGCAGCCCGTGGCTTGACGGCGCGCGCGATGGGGTGTGATCGGAAACTGTCGCCGGGCGACAGTTTCTGAGCACACCCCCCGCGTGGGTCAGTCCTGTGGCGGGGGCCAGCGCCCGGCGACGAGGCGCTGGAGGTGGCCGTGCAGCTCGCCGCGCTGCTTGCCCGAGAGCGGCGAGAAGAACTCCTGCTCGACGGCGACGAGGGTCGCGGTCGCGGCCGCGAGCGCCTGCACCCCGGCGTCCGACAGCGTGAGGTCGTAGCGCCGGCGGTCGCGCGTGTTGCGTGTGCGCACGACGAGCCCCCGCGCTTCGAGGTCGTCGACGACCATCCCCATCGTCGTCGCGTCGATCGTCAGCATCTGGGAGATCTCCTGCTGTGACCGCGGTAGCTGCGGATCGACGGCCGTGAGCACGAAGTAGCTGCGGCTGTTGAGCCCGAGCTCCTGCATCCCGGCCTCGACGCGCGCGAGGAGCAGCTGCCCGACCTTGTGGGCGAGGAAGGCGGTGCGCTCGGTGAGCGGGATGGTTGGCGGCGCGATCGTCATTGGTGCAGATGATCCAGGTTACAGATCATCGGCGCGCTCGTCGCACATTGCGGCCCCGGGCGAGACGATCACGCGACGCGGTAGACACGGACCTCGGGCTCGGCTGCGGGATCGGCGCGGGCCAGCACCCGGTCGATCTCGTCGGTCTCGCGCTCCAGCCGTCGCAGGTCGGCGGTCAGCCGCGTGCGGTGCTCGCGCAGGCTGGCGGCGGGGTTCGCGTCGCGCGCCATGACGCCGACGAGGTCGGCGAGCTCGGCTTCGACCTCCGCCCGGCGCCGGCGCAGCGATCGCGCATGCTCCAGATCGATGCGATAGGTGCCCGGCTCGGCACCGCGGGTGACGAGCGGGCTCCTCGACACGGTCGTCAGGAACGCGGCCGGCGGGTCCTTGGCGGCCAGGTCGTAGCCCTCGCCCAGGACGTCGTCGAGCCACTCGCGATAGTGCACGTCGCGATCGGCGCCGTGACGGGCGTAGGGGATCGCGACCGCACGCTCGCGCAGCGCCCGGCCCTTGAGCACGGGGCCGATGCGCGAGCCTCCGTGCCGAGCGTGGGCACCAGATCGGCGGCCGGCGCCACGATCCGCTGGAGCAGGGCCGCGCGCTCCTCGAGCGCAGCGAGCTCGCCGCACACCTCGTCGAGCTGCTCGCGCAGGCGCTGGCGGCGGTCGTCGAGGCGCCGGCGGGCACGCTCGATCCGCTGGCCCTCGACTTCGGGGCGCGGCGCATGCCGCTCGAGGGGAGGTGGACGCCCGCTGCGACACGCCGTCAGCCGCTTGATCGCGGGCATGACCGTGCGCGAAGGCCCCGACGGCGAGTGCTACTGCGTCCTGTCGAGCGACACGACCCTGGCCGACAATCCGTGAGCGGCGAGCCATCACCCGGACTCGTCGGCGTGTGCGACAGAAGCGGCTCGCCCGGCGCGGCCGCCGGCCCGTCAGACCAGGACCGCGCCGTTGGACCGCCGGTCGCCGGCACGCTCGCCACCGAGCGCTGCCGCTCGCGCCGCGGCTGCGTCGCGCAGCGGCGCGGTGGGCCGCGCGGGCGCCGGCGAGCCGACGAGGCCGACGCCGTCGCGCAGCCAGACGCGCAGCTCGGGCGTCGCGGCGCAGGGACCGCGGTAGCCGATGAAGCCGTCGGGGCGCAGTCCGAGCAGGTAGCCGCGCCCTTCGCCGGGGAGCGGGACCGCGAGGGTGACGAGCCGCGCCGTGCCGTCGTAGCGCGCGGCGATCGACTCGAGCTCCCCGGGACGCGGGGTCGCGGACGGGCCGGGCACGGCGACGAGCGTCACCCCGCTGCGGGCCGCCAGCGCCCGCAGGCTCGCGGGCTCGGTCGCGCCCTCGGCGAGGACCATGACGTCGGGCACGAGGCGGCCCGGCCGGTACGCCGAGCGCAGCGGGCCGGAGCCGTGCGTCAGCGACGAGCGCTTGTAGTCGAGCTTGAGCTGCGCGAGGTCGGGGATGAGCTGGGTCTCCATCAGCCCGGACCGGTCGAGGAGGTGCAGGACGCCCTTGCGGGCTCCGCGCTCGGCCGTCGACCTCGCACCGAACAGCCTCGCGTCCTGCAGCTCCGTCATCTTCAGGATCCGCGCGGCCACCGGGCGGCGCTCCTCCTCGTAGACGTCGAGCAGCGTCTCGCGGGCCTCGCCGCGCGCCACCAGCGCGAGCTTCCACGCGAGATTGTGCGCGTCCTGGATGCCGGTGTTCAAGCCCTGGCCGCCCGCGGGGCTGTGCACATGGGCGGCATCGCCGGCGATGAGCATCCGGCCCGCGCGGAAGCTCGACGCGAGCCGGCGGACGACGCGAAACGTGCTCGTCCAGTGCGTCGCGGTGACGGTGGCGCCCTCGTTGCCGCACTCGCGCAGCAGCCGTTGCAATCGCGCGGCGTCGGGCTTGCCCTCGGGGTCCTCGCCGTCGAGGTAGCCCGCGACCCGCCAGCGGCCGTGCGGCAGCGGCGCGGCCACCGTCACGCCGTGGCGGCCGAGGAAGTGATGCACGGTCGTGCGATCCAGCGGCGAGTCCATCTCGACGTCGCCGAGCTGGAAGACCTCCTCGTACGGCGCGCCCTCGTCGAAGGCGATCCCCGCCGACTCGCGCACAGCCGACCGCAGGCCGTCGCAGCCGACGACGTACGCCGCGCGCAGCTCGACCTCCGACCCGCCGCGCGTGGCCACCGCATGAACGCCGCCGGCGACCGTCAGGGCGGACGCGACCTGCGTGCCCCACTCGATCGTTCCGCCCAGCGAGAACAGGCGCTCGCGCAGGATCCGCTCGAGCTCGTTCTGCGTGAGGATCACCGGCTGCCAGCGCGTGCCCGGCACGAAGCACGTCCGCACCGACGCGGCCGACTCGCCGTCGATGACGTACCGCGCGCGCTCCAGGCGAACCGCGGGCGCGACGACCGCCTCGGCGACCCCGATCTCGTCGAGCACCTCGAGGCTGCGCGACCAGATGACCATCGCCTTCGTGACGTCGGCGGCGGCCGGCAGGCGATCGACGACGCGCACGCCGATCCCGCGCCGCAGCAGCAGGCAGGCGAGCGTGAGGCCGGTCGGGCCGGCGCCGACGACGAGGACATCGCAACGAGAGGACATGAGCGGAGGAGCTCCCTTCGGGGGTCGCGGACGATCGAGGCTCAGGCGGGCGCGGGGACGGCGTGCAGGTCGGGCGCGGTGGTGGCCGGCACGGGCGCTTGGACGCGGCCCGCAAGGCGCTTGCCGGCACCCGCCGCCGCCCGGCGCCGGCCCGCCGGGATGACCTTGCGCTGCAGCTCGTAGTCGTAGACGACGTAGTCGTGCTGCATCGTGTGCCGCGGGCGCTGCGTGTAGTGCTTCGTGAAGCGCTTGTCGTCGGCGGCGATCTCGCGACGCATCGCGCTCTCGGGCGGCAGCGCCCACTCGCCCGCGAGCCATGAGGCCGCGAACTTCGACTGGCACTCGGCGAACGGGAAGATCGTCGGGATCGCCTGCGCCAGGCCGATGAACGCCAGGTCGTCGATCCCCGGCTTGAACATCCGCTTGTAGAGCGGGAGCACGTTGCGCGGGGCCGCGATGAAATCGCGATCGAAGAACGGGAACGAGACCTTGTAGCCCGTCGCGTAGACGATCGCATCGACCGGCTCGACGGTCCCGTCGACGAAGCGCACGTGGTCGCCCATGAGCTCGGCGATGTTCGGCTTGACCGTCGCGTCGCCCGACCCCAACCGCAGGAGCAGCTCTGACGACGCCGTCGGCTGGGACTCGAGGAACTTGTGGTCGGGCTGCGGCAGCCCGTAGTCGGTCATCTTCCCGGACGCGATCCGCGGCACGATCTGCGCGATCCGCCGCTGCAGGCGCAGCGACAGCCACGGGATCGTCGCCGCGAGCTGGTCGGTCGGCCTGCCGAAGACGTACTTCGGCAGCACCCAGCCGCCGCCGCGCGTCGAGAGCATGACGCTGCGGGCGACGCCGCGGCGCGAGAGCTCGGTGACGATGTCCGCACCGCTGTTGCCCATCCCGACGACGACGACGCGCTTGCCGCGAAAGTCGACCGGGTCGGTCGGGTCGACGTAGTGGTGCGAGTGGATGACCTCGCCGGCGAACGAGCCGGGGAACCCCGGGTCGGGAAACGACGGGTCCCAGTGATGGCCGTTGGCGACGAGCAGCGCGTCGAAGCGCTCGACGCCGCCGTCGTGAAGCGCGACCTCCCAGCCGCCGCGCTGCAGGCGCTCGCAGCGCGCGACGGTCGTGTTGAAGCGAATCGAGGCGCGCAAGCCGAAGGTGTCCGCGTACTCGCGCAGGTACTCGTGGATCTGCGAGTGGTGCGGGTAGTCGGGGTAGCTGCCGGACATCGGTAGGTCCTTGAAGGACGCCGACTTCTTCGAAGTGTTGATGTGCAGCGACTTGTACGCCGCCGCGCGACCGCTCGTGTTGGCGAAGTACCAGTTGCCGCCGACGTCGTCACCGGACTCGAAGCACGTGTAGGGGATGCCGCGATCGCCGAGGGCCTTGCAGGCCGTCAGCCCGCTGAGCCCGGCCCCGATGACGCAGACGCGTGGGAGTTCGGTCATCTGAATGGTCTCCTCGTGGTTTCGAAGCGGCCCGGCGCGTTTACCGGACCGCACCCCAACAGAGGGTCGACCCCGACGTCAGATACAGGCGAGCGAGACGCTGCGCGCTTCGAGCGCGGCGGTGAGCAGCGGCGCGCCCATGGCGCGCGTCCGCACGAGCGCCGAGCGCAGGTGCCCGGCCGCCAGCCGGCGATCGCCGAACGCGTCGGCGAGATACGCGAGGTAGGACTCGACCGGGCCCCAGCACGACGCGTAGCCCACGACGACGTTGCGGTGCGCGTACGGCGCGAGCGCCTCGTAGAGCGCCTCCGCGCGGCCGGCGTCGCCGAGCCGGGCGCAGAGCTCCGACAGCAGCGCCATCGTCGTGAGCCAGTACAAGCCGCGCGGCACGCCGCACACGCCGCCCGACAGCTCGCGCTCATAGGTCGCGCGCGCGGCGGCCTCGTCGCCGGCTTCGAGCCGCAGCAGCGCAAGCGCGCTCGGCCAGCCGACGTCGCGCCCCGCGCCGCCGGCGAGCGCGACGATCGTCGGCATGGCGTCGCGGACGCGATCGTCGCGGTGGCGCGCCGAGAAGAGCTTCGCGGCCCAGGTGCTCAGCGCGTCTTGCATGTGCGCGCGACGGCCCTTGCGCAGCCCCTCGGCCGCGCACACCGCCGCGAGCTCCGTGTCGCCGGCGAGCTCCGCGGCGAGCCCGCGCCAGCCCGTCGCCATGCTGCACAGCAGCGGCTGGCGCAGCTCAGCGGCGATCGCGTCCAGGCGCGCGTGCTCGCCCCGGGCCGCCGCGAGGTCGCCCAGCTCGTAGAAGTCGTACAGGCGCCAGTGGTGATGCTCGGCCGCGAGCTCGCGGTGCGCCCCGTCGACGCGGGCAAGCTCGTCCATGAGCCCGAGCCGCTCGTCGAGATGGCGCACGTCGCCGAGCGTCACGTAGCGTGCGAGCAGCGCCGTTGTCACCGCGTTGCCGTCGCCCGTCCGGCGCGCCATCGCCAGCGCGTCGCGGCTCACCGACAGCGCCCGCTCGTCCTCCGTCGGGAACCCGATGTGCTGGGCGAGCCGCGCGAGCACGAGCGCGCGCAGCGCCGAGTCGCGCCCCGGCAGCGCGATCACAGCCTCCTCGAGCAGCTCGCGGTGGCGGGCGTCGGCGGCGTAGTCGATCTCGAACCAGCGCTCGCCGAGGCCGAGCGCCGCGCGGGCGAGCTGCTCGGCGTCGCCGCGCCGCCCCGCGCTCTCTGCGGCTTTGACGAACGTCGAGCGGGCGCCCGCGTCGCCGATGTGCCACTGCACCCGGCCAAGGGCGAGCAGGACCTCGCAGCGCTCGGCCTCCTCGCCGTCGCCGAAGAGCTCGAGCGCGCGGCGGTAGTGCCCCGCGGCCTCCTCGTGCGCGAGCCGCTCGCAGGCCTGCGCGCCGGCGGCGACGGCGTAGCGCCGGGCGGGCTCCGTTCCGGCCCGGTGCTGCGCGATGCGGAAGTGGTGGGCGAGCTCGGCCGGGTTGATCGCCTCCTGCTCGGCGAGGCGCTCGAGCGCCTGCGCCACGCGGTGGTGCAGGCGGACCCGGCGGCTCGCGGTGAGCTGGCGGTAGAGGACATCTCGCACGACGGCATGCGCGAACGCGAAGACGTCGACCGCGTCCGACAGCTCGCAGACGAGCCCGGCAGCGATGCTCTCCTCCAGCGCGACGATGAGCTCTTCGGACCCCGCGTCGACGAGCTGCTCGACGACGTCCAGCCGGAACCTGCGGCCGGCGACCGCTGCCGCCACGAGCGCGTCGGACGCGAGCGGCGAGAGCCCTCGGACCCGCCGCAGGATGACGTCGGCGACGCCGTCCGGTACGCCCACGGTGTCGAGCGAGCCCTCGCCGACGGTCGCCGGCAGGTCGGACGCGATCAGCGCGCGCAGCGTCTCGCCGATGAAGAACGCGTTGCCGGCGGTCTGCTCGCACAGGCGCGTCACGAAGCCGGGCGTGACGTCGTGCCCCAGCCGGCTCGCGATGAGCTGCTCGGTCTCGGACTCTTCCAAGCCGGCGAGCCGGATGCGCACGAAGCTGCGATCGCGGCGGATGTCGACGAGCGCGTCGGTGAGCTGCGAGCCGCCCGCGAAATCGGCGTCGCGGGCGGTCGCGACGACGAGGAGGCCGCCGAGCCCGGGCGATCGCATGAGGTGGCGCAGCAGCAGCAGCGTCGGCTGGTCGGCCCAGTGCAGGTCGTCGAGAAGCAGCAGCACCGGCGAGCGGCCGGTCGCGCGCCCCAGCACGTCGACGACCGCTTGGAAGAGCCGGTAGCGCAGCGTCTCCGCGCTCGCCTCGGCCGGCGCGCCGGCGGGGCACAGGTCCGGGCTCAGCCGGCTCAGCAGGTCGCGCTGCTCGTCTGACAGCGACCGCAGGTCGGCGGCGAGCAGCGGGCGCAGCGCCTCCACGAACGGCTGGTGGGGGAGGAGCGCGTCCTCGTCGGCGCGGCCGTAGAGCACCTTCGCGCCGGCGGCGTGGACCTCGGCGGCGAAGTGCGATGCCACGCGGGTCTTGCCGACGCCCGGCTCGCCGAGCAGGATGACGAGCTCGCTCTCCCCGGTGCGCGCAGCGTCCCACGCCGCGCGCATCTGCTGCAGGACGCTCGCGCGGCCGACGAACGCGCCCTCCTCCGGCGATCTGGCCACGGCACCCGGCAGGGGCAGCCCGTCGCAGGGCGCCGGGGCCGGCAGCGCGGCCGCGCCCTCGTGCAGCAGCTTGCCGTGCAGCTCGACGAACTCCGGCGAGGGCGTCGTCCCGAGCTCGTCGCGCAGGAGCGTGCGCAAGCGCTCGAACGTGCGCATCGCCTCGGGGACGTCGCCGCGCCGCGCCTGCGCCTGCATGAGCCATGCGTACGCGCTCTCGCGAAACGGCTGGATCTCGACGAGCGCGCTGGCGGCGCGCTCGGCGTGGGCGAGGTGGTCGCCGCCGAGCGCGAGCGCCGCTCTGGCGGCCGCTTCGAGCGCCCGCGGCCGCAGCGCGTCGAAGTGACGGCGCCACTCGTCGACCCAGTCGCCCTGCAAGCCGGGCAGCAGCGGCTGGGCGAGCAGCGACAGCGACGAGCCCGCGCCGCAGAGCGCGCTGGCGAACTCGCGTTCGGCGAGCGAGCACTCCGCCTGCTCGATGCGCGCGACGACGTTCTGGACGTCGACGTCCGCCTCCTCGGCGAGCGCGAGCGTCAGCGCGCGGCGCCCGGTGATGAGGTCGGGGCCGACAGCGCGGCGGACCTTCGCGAGCACGCTGCTCAGCGCGGCGTCCGGGTCGGCCGGCGGGCTCTCGGACCACAGGACGTCGAGCAGCTCGTCGCGATCGACCGCGCGG
>Ga0136631_10000267_pt1 | contig 16270 bp, 19 predicted proteins | sample AntDrymUQ6012206_2_FD_104655 | JGI IMG/M metagenome (GOLD analysis project Ga0136631, IMG submission 104655) | Polar desert sand microbial communities from Dry Valleys, Antarctica - metaG UQ601 (22.06) | ecosystem: Environmental > Terrestrial > Soil > Desert | place: Antarctica: Dry Valley... | reverse complement strand
CTGCTGGCCCTCGTGGCGGGCTGCGGCGCCGAGACGAAGGAGAACGAGGGGTTGCGCACGCCGACGGCGCCGGCGAGCGGGGCGGTCGTCATCGAGCTCCCCGCCGACGGCAGTCGCCTGCGGGCGCGCGCGACGACGTCGGGTGCGCTGCGCGTGCGCGCGCGCCTGCGCGGCAGCGGCCCGCCGCGCGCGACCGTCCACATCAGCGCCGCCTGCCGCCCGAATCCGTGCGCCGCCCGCGCGACGGCGTCGGCGAGCGGGCGCTGGACGGCGGCGATGACGCTCGCCACGACGTCGCGGGCGCGCTTCGTGACGATCGACGCCGGCACGCGGCCCAAGCCCGCTCCGCCTGCCGCGGTGACGACCGTCGAGCTGATCGGCCCGCGCACCGCGACGCGCCCGCGCGGCACGTCCTCCCCGAGGGCGCGGGCGCAGTCGCGACCGCCCCGCCGCCGGGCGCTGCCGCGCGAGGTGCTCGTGATCGGCGACTCGCTCGCCGTCGGCATGGCGGACACGCTGCGCGCCGCGCTGCCGGGCTGGAAGGTCGAGATCGACGCGGAGGAGGGCCGGCCGCTGGCCGAGGGCATGCGGATCCTCGCCGCCCGCGACGACGCGCCGGCGATCGTCGCCTTCAGCCTGTTCACGAACGACGGGCCGACCGCGACCGGCGCGCTGGAGGCGGCGGTCCGCGCGACGGCCACGCGCCCGGGCGGTTGCGCGGTCTGGGCGACGATCGTGCGGCCGCCGCTGGACGGCGTCTCATACCGGGCGGCCAACGAGCTGCTGGGTCGCCTCGCCGGCGATGCGCGGGTCGCGCTGGGGCTGCAGCTCGTCGACTGGAGCGGCGTCGTCGCGCAGTCGCCGTCCTACCTCGCCGGCGACAACGTGCACGCGACGCCGGCCGGGTACCGCGCCCGCGGCCGGCTCTACGCCGACGCGATCCGCGGCTGCGCGTGGGACGGCTGACGCGAGTGAGGATCTCGTGAGAGGTCGGCCCGGTGCAGCGCCGATCGGGAGGGGGTATGGCACGATCACGGTCGCGAGCGTGCGGGGGGCGCGCCGCGTCCACACGCCGGTCTTCACTTCACAGAGAGGTTCCATGTCACGACCCATCCGCCGCATCGTCCCGCTGGCCGTCGCCGCCCTCACGAGCGCGCTGCTGCTCGTCCCGAGCGTCTCCGGCGCCGCGACGACCAAGACCTGCAAGCTCAGCGCCTCGGCCGCGCAGAAGCTCGGCACGACCTACGTCACCTACGCGACGGGCAAGGGCGGCTACAAGGTCCGCGGCACGAGCTGTGCCAACGGCAAGGCCGTCATCAAGTCCTTCCACGCGTGTCGCAAGGACAAGGGCGTCTCAGGTCGCTGCACGCGCAGGGTGCGCGGCTACAGCTGCACCGACAAGCGCCCGTCGAGCCTGAGGATCCCCGGCTCCTTCGAGGGCAACGTCGTCTGCTCCAGCGGCTCCAAGCGCGTCATCCATCACTACCAGCAGAACACCTGATCAGCGCAGCGACTCGAAGTCGGACTTCAGGCGGCCGATGACGATGTCGGCCGCCACCTTCGAGCCGGCCTTGTTGAGGTGGATGCCGTCGGGCTCGCGCACGATCGTCGCGCGCCCGCCGACGGGCATCGACGCGCGGTAGCGCCCGCCCGGCGTGAAGACCGCTGCCATGTCGATCACGCGGACCTGCGCGCGGTAGGGCTGGGCGGCCGCGATGATCGCGGCGTTGACCGCGCGCGCGATCGTCTGGCGGTCGGGGTCGCGCGGCATCGGCAGCAGCAGCCAGTAGACGCGCGCGTCCGCGTCCTGGCGGTAGGTCTGCATCATCTGGCGCGCGCGCGTCGCGTACTGCGCCGCCCACGCCGGGCCGCAGCAGCCGACGACCTTGCCGCCGGCGGCCTCGAACGGGAAGCCCTCGTTGGCGCCGAGAAAGAAGACGACGGCGTCGGGCGTCTGCTTGCGCACCTGCGAGACCGCCAGGCGGCCCCAGTCCAGCAGGTCGCTCTTCGAGATCCCGGTCCCCAGCCGCGCGTCGCGCAGGGTCTTCACGCCATCGGGCGCAAGCCGCCGCGCGAGCTCGACGTCCAGCGGCTGGACGAGCGAGTCGCCGGTCGCCACCAGCGTGTTGAGCTTGTCCAGTCGCGCGGGCTTCTCGCCGAGCGCCGCCGGGTCGAAGGCGTCCTGCGTGACGGGCGCAACCGCCTTGGAGGACGACCCGGTGGCCGCCGTCTCGTCGAAGCCGCCGGGGCCCGACAGCTCGTCGTCGGGCGACAACGAGGCCGTCAGGCGGTCGACGTCGTCGCCGAGGCCGATGCGGTCGGCCGCCCAGCCCGCCGGGTGCCCGACGGCGAGCACGACCGCGCGCTCGATCCCGGAGTCCATCTTCTCGCCCTCGCTGCGAATCGACTGCCCCTTGACGACGAGCAGCATCAGGACGGCGACGAACACGCAGGCGATCGCGTCCCGCGCGCGCAGTGAGCGGCCGGTCGGGCGGTCGAGGATGAAGGGGTTCTTGTCGGACATGGCTCGTCTTTCGTCAGAACTGGAAGTAGATGAACGGTGGCACGCCCTGGCTGGAGATGGTCGCGGTCACCAGCACGATGACCACCGCCATGCTCGCGCCGAGGGCGGCCGGATGCAGGCGCTCGAAGCTCACGCGCATCGCATCCAGCGGCTTGTTGGGCAGCAACTGCAGCCCGATCACGAGCGCCACGACGCCGACGACGGGCACGCTCCACAGCGTCGCGGGCCCCCAGTCGGCCAGTCTCGAGACAAACGTGGCGGCGAGGTCGAGGTCGGGCGCGCGAAACGGAATCCATGCCAGCACGACGATGTGAAAGACGATCGCCCACTTCAGCCAGCCCGGCGGCGACCACCGCATCCGCTCGCGGAAGACGTTCTCGATCACCAGCGCGGCGCCGTGGATGAACCCCCACAGCACGAAGCCCCATGCCGCGCCGTGCCACAGCCCGCCGAGCACCATCGTCAGCATCAGGTTGCGCGCGGTCTTCAGCTTGCCGCCGCGGTTTCCGCCCAGCGGGATGTAGAGGAAGTCGCGCAGAAAGCGCGACAGCGTCATGTGCCAGCGCCGCCAGAACTCGCGGAAGGTGCGCGCGCGGTAGGGGCGGTCGAAGTTCTGCGGGAAGACGAAGCCCATCAGCAGCGCGAGGCCGATCGCGATGTCGGTGTAGCCCGAGAAGTCGCAGAAGATCTGCACGGCGTAGGCGTAGGACGCCAGCAGCACGTCGGGCGCCGAGTAGGCCTGCGGCACGCCGAACACCGGGTCGACGATCTCGCGCGCGAGGAAGTCGGCGATCGCGACCTTCTTGACGAGGCCGATGACGATCAAGAAGACGCCGGCGCCGACGGCGACCTTCGCCGGGTCGCGCGGCCGGGCGAGCTGGGGGATGAACTCCTTGGCGCGCACGATCGGCCCGGCGACGAGGTGCGGGAAGAAGCTCAGGTAGAGGCCGAAGTCGATCGTGCTGGCCGGCTCGATCTGGCGGCGGTAGACGTCGACGGCGTAGGAGATCGCCTGAAACACGATGAAGCTGATACCGACCGGCAGCGCGATCGCGGCCAGCGGCAGCGGCAGCCCGAGGCCGACCTTGTCCAGCAGCCCGTTGGTCTCCGTTGCGAAGAAGCCGTAGTACTTGAAGACCCCGAGCGTGCCGAGGTCGAGCACGACCGCGGCCACCACGACGCGCTTGCGGTAGCGGTCGTCGTCGGAGCGGTGGATGAGCTTCGCGGCGGCTTGGTTTGAGAGCGTCAGGGCGCCGATCAGCAGGCAGAAGAGCGGGTTGGCGGCGCTGTAGAAGACGTAGGAGGCGGCCAGGATGAACGGCTTCCAGGCCCATTGGCGCTTCATCAGCGCCCACGACAGCGCGAGCACGATCGGAAAGAAGATCGCGAACTCAATCGTGGGAAAGACCATCAGCGGGCTCCTGCGACGCGCACGGGCCGGGACGCTAGCCGTTTGAGGTCTGAGACCGCGACCTCTGGGAGCATGGCGCGGTGCGCATGCGACGGACCGCAACCACCGCCGCGGCCGCGATCGTGCTCGCGATCGTCGCGGTGCTCGTTCCCGGTGTCGCCACGGCGCTCGCCTGCGGCGCGTCCAAGCACGCCTCGGCGCACGTCCGCAGCGGCGGCGACCGCGCGCCGCTGGTGATCGGCGACTCCGTGCTGCAGGGCGCCGTGCGCGAGGTCGCCGCCGCCGGCTATGAGGTCGACACGCGCGGCTGCCGTCAGATCGGCGAGGGCCTGCGGATGATCGCCAAGCGCCGACGCGCGCGCACGCTGGCGCGCTTCGTCGTGCTCGCGCTCGGCGCCAACGGCTCGATCCGCATGCGCGACATCCGCGCGGCGATGCGGATCGCCGGGCGCGACCGCGTACTCGGCCTCGTCACGCCGCGCGAACTTGGCGGGGGCTCGGGCTCGGACGCGCGCGTCATCCGCGCGGCCGGGCGCCGCTTCAAGACGCGCGTCGTCGTGCTCGACTGGGTGCGCGCCAGCGCCGGCCGCCGTGGCTGGTTCGCCGGCGACGGCCTGCATCTCGGACCGCGCGGCGCGAGGGGCATGGCGCGGCTGCTGGGCGGCGCGCAGTCGCTCGAGGTCGGCCCGCGCGTCCGCGTGGGACCGGACCGAATGTCCAAGCCGCCGCTCGGGCAAGGGGACAAGATGGCGCACGCCCGATGCAAAGGCCGCGAAGCGGCAGGTCTACACTCCGTGCTCTGATGGCGTCCACGCCGCTCCAGAACCGTCCCTGCGGGGGTCGCTACGGCGACATCGTGCAGGCGATCGGCAACACGCCGCTCGTCGAGCTCAAGCGGCTGAGCCCCAAGCCGGGGGTGCGGATCTGGGCGAAGATGGAGTCGATGAACCCGACGGGGTCCGTCAAGGACCGCGTCGCGCGCGCGCTGATCGAGGACGCCGAGGAGAAGGGCCTGATCGGTCCCGGCCAGACGATCCTCGAGCCGACCTCCGGCAACACCGGCATCAGCCTCGCGATGATCTGCTCGCGCAAGGGCTATCCGCTGAAGGTCGTCATGCCCGACAACGTGACGCCCGAGCGCACCCAGCTGCTCAAGATGTACGGCGCGGAGATCGTCTACAGCCCCGGCGACCAGGGGTCCAACGGCGCCGTCGCGATGGCCAACGAGATCGCGGCCAGCAGCGACCGGTACTACATGCCCTACCAGTACGGCAACGAGGCCAACCCGCTCGCGCACTACAACGGCACGGCGCCCGAGATCCTCGAGGAGCTCGACGAGATCAGCGCGTTCGTCGCCGGCCTGGGCACGGGCGGCACGCTGATGGGCAACGGCCGGCGCTTCAAGGAGGAGTTCGGCGATGCCTGCAAGATCGTCGCGGCCGAGCCGCTGCAGGGCGACCCCGTGCAGGGGCTGCGCTCGCTCGACGACGGCTTCATCCCGCCGATCATCGACCTCAGCGTGCTCGATCGCAAGATCATGGTCTCCAACCACGACGCAATCCTGTGGACGCGCAAGCTGCTCGACGAGGAGGGCATCTTCGCGGGTGTCTCCTCCGGCGCGATCGCTCGCGTGGCCGTGCGAATCGCCAACGAGATCGACGAGGGCAACATCGTCTTCATCGTCTGCGACGACGGCTGGAAGTACCTCTCCTCGGGGCTCTACACGCTGCCGATGGACCAGATCGAGAACATGGACTCCACCATCTGGTGGTGATCCGCCCGGCGCGTCGGCGCGCAGTCTGTTCTGATCCCTGAAGTTCCCGACCGGAGGATCCAAGAATGGACCTAGACAGCTTTCTGCGCGATCCCCAGTCGCGTAGGCGCTTCTTTCGCACGTCAGGAGTCGCGGTCGCCGGCAGCTCGGCGATCTTCCTCTCCGCGTGCGGCGACGAGGCCTCGACTCCGGGCCCCGCCGGGCCCGACGAGTCCGACGAGGCCGACGTCGAGATCCTCAACTCCGCGCTGGACCTCGAGCTGATGGCCGTCGCCGCCTACAAGGCCGGCGCCGCGCAGCTGCGGGGCGAGGTCCTGCAGGTCGGCAAGCTGTTCCTCGAGCAGGAGCAGGAGCACGCCGACGGCCTCGCCTCGGCGATCACGGACGCCGGTGGCAAGCCCAACCGCGCCAAGGCCTCCTACGACTTCCCCGCGCTGCGCTCGCAGACCGACGTGCTGCGCTTCGCCGTCGACCTCGAGAACACCGCGATCGCGGCCTACATCGACGCGCTGCCCAAGCTCGGCAAGGGCGACCTGCGCGCGACCGCCGCGGCGATCGTCGCCAACGAGGCCGAGCACGTCTCAGTCCTGCTCGACGCGCTCGGCGAGGACCCGGTCCCGTTTGCCTTCGTCGTCGGACGGGCGGCGTGACGATGGCCTCCGACCGCATCGTGATCGCCGACGGCGACGCCGACACGGCGCAGGTCGCCGAGTTCGAGCGCGGACGGCGCGAGCTGCTGCGCAGGGGCCTCGGCTTCGGCGGCGCGGCGATCGCGGCATCGAGCATCCCGCTGCTGCTGTCGGTCCGCAACGCCTTCGCCGCCTCCAGCGGCGACGCCGGCATCCTTGAGCAGGCGATCGGCCTCGAGCGGATCGCGATCCTCGCCTACGAGACCGCGATCGACAGCGGGCTGCTGACCGCGGCCTTCACGCGCGTCGCCCGGCGCTTTCGCGACCACGAGCAGGAGCATGCCGACGCGCTCACGACCGCGCTGATGGACCTCGGCGGCACCCCGCCCGCCAAGAAGCCGACCCTCAAGGACATCGACGGCGTCGTCAAGGGCCTCGGCTCGGTCAAGTCGCAGGCCGACATCGCCAACTTCGCGATCGAGCTCGAGATGGCCGCCGTCGCGGCCTACTACGACGCGCACCGCAAGCTCGTCGACGCCAAGCTGCTGCAGGCCGGCGCCTCGATCATGGCCAACGAGGCGCAGCACCTCGTCGTGCTGCGTCAGGCCGTCAAGCGCGCACCCGTCCCCAACGCCTTCGAGACCGGCAAGACATGACCCGGTCGCCTCTTCTTAACATCATCCTCAAGTAACCGAAGGAGACTGCACAACATGCCATTCAACGTCGGACCCATGGAACTGATCGTCGTGCTGGTCATCGCGCTCGTGGTGCTCGGTCCCAAGAAGCTCCCCGAGGTCGGCAAGTCGCTCGGCCGCGGGATGCGCGAGTTCAAGGAGTCGGTGTCCAACATGGGCGGCGGCGACGACGATCGCGAAGAGAAGCGGCTCAAGGCATAGCTCGCAGGCCCAGCTAGCCTGTCGGCGTGCAGATCGCTCGCTCGCTGCTCGACACGATCGTCGAGCACGCCGTTCGCGACGCCCCCAACGAGTGTTGCGGGGTCGTCGCCACCCGGTCAGACGGCGCGACCGCGGCGCACGCGCTGGAGAACCTCGCGGCGAGCCCGTTTCGCTTCGAGATCGACGGGTTGACGCTGATGCGCATCATCGACGAGCTCGAGGACGCCGGCGAGGACCTGGGCGCGATCTACCACTCGCACACGCGCTCGGCGCCCTATCCGTCGCAGACCGACGTGAACTTCGCGGCGCTGTGGCCGGGAGTCGAGTGGCTGATCGTCGGCGTTTCGAAGAACGCCGAGCCGGAGGTGCGCTCGTACCTGATCGAAAGCGGCGCGATCCGGGACGCCGAGCTCGAGATCACGTGACGGACGGCGCGCTCGTCTGCCCGAGCTGCGCGGAGGCTCACCCGCCCGACGAGCGCTTCTGCCGTACCTGCCGCGTGCCGCTCGTCTTCGCCGATGCCGGCGCGGCGAGCGACGACGTCAGCCCGACGGCGCGGCGCGCGCGCAAGATCAAGCCGCAGTACGCCGAGGGCTCGCTCGTGCGCGTCATCGGCGCGTCCAACCAGACCGAGGCGGAGTTCATCCAGGGGATGCTGCTCGAGGAGGGCGTCCCGTCGACGCTGCGGCGCACGCGCGGCTTCGACGTGCCCGACATGCTCGCCGCCGGCCCGCGCGACGTGATGGTCCCGGCTTCCGGGCACGCCGTCGCGCGCGAGGTGCTGCTGCAGGCCGAGCTCGTCGGAGACGAGGACCCCGGCACGCCGGTGCGCCAGGTGCTGACGTTCCTGCTCGTGACGCTCACGATCGTCGCGCTGATCGCATTCGTCGGGGCTGAGCTGCTGGGTTGAGCCCGGCTCGCCCGCCGGCGTGCGTCAGCGCGCGTTGATGGCCAGCGCGTGCAGCCGGCGCAGCATCGGCTCGGGCAGGTGCTCGAAGCGCAGCGCGTAGATGTGCGGGCGCTCCTCGCGCAGCACGCGCGCGCGCCCGCACAGGCGCATGTCGAGGTTCGGCAGGTCGAAGCCGACCGTCTCGTCGGCGGTCAGCGGGCGCGGGCTGCGGATCTGCATGCCGCGCGGTCCGACGTTCAGCGTCTGCGCGGGGATCGGCGAGCCGATGTGCCGGCGCAGCGTGCAGGTCAGCGAGATCTCCGCTCTCGGCGCTCGGATCTCGGCGGCGGCGACGGTCATGACGATGATCTTCCTCCCCTTGGCAACCGGCCACAGTGTCGTCGGTCCGAATGGTGCCAGCAGAGGCGGCGGCGAACCATCGAGGAGCTCACATGGCCAAGGGCACGAAAGACGATCCTTGGGGGCTGAAGACGCCGCCGAGCACAACGCCCCCAACAACCGCATGCGCGCGATCTGACCGCCGGGGGTAGCCCATCAGGATGGCGACGCCGCCGCAGGGCTTGGACCTCGACGCGATCCGCCGCGAGCTGCAGGAGCGCCGCGACGCGACGCGCGCGCGCGTGGCGACGCTCGCCAAGCGCCCGGAGCGCGGCACCGCGCAGGGCTTCGGCAAACGCATCGGCGACGGCACGACGGAGGCCGTCGGCCGCCTGACGGAGATCGGCGTCGGCCGCTCGCTGGAGAGCACGCTGGCGCGCACCGAGCGCGCGCTGGCCAAGCTCGAGCAGGGGACCCACGGCCGCTGCGACACGTGCGGCGAGCCGATCGAGCCCGCGCGCCTGCAGGCGATGCCCGACAGCGTGCTGTGCCTGTCGTGCGCGGTCTCCGAGCGCCGCGTTGCACCGACTCGCCGCCGCTGAGCGGCGCGACTCGCCAGACTCCTATTGCCCCGCCAGTCGCGAGAGGTGCGCGCGCCACGTGCCCTCGGTGTGCACGATCGCGCGGCCGTCGAAGGCCTGAAGCAGTGCCTCGCGTGCGCCCCCGCCGGGCAGGCGGCCGCAGACGAGCTCGACCGCCGCGCGCGTGCCCTGCTCGCGGGCGACGAGGTCGACGACGCTGCCGCCGAGCAGCACGGCGTCCTTCAAGCCGGGCGGGAAGTCCGGGCGCCCGTCCTCGCGCAGACGGCGCGCGATCGCCGGCCGCGCGAGCGCCGTCTGGCCCGAGAACCACTGCATCGCGCCGAACATCAGCCACGCCCAGCGCATCGCGCGCGCGGTGCTGCGCGGATGCCACGGCGGCGGGAAGTCGGGGTTGCAGGTCGCGAGCACGAGCTGCACGTAGAGCGCGGCGGGCGTCAGTCCCAGCATCTCGCGCGACCCCTCGACGCTGCCCGCGCGCGCGGCGAGCAGGCGCGGGGCGAGCACGTGCAGCGTCCCCCGGCCCGCCCAGCCGGCGAGCAGCCGCCTTGCCGCCGGCGTCGTCGCGCGGCGCACGACCGGCAGGTAGGGCTGCGCGACGTCGAGCTCGAGCGCGCTCGCGTGCAGCACGACGCTGACCTCGCCCGGCAGCGACGCGAACATCCCGCCGAGGCGCTCGCGCGTCTGCTCGAGCAGCGCGAGCACGCCGCGCACGTCGGCGCCGTCGGCCTCGTCGAAGCGCGCGACGAAGTTCGGCGAGCTCGTCTCGACCCAGGCGGACATGTGGGACGCTCTTCGCCGCCGCCGGTCCGGCACCCCCTCAGACTCCTAGCGCGGCCGGTGGCCTCGCACCTCCACGGCCTGCTGATAGGTCGGGCGGTTCTGCCAGCCGATCATCGGCTGCGTGACGCCGCCGGTCGAGCGAAAGGCGATCTTGTCGAAGCAGACCTGGTCCGATGGCTTGCCGGCCTTCGCGCAGGCGTCGTCGGCGTACAGCCTGGACGCCGGCACGTCGAGCGCGCGCTGCAGCGCGTCGCGCAGCAGCGTGCGACAGCGCGAGCGGCTGCCGGCGCCGCAGTAGCGCTTGGAGTAGGGCTGCTTGACCTTGCGCCCGAGCACGCGGCGCAGATCCTTGGCCGCGTAGCCGTACCAGCCGGTCTGGTAGGCCGAGCCGACATGGCCGCCGTCGTTGTTGGGCTCGTTGTCGAGGTCGTGCGCCTCGACCAGCTGCTCGTAGAGGCTCGAGCCGAGCGACGCCTGGAACTGCGCGCGCATCCACAGCGGCCACCACGCGTCGAGGATGCGGATCGCGCCGGCGTGCTCGTAGCGCCCGTCGCCGTTTCGGTCGCGGCGGTGCGAGCCCGCCGCGATCCACGCGCGCAGGTCCGCGACGGCGTCGGCGAGGCGCTTGTCGTCGGGCCTGCCGATGACCTGCAGCGCGAGCGGCAGCACCTGCTCGGCGCGCAGGTCGGTCGTCGCCGCCTCGCCCATCGCCTCGACGAGCCCGGGCAGCGTGAGCTTGCGCGCGCCGGCGATCCGCTGCGTTATCTCCTGGTCGAGCATCTGGGAGCGGAAGACCGACGAGAAGAGGTTCGAGTCCGCGCCCGCGTAGCCGCGTGCCTGCTTGTTGTTCCACGACGTCAGGTACGGCTGGCCGTTGATCGTCCGCGGGTGCTTGGAGAACGACGTGTAGGCCGCGGTGTTGCGCTCGGGGTCATAGCCGCGCCACTCGTGCCCGGCGTGGACCGGCAGCTGGCCGTTGACGCCCTTCGCGCGCTGCGGGTTGTCGCCGGAGTTGTAGTAGGCGATGTCGCGGTCGTCGGCGTAGAGCCAGTTGAAGGTGTAGCCGATCTTGCTCGCGGCGCGCTGGAAGTCGCGCGCGTCGCGCATCTTGGCCGGGTCGTTGAAGTCCGAGAAGCCGCGCGCGGAGTCGATCTCGTGCATGTACGTCGAGCGCAGCCGCGTGTAGATCACCGGCTTGCCCTTGATCGTCGCGCGCGCGCTGACGAGGCCCAGGCGCGTGCGCTCGGCGCGCAGCACGTGGCTGCCGCGCGGCGTCGGGTCGGCGAGCGTCGGGCCCCAGGCGTTGGCGCGCTCGAGCACCTCGATCGCCAGGCACTCGCCGCGGAAGCGGTAGTGCGTCGACGCGAGCGTCGGCGCCCCGCCGCCGGGCTCGCAGAGCTCGAGCGCGAACGTGTCGATGATGTCCTGGCCGGCGGAGGTCGCGCTGAAGGCGTAGTCCTGCCCGCGCCCGAGCTGGACGTAGAGGTTGACGCCGGGGAAGGCTGCGCCGCGAGCGTCGATCGTCGGCGCATGGACGTCCTGCTCCATCAGGATCTGCGGCGAGAAGTAGCCCGTCTGCGGGCCGAAGACCGCCAGCGGATGTCCGCTGGCCGACTCGCTGCCCGCGACGACGAGCGCGTTGGACATCGCCCCGTCGGCCTTGCGCGGCAGCAGCCCGTCGAGCAGCCCGTCGAGGATGCCGACTCCGCTCAGCGGGCCCTTGGCGCTGCCGCTGGAGGATGCCAGCACCGGGGTGCGCTTCAGCGAGCGCGCGTCGGCGATCGCCAGCGCGCCGCGCGCCGGCCTGCGCGGCGGCGTCTGGTAGGGGAAGCGCTTGGAGCGCACGGTCGTCGGGGCGTCGGCGTCCTCGTAGGCGGCCCACTCGCGCCACAGCTTCTGCCCGCGCCGCGAGCCGTAGCGCGCGACGAACGAGCGCCGCAGCTCCATCTGGGTGAGCTCCGAGCCGCCGCCCTTGCCGAAGATCGCGCCGACGAGGCCCGCCGTCGAGATGATGTCGGTGACCTTCCACGGGTCGGGGCCCAGAGGCTTTCCGATCGCCGCGTACTCGCCGGGCATCTTCGTGAGGTCGAGCTTCGCCTCGTTGATGTAGGCGTTGACGCCGGCGACGTACTGCTCGGCGTCTCGCTGCAGCTTGCGGCCCTCCTCGCCGTAGAGCTCGTCGAGGCCGTCGGCCTGGCGCTGCAGGTCGGCCTCCGTATAGGGCGCCTGGCGCCACTGGTCCTCGTCCATGCGGCGGTTGCCGGCCGCGCCGCCGGCGAACGAGCTCAGCTGCGCGCGGCCGGTGTGGCGCAGCACGTCGATGAAGAACAGCCGGTCCTCGGCGGCGACGTAGCCGAGGCCGAACATCGCAGCCTCGCGCGTGGTGCCGTAGACGTGCGGCACGCCGTAGGAGCGGTCGCGCACGATCGTCAGCCCCGGGCGCGGGCTGTAGGTGCGGCGCTGGTCGCCGGGCGCCACGCCGAAGCTCTCGTCCTTGTAGAGGCCGCCGATCGTCGTCGCCGTGACGCCGGGCGTCTGGCTGAGCAGGCGCTCGTACATCCTGCGCTGGTCGTCGTTGTGCGGCGGGCGCACGCCGCCGGCGAGGAACGCCGCCAGCTCGACGAGGTTCGCGCGCCCGTTGGCGCCCGGCGGCAGGACGTCCTGAAAGCCGCCGAAGTCGCCCGTCCGATACGGCGTGACCTGCGCGCCGGCCGGCGCGGCGAGCGCGCACGCGGTCGCCGCTGCGGCCAGCCATGCGACGAGCGTGCGACCCACTGCGACCTCCCTGTCGTGACCCTGCCCGAAACCTACTGCTCGCCGGGCTGCTCGGCGGCACGCACGGTCTCGTAGTGCAGCTCGGTGCTCATTCCCTGCGCGAGCAGGATCTCGTTTGCCTGCTCGAGCGAGCCGGCGTGCTCGACGAGCGCCGCGCAGCGGGCCGCGCTGCGCATCGCGACGAGCGGGTCGAAGAAGAACACGAGGCCGCCGGCCGCGGTCAGCTGCACGGCGCGCCGGCCGGCGCGGATCGTGGCCGTGCCGGTCTCGCCGGCCGCGCAGCGAAGCGCCATCGCGCTCGCTTCCGTCGGCACCTCGCGGACCGCCGCGCGCAGCAGCTCGACCTCCTCGCGGCCCGGCCCCCAGGTGCCGAGCCGGCCGCCGGCGCAGGTGACCTCGGCGACGCGCTCGAGCACCTCCGACGGCGTCAGCTCGCCGTCGCAGCCGGCGCCGAAGACCGCCAGCAGCAGCTCATGGCCGGCGGCCAGGAGCGCGGGGACGCCGCCAGGCAGACGGCGTCGGCGAGCGGGCTGGCGAGGCCGGGCTCGTCGCCGTGGGCGAGCACGTCGCCGCCGACGTCGACGAGCACGATCAGGTCGCAGTCGAGCGCTCGCGCGGCGGCGCTTAGGCCGCGGGCGACCGCGGCGGGACCGCCGCTGGGATCGAGCAGCAGCACGGGCTCGCCGAGATGGCGCGCCATGTGCGACTCGGCGAAGTGAAAGCCGCCGGGGCCGGTCGTGTCCGCGGTGGCAAGGGCGGTCGCGTCGTCGATGCGCCGCGCGCCCGAGATCTCCTCGATGCGCCGCGGCCCGGGACCGGGATCGATCGGGCGGCGCTCCCAGCTCAGCCCGCCGACGACGCAGGGCGTGCCGAGCCGGCGCGCCAGCTCGGCGACCGCGAGCGCGCCGACGACGTCACCCCCGCCGCCGATGCCGACGGCGAGCACGCGCTCGGCTGAGCCGAGCGCGCCGATCACGACTCAAACAGGCTGCTAGACGAGCGCGGGGACGTTGCCGTCGACGATCGCGCTGATCGTCGCCGTGGCGCGCTCGAACTCGTCGTCGGACAGCACCGGCGTGCCCTCGAAGGGCAGGTCGCGCTGAAGCTCGAGCCACGAGCGGCATCCGCCGTACCCGTCCTTGACGCGTACGGTGACCGGCCGCGGGATGCGGTACGTGCGCAGCAGCAGCACGTGCAGCGGGTGGAAGCGCTTCCACGCCAGGCGCTTCTCGGCGTAGTCGGTGCTCCACACGTAGAACGGCGAGAGGGCGTCGACGATGCGCGGGTCGGTGATCGTGAAGTGCCCGGCGAGCTCGGCCCATGCGCGGATGCGCACGCGGTCGGGCTGCGGGATCGGCCCCGCCATGTCCCCGTTCAGCGCGCCGTTGAGCGCCTGCACGGGCGGCTCGCCCTCCGGCCAGACGCCTTCCTCGAGCGCGCGCGAGAGCTCGGGGATGTGCGACTCCCTCACAAGATCGTGACGCTGATGGTCGAAGGTCGGGTACAGGAAGAAGCGATCATGCTCGACGCGGAATCGCTTGTCGGATTCGCGTAGGCCACCCTTGCGCAGGGTGACGAGCTGTTCTCCCTCGGCTAGTGCGCGGACGGTGACCGCCCACTCCTTGAATGCAATCGGCATAAATGACCCAGACGACGACGGGACAGGACGTGACGAAACGAAACCCGTCGCACCCGGAGCAAGAAGCGGCTCCAGACGACGGGAACGCCGACATTGTGCCACAGGATCGGCAAAATCCCCAAACTTTCCTGCTAATCGGGGCTTTCTATTTGTGACTCCCGATGCTCAGGAAGTCAGCCTGGTGGCCGAGAACGCCTCCAGCGCCTCGATCAGCGCGGCGAAGTCGTCGTCGGCGTGGCCGCGGGCCATCGCGGCGACGAGCACGTCGCGGGCGCGCGCCGCCGCCGGGAACGGCACATCGGCGCTCTGACCGGCCTCGAGGCACAGGCGCACGTCCTTGAGCATGTGCTCGAGCTTGAACAGCGTCGCGTAGTCGTGCTCGCGCATCGCGCCCGACTTCAGCTCGAGCATCGCCGAGCCACCCGAGCCCTTGCTCATCACCCGCACGAGCGCGTCGAGGTTCACTCCGGTGCGCTGGGCGACGAGCAGCGCCTCGCCGACGGTCGTCGCGTTGGCCGCCGCGACCGAGTTGTTGATGATCTTCAGCATCTCGCCCTGGCCGAGCTCGCCGACGTGCACGACGAGCTCGCCCATGATCCGCAAGAGCGGCTTGGCGCGGGCGAAGTCCTGCTCGGCCCCGCCGGCCATGATCGTCAGCGTCCCGTCCGCTGCCTTCGGCGACGAGCCGGTGACCGGCGCGTCGAGCAGGCGGATGTCGCGCTCGGCGAGCTGCGCGCCGATCTCGCGCGTCTGCTGCGGCGCGATCGTCGACATGTCGACGCACAGGGTGCCGGGCGCGGCAGCGGCGGCGACGCCGTCCTCGCCGAGCAGCGCCTCGCGGACCTGGTCGCCGTCGACGACCATCGTGATCACGACGTCGCTCGCGGCGCCGACCTCGGCCGGGGTGCCGGCGACGGTGCCGCCGTGCTCGGCGACCCACGCCTCGGCGGTCGCGCGGGTGCGGTTGTAGACGGTCAGCGCATGGCCGGCGCGGGCGAGGTTCGCGGCCTGGCGCGAGCCCATGATCCCGAGGCCGACGAAGCCGATGCGCTCTGCTGGCTCTGACATGGGGCTGATGCTATGACGTCCCCGGCACGGGGTTGGGGCGATCACGAGGGGCTGGAAGGGAACGGGCGCATCACGTAGAATGCGCGGCGGCTGCCCGACGCGCGTGCGAACCAGGCGCGGCGGCTCCTGATGTACGACATGGGACGTTCATCGGCCGAACGGGCGACGAGCGGACCACGCGCTTCACAGGTACGCCATGACGCAACCCATTTCGCCTCGAGACCCCTCCGCGAACCGCGCCGCACAGGCCGCGGGCGCCGGCGCGCTGACGATCGGCTCGCGCCGCGACGGCGACGAGCACATCGTGCGCCTGGCGGGCGAGCTCGACCTCGCGCACGCTGCCGACCTCGAAGGCGAGCTGCTGCGCGTGGAGGGCACCGACGCGAAGCGGATCGTCGTCGACCTGTCGGGGCTGACGTTCATCGACTCGACGGGCGTTCGGATCATGCTGCAGGCTCAGGCGCGCTCGCGCGCGGACTCCAACCGGCTGACGCTGATCCGTCCGCCGGCGAACGTCAACCGCGTCTTCGTGATCTGCGGCGTCGAGCGCATGCTGCCCTTCGGCGACTGACCTCCTGGCGCAGCGGCATGCCGACGGCCCACGTCGGGTATGGTCCGAACGCGCCATGCTTCAGATGATCGAGTGCGACGGCTGTGGACGCGGTTTCTCCACCGAGGATCCCTTGGGGATGCTCGCGACAATCGTTGGGCCGTGCCCGACGTGCAGTGGCCGTTTCCAGCTCGCCGTGCCGGACGACGCACCGCAGCCCGAACCCCAGCATCTGCGCCGCTCCGGCTAGTGCTCCGCGGCGCCGTGGCCGCCGCCGCCGGGCGTCTCGATCGACAGCCGATCGCCCGCGCGCAGCTCGCCCGTCGCCTTGGAGTCGAGCTGCTCGCCGTTGAGCAGATTGCGCCCGCGCGCGCCATCCTCGCCGCCGGCGGCG
>Ga0136631_10000266_pt1 | contig 16308 bp, 16 predicted proteins | sample AntDrymUQ6012206_2_FD_104655 | JGI IMG/M metagenome (GOLD analysis project Ga0136631, IMG submission 104655) | Polar desert sand microbial communities from Dry Valleys, Antarctica - metaG UQ601 (22.06) | ecosystem: Environmental > Terrestrial > Soil > Desert | place: Antarctica: Dry Valley... | reverse complement strand
TAGCGACCAGCCCCCACATCCGTCGCCCAAACCAAGCCCGGCCCCGGCCGGGCTTCCTCATGCCGCTACATGCTCACGCTCGATGACGCGAACATGCTCAAACTACGTGACGCCTTACAGCTTCCGGCCAGGAGGGACGCTGCTGTCAGCAACGATCTCAAACTCCATCGTCGGCCACGAAGACGGCCGCGATCACAACGCCACGATGACTGCGCCCGACGGTTCGGCGTTGTTCGTGGCCTGCCGGGCCAGAGTTGAGGTCCTGCTTGATGGCCGCGCCGGCATGGACGTCGTGGGGCGCACGATCGAGGCGTTCCCATTGGCCTGCGAGGAGCAGTGCGTGTTGTGGCTGTGGGCGTGGCCGCGACTGGCTTCCCATAGCGGCGATGCCTCGGACGGCGTGATCGCAAACCCCGCGCGATGCCAGGCCGTCCTGGACCGGATCAACGCGCTCGGGACACTGCGATGACCGCGTCCGTCGCCGAGGTGGCGTCCCGCGCGCCGGCTCGGCCTGATGCTCGGGTACGGATCGACCGGCTGCTGTTCGCGCGCTTTCGGGCGGGGGAGCCGCGCGCTCGTGACGCGCTGGCCGAACGGTTCTTGCCGCTCGCGCGGTCGCTCGCGCGGCGCTACTCCGGCGCGGGCGAGCCGTTGGACGATCTCATCCAGGTCGCGTAGCTCGGGCTGCTCAAGGCGATCGATCGTTACGACCCCACGCGCGGCTGCACATTTTCGACCTACGCGGTCCCGACGATCGTCGGCGAGCTAAAGCGGTATTTTCGCGATCGTACGTGGGCCGTGCGCCCACCGCGCGCTGTGCAAGAGCTCGCGCTGCGCATCGAGCGTGCCCGCACGCAGCTTGACGGCGCGCCAACCGTCGCCGAGCTCGCCGCCGCGACGGGCAACGACGAGCAACAGGTTCTGCAAGCACTGCAGGCCCACCGCGGTCGCGGCGCCCTGTCGCTCGACGTGCCGCGCTCAGACGATCGCACGCGGCCGGCGTTGGCAGAGCTGATCGCCAGCGACGACGAACTCGCGCGCGCCGAGGCGCGCGTCCTGCTTGATCGCGCCTGCGTCGGGCTGTCCGCGCGCGCGAGAGAGATCCTACGGCTGCGGTTTGTAGAGGACATGACCCAGCAGCAGATCGGTGATCTGTTCGGTGTCAGTCAGATGCAGATCTCACGGATCATCCGCCAGACGATCGATCACTGTCACCGCTTGCTGACCAGCACGCCGCGGTGCTCGCCAGCCACCGAGCGCACGCGCCCGCCGATCGCTGCACATCCGGGCCGTGCGAGCGCGACCACGGGGTCTCGGTAGCACCGGCGGGAAATCGTCTTCATCACACGCCGCTGCGCGATGATGCGCCATGACGATGGAACGTGTGGCCGTGATCGACATGGGCTCGAACTCCTTCCGTCTGGTGGTGTTCCAGTACGAGCCGGGTAGCTGGTGGAGCCTTGCAGACGAGATCCGGGAGGCCACTCGCGTCAGCGCGGGAATGGGTGACGAGGGTGTTCTGCAAGCGGAGCCGATGGACCGCGCGCTGCGCACCGCCGCCGTCTTCGCGTCGTTCCTGCGAGCATCGGGCGTGGAACAGGTGGACGCCGTGGCCACCAGTGCGATCCGCGACGCCGCCAATCGGGACGAGCTGCTCGACGCGGTCCTGGAACGCACAGGGCTGAAGGTGCGGGTGATCAGCGGCGCCGAGGAGGCTTGGTACGGCTACCTGGCGATCGCCAACTCGCTGACGCTGAGCGACGGCTTCGGCATCGATGTCGGCGGCGGCAGCGTGCAGCTGATGCGAATCGCAGATCGCCGGCTGGAGCAGGCACAGTCCGTCCGCCTTGGATCGGTGCGGGTCAGCGAGGCTTTCCTTGCGGGTGAGGAGACGTCGGGGAAGCAGATCAAGACGCTGCGCAAGCACGTCGGTCGCACCCTGTCGGAGTTCGAGTGGTGGGCGGGCGGTGAGAGTCGGCGTCTGGCGGGGATCGGAGGCACGATCCGAAACCTCGCCACCGCGGCTCAGAAGACGCTCGACCTGCCGGACGTCGACGTGCAGGGCTTTGTGCTGACGCGCGAGCGGCTCGAGGAGCTGATCGATCTGCTGGCCTCCAAGCCGGCGGCCGAACGGGGCTCGGTGCGGGGCATCAAGCCTGATCGCGGAGACGTGATCCTGGGTGGCGCGGTCGTGGTGGCCGCGACGATGGAGCACGGCGGGTTCGACGCCTTGGAGGTCACGGACGCGGGCTTGCGCGAGGGGGTCTTCTTCGAGCGCCTGCTGGAAGGCCGCGACCCGCCGCTTCTCGAAGACGTGCGGCGCGAGTCGGTGATCAATCTGGCCCATCGATTTCGCACTGATGAGGTGCACGTGGAGCACGTGGCGCGCCTCTCCCTCCAGATGTTCGACGCGCTCCGCGACGCCGGGCTGCACGACCTCGGCGACGCCGAGCGAGAGCTGCTCTGGGCGGCCTGCATGCTGCACGACATCGGAGTGACAATCGGCTACGACGATCACCATCGCCACTCTCGCTACCTGATCGAGAGCACCGGACTACCTGGCTTCGATCCCCGCGAGCTGGAGCTGATCGCCCTGATCGCCCGCTGGCATCGCACGGGAGACCCCGACCCCTCCGCGCTCGGGGACCTCGAGCGCAAGGGCGACGCCGATCGCCTCATGCTGCTGTGCGGCGTGATCCGCCTGGCCGAGCAGCTCGAACGCAGCCGCGACCAATCCGTTGTCGACGTGGAGCTCGAGGATCGCGAGAGCTGCGTGATCCTGCGCGCCGTGACCGGTGGCGATCCCGGCTCGGACACCAGCGTGGCCGTCTGGTCGGCCCAGCGCAGCTCCGATGCCCTCGCGGCAGCGACCGACAAGCCCATCGAGGTGGTCGGCACCGACGGGCTGAGCGGCACCGGACGGCTGGCGCTCTGAGCCGCGCCGGTCCCGCGGCCCTGCTTGCGACTCATCGCCAGGCGCTCGCACGCCGTCGTCGACATCGACGAAGCCCCACCGCTGTAAGCGCAACCCTGCCGTACATGAGCACCGCTGACGGTCTCGGGCGAAGCCCGCGCAATCATGCCACCGTGGCGCCTTGACGCACCAAATAGTCTTGGAAGCCTCCGGCCTTATGGGGCCAACGCCGACGGATGAGCTGCGGACTTGCGAGGTCGCCCCACCCAAACGGAAAGGGGGCCACCGTGGCGCGCAAGCGACCGACAGCCTCCGACATACAGCGGACTCTCGCCCACCTTGCCGGTGCCGAACCCGATCGATCACGCCCCGCAAGCGGCCCACCTGATGCTGTTGACGCATTCAGCCCTGCGCAGGCGCACGCGCTGCGCCGCAGCGCAACCCTGACCATCGCGGAATCCGCAGCGCACCGCCTACTGCTGGAGGAGCGCACGGTGCCGCTCAGGCTCCTCCTGGGCCACCACACCACCGACGAAGCCCCGCCGTCGACGCCGCCCGCCGCCCCGCAGTGACCACAACGAGGACTGACAGGAAGATGCGTTTGAGCCCGACGCGGCGTTGGCCTCTGCAGCGTGACGGTGTGTCCGAGGCGTAGGACGCGCCCGCGCATCACACCAGCCGGCGAAGCTCGAGGTGGCACGAATGCCCGCGATAGTCCTCGGCCCCGGTAGTCCACGACTGGCTAACCGGCCAATGACCCTCGAAGAGGTCGACATAGTCGTTGCTGTTGTCCTTGAGGATCGTCCCGATACTGCCGGCGAGCTCAACCGCGGCGTCCTTGACGAGAGTGACCGTCGCCGTTGTCAGACCGCCGGCTGACGCGATGCGCGACAGCACACTGGTGAGCTCGCTCGATCGCACGGACGACGCAACCTTCTTGAGGGTCTGGCCCATGTCGCGAACACCCTGGTCGGATTCCCAGACCTGCACGCGCAAAGAGATGCCGCCCGCGACTTCGCGTGCGGGAAACACAACCACACCGTCGCCAAGAAACCCGACGCGTTCGCCGGCCCTGAGCTGGTTGACGAGGTCTTGCGCGGGGGTGCCCGCTTCTGGCCGAAGGACCGGATCTTGACCGCTGAGATCCCATCCCCATGTGAGGAAGAAGATCTCGTTGTCCGCGCCATACATGTTGCCGAGGAAGACTTCGAAACCGTGCTCCAGATGAAGCGCCTTGAGCGCGACCCCACGCGGTACGGAGCAATGCCGGAACTTCAGCGGCACCGGCTGCTTGTCCCGTCGCACGTTTTGCAGGGCGCGCATGGGCAAGATGCCATCTCCCAGGCCTTCCACAGAACCGACAAGGCCGGCAGTCAGGTCGTCGAAGTCGCCGTGCTTGATCAGAGCGGTCATCGGTTTCCTATCTGCGTCGGGTTGTGTGACCCTATCCGCTGGCGTAGCGAGCGTCGTCCTGGTCGCCCAAATCATGCGTGACGTTCCGGCGAGGCTACGCGGCGCACCGGCGGCGGGGATCGCAGGGCACTCGCAGGGAACGTCGCGAGCGGCGACCCCTTCTACGTCTGCGGCGCCCCGCCAACCATCGCCTCCAGGTTCGCCGCGAATTCTGCCATCTGCTTTGCCGACGCCTCAGCGATGGTGTTCTCGGCGATCATGACGTCGACGATCGTGACCCGGGAGTAGATCGACACGTTCGTGTAGGAGCCGAGTTCCGCGAGACCGATCTCGATCGTCGCGTCGCCGACGTGGTTGCCCTTGGCGTCGCGCGCACGGTTGGTCATCTCGACGCGGTGCGCGTCGGCGTCCCGCCGGATGACGGTGATCGTGCCGACGTAGCGCTTCCACATCGGCCCGAGCTGGGCCTTGAGCGCGACCTCGTAGACATCCTCGCCGCGCCGCTCGAGCACCTTCGCTCCCGGGACGCAGGGCACCAGGCGCTCGATGTCGGAGACCGCCGCGAAGACCACGTCGATCGGTGCCTGCGCGGAGAAGGAGTTTTCAAACTGCATCGCGACAGACGACAGTACCCGGCAGACGTCAGCGGTCGCCACCCCGCTAAGCACTCCACCGATCGTAGACGGTCGAGCCGTGGCGCGTCCCACCGCAGCCGGCAGACCTTGGTCACCGGCCTGTCAGGTCGCCGGGACGCCGTCGGCCGCGCTGCGCAATGCGGCGATGTCGAGCTCGCCCATCCCGAGCAGCGCCTGCATCGCGCGCTGGGCCCGCTGCGGATCCGGATCAGCGAACAGCTCCTCCATCCCGGTCGGCACGACCTGCCAGGACAGGCCGTACCTGGCCTTGAGCCAGCCACACTGCCCTTCCTCCCCGCCCTCGGACAGCCGCTTCCAAGTAGTAGTCGACCTCGTCCTGGTTCTCGCAGTCGATCTGGAAGGAGACGGCCTCGTCGAACGTGAACTGGGGGCCGACGAACCGCTGACCGTCCAACTCGAACTCCACCGTCATCACCGTGCCGGCCGCTCGCGGCCCAGCCTCGGTGTAATGGGCGACGTTCACGACGCGCGAGTTCTTGAAGACGGACGTGTAGAAGCCCGCGGCCTCCTCGGCCTCGGCGCGCGATCAGTCCCGCGTCGATGATGGCGAGGCCGGCGATGTCCACGGCGCTCGTGTGGCCCAAGGCGGATGGGACCGCAGTTGGCCCTCTGCGCTCTGCGCGGCGACCGTTGGAGCGATGAGGTCGACACCGTCGTACCGATCGTGTTCACGCGGCCTGCCACCGTCGAGTAGCCTCACGGCGCCGGATGGCGCCGCGCGGATGTTGTCGGGCCATCGGGTGGCCGGGTGCAGCCGACTGCGTGGAACAGCTTGCCGCCTGTCGTCTTCACGGAAATCCAACCTGAACTATCAAGGAGACAACATGCGCCGTTCTGTTCGTCGAGTTCTCATGGGCGCCATCGTGACGATGGCGGTCGCGGCAGGAGGGCTGGCCGGGGCGCAGGTGGCCAGTGCTGACTGGATCGGTCAGTACAACACGACGGCCGGCAAGGCGTGGGCCAACTGCCATCAGCGCTCGGGGATCTGGGGTCACGGCGCCTGTAACTATGTGTCGTACGTGACGAGCGGCGACTACCCCGGAGCCACAGGTAACCGCTACTTCATCTGGAACATCCACTTCGAGAACCACACATGCCCGGTCGAGTACCACATCAGCGCTGAGGACTACATCTTCTACGCCGACCTGGCAAATCCGTGCTTCTGATGCCCTGAAGCCAGGGCTGGCGCGGGTGGCTGAGGCCACAGCCGCGCTGGCGTCTCGTTGCTCACGTCCGGACGAGCAAGCCCGACCAAGCACTGCTGCCTGCCACTGGCTATTAGGACACATCCGCAAGGTGCCCAAGCGCCGCAATCCGCGAGCTCGCGGATTCGGCATGGGCCACGCTGAACGGCACCGACAAGGCCTTCATCGCCGCAGTCAACGGGCCGGCGGCGGGAGTCGGACAGCGACGTTGTCACGCGCAGCAGCCGCCATCAGGGCCGAGGAGGGCTGAGCTACGCTCGCCCCTATGCCTCCCCGTCGTCTGCCTCGTCACGACACCGCCCGACCAGGCACAAGCGATCGCCGAGGCGCTCGTCGAGCGCGAGCTCGTGGCCTGCCTGAACATCGTGCCGCTCGTGCACTCGATCTACCGCTGGCAGGCGCCGTCGAGCGCGACGACGAGGCGCTGCTCGTCATGAAGACGACCCGCGCGGCCGTCGCGCCTCTGACCGACGCCGCCGGCGGTGCAGTCGCCGGAGACGCTCCTCTCAGCCCAGCTTGAACGGGTCGCGCGTCGCCCCGCTCAGCTCGACCCACCCTACCGCATCGCGCCCGCCTTCCGCGATCTCGTCGGGCCCGGCATGGACGCGCGGGAGCGCGAGCTGCACGACCTCTCCGGCCTGGTCGGCGACCTGCTCGCGCGCACGCACAAACGCTCCTACCTCGGCGTCGTGCGTGGCGGCGAGCTGCACATCGTGCTCGAGCGGGGACAGCAGGGCATGCCGAGGCTGCCGGGTCTCGAGCGGCGCATCGGCGACAACGCCCATGCCCAATCCCGAGGAGATCGCGGCATGAAAGCTGCACGCCTGCACGCCTACCACGAGGCGCTCAAGCTCGACGAGGTCGACGAGCCGAGCGTGACCGGACCGTTGGACGTCGTCGTGCGCATCGGCGCGGCCGGCCTGTGCCGCACGGACCTGCACATCCAGGAGGGCCAGTGGGCCGAGAAGTCCGAGGTCCAGTTGCCCTACACGCCGGGCCACGAGAACGCCGGCTGGATCCACGAGGTCGGATCGGCGGTCACGAACGTCGAGGTGGGGGACACCGTCATCGTCCATCCGTTCATCACCTGCGGGCTGTGCCGGGCGTGCCGCTCCGGTGACGACATACACTGCGAGAACGGCTCGTTTCCCGGCATCGACCGCGACGGCGGCTTCGCCGAGTTCCTGCTGACGAGCGCGCGCTCGGTCGTCAAGCTCGACCCGTCCCTGCAGCCCGCGGACATCGCCGCGCTCGCCGACGCCGGGCTCACCGCGATCCACGCTGTCAAGAAGGCGATCGGAGTCCTCGGCGCGGGCACCCGCGTCGTGGTGATCGGCGCCGGCGGCCTCGGCCACATCGGCATCCAGTGCCTGAAGGCGTATACGCCGACCGAGATCATCGTCGTCGACCCGTCCGAGCCTGCCCTGGAGCTGGCCCGCGAGCTCGGCGCCGACCACACCGTGAAGGTCGACGGGTCGCACGTGAACGCGGTGCGCGAGCTCACGGACGGCCGCGGCACCCAGGCCGTCATCGACTTCGTCGGCGAGAACGGCGCGGTGCAGGACGGCGTCGCGATGATCGAGGACGGCGGCTTCTACTACGTCATCGGCTACGGCCAGAACCTCGACATCCCGACGATCGACGTCATCTCGCGCGAGATCTCGTTCATCGGGAACCTCGTCGGAACGTATAACGACCTCCAGGACCTCATGACGCTGACCGCCCAAGGCAAGGTCACGTTGCACACGAGCACGTATCCGCTGGACGCCATCAACGACGCGATGGCCGACCTCGACAACGGACGCCTGCAGGGGCGCGGGATCCTCGTCCCGGCGAGCGTCCCGGCGCGCGCCGCAGCCGCCTAGCCGGGGCTTGGAATGGGCAAGCGACTGCACTTCAACCAGGAGGCACGCCGGCTGCTTCAGGCCGGCGTCGACGAACTGGCGAACACCGTGAAGGTCACGCTCGGTCCGAAGGGACGCAACGTCGTGCTCGAGCGCCTGACAGGGGCGCCCACGATCACGAACGACGGCGTCTCGATCGCCCGCGAGATCGAGCTGTCAGACCAGTTCAAGAACATGGGCGCGCAGCTCGTCCGCGAGGTCGCCAACAAGACGAGCGACCTCACGGGCGATGGGACGACGACCGCCACGCTGCTCGCCCAGGCCATCGTGCGCGAGGGCATGCAGGCGCTCGACGAGGGCGTCAACCCGATGCTGCTGCGCCGCGGCATCGAGGAGGCGACCGCCTGCCTCGTCGCCGAGCTGCGGCGCGTGGCGCGGCCGGTGGAGGGACGCGACGAGCTCGCGCACATCGCGACGATCGCGGCCAAGGACGACGAGCTGATCGGCGAGGCGGTCGCCGAGGCGCTGCACCGTGTCGGCACCGACGGTGTCGTCACCATCGAGGAGTCCGACATGCCGGGGATCGCCCTCGAGTTCGTCGAGGGTATGCACGTCGAGAACGGCTGGGTCTCGCCGTACATGGTGCGCGACACCGCGCACATGGAGACCGTGTTCGAGGACCCGTACATCCTCATGACGAGCAGGCCGATCTCCCATCCCCAGGAGCTCCTGCCAACGCTCGAGCAGGTCATGAAGGCGCCGCGGCCGCTCGTGATCCTGGCCGAGAAGGTCGACGGCTCGGCGCTCGGCATGCTCGTGACCAACAACCAGCACCGGACGATCGAGGCGGTCGCCGTCCGCGCCCCGGGCTTCGGGCACCGGCGCATCCATCACCTCGGCGACCTCGCCGCGTTCACCGGCGGGCAGGTGATCGCCGAGGAGGCCGGGCTGACGCTCGCGCACGTCCGGGCGGAGTCGCTCGGCCACGCGCGCCGGGTGGTCGTCACCGCGGACTCGACGATCTTCATCGAGGGCGCTGGCACCCGCGAGGCGGTCGAGGCGCGGCTGTCCGAGATCCGCGCCGAGCTCGCGCGGGCATCGCAGGACCGCGACGTCGAGGTTCTGCAGGAGCGCCTTGCGCGGCTCGCGGTCCGCCTCGCCGTGATCCGCGTCGGCGCGCCGACCGAGGTCGTGCGCAACGAGCGCGTGCGGCGAACCCACGGCGCGCTGGCGGCCACGCAGGCGGCGGTCGCCGAGGGCATCGTGCCCGGCGGCGGCACGGCGCTCATGCGCAGCGCGCCGGCGCTCGAAGCGCTCGCCCAGGACGGCGAGTACGGCCGCGGCGTCGACGTCATGCGCAGCGTGCTGAGCGAGCCGCTGTACTGGATCGCGTCGAACGCGGGCTACGACGGCCAGGCGGTGATCGACCAGGTCAGGGCGATGCCGGAGGGCCATGGGCTCGACGCGCTCACCGGCGAGTTCGGCGACCTCTACGACAAGGGCGTGATCGACCCCGTCCGCGTGACGCGGCTCGCCCTCGAGCACTCGGCCTCGGTCGCCGCCCTGATGCTGACCACCGAGGCCGTGGTGGCAGAGGAGCTCATCGCCCAGCCGGGCGCGATCATGGCCCCGGGATTCGGGGATCTGGCGGAGGGGCTGGCGCGCCCGTCGTCGCCGATCTGATCCGCGAGCGGCGGGCCTTGCGGGTGCGGCTTGTCCGAGCGGCGCGCGGTCAATGCTTCGCGCCGTCAGCGAGCCGTCTTCGCGCGCGCGCCAGGGTCAGGGCGTCGAGCACCCAGTCATCCGGCGGCGTGCCGCGCAGGCCCTCGGCGCTGGCGAAGAGTCGGCATTTGATGCCGAAGTCCGTGCGCTGCTCGGCGCCCGGCTCGACGTCATACCCGTCGATGCGCAGCGTCGGCGAGCCTAGGAACCGCTCGCGCTCTGCCGCCTCGTGCGACGCCACGCAACGCAGGGAGACGTGTTCATCGACGCCAGCCTCGGCCAGAAGGCCGGTCAGACGCGACACAAGCGCGTCATGGTTGGGGCAGCCGTCGACGTAGAGGACCTCGATCTTCATCAGTCTGCAGCCTACGTCTGGGCGGTGCGTTCTGCTGTCCTCTACACGATCGATGCGGGTGTGCGGTGGTGGGCCCGTATCTACGCGCAGCAGCGCTCGTGGCAGACGTCGGGCTGCTGAGCGGCTGCGGGCGGTGGCGGGGCTACGCAGCAGCCCTCCCCGCGCCAGGCATGGACCGGCCCGTCGGGCAACTGGGCGGGCTGACCTGAGACGTTCGGGCCGCGCTTCTAGAGCCAGTCGCGGCGGCGGAAGGCCCAGAACAGCCCGCCGGAGAGCAGCACGATCAAGGCGCTGGAGACCCAGAACCCGGAGCGATCCGAGAAGCCGGGGTACGGGACGTTCTGGCCGTAGAAGCCGGTGATGGCAGTCGGGACAGCGATGATCGCCGCCCAGCTGGTGACCTTCTTCATGATGAGGTTCAGCCGGTTGCCCTGGATCGTCAGGTTGGTCTCCAGGATCGTCGTCACGAGGTCGCGAAGCGATTCGGTCCATTCCGTGGCGCGCAGGACATGGTCATAGACGTCTTGGTAGTAGGGCGTCATGTCCTCGGTGAGGATGTGCAGGTCGCGGCGCATCAGTGAGTTGACGACCTCGCGCATCGGCAGCACCTCGCGCCGCAACCTCACGAGGCTCTTGCGCAGCTGGAAGGAGCGGCGCTGCACCTCGATGTCGTGCGGGCGATCGTCGAAGAGCAGGTCCTCGAGTGCCTCGATCTCGGTGTCCAGTGCCTCGACGGCTTCGAAGTGCCCGTCGACGATGTAGTCCAGAAGCCCCCACAGCAAGAATGAGACCCCGTTGACGGCGAGCTCGGAGGATTCGTCCCAGCGCCCGGTGACAGCGTCGATCTCAAAGCCCTCGTCCGTTCGCACCGTGACCAGCGCGTGGCTGGTGATGAAGGCGTCGACCTCGGTGCTGTGCAGCTCCCCAGAGCTGACGTCGAGCTTGACGGCATAGGCGCTGAGAAACAGATGGGAGTCATAGCGGTCGAGCTTGGGGCGCTGGTGCGGGTTGACGGCGTCCTCGATGGCCAGCGGGTGGAGGCTGAGCTCCTCGGCGATCGTCGAGAGGTCCTCGGGCGTCGGCTCGCAGTAGTCCAGCCAGACGCAGACATCCGGCTCCTCGATGTACTCCGAGATGTCCCCGGCCGGGAAGTCCTCGGCCTCAAGAACACCTTTGCGATACAGCCTCGTGCGCGCCACAAGATCACCCTACGACCATTCTCAAAACGCCCCTGACGTGGTTGCGAGGTCGTATGGGGCGACGCGTAGGGTTCCGCGGGGCATGGCCAATTCCCCGCGAAGTCGTACTGGACCAGTCAGTACACACCACGGCCGGTACGGTGGCCCAGGTTGCCACGATGTAGACGACTACTGCCGCCACTGGCTAGCAGGACACATCCGCAAGGTGCCCAGCGCCGCAACCGCAATCTCGCGGATTCGGCATGGGCCACGCTGAAGGGAGCTGAATTCACAGTGAGCACCTACCCGGAACTGCTCGAGGACGGCAAGGCTGAGCAGCGATCACTCGTCAAGCTCGAGCGCAAGGAGAACCGCGCGGTCCTTACTCTTTCGGACCCGGGGCGGCTGAACTCGCTGACCACCGGGTTGGTGCTACAGCTCCGGGCCCGCCTCGCTTAGCTGGCGAACGACCCGGGCTTGCGAAATATCGTCATCACCGGCGAGGATCCCGCGTTCTCGGCAGGTGGCGACCTCGAGATGATCGAGACCGGCTCGAACGCGATACGGGAATCGACGCAGCCGGCCGACACGACCGACGCCTGGCGCTGGATCCGGCGCCAGTTCGGGGGTGTCGTGAGAACGATTGCCGGCACCGACAAGGCCTTCATCGCCGCAGTCAACGGGCCGGCGGCGGGAGTCGGGCTCGCCATCGCCCTTGCCTGCGACATCATCGTGGCCTCCGAACGCGCCGTGCTCATCCCCGCCTTCGGGCGTCTGGGGCTCGTCCCCGAGGTTGGGACGAGCTGGCTTCTGACCCGCCGCCTTGGCTATCACGGCGCAATCGCTCTCTATGTCCGGGGACGCCCCATCGACGCCGAAGAGGCCCTCCGGCTCGGCCTCGTCCAGGAAGTTCATCCGCACGACGAGCTGCTCACCGCCGCCGAGCGTTGGTGCGCGCGGTGGACAAGCTTCCGGCCCACGCTTTCGAGATGACCAAGCCGCTGCTTCGCGCAGCCGTCGACGTCCCGTGGGAGCATTCCCTTGCGCTCGAGGAGTACGCCGAGGGCAACTGCTTCTCGACAGCGACGTTGTCACGCGCAGCAGCCGCCATCAGGGCCGGGGAGGGCTGAGCTACGCTCGCCCCCATGCCTCCTCGGCGTCGAGACCGGCGCGCCTGCCTATCTCGACTGGATGACCGGCTCCGTCAGGCTGCCGGGCTGAGTATCCTCCACGGCGCATGAGCCTCGTCATCGGCATGAGCCAGGCGATGACCGACACGATCGGCCTCGCCTTCACGTACTTCGTTCTCATCCCCGCGATCGCGACGGGCCTGATCGTCGTCGCAGTCGTGTCGGCGCGCGGGGAGAAGCGCGAGAACGAGAAGCTCAGCGGTCGCTGGGGGCGCAAGCGCGGGCCCGCCGGCGGCGCCTGAGGCTGCTCGCCTAGATGAGTAGTTCCACGGCCGCGGCTGGGGAGCGCGATCGGCGTTGGAAGGACTCGACCGGATACGCATCAATCATGTAGTCGAATTCGCATGCACGCGTGACCTCGCCGGGGGCTGCACGAGGACCGGGGTCACGTCTGCACGTATGTCGTGCAGACGTGACCACGCTGGCGGCGTCGGGACAAGCGGGGTCAATTGTGCATGCCGGTCAGCTCACCGCGCTGCGCGACCGCAAGCACGACGTCATTCCGCGTGGCGAGCTCGTCTACTAGGCCGGGCGACGCGTCGCGCGCAGCCCGCCTGCGCCGGAGTCCGCGATCTCGGCGTAGACCTGGGAGGTCTGCTCGGCGACGTCGGCCCAGTCGAAGCGCAGCACGTGCGCCGACGCCTCGGCGACGAGCCGGTCGCGCAGCGCGTCGTCGGTGAGGACCCGCTGCATCATCGCCGCGAGCGCCCGCGGGTTGCGCGAGCGAAAGCGCAGCCCGACGTCGGCGCTGGGCACGACCTCGCGCAGGCCGCCGGTGTCGGCGACGATGCACGCGCAACCGCTCGCCATCGCCTCGAGCGCGACGAGCCCGAACGGCTCGTAGATGGACGGAACGACGCAGAGGTCGGCGATCCGGTAGAGCGAGTGCAGGACGTCGTCGCCGATCCAGCCCATGAACGTGCCGTGGCGCATGAGCCCGAGCCGCTCGGCCTGCGCGCGCAGCTCGGCCTCGTGCGTGCCCGAGCCGGCGACGAGGAAGCGCACGCGCCCGGCGCGGCGGATGACGCGCGGCATCGCGTCGAGGGCGAGCTGGAAGCCCTTCTCGTAGACGAGCCGGCCGACGAGCAGGACGAGCCGCTCGTCGGGCGCGGCGAAGCGGGCGCGCAGCTCGCCGAGGTCGCCGACCGGCTGCAGGTCGGCCGGATCGATGCCGTTGGGAATGACCGTGATGCGCCGCTCGTCGATGTCGAAGACGTCGGCGACGTGGCCGCGCATGTAATGCGAGCACGTGATGACACGCTCGGCGCGGCCCGCCATCCACGTCTCGATGCCGTGGATGTAGGCCTGCGGATGCTTGTCGACCCACCCCTGGTGGCGGCCGTACTCCGTCGCGTGGATCGTCGTGAGGTACGAGCAGCGCAGCCGCTCGGCGATGCCCGCCGCAGCGCCGGCGACGAGCCAGTCGTGGCCGTGGACGACATCGAAGCGCAGCCGCTTGCCGAGCTGGCGGCCGGCGGCATGCATGTGCGCGTTCATCCCCTCGACCCAGGAGACGAACGCATCGAGGTCCGAGGGCACGACCGGCTCGGCGACGCGGTGGATCCGCACGCCTGCGCGGACCTCCTCGGCGACGTGCTCGCGGCCGCCGCGCGTCAGCACGTGGACCTCGACGCCCTGCGCGACGAGCGCCTCCGACAGCTTGCGGACGTGGCGCGCGAGACCGCCCGCCACGATCGGCGGGTACTCCCAGGAGAGGATCAGGACGCGCGGGCTCACGGCGGCGGACGAGGCGGGCGATCCTACCCGCCGCCGGTGACACGGCCCGTGACGGTCGCCTGAACGGGTCGTCGTCGTCCCGATCCGGTGCAACTGGATCGCACCCGGTGCCCGCGCGCAACCGATCGCCTACCCTCGCGTTGAGCAACGGATGCCCCGCCGTCTCCTGCCAGCCGCGCTGCTCGTCGCGATCGCCTGCGCGGTGGCGATCGCCATCGCCTTGCGCGGCGAGGTTCGCGGCCCTTCCGAGCGCGGCACCGGGACGACCACCGCCGCGGCAGCTCTGCTGCAGAGCGCCGGCGGCCCCGGGGGCAGCAGCGTCGTGACGCTGCGCCGCTGGCGCTACCGCCCCGACCCGGACGATCACGGCCGCCGCGACGGCTGGGCGAGCGGCGACTGGCGCGGGCAGCACGTGCTCGTCCCCCACTCCCCCAACGCCGGCGCCATCAGCGGCGCGCCAGGACGGCGCGCGTACGCCGGCGGGGTCGGCTGGTTTGCCCGCTCCGTCGACGCCCCCGTGGCAGGGCGCTACGCGATCGCCCTGGAGTCCGCGCACCACCGCGCGACGGTCTTCGTCGACGGCCGTCCGGTGCGCGAGCACGTGGGCGCCTACGAGCCGTTCGCCGCTCGCACGCACCTGGCCCGCGGGCGGCACACGATCGCCGTGCGGGTGGACTGGCGCGACCCCAAGCGCCAGGCGGCCGAGGGCTGGGCGCGCGGGTGGTTCAACTACGGCGGCCTCAACCGCCCGGTGACGCTCACCCGCCTCGGGCGCAGCGAGCTCGGCGCGCTGACGCTGCGCACCCGCCTGCTCGGCGGCGGCCGCGCCAGCGTCGACGTCTCGGTGCGCGTGCGCAACCGCGGCGCGTCGCGGCCGCTGCACCTGCGCGGCGTCCTGCGCCACGACGACACGACGATTCCACTGGACTTCGGCGTCGCCGGCGTCCCCTCGGGCACGTCGCGTGCGGTGCGGGCCGTGGCGACCATCGACGAGCCCGCCCTCTGGTCACCCGACGATCCCGAGCGCTACGACCTGCGCATCGACGACCCCGGCGAGGCGACGCTCCAGCGTAAGGTCGGCCTTCGCGAGATCTCCTGGGGCGCGGACGGCCTGCGGCTCAACGGCGAGCCGCTGGTCCTGCGCGGCGCCGCGCTGCCGCCCGACGCGCGCGGTCACGGCGACGCCCTGACCCCCGCCGACGAGGAGCGCATCGTCGCCGACCTGCGGGCTCTGGGCGCGAACGCGACGCGCTCGCAGATGCCGCTGTCTCAGAGCATGCTCGAGCGCCTCGACGCCGCCGGGATCCTCGTCTGGCAGGTCGTCGGTCCGTGGGAGCCGGCGGGCCGCTGGCGCGCCGAGACGCCGTCGCAAATCGCCCGCGCGCGCGACCGCGCGCTGCGGACGGTCGAAGACCAGCAGGCGCACGCCGCGATCGTCGCCTGGACGCTCGGCAACGAGGTCTCCGGCGAGGGCCAGCCGGGCGAGCGGGCCTACATCGCGCAGACTGCTCGGCGCCTGCACGAGATCGACCCCACGCGGCCTGTCGCGGTCGACCTGTGGGGCTCGCGGCTCACGCGCTCCGGCGGTCCCCCCTTCTCCGAGCTCGACGCCATCGGCATGACCGACTACGTCGGCTGGTACGACGAGCCCGATCGCGACGCGGCCGGCCAGGCCGCGGTCACCGAGGAGCGTTTGACACGGCTGCGTGGCCTCTTCCCCGGCAAGCCGCTCGTCATCGCGGAGCTCGGCGCGGCCGGCAGCGACCTCAGCGCGCCGGAAGCGTTCGGGGGGCGGCGCTTCCAGGCCGACCTGCTCGCGCGCCGCATCCGCTCGCTGCGCGCCGACCGGCGCCTCAGCGGCACGCTCGTCTGGTCGCTGCGCGACTACGCGCTGCGACCAGACTTCCGCGGCGGCTCGGTACTGCGGAGCAGGCCCGACCTGAAGCTCAGACCGGGGCTCAACGAGAAGGGGCTGTACGACTTTGACGGCCGGGCCAAGCCCGCCCTGGAGGCCGTCCGGCAGGCGTTTGCAGGTTCTCGGTAAATAGGCTTGACCGCGGGGCACGGGGGTGAGGTGGTCGCGCCGGAGGGGGT
>Ga0136631_10000264_pt1 | contig 16318 bp, 24 predicted proteins | sample AntDrymUQ6012206_2_FD_104655 | JGI IMG/M metagenome (GOLD analysis project Ga0136631, IMG submission 104655) | Polar desert sand microbial communities from Dry Valleys, Antarctica - metaG UQ601 (22.06) | ecosystem: Environmental > Terrestrial > Soil > Desert | place: Antarctica: Dry Valley... | reverse complement strand
GAGGCCGTGGTTCTTGGCGAGGTCGGTGGTGAGCTTGTGCAGGAAGTCGTTGCGGATGCGCGCCTCGCGCGCCTTGAGCTTGGCGAGCTGATCGAGCGTGCGCTGGTGGCGGCGCGAGCGCTTTCGCTGGTCGTTGGGCCGATGCCGGCGAGCGGTCTCCTGGCGCCCCGCCCGGCGGGCGAGGCGGCGCAGACGCTCGGCCTGCCCGGGCGGCAGCCCAGGGCAGCGGTGCAGCTCGCCCGTCGAGAGCGCGACCGACGCCGCGACACCGCGGTCGATCCCGACCGGCGGGCCATCGTGCGCGACCGGCTCGCCGACCGCGGGCTGCTCACAGCACAGCGAGACGTGCCAGCCGAGCGCGTCGCGGCTGACGGTCAGGTGCCTGATCTCCCCGATCGGCTTGCGCGACCAGCGAAAGCGGACCGCGCCGAGCTTGGGGACCACGACCTCACCCCAGCGGCGATTGAGGCGGCGCACCCGGATAGGACTACGCGCGCGGTTCTGGACGCGGAAGCCGTCGCGGCGGCCCTTGCGCCGAAAGCGCGGGTAGCCGGCGCGCCCCTCATAGAAGTTGCGGTAGGCGCGGTCAAGGTCACGGAGGGCCTGTTGAAGCACATCGCTGTGCGGCTCGGCGAGCCACGGCAGAGCTCGCTTGAGATCGTCGAGTCCGGTGCCCTGCTGGTTGTAGCCCAGCGAGACGCCGCAGTCGCGCCAGGCGACCTGGCGCTGTTCGAGCCCCGCGTTGTAGATCGCTCGCGCGCAGCCACACCAACGCCCCAGCGCGTCCGCCTGCTCGACGGTCGGATACAGCCGGTAGCGATAGGAGAGCTGCACGACACTGATCCTAAGCGCCCCCAGGGACGCCCCCGATTCCTCCCCACGGCTAAAGCCGGGGGTTTCCTCGGGAGATTTCGATGACCACCACCGCAGCCACCACCGACGCCGACAGCGCGCCGATCGACCGCCACGCGATCTCCAAGGTCAACCACACCGTCGAGGGCGTCGTCTGGACGCTCACCGTCGGGCTGTGGACACTGCCGATCAACAGCGTCCCGCCGTCCTACCTGGCGGCATATCGCGCGCTATGTGACCAGGCGCTCGCGCTGCTCGAAGTCGGCGGGCTCTACATCGAGTCAGGCGAGCCCGAGCCGACCATAGCCGTAGACGACGTGCCCGACGCGCCCGAGGCCCCGAGGTCATGACGGCCGCGGCCCCCTCGCTCACGCGCGAGCCCGCGACGCGCGAGGAGACCACCGAGCTCGGGCGCGCCGGTGTGCTGGCGTGGGCTGCCGCCAACGACGCGACCGTGCGCCTCTTCTACCGCAAGGCCGACGCCGAGAGCGTCGAGATCCGCACCGTCACCCCGATCGCGGTGCGCCAGAGCACCGGCCGCGGGCGCTACGTCGTCGCGTTCGATCAGGTCCGCCATGCCCGCCGTACGTTCCTGCTCAGCCGGATCGAGGGCGTGGTCCTGTGAGCGCCGACGACAGCAGGACAATGCACGCCATGACCAGCGACGACGACGACGAGCACAGCGCCGGCGACGAGCTGGTCGCGCGCGACGAGACCGGGGCACAGATCGACCAGGTGCGCGCCGAGCTCGCCGAGCTCGCGCGCGAGGCGCACGAGCTGGCCACCGGCGAGGGCGGCCCCGGCACCGACATCGTGCCGGCGTGTCGTTTCTCAGCCCGATGGACGTGCGCGAGGGTCGCGTGCGCTACATCACCGACGCCGAGGGCCTGCTGGGCATGGGCGAGGAGTCATTCGGGGACTGGCGCCGGCGGCTCATGGGTGAGCTGCGCGTCGGGATGCGCGTGATCCTCGGGCCTGGCCTACGCGAAGCCAACGAGTACACCCGCGGCCACTCGCGGCTGTCTCCGCGCAACGCCAACCCACCGGACGACACCACGCTGTACGTGATCGAGCAGGCCAGCGGCAACGAGTTCGTGTTTCGCTACCACGAGGGTGAGCGGTGGGTCGGCGATGGTGCGTGGGGCGGCGGCGAGCTGCGCGAGCCCAAGCGCCGCGCGAGCTGCACCATCGAACGCTCGGACTCGTTCGTGCTGCCATTCGATCTCGCCGACCCCGACGATATGCGCCGCTTTCTGCTGCGCCGCGGCGATCGTCACCACTACGCCTCGATGTTCCCGGTCATCAAGGCCGCCATCGCCGCCAAGCAGCGAGAGGCCGAGGTCGAGGCGCCCTTCATGACGATGCTCGCCGGCGTGCTCGCGCGCGAGAACGGCGTCAGCGTCGCCGAGGCCCAGGAGCAGATCCCCGACCTCGTGTGGTGGTGGAAGGGCAAGAACCGCTACCACCGCCCGCTGCTGCTCGACGCGATGCGCCCCAGCATCGACGACGACGACGAGGAGGCCGGGTTGTCCGCCGGCGGGCGACGGTCGGCCGCCGCGCTCGGGATGAAGGGGCGTCGCGCCCAGCGCGAGGCGCAGGCCGAGGAGGCGGCGTCCCGGCGCCCCCGCGACCGCGCTCGCGCCGAAGCCGTCGAGCAGGTAGAGCGGTCGGCGCTGGCGGTGCGGATGATCGTCGCCGAGCACGCCCGCCGCCTGGTGGACGCGCGCCGCCCGATCAACGAGGCCGTCGTCTGCACGCTGCGCGACGCGCACCCGGTGCGCCTGCTGATCGCGCGGCCGCGGCGCGCGGGCTACATCGTGCTGACGCCGGCCGAGGGCCACAAGAACGTCTACGTCCACGAGCACGAGTACTCCGCTCGCGGCGAGCTGCGCGAGACCCGCGAGTGGGTGCTGCCGCGCGCCGCCAGCGTGCGCACGTGGGTGATCGTCGAGACCTCCGAGCGCTGGGAGCAGTGGGACCTGCACGCCGCCGAGAGCACACACCTGCGAGGCCCCGACGAGGAGCGCATCATCGCGGAGGCGCTACGCGATTTCGACGCTGACCCGGCCTCCCTCGCGCTCGCGTGGGACGGCCGCACATTTACCTGGTGGACCGCCGCCGATGACGCGACGCTCGACACCGAGCACCTGCTGACGGCCCGCCAGCAAGGCCCGAGCATCCAGACGCAGACTCGCCGGTGGAAGTTCGCCAACGGCGCCGTGAGCCTGGGCGGGTGGCGCGAGGACTGGCACGCCCCAGCGGAGTTCGGTCGGCACGAGCGGGTGCTGCCGTGGGACAAGCTCGCCTACCGCTCGCCGTTTGACGAGGACCCCGATCGTTCGCGCAAGCCTGAGCACAACGTGCTGCGCCGCGCCGACCCGCGGATTGCGCGCTTCGAGGGCAATGTCCAGCGCTTCCGCGACGTGCTCAAGCTCAGCAGCCGCATGGACCGCCGCGCGTCGGCGCTCGTGCAGTCCGTCGAAGCCGACTGGCTGGCGCGCGCGTGGGCGACCGAGCGCCGCCGCTTCGATGAGGACTTCGGCGATCCCGAGCTGTGGGAGGCCCACCGCCAGTCCAAGGAACGCGCCATCCGGCTGCCCTCGACGTGGAAGCTGAACCGCTACGCCCACGAGTCGCGTTGGGGATCTTCGATGCTGCTGTGGGACGCCGTGGCGCGCCTCGTGCAGGCCGGCGAGGATCCCGAGGGCCGCACCGTCGCCGACGTGCTGCGCGAGGCAACCGAACGCTTCGGCGCCATCCCCGACGATGACGACGACCTCGACGCCGGCCGGGCCGCCGCCGAGCCCATCGTCTTCAAGGCGCCCGAGGAGCTGCACGACTACGTGCTCATCGCGCCCTCCGAAGGCGACGCGGACGACGACGAGGACGCGGACGACTTCGACGACGACGACTTCGACGACGACGACTTCGACGACGACGAGGACGACGAGCCCGACGACGACGCCGAGCCCGAGTCCGAGCCCGACGACGAGGGCGCCGCGCTCGATGGCGAAGTGGTGCTCGACGACGACCTTGACCCCGAGCTCGGCGACGACCCCCGAGCCAGCGATGTCTGACAGCACCGCGGCCCGCCGGTGACAGGCCGATGAGCGCCCAGCCCGAGCTCAGCGACCGTCAGCAGCGCGCGCTCGTGGCGCTGCGCGAGCCCGCGAACGTCTGGCGGGAGGGATGGGTGCGCCCCGGCCCCGTCGCGCGGGCACTCGGTGACCGCACGAACAGCGCGGCGGTGAACACCCTCAATGCCCTCGTGCGTCGCGGCCTGGCCGCCTGGTCGTTGGAGTCCCTGATCCTCGGCTATCGCGCCCACCAGGCCGCGGCGGTCTGCGGAGAGAGCGTCTACCGCCCCACCCCACCGCCCGACGCCGGCGACGGCGTTTCGTGACACCGCGGCGTGACACCGCGGCGTGACACCGCGGCCGGCGGCGGCGCGTGATCGTCACGGTCGCCGGGATGCTGGTCGTGCTCGTGTTCGTTGCCGCGCAGGCACGAGCTGCACGCCAGGCGCGCCCGGGGCGCGGCCAGATGCCACCCGAGGACCGTCGCCGGCGAGGCCGGCTGCGCTACCGCGTGTGGGCCGGGATGGGCCTGTGGCTCGGTGCCACCGCGATCGACGTGGCGCTCGTCAGCAGCGCGCCGGCGTGGTGGCCACACGAGAACGCCGGCGCCCTCTCGCTGATCGGCTTTACCACGGCGTTTGCCTGGGCGCTGTTTGATCCCGCGAGGCGCGGCCGGTGACGACGCTGATCGGCGTCTACAACTCCGAGGGCTGCGTGGGGCGCTGCGACGCACGGTGCTATGACGCCAAGCACCCCGACTGCGACTGCATCTGTGGCGGCAAGAATCATGGTGCCGGCATCACCCGCGCCGTCGAGAACACCCGCGAGCTCGCGAGCACGTGGATCGAGCAGGCGCGCGCCGACGGCTTGGACTTCACGCACGCCGCGTTGGGCAGCGCCGTCGATCCAACGCTGTTCTGACGGCCGCGGCCCTGCTTACGCGGCGGTGGCCGCAGGATGCCACCCGCGGCCGCGCTGCTCGACAAGACCCTGCTCGGCGAGCGATGGCAGCACGCGGTACAGGTAGCCGCGCTGCGTCGTGCTCATCCCCATGCGCTCGGCGAGCGCGGGGATCTCGATACCGGGGTGCGACTTGACGAGCGCGAGGGCCTGTTTGCCGCGCTGCCCGCGACGCTGCGGCCGCTGGCGGCGGCGGCCCTTCGCCGCGCGTGGCGCTGCTGGGCTTCGCCGGCGAGACGCCGGCGCCGGCGCCGTGGCCGTGGCCGTGGCCGCGGCGGGCACGCCGTCGAGCGCGTCGAGCGCCGCCTGTAGGCGCTCGGCCTCCTGCACCGCGGGGCGCAGTTCGGTCATGCGTGCCGCGATCTCGCGGCGCTTTTCCGTCAGAAAGTCAGACACGCGGGTGAGTGTAACTTCACCGCTGACGGTGCTGCTGGGGCTGGTGCTTGGCGGGCTTGTCCGCCGGCGCGCGATCGTCTACTAGCGCCGGCGCGCCGAGCTGCAACGCGATCACCGCGATCGAGCCCAGCACCGCGGCGGGCCGGATCAGCAGGCACTCGACGCGGCCGCCGGTGTCGATGCGCAGCGCCTTGGGCAGCAGGAACACCCGCCGCTTGAGCGGCCACAGCGCCTTGATCGGTGCCTTCGTCATCCCGTCGGCGAGCAGGTGCGAGAGGTAGCCCAGCGAGACGCACAGGATCACGAGCGGCATGACCGCGGGGATGTGGTCGATGATCCACACCGTCGCCGGGGCAGGATCGAGGCTGATCGGATCGCTGCTGTCGGCGAGCTTGCCTCCGACCGCCAGGGCGTAGCTGACGATCAGCACGAGCCCGGCGCCCAGCGCGCCATACAGGGGCGCGGCGGCAACCGACCACAGCGCCAGGAACGTGAGGGAGTGCGTGGCGCCGCGGTGCTCGAACACCGAGCGTGCGAATACGCCGACCAGGCGCGGGGGGATCGAGAGCAACTGGCCGATCGCCAGCGCGAGACCGTTGCCGCGGCCGCGTAACGGAAGTACCCCGCGGGTGATGAGGCTCTGCGGATGGTCGATGTCCGGGAGCACCCCGGCGATCGTGCCGATCGCGATGCCGGCGGCGAGCTCGCCGGGCGAGAGATCAAAGCCGAGCAGGCGACTGACGGCGGGGGCGGCCGCGGCGGTCGTCAGCGCTCCGAGCGCGTAGTGGGAGGTCGCCTCCACCTACGCGCCGTCGTCGTTGCGCGCCTGGCGGCCCGCGTCGGTGAGCACGTAGGCGGTGCCCGAGAGCCCGTCGCGGCGGCGGCCGAGCGCGACGAGCTCGCCGCGGCTGAGGGCGTGCAGGGAGAAGATGACGCGCTGTGCCGGCGACATCGTGCGGCCGTCGCGGGCGCTGCGGCGGGCAGCCTGGCCGGTGCGAAAGCCGGCCTCCCAGGCGATGTCCGCGGCGGGCGCGGGAACCTTGCCGCGAGCTTCGAGGCGCGCGAGCGCGTCGAGCACCTGGCGCATGCGCTCGGTCACGGCGCCTCGGGTTCCTCGTCGGGCCGGCAGACCTCGCACAGCCGGTAGTCGTCGGTCGGGCGGGCGTGTTCGACGAGCACGTGCCACACCGCGGCGGTGACGGGCATCGAGCTCTGCCCGCCGGCGTACCGACACGACGCGCGGTGCAGGCGGAACACGGCGCCGGCGGCGGGCGCGGTCCGGTCGGGGCGCCCGCGGCCGGTTCGAGCTCGCGCTGTTGTGTAGGCCAGGCTCACGCGCGATCAGTCCTCGCCGGCGAGACGGGTGAGCTCCGCGGCCGCGCGCTGCGCGAGGTCTCGATCGCCGGCGTGGTGGATCTGCACCCACAGCCGTAGGCCCTCGCGCGCCGCCGCGGCCGCGCCGGCGCCGCCAACGATCGCGGCGGCGAGTTGGCGGGCCTTCGCGGCGCCGCGCTGCGGATCGGGTTCGGGGCAGGCGTAGTGAATGTTGTGCGCGATCGACGCGGCGGTCAGGTGATCGACCACGGCAGCGGGGTCGCTGATCGGGGCGCCCAGCGGGCCGCCGTCAGCGTCCAGTGCCTCGGCGATCAGGTCGGGGTCTTCGGGCATCACGGTCTCCTCTTTGGTCGGGCCATCACGCGGCGCATGAGCGTGGCGAGTTCGTCATCACGGGTGACGGCGATCGGCTCCCAGGTCCCGAGGCCCTGGGCTGGGGCGTGCGCGATGAGTGCTCCGCGGACGCCGCGTGGTCCGAGCACGAGCGTGCGCAGTGCCGGGATCGACGGGTAGGCGATCACCGCGACATCGGCGTCTGAGCCGGCGGCACGCGGATCGAGCAGTGCCACGCCGCCGGCGAGCCCGACGTGAACGGGTCTTCCGCCGGCGCTCAGCGCCTCGGCCAGCAGGTCGCGCCAATCCTCGCGGTGCTGACAGATCACCGCGGCGCGCCGGCCGTCGGCAAGCCACGCATAGCCGACCTGGGCGAGCACGCCGCCAAGCAGCTCGCGGCGAGCTCGCGCGGCCAGCTCGCAGACGGCCTCGGCGAGCGGCGCGAGCTCGTCGGGCAGCTCCGCGCGATCGTCGTCGCCGAGGGGCAGCGTGCGCGGCGGTCCCGTATGCCAGTCGGGGGTGTCGTGGGGCTTGTCAGGCATAGCGCTCGGGGGCTGTGTAGTTGAGGAACTTGGGGTATTCGCTGGCGAACGTGAGCTGCGTGTTACCTACAGCGCCGTTGCGATGCTTGGCGATAATGAGATCCGCTATCCCCGCTCGGTCGGTGTCTTTGTCGTAGTACTCCTCACGGAAAATGAACGCTACGAGGTCTGCATCCTGTTCGATACTGCCCGATTCACGTAAGTCCGAGAGCAGTGGACGTTTGCTGTCAATCGACGTGCCGCGGGTCTCGACAGCGCGCGAGAGCTGCGACAGCGCGATGACGGGCACGTGCAGCTCGCGCGCCAGCGTCTTGAGGCCGCGGCTCATATCGCCGACCTGCTGCACCCTCGATTCCACGCGCCCGTCGGGGCGCATGAGCTGTAGGTAGTCGATGATGATGAGCCCGAGCGGGTGCTGCTGGTGCAGCCTGCGGGCCTTCGCGCGGATCTCGACGATCCCGACATCGGAGGAGTCATCGACGAACAGCGGCGACGCGGCGAGCTTCGCTGACGCTTGGAGGATCCGCGGCCACTTGTTGTCCGGGACGCGGCCCTTGCGCAGCTCGTCGCCCTTGATGCGCCCCTGCGACGCGACGAAGCGCTGCGCAAGCTCTGTCTCTGACATTTCCAGTGAGAAAAGCGCGACCGGGCGGCCGTGGTCGATCGCGGCGTTCTCGGCGATGTTTGTCACTAACGTGGATTTTCCCATCGACGGGCGTGCAGCAATCACGATGAGGTTGCCGGGCTGAAAGCCGCCGGTGATCTCGTCTAGGTCACGAAACCCCGATGGGGTGCCCGTCAGCGATGTGCCATCGCGCGAGAGCTTTTCCATCTTGCGCAGCTCGTCGTCAAGGATGTCGTCGATCGCGCGGAAGTCTTTTTGGCGGTCGTCGTGAGCGACTTCGAGGATCGCGCGCTCGGCCTGCTCGACGAGCTCGCGCGGAGTACCGTCGTGGTTGAGTACCGACGCCTGAATGCCGTAGGTCGTGCTCAGCAGCCGGCGGATGAGCGCGTGTCCGCGCACGATCCGCGCGTATTGGCGGATCCCGCCGAGCCCCGGGACGCCACCGGTGAGCTCGTCGATCGCGGCCTTCCCGCCGGCGTCGTCGAGCTTGCCGGCTGAGCGCAGGTGCTCGGAGACCGTCAGCACGTCGATCGCGGTGTTCTCGCGATACAGCGTCACCATCGCGTCGTAGATGACGCGGTGGCGGTCCCGGTAGAAGTCGTCGGTTTTCAGGCCCTCCTCGATGACCAGTCCGTACATCGCGCGGTCGGACAGCAGGATCCCGCCGAGCACCGACTGCTCGGCCTCCAATGAGTGTGGTGGCGCGACGCCCGTCGCGATCGACGCGGGCGGGTCAGCCAACGCGCGGCCCATCCTGTCCGAGGGCGCGGTGGGCTTCGGCACCGAAGCTGCGGTGGTTGGTTGTGCGACAACGCCCGGTGCAGAACTGCCGTGGCCGGCCGGTGCGTGCGCGCGGGAACAGCTCGGTGCAGCGCTCGCAGCGCGCGGCGAGGCCCAGGGCCTCGGCGACCAGGCCGGCGAGCACGTCACCGTGGCAGGCTTGCGGGGCGCACCAGCAGCCCAGCGTCTTGCCGTAGAGCTCGTGCAGCGCGGCCAGCAGCTCGGGTGCCTGGCGGACGTGCGATTGGTACCAGCGGATGACCTGATCGCGGGTGCCGTCGTCGCCGATCTTGTAGGGGTTGCCCCACTTCGACGGCCGGCCGATGAGCACGTCGTAGGGGGCGCGGCGGCAGTGAACGACGCGCGGGATCTCGGGGTGCGTGGCGCGCAGATCATCCAGCCAGGAGAAGTCAAGCGCCGTCATCGCCGATCAGCGTCCGTCTCATCGAGCCAGCAGACCTCGGCCTCGTCTTCGGCCGCTTCGAGGCGCGTGGCGGCCAGGTGCATGCGCGTGTAGACGATCGGGGCTTCGGTGCCGTCAGCGCGCCGCGCGAGCGCTTCGAGGCGGGTGTTCGAGGAGGTCGGCGTCGAGCTGTGCTGGGCCTCGCGAACCTCGATCACGGCGACGGGGGCCGGCAGGGGGTCGTACTCGCCGGGCGCGATAGTGGCGCCGGCGCGGCGGCGGTCGGCCAGCTCGCCAGCGCGCCACGCATTCTCGTGCTCGACGGCCTCGCGCAGCAGCGCGAGCGCCGCGGCGAGATCGCGTAGGCGCTCCTCGGTGTCCTGGCTGCCCTGCTCGGGCGCCGCCGGCGCCGCGCTCGGCCGTGGCGTGTGGATCCACTCGCCGCCCTCATAGGCCACGTCAGCGATCTGCTCGACGCGCAGTCGCAGCCGCACCACGGGGTAATAGACGCCGTGGCCGCCGGCGCCCTCGGCGTGGCGGTGCTCACGGGCGGGGCTGGGCAGCAGCTCGCCGCACTCCTCGCAGCGCCACACGTCGATCGTCTCGCCTTCGCTTGGCATGGTCGGTGCGCAGCTCCTCTCGACGACGGTTAGGACCGGTGAGCCATCACGACGTGGCATGGGTGCCGCCCTTCGAGTCGTCGTTGTTGGTGGCGCTCACGTCGAGCTCGCCGCGGCGTCGTCAGGGTGCAGGTCGGCGAGGCCCTGGCGAAAGAGGGTGGCGCCGCCGCGCGCGGGGTGACGCACGCACGGCACGTCGGGCAACAGCCGGCCGGCGACGCGGCCGACCGCCACGATCATTTGCGGCGAGACGACGGCGATCAGGGCGTGCAGCAGCTCGCGGCCCTGCTCGACCTCACTGGCGGTCGGCGTGCGGTTTGAGCGCGGCTCACCGGGGCGGTGCGGGTGCGTGGGGACCGCGTTCCAGCGGACGGTGTGCGCGTCGATCGCCAGTGCGGTGAGGGCACCGGTGACGATCGTGGCGCTGGGCTCAGCCCAGCCGGCGGGGTGCGTGCTCGTGCGCTGCTCGGCCGCGAGCTGACGTTCGCTGGTGAACGCGACGCCGCTGAATCGACAGCCCAGGTAGCCGGGCGCCTCGCCGACGATCAGCAGCGTCGTCTTGCCGGCGCGGGCGTCCAGGTGCTCGGCGAGGTTTGCCAGGCGTCGCCCGGGCGCGCCCGGGCCGCTGTCGAGGCCCGCGACCCACTCGCGGTACTGGTTGTACGTCTGCCCGATCTGCGCGGCGGCGAGCTCGGCGAGAAAGCGGTCCAGCGCGCAGGAATATTTCGCGCGAATATTTCCGGTCGCAGGCGCGGCGGGCGCGACGATCAGGGGCGCGCTGCTCATGCGACGGCGACCGGTGTGGCGTGCCGCGGGTCGGGGCGATGGCTGACCCATCGCGCGAGGTCGTTGAGCTGGCGGCGGGTAGCGGCGAGCGGCACGGGATCTCGGCGTTTGGGGCTCGCCTTGATGACGCTGCATCCGCGCCGGCCGACCATCACGAGCCCGACATCGCGCGGCACCCACAGCGTCGGTGCCTCGCGCTCGACGCGGGAGCGCTCCAAGTAGCCGCGGCCACCGCACGTCCAGCAGCGAACGCGGTGGCGGTAGCTCTCCTGTAGGTAGCGCTCGATCGCTTCGTCCTCATTCTCGTCGCGGCGGCGATGCCACCCTTCGAGCGCGATGACCTCGGGGATCGGCGCGGGCACCTTGTGCTCGCGTATGAGGCGAGAGCAGCGCCCGCCCCAGCGCTCGTGTCGGGCGCCGGGGTAGGCGGGGCCACCGAACTCCGGGACGCCGGGGCATGCGACGCGACGAAAGTCGCCGGGTTGCCACTCGGGCTCTTCCCAGGCGATCTCTGCGGCGCTGAGCAGCCCGGCCGGGACAGCGAAGTAAAACTCGGTGGTCATCGCCACGGCGTCGGCGCGCTTGGCGGGGCGCAGCAGCTCATGGCGCAGGTCGCTGCGGGTGATCTTGACCTCGTAGCCGATCACGTCGGCTTGCTTCCAGGCGTTGAGCGCGAGCAGGTCGATGTTGCGCCACTCCTCGATACACGTCCACTGGCCGACGATCCGGCCGGCGCTATTGCCGGGGTGGTGCTTGCGCAGCGCCGTCTTGACCTCGCCGGCGGTGAACTTCACCGGCGCCTCGGCGGCCGCGGCGAGGTCCGTGCCGCGGACGGCCGCGACCTCGAAGATCCGCCCGGTCGTCACGGGCGCCCTGCTGGGATGACGACCACGGCGACGGGCTTGCCGTCAAGCGTCGAGGGGACGCGGCGGTGCGCGCGGCGGGTGGTGATGAGCACGAGCGCGTCGAGGCGATCGTCGGCGGCCAGGCGGCGCAGTTGGCGGGTGATCGTCTGCGGCGAACCGGTGCGGCGAATCTCGATCGCGACGCGATCGACGAGCAGATCCAGCCGGACCATGCCGCCGGCGACGGGGATCTCCTCGCGCACGCTCAGCCCGCTCGCGGTGAGCGCCGCGCGGACGCCGTGACGCAGCTCGTGAGCCGGCAGGCGCGCCGCGTCGATCGCGGCCAGCACGTCACGCAGCGTCGGTGAGCGGGCGGTCTCAGCCATCGGCTGCCACGGGGTCGGCGAGGGTGAGCACCTGCACGTCCTCAGCGCAGACGAAGTGCTCCTCAAACCAGTCGCGGTCATAGATCCGCGCGACCTCGCGGCCGCCCTGATCGACCTGTGCGACTACATGCACCTTGGCGTCGGTGACCCGCCGGACGCTGACCGTATCGCCGGTCGCAGCGTTGACGTAGGCACCGGGCTGTAACGCCTCCTCGCAGTCCTCGCCGTGGTAGCGCCCGCAGTCCGGGCACGTCGCGACGATCGCCTCGATCGCCTCGTAGATCGTCTTGAGGCGGGTGCCGTGCAGCTCCTCGAACGCCAGCAGTTCGCCGCGGGGGTCAAGCTCCTCGCGTGGGCAGCCGAGCTGCGCGGCGATCTCGTCGGCGAACGGTGTGCTGTAGAGGCGGTGGATGATCGACTGTGCGAGCGTCGCGAGTCCGAGCGGCGTCAGGTGTCCGAGGAACCCTTCGATCGTGTGAAACGCCAGCCGGGACTCGCGCGAGCGGTCCTCCTGGGAGACCTCCTCGCCGCTGGTCACGGTGTAGCCGGGCGCGCTGGCGTCGGGGTGCGGGTCGCGGACGTAGGGGTGGACGTGGTAGCCCTCGTCGTCGAACTCGTCGCGTGGTGGCTCGGGGAACACGCTCATGCGGTGCGCCTCGGCGCGAGGACGGGCCGGTCGGGGAACGCACCGATCGCGGAGAGCACGTCGTCGAGGGTGACGCCGGCGACGGCCGCGGCGGCGGTCTCGATCGAGAAGCCGCCGCGCACGAGCGTCAGGGCCGCGCGAACGGCGAGGATGCGCTTGTCGGGCGCGGTGTAATCGCCGGCGCTCATCGCTTGCGTCGCCAGTCGTCGCCGCTGACGAGCACGGGTTGGGAGAGGTCATGTAGGCGGGAGGCGACACGCTCGCCGAAGCGCTGATTCCACTGCTGCGTCGGGACGTTCGTCGCACCGATGATCGGCAGGCCGCGGCGGTGGCGGCGGTCGATGAGCGCTTGCAGCTCGCTGCGTCCCCAATCGCGCAGGTCGTCGGCGCCGAGGTCATCCAGCGCGAGGACTGAGACGGTCGCGGCGCGATCGAACACGGGGCGCACGGGGGTCTTGGATTCCATGTTGCGCTTCGCCTCGTCGAACAGGTCGCTGACGGTCAGGTACCACACGTCGGCTTCGTGACGCTCGATGAGCAGCAGCAGCGCGGCGGTTATCAGGTGCGTCTTTCCGCGACCGGGCGCCCCGACCATCATCGGTGGGCGCGGGCAGTCGCGTTGACCCCAGCGCTCCACGAACGCCGAGATCAGCTTGCGCGCCTCGGTGTTGCCGGGCACCGGCATGACCGCGCGGCCGATGAACACCTGTGGCAGGCAGGCGAGCTCGCGGCGCTTGGTGAGGCGGTAGTTGGGGTCAAAGCGCCAGCGCTCCAACCCGAATGCCATCCGGCACGGCTCGCGGTCGCACTCGACGACCCAAATCGCGTGGCCGCGCTCGATCAGACGCAGGGTGCCCGGACAGCGTGACTCGTCGAACTCGGCGTGCGCCATCCATGCGGGGAACTCGTCATCGCCGCTTCCGACGAGCCGCAGGCCGCCGGCGGGGGTGACACGCAGCGGATGAGCTGGCCGGCGCGGCTGCTCGGGCTCGGGCTCGGGCTCGGCCGGCTCGTCGTCGGGCTGCGCGCTGGCGGCCGGGAGTGCGCCGGTGCCGAGCGCGCCGGTGAGCACGTCGGCGACCGGGCGCGGCTCCTCACGCTCGGAGAACGTGCGCGCGGGCCGCTCGAACACGTCGTCGTCGTCAGGCACGATGTCTCCTCCTGTCGGTCGTCGGCGGCGCCGGCGTTGCGCTTGCCCGTCGTGGTGGCCGGCGGCGCGGGTAGGGGAGGCGGCCGCCGGCCACCACGACGGGCAGAGCGGGCTGAGCTGGGCGTTGCGCGCGCTTGGATGCGGGGGTCATGACGGGAGGCCGAGGGTTGGCAGCGCGTCCTGGCCGGGGAACGCGGCCTGGCTGAGGAGGGGTGGGAGCGCGTGCTGGTCGTCGGTCGCGGCTGCGAGCGCGGCGCGTAGCGCGTCTGAGCGGCTGGCGGGCCGGCCGTGCTCGGCGGTGAGCTTGGCTACGAGCTGGTCGAGGCGATCGAGGTCGATGCCGGCCAGGCGCGCGGAGACGGTTGTGCGGACCTCGCCGCCAGCGGTGATGTACGTCACGAGCTCGTCTCCTCGCCCGCGGCCGCGGCGAGCTCGGGGGCCGCCGTCTCGGTGGCGGGGTCCGGGGGAAGGCGTCGTGCCTGGTTGAGCCAGCGCTGGCCACGGGCGGTGATCTGGCAGGTTCGCGAGCGGCAGTCGATCAGCGCCCAATCACCAAGCGCCTCGTAGGGCCGGTACCCGTCGTAGGGCTGCCAGCCGCCGGCCTTGAGCGCGAGCAGCCGGCGGTGTTGGGGCGTGGTGAGGCGGATCTTGGCGACGGCCACCTTGTCGGGGTCCTGGTCGTCGAGGATCGCTGCCTCGGGGTTGCGGTAGGTGCGCTGGCGCCGGCGGCTCATCCGGCCACCAGCAGACCGCTCGGGTGCGCGACGGGGAACTCATCCCAGGTGCGGCCGTCGAGCTCGCGGCCGCCGGCCTTCGCGCGAAACCCGCCGCGCTGCTTGTAGAAGAACGCGGTGCGATGCCCGAGCCCGCCACACAGCGCGCAGGTGGGGTTCTCGCCGGCGCACGTGCAGGTCGTGCTCAGGCAAGCGTCGCGCAGGTCGCGCACCCACTCCTCACGCATCGGGCGATGGCGTGGCCCGGACTCGCCGCCGGCGATCACCCAATGGATGTCGTCGAGGATCAGCCCGGGCTCGTCGAGGTTGACCAGGTTGCCGCGGCGGTCCCACCACATCGAGCCGTAGTCCGCGTCGCTGGTCAGGTGCGGAACGACCGGGCCTAGCATCGGCTCGACCGACGCGAAGCGCACGGCGGCGGGCACCTGGCGCAGGTAGTCGGCGCGATGCACGAACCGGCGGTTCTCGATCGAGACGCCCATCCAGACGTTCGGGGGCCACGGCAGCCGCGGCGCGAGCTCCGCCATGCGCTCGTGGCGTTTGGTGAGCACTTGGAAGGTGTGCCAGTGCGCGCGGGTCATCACGTCGAAGACCTGCGCGATGAACTCCTCGGGGATGTCCTCAAAGAACAGGTCGCTCATCGAGTTGACGAAGATCCGGCAGGGCTTGCGCCAGCGCAGCGGGATCTCTAGGCGCTCGGGCCACAGCCGCAGATCGAAGCCCTGCTCGTAGGCGTGGCCGGGGATCCCGCGCCAGCGCTCAGCGAACGTCTTGGCGTAGCAGTGAGCGCATCCGGGTGACCGCTCAACGCACCCCGTCGTCGGATTCCACGAACGGTCGGTCCATTCGATGCTCGACTTACCGGGCATGGCTGCCTCCGATCTGTGCGCGCTGCGCGGCGCGCTCGCGGGCGCCGGCCACCGCGAGGGTCATCGCAATCTCCCGAGGGAAATCCCCGGCTTTAGCCGTGGGGAGGAATCGGGGGCGTCCCTGGGGGCGCTTAGGATCAGTGTCGTGCAGCTCGCCTACTGCTACCGGCTGTATCCGACCGTCGAGCAGGCGGACGCGCTGGGGCGTTGGTGTGGCTGCGCGCGAGCGATCTACAACGCGGGACTCGAACAGCGCCAGGTCGCCTGGCGCAACTGCGGCGTCTCGCTGGGCTACAACCAGCAGGGCACCGGGCTCGACGACCTCAAACGAGCTCTGCCGTGGCTCGCCGAGCCGCACAGCGATGTGCTCCAACAGGCCCTCCGTGACCTTGACCGCGCCTACCGCAACTTCTTTGAGGGGCGTGCCGGCTACCCGCGCTTTCGCCACAAGAGCCGGCGCGACAGCTTCCGCGTCCAGAACCGCAAGCGTCGCGCGATCCGGGTGCGCCGGCTCAATCGCCGCTGGGGTGAGGTCGTGATCCCCAAGCTCGGCGCGGTCCGGTTCCGTTGGTCGCGCAAGCCGGTCGGGGAGATCAGGCACCTGACCGTCAGCCGCGACGCGCTCGGCTGGCACGTCTCGCTGTGCTGCGAGCAGCCCGCGCTCGGCGAGCCGGTCGCGCACGACGGCCCGCCGGTCGGGATAGACCGCGGTGTCGCGGCAACGGTCGCGCTCTCGACGGGCGAGCTGCACCACTGCCCCGCTCTGCCGCCCGGGCAGGCCGAGCGGATGCGACGCCTCGCCCGCCGGGCGGGGCGCCAGGAGACCGCTCGCCGGCATCGGCCCAATGACCAGCGCAAGCGCTCGCGCCGCCACCAGCGCACGCTCGATCAGCTCGCCAAGCTCAAGGCGCGCGAGGCGCGCATCCGCAACGACTTCCTGCACAAGCTCACCACCGACCTCGCCAAGAACCACGGCCTC
>Ga0136631_10000263_pt1 | contig 16323 bp, 16 predicted proteins | sample AntDrymUQ6012206_2_FD_104655 | JGI IMG/M metagenome (GOLD analysis project Ga0136631, IMG submission 104655) | Polar desert sand microbial communities from Dry Valleys, Antarctica - metaG UQ601 (22.06) | ecosystem: Environmental > Terrestrial > Soil > Desert | place: Antarctica: Dry Valley... | reverse complement strand
GTTGGCGTTCTGCTCGACGAGCAGGATCGTCGTGCCCTGGCGGTTGATCTCGGCGATCGTCTCGTAGATGCGCTCGACGAGGATCGGCGCGATGCCCATCGACGGCTCGTCGAGCAGCAGCAGCTTCGGCTTGGCCATCAGCGCGCGGCCGATCGCGAGCATCTGCTGCTCGCCGCCGGACATCGTGCCGGCCTTCTGCTTCTCGCGCTCGAGCAGCCGCGGAAACAGGTCATAGACGCGCTCGAGGTCGCCGTCGACCTCGGCGTCGCGGCGCAGGTAGGCGCCCATCTCGAGGTTCTCGCGCACGGTCATGCGCGCGAAGCAGCGCCTGCCCTCGGGCGACTGCGAGATGCCGAGCTTGACGATGTCGGCCGGCGGCACGTGCGTGATGTCCTTGCCGCGGAACGTGATCGCTCCGCTGCGCGCCGGAGACAGACCCGAGATCGAGCGCAGCGTCGTCGACTTGCCGGCCCCGTTTGAGCCGATCAGCGTGACGCACTCGCCCTCCTCGACCGTCAGCGACACGCCCTTGAGCGCCTCGATGTTGCCGTAGAAGGTGTGGATGTCTGCGACCTCCAGCAGGGCCATCAGTGGTCCGTCCCGTGGGTCCGTGCCCGTTTGGGCGGTTGACGGCGCCGGCTGGCAAGGACGCAGCGAGGAAGTGGGCCTCCAGGCCCATGACCGAACGAGGACGCCGCCAGGCGGTGATCGTCGGCCGATCGGAACGGGTGCGGATTCACGGGATGGGCCACTTAGTCGTGCGCCGCCTTTCCGAGGTAGGCCTCGATCACGCGATCGTCACCGCGCACGGTGGCCGGGTCGCCCTCGGCGATCTTCTCGCCGTGGTCGAGCACGGTGATCCGCTCGGAGACGTTCATGACGACCTTCATGTCGTGCTCGATCAGCAGGATCGTCAGGCCGCGCTCGTCGCGCAGGCGCGTCATGAAGCGCGTCAGCCGAGCCGACTCCTCGGGGTTCATCCCCGCCGTCGGCTCGTCGAGCAGCAGCAGCAGCGGGTCGGACGCCAGCGCGCGAGCGATCTCGACGCGGCGCTGGTCGCCGTAGGCGAGGTTGATCGCGGTCTGGTCGAACTGCGACGGCGACAGCCCGACGAGCTCGAGCATCTCGCCCGCCTTCTCGTGCACGAGGCGCTCCTCGGCGCGCACCTTCGGCGTGCGCAAAACCGAGCCGAACAACCCGCCGCTCATGCGCGCATGCTGGCCGACCATGACGTTCTCGCGCGCGCTCATCGTCGAGAACAGGCGGATGTTCTGAAACGTGCGCGCCATGCCCGACGCCAGCACGCGGTCGGGTCGCATCGCGGTGATGTCCACTCCGTCGAACACGATCGTGCCCGACGAGGGCTTGTAGAGCCCCGTCAGCGTGTTGAAGAACGTCGTCTTGCCGGCGCCGTTGGGACCGATCAGCGAGACGATCGACTTGCGCGGGATCTCGAAGGAGACGTCGTCGACCGCGACGAGCCCGCCGAAGACCTTCGACACGCCGCTGACCTCGAGCAGCGGGGTCATCCGCGCGCCTCGAAGACGGACTCGTCGGTGCCGACGCCCTCGGTCAGCTCCATCTTTCGCCGTCGTTCCGGAAACAGCCCCTCGGGTCTGAGGACCATGATCAGGACGAGCAAAAAGCCGAAGATCCCGAACGACAGCTGCGTCAGCTGGAAGTCCAGGCCGACCTTCGACGGCAGGTCGTCGAAGACCTCGGGAATCAGGTAGCGGTCGATCACGGCCAGCGCGAACGCGCCCGCCGTGACGCCCCAGATCGAGCCCATCCCGCCGAGGATCACCATCGCCAGGACGAAGATCGAGAACGAGAAGAGGAACTGGTTGGAGTTGATCGCGTTGTTGTAGCTGCCCAGAAACGAGCCGGCGATGCCGCCGAGCGACGCGCCGGCGGCGTACGCGAGCAGCTTCGTGCGCACGAGCGGGACGCCCATGCTGGCTGCGGCGACCTCGTCCTCGCGCAGCGCGATCCAGGCGCGCCCGAGGCGCGAGTCGCGCAGGCGGAAGTTCACGAACAGCGTGAAGCACAGCAGCAAGAGCCCGGTCCAGTAGTACGGGCGCAGGTTGAACGCCGAGTCGAACTCGAAGTTCGCGAACGGGATGTACGGCTGGTCGACCGGCGAGATCGCCTGCTGGCCATTGGTGAGCTGGTACTCGCCGAACGTGATCTCGTCGCCGTTGAGCGCGATCCGGCCGATGATCTCGCCGAACGCGAGCGTCACGATCGCGATGTAGTCGCCGCGCAGGCGCAGCGTCGGGAGCCCGATCAGCGCGCCGAGCGCGGCGGCGATCAGCACCGCGGCGAAGATCACGACAAAGAAGTTGATGTGGATCCCGGAGGCATTGCCGACGAAGTCCGAGACCAGCACGTGGATGCCGCTCTCGCCGCCGACGCCGGTGAAGTGGTCGGAGGCCAGCCAGCCGACCGTGTAGGCGCCGATCGCGTAGAACGCGACGTAGCCGAGGTCCAGCAGGCCGGCGAAGCCGACGACGATGTTCAGGCCGAGCGCCATCATCACGTACGCCAGCACGAAGATCGCGACGTCCATCTGCGTCGCCAGCTGGTCGAAGAACAGCGGAAACACGATCGCCAGGCCGAGCGCCAGCGCGACCAGGCCGCGCTGGCCGAGCTTCGTCTTCAGCGTGTCGAGGACCGCGCTCACCCGGCCTCCCTCGTCTGCTCGCCGAGCAGGCCGCGCGGGCGGAAGGTCATGATCAGGATCAGGTAGCCGAAGACGATGACCGGCGTCCACTCGCCGCCGATGCGGTTGTCGGAGATCTGCTGGATGCAGCCGATGATCAGCCCGCCGAGGACCGCGCCGCGCAGGTTGCCGATGCCGCCCATGACCGCGGCCGTGAAGGCGATCAGACCGGCCGTGAAGCCCTGGAAGAACCAGACGTTGGTCTGGTAGAGCGCGTAGACGAGGCCGGCCGCGCCGGCCAGCATGCCGCCGAGCAGGAACGTCAGCGAGATCGTCTGGTCGACGTTGATGCCCATCAGGCGGGCCGCCTCGGGATCCTGGGCGGTCGCGCGCATCGCCTTGCCCAGGCGCGAGCGGGCGATGAAGGCGGTGACGACGAAGACGAGCGGGACCGTGACGCCGATCGCCATCAGGTCGCCGCGAGAGATCACGACGCCGAGGATCTCGACGATGCTCTGCTCCTGGTGGATCAGGTTGTCGACGCTCTGCTGCGAGCCTCCGCGCCACAGGATGCCGACGTTCTGCAGGATGAAGGAGAAGCCGACGGCCGTGATCAGCGGAGCGAGCTTGGGGGCGTTGCGCAACGGTCTGTAGGCGACCCGCTCGATCATGACGTTCAGCGACGCGCACGCGACCATCGCGACCAGCAGCGTCGCGAACAGCCCGATGATCAGACCGGGAATGCCGGTCGTGAGCGTCAGCCCGAGCGTCCCCCAGAAGCTCGCGGCGACGAACGAGCCGATCATGAAGACCTCGCCGTGAGCGAAGTTGATCAGCTCGATGATCCCGTAGACGAGCGTGTAGCCGAGCGCGATCAGCGCCCAGATCGCGCCGTTGGAGATCCCGGCGACGAGGTTGTTGCCCAGCCGGCTGAGGTCGCCGTCCTGGCTGAGGTCCTGGATGCCGTAGACGACCGGCAGCACGAGCAGCGCGAGGATCAGGCCGTAGCGCCCGAGGAACGCACGCACGGCGACGACCGCGTTGCGCTGCGCGAAGGGGACCGTCGGGGCGTTCATCGGGAAAGGACCGGACCAACGATCGGGGGGCGCGGCATGTGCCACGCCCCCCGATCAGTCCGAGTCGCCTCTGTTACGTGGCGGCCTTGATGACCTTGTCGAACGTCAGCTTGCCGTCCTCGATCTTGTAGAGACCGTAGTCGGTGAGCGTGGTGTCGCCGTTCTCGTCGATGTCGTAGGTGCCGAGGACGCTCTCGCGGCCCTTGGTGTTCTTCAGCACCTGGTCGATGACGGCCTGGCGGTCGCCGCCCTTGTCGCCGGCGGCCTCGATCGAGTCGAGGATCAGGTCCATCGCCTCGTAGCCGTAGATCGCGTACGGGTCGGGCGTACCGCCGCCGTACGTGGTTTGGAAGTCCTGGAAGAACTTCTTGCCGTCCGGCGGGAAGTTCGCCGGGTCGAGCGTGGCGATCGTCGCCTTGAAGCGCGCGCCGAGCTTCGCCGGCAGGCCCTTCTTCGGGTCGGCCGTGTCGTTCAGCGCCATGGCGTCGCCGCCGTACAGCTTGGCGTTGGGCAGCGCCGTTCCGGCGTCCTTGAGCAGCTGGATGCCGTTGTTCTCGAACTCCATCGACGTCGAGATGCAGTCGGCCTTGCTGCCCGACAGCAGCGAGCGGTAGTTCGGCGCCTTGATGTCGACGCCGTTGTCGCCGAGGTTCTCCAGGCCCTGCTTCTTGGCCTCGAGCACGAGGTTGCGGCCCAGACCGGCGCTGTAGGTCGTCTTGGAGTTGTAGTTCGCGAACGACTTGCAGCCGTCGGCCTTCATCGTCGTGACCATCGCGGCGGCCTGGATCGTGTCCTTCGGGACGACGCGCGCGTAGGTCTTTTCGCCGCTGGGGTAGTACTTGTCGGGCTCGTTGGCCTCCGAGCCGGGCTCGTCGGTCGTCAGGCCGACGTACGTGTTGGCGGGGCTGACCTGCAGGATCCCGGCCTTGTTGGTGATCGGCAGCGAGACCTTCGTCATGCCGGAGTTGTAGGCGCCGAGCACGGCGATCGTGGTCTTGTCGCGAATGGCGGTGCGGGCGTTCTGCGCCTCCTTGCCCTCGTCGGCGGCGCCGGTCGAGGCGAGCGAGTCGTCCAGGGGCTTGTAGGTGAGCGTGAAATCGCCGATCTTGCCGCCGCGCTGCTTGAGCGCGAGCTTTGCACCGTTGTTGATGGCCTTGGTCTGCTGCTCGGAGCCGCCCTGCAGCGGCAGGGTCGAGTAGATCGTCAGGTTCTTGCCGGATACCGACGACCCGCCGCCCGAATCACTGTCGTCGTCGCCGCAGGCGGCCACTCCGAAGGCCACTGCGGGCAGCAGCAAGCCGATCGGGATTGCTCGGTTCAAACGCAAGATATTCCCTCCTTGATGGGGCGCAACTTCCAGATGGGCGCGATGCTACACCGGTTTAGGTGGCGCAAGAGCAGTCGGTCGATGCCATGCAGACGCCGATCAGGGCCGAACTTCCAGCACCTTGTCGAGCACGAGCCGCGAACCGCGCACCCTGTTGCCCGCAAAGCCGCGCAGGCTGATATCGCCGAAGCGGTCGATCGAGTAGGTCCCGAGCACCGATTCGCGGTCCTTCGTGTCGAAGAACGCGTCGATCACGGCGGCGCGCACGTTGCCCTTCGCGCCGGCGCGGCGGATCGCATCCAGGATGACCCGCGTCGCCTCGTAGGAGAGCAGCGCGCCCGGGTCGGGCTCGCGGCCGAACGTCGCGCGGAACTTCGTCGCGAAGCTGCGCGCGGCGCCCGGCAGCAGGCGCAGCGGCATCGTCGGCGTCGTGATCCGCATGCGCCGCCCGACCGCCGGGGTGAGCGTGGTTAAAAAGCTCTCGTCGGCGACGCCCGAAGGCGCGAACAGCAGCATTCGCGTCGTCACCGCGCCGACCGCCTTGAAGACCCGCGCGGCGCCGGCCTGCCCGTCGCCGGCGAACAAGAAAGCGTCGGCGCCGGTCGCGGCGACGTCCGCCGCACGGCCCGCGAGGCTGCCCTTTGTGGCGTCGATGCGCCCCTCGTCGATGACCTCGATGCCCTGGATCTCGGCGGCGCGCGCGACCTGGTCTGCGATGCCGCCGCCCTCGATCTCACGGTCTCCGAGGAGGGCGAGCTTGTCGACGCCCTCGTCCTTCATGTAGCCGACGAGCGCCGACGCCTGCACGTGGTCGGGCGCGACCATCCGCCCGAACGTGCGCTTGCCGGAGGGATAGAAGCGCTCGGGCTCGCCCGTGCGCACGCCGCCGGGGCGCGTCAGGCCGTCGTAGCCGCTGGTCGGGCTGACCTGCAGGATGTCGCCCTCGTTGGTCAGCGGCACCGACAGCGCGGTCGCCGCCGAGTCGCGGTCGCCGATGTATGCGATCGCGTTGATGTCGCGAACGGCCTGGCGCGCGTTGTCGACGACGCGGTCGCGCGTCCAGGTGGCGTCCTCGCGCGTGGAGGAGTCCAGCGAGACGTACGTGACGCTCAGCACGCCGGCCTTGCCGCCGGCCTCCTCGAGCGCGAGCTTGATCGCGTTGACCATGTCCTGCGAGCTGCGCCGGTCGGGGCCGTACAGCGGCAGGCTGGAGTAGATCGTGACCGTGCGGCTGCCGGTCTTCGGGCCGCCGTCGTCCTGCGCCTCGTCGCCGCAGCCGGCAAGGGCGAGCGCGGCGATGGCGCAGCCCAGGACCCCGCGCAGGCCCATCCTGCCGTTAGGCCCGGTTTGGCAGGTACGGCCTGAGGATCCGGCCCGTCGCGCCGAGCGTGATGATCGTCATCGCGATGATGAACCCGTCGAATGACTTGAATCCGATCGCCCACAGGACGATCCACAGGATCATGGCGAAGGTGGTGCCGAGAACGAGTCCCATCGAGCGCGGCAGCCTAACGGATGAGGCCGTCGGCAAGCCCCATGACGAGCGCGCCGACGGCGGCCGCCGGGTCGTCGGCCTCCGCCGCGGCGCGCACGAGGCGCGTCCCGACGATCACGCCGTCGGCGCCGGCGCGCGCGGCGGCTGCCGCCTGCTCGGGCGTCGAGATGCCGAATCCGATTGCGACCGGCACCTCGGAGAACTCCTTGACGCGCGACAGGATCGAGCGGTAGCCGTCCTCGTCGGTCGCGCGCTCGCCGGTCGTCCCGACGACCGAGACCGTGTAGACGAAGCCGCGCGCCTTCGCTCCGATCGCCCGCAGCCGGTCGGTCGGCGTCGTCGGCGCGACGAGCGGCACGAGCGCGATCCCGTGGCGCTCGCAGGCCTCCGCGATCTCCGGCGCCTCCTCGAGCGGCAGGTCGGGCACGATCAGCCCGCTGACGCCGGCGCTCGCGGCGGCCTCCGTGAAGCCGTCGGGCGTACGCGCGAGGACGAGGTTGACGTAGCACATGAGCACGACCGGCAGGCGCCGCGCGAGTTCCTCGGCGACGCCGAGCACGCCGTCGGGCGTCGAGCCCGCGCGCAGCGCCGCCGTGCCGGCGGCGTGGATGACGGGGCCGTCGGCGAGCGGGTCGGAGTACGGGATGCCCAGCTCGAGCAGGTCGCCGCCGTTGTCGGCGCAGGCGATGCCGATGTCGCGCGACGTCGCCATGTCCGGGAAGCCGCCCATCAGGTAGGGCATCAGCGCCGCGCGCCCGGGCCGCGTCGCGAACGCCGTCGCGATGTTGTCGTGCCCGGTCGTCGTGACGGCCGGCACGCGGTCGCGCGCGGGCTTACCCACCTGCGCCGCCCGAGCCGTCGGGCGAGTCGTGCGCGATGACCTCGGCGAGGTCCTTGTCGCCGCGGCCCGACAGGCAGATCAGGTCGAGTGTCGATGAACCGCCGTCCTCGTGCAGGGCGTAGTGCAGGGCGTGGGAGGTCTCGAGCGCCGGGATGATGCCCTCCATCCGCGTGACCTGGCGAAGGGCGGCAATCGCGTCCTCGTCGGTCACCGCGACGTAGCTCGCGCGGCCTGAGTCGCGCAGGTGCGCGTGCTCGGGGCCCGAGCCGGGATAGTCCAGGCCCGCGGAGACCGAGTGCGCCTCGGTGACCTGGCCGTCTGCGTCCTGCATGATCGCCGACAGGGAGCCGTGCAGGACGCCGGCGCGGCCGCCGGCCGTCAGCGGCGCGCCGTGGCGCCCGGACTCCAGGCCCTCCCCCGCCGCCTCGACGCCGATCAGGGCGACAGCGTGATCGTTGACGAACGCAGAGAAGATGCCGATCGAGTTCGAGCCGCCGCCGACGCAGGCGATCACGCGGTCGGGCAGCCGGCCGGCGCGCTGCAGCAGCGCCGCGCGCGCCTCGTCGCCGATGATCCGCTGTAGGTCGCGCACGAGCGCCGGGTAGGGCGCCGGGCCGACGGCCGAGCCGATGATGTAGTGGGACGTGGCCACCGTCGTGACCCAGTCGCGGATCGCCTCGGAGACGGCCTCCTTGAGCGTTCGCGCCCCCGCCTCGACGCTGACGACCTCGGCGCCGAGCAGGTTCATGCGCGCGACATTGGGCGCCTGGCGCCGAATGTCCTCGGCGCCCATGTAGACGACGCACTCGAGCTCCAGCAGCGCGCAGGCGGTGGCGGTCGCGACGCCGTGCTGGCCGGCGCCGGTCTCGGCGATGATCCGCTGCTTGCCCATCCGCCGGGCCAGCAGCGCCTGGCCGAGCGCGTTGTTGATCTTGTGCGAGCCGGTGTGGTTGAGGTCCTCGCGCTTGAGCCAGATCTCGCGGCCGGCGACCTGCGACAGGCGCTCGGCGAGATACAGCGGCGTCGGGCGCCCGGAGAAGTCGCGCAGCAGACGGTCGAGCTCGGCGTGGTAGCCGGGATCGTCGCGGGCGGCCACCCAGGCGGCCTCGAGCTCGGCCAGCGCGGGCATCAGCGTCTCGGGCACGTACTGCCCGCCGTAGGGGCCGTAGCGGTGCTCGACGCCGGACTCGACGAGGCTCACGCGGTCGCCTCGGCCGCGGCGCCGGCCGTCTCGGTCTCGGCGAGCTCGCCCGTCTCGAGCAGCTCGGGGTCGAGCTCGGCCTCGTGCTCGGGCAGCCCGTCGGCGCGGCGCACGGCGCGCGCGAAGGCCAAGAGCTTGTCGGGATCCTTGACGCCGGGGGCGGACTCCGTGCCGCTGGCGGAGTCGACGGCGAACGGCTGCGTCGCGGCGATCGCGGCCTCGACGTTGGCGGCGTCGAGGCCGCCGCTGAGGAGGATCGGCGAGGCGAAGTTGTGGCGGCGCACGAGCTCCCAGTCGACGGTCTGGCCTGTGCCGCCCGGCATCCCGGCGACGTGCGCGTCGAGCAGGTGGAAGTCCGTGTGAAAGGCCGCCGCGGCCTGCAGCGTCGCCTTCGAGCGCACGCGCGAGGCCTTGATCGTCTTGGCGCCCGTTCGCCGCGCGACCTCGTTGCAGAACGCGGGGCCCTCGTCGCCGTGCAACTGGACGAGCGACAGTCCGCACGTCAGCACGGCCTCGTCGATCAGCTCCAGCGGCGCGTTGACGAAGACGCCCGTCAGCGCGACCGTGCGCCGCAGCGCCGCGCCGATCCGCTGCGCCTCGGCGAGCTGACAGCGGCGCGGCGAGCCGGGCCAGAAGATCATCCCCAGCGCCCACGCTCCCGCGCCGGCGGCCAGATGGGCGTCCTCGAGGCTCGTGATCCCGCAGTGCTTGATGCGCGTCGGCATGCGCTTCATCGTAGAGCGCGCCGGCTCGTCGGTTCGGGTCAGTCCCCCGGTCGCTTGGCGAGCTTGACCTTGGCCTTGCGCTCGTCGTCGCCGCGCACGTAGGTGACCGTCACGCTGTCGCCGGGGCGCTTGGCGCCGATCGCCGCCGCCACGTCGGCGTTCGTGCGCACGCGCTTTCCGTCGATCGCGCGGATGATGTCGCCGCCGACGCGGACCGACTCGCCGGCGACGGTCGCCGAGCGCGTGCTCTGGCGCAGGCCGGCCTTGGCGGCCGGGCTGCCCGGCTCGATCGTCTGCACGAGCGCGCCGTCGGAGACCGGCAGGTCGAGCGAGTCCAGCGAGTTGTCGACGGTGCGCGTGCCGACGCCGAGGTAGGCGCGCTGGATCCCGCCCTCCCGGCGCAGGCGCGGGATGACCTCCTTGAGCGTGTCGACGGGCACCGCGAAGCCGACGCCGACGTTGCCACCGGTCGCGCCGTCGGCGATCTGCGAGTTGACGCCGATCACGCGACCCTGCGCATCGAGCAGCGGCCCGCCCGAGTTGCCGGGGTTGATCGCGGCGTCGGTCTGCAGCACGTTGCCGATCTCGAAGTCGCGCTGCAGCGACGGGATCTGGCGGGCCAGGGCGGAGATCACCCCCGTCGTCAGCGAGCGCTCGAGGCCGAACGGGTTGCCGATCGCAAGCGCGGGGTCGCCGACGGCGACGGCCTCCGAGTCGCCGAGCTTCAGCGCATGCAGGTCGAGGCCGTCGGGATCGACGAGCAGCAGCGCGATGTCGGTCGACGGGTCGGCGCCGGCGACCTTCGCGCTGGCGATCTTCTGATCGGAGAACCTGACGGTCACCGTTTTGGCGTCGCCGACGACGTGCGCGTTGGTGACGATCGAGCCGCCGCGGCCGATGACGAAGCCCGAGCCGGTCGCGACGCCGGTCTGCGAGCCCTCCCTGATGCGCGCGCGGATGAAGACGACGCCGGGCGCGTCGCGGCGGTAGATCGTGCGCGGGCTGAGCGCGCCCTTCTCCGGATTGGCCAGCACGGGGCCGCCGGACTCGAACACGGTCTTCGTATCGCCCCCGCCGGCACCGGTCAGCAGCAGGATCACGGCGACGACGACGCCGCCGAGCAGGGCGGCGAGAAACGTGGAGGCGGCCTTGGGCATGGACCTAGTGTGGCGCTAGTGGTCCGATTCGGCGCCTGTCAGCGCGCGCAACGCGGCCTCGGGGTCGGGCGCGCGCATCAACGACTCCCCCACGAGCACGCCGTCGACGCCGACGCGCTCGAGGTCGTCGAGCTGCGAGCGGGCGTGAAATCCGGACTCCGAGACGACGGTCTTGCCGGCCGGCACGTCGGCCAGCAGCTCGAACGTGCGCTGCACATCGACCGAGAAGTCCGACAGGTCGCGGTTGTTGATCCCGATCACGTCGGCGTCGACGATCTCCAGCGCGCATTCGAGCTCGGCCTCGGAGTGCACCTCGACGAGCACGTCGAGGTCGAGCTCGGCCGCCTCGGCGTAGAGGTCGGCGAGGTCGTCGGCCTCGAGCGCGGCGACGATCAGCAGGATCGCGTCGGCGCCCGCGGCCGCGGACTCGTACAGCTGGTAGCGGTCGACGATGAAGTCCTTGCGCAGGATCGGCAGCGACGAGGCGGCGCGAGCGGCGCGAAGGTCCTCGAGCGAACCGCCGAAGTGCCGGCCCTCGGTCAGGATCGACAGCGCCGCGGCGCCGCCGCGCTCGTAGGCGCGGACGACGTCGGCGACGGTCGCGCCCTCGCGGATCTCGCCGGCCGACGGCGAGCGGCGCTTGTGCTCGGCGATCACCGAGACGCCCGGCGCGCTCAGCGCCTCGGAGAACGGACGGTCGTCGCCGCGCCCGTCGAGCGCCTTCTCGAGCGTCGCCAGCGGGATCTCCTCGCGGCGGCGGCGCAGGTCCTCGCGCGTATCGGCGACGATCCGGTCGAGGACGTTCACGGCGCGAGCTCCCGCGTGCGGGCGATCAGCGCGTCGAGCGTGCGTGCCGCGCCGCCGTCGTCGAGCGCGGCCTGGGCCGCCGCGACGCCCGCCGCCAGGTCCGCGCTCGCGCCGGCCGCGTAGATCGCCGCCCCGGCGTTCAGCACGGCGATGTCGCGGCGCGGGCCGGTCTCGCCGGCGAGGATCGCGCGCGCCGTGTCGGCGTTGTCCTGCGGCGAGCCGCCGGCCGTCGCATCGGGGTCCTCGGAGGTCCGCAAGCCGACGTCCTCGGGGCAAAGGGTGTAGCTGCGCAACTTTCCGCCCTCGACCTCGACGACCATCGTCGGAGCCGAGATGCTGAGCTCGTCGAGGGAATCCTGCGAAGCCACGACCAGCGCACGCTGGACGCCGAGCAGTGCGAGGGCCCCGGCCATCGTCTCCACATACCCCGGATCGGAGACGCCGATCACCTGCCTGCGCGCGCCCGCGGGATTGGTCAGCGGGCCGAGGAAGTTGAAGATCGTGCGGACGGCGAGCTGTTTGCGCACTCCGACCACGAAGCGCGTCGCCTGGTGATGGCTGGGCGCGAACATGAAGCCGAAGCCGACATCGTCGAGGCACTGCCCGACGGCCTCCGGCGTGAGGTCGATGCGCACGCCGAGCGCCTCGAGCACGTCGGCGGAGCCCGAACGGCCGGTGGCCGAGCGGTTGCCATGCTTGGCGACCGCGCAGCCCGCGCCTGCCGCGATCAACGCGGCGGTCGTCGAGACGTTGAAGGTCGGCCGGCCGCCACCCGTGCCGGCGGTATCGACGAGCTCGGTGCGATTCGTGCTGACGGGCGTGGCGAAGGAGCGCATCGTGCGCGCCAGGCCGGCCAGCTCGGCGACGGTCTCGCCCTTCGTGCGCAGCGCGATCAGCAGGCCCGCGATCTCGACCTCGGAGGCGTCGCCGGCCATGATGATCGCGAGCACTTCGGCGGCCTCGTCGGCGCTGAGGTCGTGGCCGGAGGCGACGGTGTCGATCGCACGGGTGAGGACGGGGTCGGGCACCGCAGCGGCAGACTAGCCCGAAGGCGGGATGAGCTCCGCCTCGGCTTTCTCGGCCGGCGGAGGGGGATCCTCGGCGGGTGCCTCGACCGGCGTGGGCTTGCGGCCGGCGGCGACGATCGGCGCGCGCTCGCGCAGCTCGGCGAGCACCCGCACCGCGAGGTCCGCCGGATCCTCGCCGGGCTTCATCTGACCGCCGCGCGGCTCGGAGAAGACCACGCGCAGGCGCGGGCGGCGGCGCGGAAAGCGCGGGATGTCGGTCGCGCCCTCGACCGACCCGAGCACGATCTTCGCCTCCGGCACCGCGGCAGCGAGGCGGCCGATCCCGCTGCGCGCGCGCAGCGTCCGCCCCAGGCTTCGCGTGCCCTCCGGGAAGATGCCGACGCAGGCGCCGCCGCGCAGCTCGGTGATCGCGCGCTCGAGCGCGTCGGTGTCCTTCGTGCCGCGCACGACGGGGATCTGCCCCATCCCGTCGAGCACCTTGTTGAGGCCCTTGACCTTCCACAGCGAGGACTTCGATAGCGCCCGGATCTGGCGCAGGCCGATCGCGGCGATCCCGACGACGACCGGATCCCAGTAGGAGTCGTGGTTGGAGGCGACGATCAGCGGGCCCTGCGGCGGCACGTGCTCGAGGCCCTCGACCTCGAGCCTCCCCCACCAGCGCACCGTCGGCTTGCAGATGCCCAGCGCGACGCGGTAGGTGCGGGTGATGTGCTCGATCGGGGCCATCGGCGCGATTCTCGCAGCCGCCGAACTTCAGCGCCGACACGGGCGCGATCACGCGGTAGCTCCATGGCCGAGCAGGTCTCGCTGTTCGGGATCACCGTCGGCGCCGCGTTCCTGCTCATCGGCCTCGCGCTCGGCGCCTTCGCGCTGACCGGCGCCCGGATGCCGTCGCCGGCGGCGACACGAAGGTAGCGCCGTCGCGAGCCCACGACGGTGCTCACTCGCTGAGGACGTCCCGCGCAAGCCGCCTGCCGGCGGCGCCCTACTCGAGTGCTGCCGCGACCATGCGCACGATCGTGCGCGGCTCGCGTTGCACCTGCAGCCAGGTCGCGCGCAGCACGCGATAGCCGGCGCCGACGAGATCGGCCTCCTTGCGCCGGTCTCGTTCTATCTGACGTCGCGTCGAGTGAAACCGGTGGCCATCGGTTTCGAGCACGAGACGCTCCCGGCGCCAGAGGAAGTCGACCTCCGGTGCCACCCCCGCGCCGCACGGCAGCCGGACGTTGACCTCCGGCCGCGGGATCCCGGCAGCGTCGAGCAGTTCGAGCGCGCGCTCCTCGAGGCCGGGCCGCGTCAGCGTCGTGCCGATCGCGTGCTCGGCGAGCACGGCGCGCAGCAGCGGAGCGCCGCGGCACCCGCGCGAGCGCTCCAGGATGTCGTCGATCGCAGCGAGGTCGAAGCGCTCTTGGATCTCGGCTTCGTCGCAGGCGCGCTCGACCGCGCGGCGCGGCGACACGGCGGCGAGGTTCAGGAGCGTCAGTGCGAGCGACGTGCAGGGGATTCCGTCGACGATGTCGCGATCCTGCGGCTGCACGCGCGAGCTGATGTACGCCCGGACGCCTTGAATGCGGCCACGCCGCGACGGCACGATCACCTCGACGTAGCTCAGCGGGAAGCGTCGCAGCTGCCGCAGCGCCGCGGCCGAGCGGTGGCTGAGCAGCGCGCCGGGCCCACACGCGAGCACCGCCGCCATCCAGCGCGCCTTCTCGGTGAGCGCGCGGTGCCCGACCGCGTAGACGCCTCGGTGCACGACGTGCAGGCGCTGCGACGCCCGGAGCCGCTTGATCTGGTCGCGGGAGAAGCCGAGCTCGAGCAGCTGGCGTCGTGCGACGACGCCGTGTTGAGCACCGGCGATCGCCGCCAGATCGCGCTGTCGACTCTGAGATGACGATTGGGGGCGGTTATCGCCCCCAATCTGCATATCGTCCGCCACGGCCCGATCGTGCCGAGAACTTCGTCACAGCGGACGCGCGGTTTGCCACAAACGGCTCAGTCGCTGAGGAAGTTCTGCAGGAGCTGCTTGCCGGCGTCCGTCAGCACCGACTCGGGATGAAACTGCACCCCTTCGGCAGGCAGCTCGCGGTGGCGGATCGCCATCACGACGCCGCCGCCGGTCGCGGAGATCTCAAAGCTCGACGCCAAGCTGTCGGGGTCGACGACCAGCGAGTGATAGCGCCCGACCGTCAGCGTCTCGGGCAGGCCGGCGAAGATCGTGCGCCCGTCGTGCGTGATCTCGCTGGTCTTGCCGTGCACCGGGCGGTCGCGCACGACGGTGCCGCCGAAGGCCTGCGCGAGCGACTGGTGGCCGAGGCAGACGCCGAGCGTGCGGATGCCGGCCTCCGGGAAGCGGCGCATCGTCTCGACGCTGATGCCGGCCTCGTCGGGCGTGCACGGGCCGGGCGAGACGACGACGCGGTCGGGCCGGCGCTCGAGCAGCTCGTCGACCGTCACGACATCGTTGCGCACGACCTCCATCTCGGCCCCCAGCTCGCCGAGGAACTGGACGAGGTTGTAGGTGAACGAGTCGTAGTTGTCGATCATCAGGACCGAGGTCATGGCCAGTCCGGCTGCTGGGAGGCCAGCTCGACGGCGCGCAGGACCGCGCGCGCCTTGGCCTCGGACTCCGCGAACTCGTAGGCGGGCACGGCGTCGGCGACCGTGCCGCCGCCGGCCTGCACGTGCGCGCGGCCGTCCTTGATGACGACGGTGCGGATGTGGATCGCGGTGTCGAGGTCGCCCGTGTAGGAGAGGTAGCCGATCGCGCCGCCGTAGCCGCCGCGCTTGACCGGCTCGAGCTCGTCGATGATCTGCATCGCGCGGACCTTCGGCGCGCCCGACAACGTGCCCGCGGGCAACGCGCTTCGCAGCGCGTCCATCGCCGACACGCCCTCGCGCAGCGTGCCCGACACGTTGGAGACGATGTGCATGACGTGCGAGTAGGTCTCGACGGCCATGAAGCGATCGACGCTGACCGAGCCGTACTCGCACACGCGCCCGAGGTCGTTGCGCCCGAGGTCGACGAGCATCACGTGCTCGGCGCGCTCCTTCTCGTCGGCCAAGAGCTCCTCGGCGATCCGCGCGTCGTCGGCGATCGTCGCGCCGCGCGGGCGTGTGCCGGCGACCGGGCGCGTCGCGACGTGGCGCCCGGAGACCGTCAGCACGGGCTCGGGCGAGGCGCCTGCGACCTGGAAGTCCATGAAGTCCAGGAAGTACATGTACGGGCTCGGGTTGACGACGCGCAGGCCGCGGTAGACCGAGAACGGGTCGATGTCGAGGTCGGCGGAGAAGCGCTGGGAGGGCACGACCTGGAAGGCGTCGCCGGCGTGGACGTACTCGACGATCCGCGCGACCATGCCCTCGAACTGCTCGCGCGGCATGTTCGAGGTGAACTTCGGGCGCGGCCGTGCGGGCGTCGGCTCGGGCCGCGGCACCGGCCCGGCGAGCAGGTCGCGCGCCTTCTGGATCGTCGCGATGGCCTCGCCGTAAGCGGTCTCGAGATCGGCATGGTCGTCCTCGGCGTAGACGTTGACGAGCACGCTGATCGTGTGCTTGAGGTGATCGAAGACGAGCAGCACGTCGGACAGCATCAGCGCCATGTCGGGCAGCCCGACGGGGTCGGGGTTCGGCTCGCCGAGCGGCTCGACCGTGCGCACGAGGTCATAGCCGAAGAAGCCGACGGCGCCACCGGCGAACGGCGGCATCTGCGGCCACGGCGCCTGGCGGTAGGCGCCGACCTCGGCGGCCGCCAGGCCGTAGGGGTCGGCCGGCTCGTCGCCCAGCGACCAGCGCACGATCTTGCGCGGACGCATGCCGATGAACGAGTAGCGCCCGACCTGCTGGCCGCGCTCGGCGGACTCGAGCAGGAACGCCGGAAACTGCGGCGTACGCCCGCGCAGCTTGAGAAACGCCGACACCGGGGTCTCGGTGTCGTCGATGAACGTGTGGCGCAGGTGGTCGAAGACGACGAGCACGTCGGACAGCATCAGCGCCATGTCGGGCAG
>Ga0136631_10000261_pt1 | contig 16343 bp, 13 predicted proteins | sample AntDrymUQ6012206_2_FD_104655 | JGI IMG/M metagenome (GOLD analysis project Ga0136631, IMG submission 104655) | Polar desert sand microbial communities from Dry Valleys, Antarctica - metaG UQ601 (22.06) | ecosystem: Environmental > Terrestrial > Soil > Desert | place: Antarctica: Dry Valley... | reverse complement strand
GTGATCGCCAAGGAGCGCCCCGACGCGCTGCTGCCGACGCTCGGCGGCCAGACGGCGCTGAACCTCGCCAAGGCGCTGCACGAGGACGGCACGCTGGCCGAGTACGGCGTCGAGCTGATCGGCGCGCGCTACGAGGCGATCTGCCGCGCGGAGGACCGCGACGAGTTTCGCATCACGATGGAGCACGCCGGCCTGAAGATGCCGCGCTCGGCGATCGCGACGACCGCCCAGGAGGCCGACGACGCGATGATCGACATCGGCCTGCCGATCATCGTGCGCCCCGCCTACACGCTCGGAGGGCGCGGCGGCGGCATCGCGCGCACGCCGGAGGAGTTTCGCCGGATCGTGCGCGGCGGCCTCGATGCCTCGCCGATCTCGCAGATCCTGCTCGACGAGTCGGTCATCGGCTGGGGCGAGTTCGAGCTCGAGGTGATGCGCGATCGCAACGACAACTGCGTGATCGTCTGCTCGATCGAGAACGTCGACCCGATGGGCGTGCACACGGGCGACAGCGTCACGGTCGCGCCGCAGCAGACGCTGCCCGACCGCCTCTACCAGCGCCTGCGCGACCAGGCGTTTCAGGTCATCCGCGCGGTCGGCGTCGAGACCGGCGGCTCGAACGTGCAGTTCGCGGTCAATCCCGAGACCGAGGAGATCATGGTCATCGAGATGAACCCGCGCGTCTCGCGGTCATCCGCCCTGGCCTCCAAGGCGACCGGCTTTCCGATCGCGAAGATCGCCGCGCGGCTGGCCGTCGGCTACGCGCTCGAGGAGATCGACAACGACATCACGCGCCTGACGCCGGCGTCCTTCGAGCCGACGATCGACTACGTCGTCGTCAAGTGGCCGCGCTTCGCGTTCGAGAAGTTCGCCGGCTCCGACCAGCGCCTGAGCACGCACATGAAGTCCGTCGGCGAGGCGATGGCGATCGGGCGCACGTTTCAGCAGGCCTTCGCCAAGGCGATGCGCAGCCGCGAGCTCGATGCGACGCCGTCCGTCGACGGCAGCCGGGAGGAGCTGCTCGCGCGTCTCGAGCGGCCGTCGAGCGAGCGCTACGACGTCCTGCTGGCGGCCTTCCGCGCGGGCGCCGAGCCCGGGGAGGTCAACGCCGTCACGCACATCGACCTATGGTTCCTGCGGGAGTTGCAGGCACTGGCACTCGATCCGTCTGGACCGTTCGCCGGCACGCGCAGCTACCGCGCGGTCGACACCTGCGCCGCCGAGTTCGCCGCCGAGACGCCGTACTTCTACTCCGGCTGGGAGCGCGCCCCGGAGCCCTGCCACGAGGTCCGGCGCGGCGACAGGCCGAGCGTCGTGATCCTCGGCGCGGGCCCCAACCGCATCGGCCAGGGCATCGAGTTCGACTACTGCTGCGTGCACGCCGCGATGACCGTCCGCGCGTCGGGGCGCGACGCGGTGATGATCAACTGCAACCCCGAGACGGTGTCGACGGACTACGACACCTCCGACCGCCTGTACTTCGAGCCGCTGACGCTCGAGGACGTGCTCGGCGTCGTCGAGATCGAGCAGCCCGAGGGCGTGATCGTGCAGTTCGGCGGCCAGACCCCGCTGAAGCTCGCCGCCGGCCTGCAGGAGCGGGGCGTGCCGATCCTCGGCACGAGCGTCGACGCGATCGACCTCGCCGAGGATCGCGGGCGCTTCGGCGCGCTGCTCGATCGCCTCGGCTTTCAAGCGCCGCCGTACGCGACCGCGCACGGCGTCGAGCAGGCGCTGGACGCCTGCGCGCGCGTCGGCTTCCCGCTGCTCGTGCGCCCGAGCTACGTGCTCGGCGGCCGCGCGATGGAGATCGTCTACGACGAGGCGGGCCTCGCCGACTACCTCGAGCGCACGCAAGGCGGGTTGGACCGCAGCAGCGGCCGCCCGCGCGAGATCTTCCTCGATCGCTTCCTCGAGAACGCGATCGAGCTCGACGTCGACGCGCTGTGCGACGGCCACGACGTCTGGATCGGCGGCATCATGCAGCACGTCGAGGAGGCCGGCATCCACTCCGGTGACAGCGCCTGCGTGCTGCCCCCGCACTCGCTCGGGCCCGAGATGCTCGAGGAGATCCGCGAGACGACGCGCGGCATCGCGCTCGCGCTCGGCACGCTCGGGCTGATCAACATCCAGTACGCCGTCCACAACGGCGAGCTGTACATCATCGAGGCCAACCCGCGCGCCTCGCGGACGGTTCCTTTCGTCTCCAAGGCGATCGGCGTCGCGCTGGCGAAGATGGCCTGCCGGATCATGCTCGGCGAGCGCATCGAGGACCTCGGCCTTCCGTCGGAGGAGATGCCGACAGACCACGTCTGCGTCAAGGAGGCGGTGCTGCCGTTCGACCGCTTCGCGGGCTCCGACGCGCTGCTCGGTCCCGAGATGCGCTCGACCGGCGAGGTCATGGGCATCGCGCGCGACTTCCCGACCGCGTTCGCCAAGGCGCAGGCGGCGGCGGGCGCGACGCTGCCAGAGAGCGGCACGGTCTTCATCACCGTCACCGACGGCGACAAGGCCGGCGTTTCGGGGATCGCCGCCCTGCTCGGGGATCTCGGCTTTCGCATCGTCGCGACCGCCGGCACGGCGCGCGCGATCCGCGGCATGGGCGTGCGCGTCGACGCGGTGCTCGACAAGATCGGCGGCGAAGGCCCGAACGTCACCGACGCGATCGACGCGGGCGAGATCGCGCTGATCATCAACACCCCGACGGGATCGGGCGCGCGCGCCGACGGCTGGGAGATCCGCCGCTCCGCCGTCGCGCGCGGCATCCCCTGCATCACGACGCTGTCGGGCGGCCATGCCGCCGCGCGCGCGATCGCCGCGCGCCGCGCCGGCGAGCCGAGCGTGCTGTCGCTGCAGGAGATCCACCGCGAGCGCTCGAGGATCGTGTGAGGGTCCAGGCGCCGTTCGGCCGGCGCCTCGTGCGGGTGACCGGCGTCGACGACGTCGGCGCCTATCGCGTCCTGCACGCGGCCGACCTCGACGGCCCGCAGCCGTGGCCGGGCCAGTTCTACATGCTGTCCGCCGCCGAACGCTGGGGGGCCGGCGAGGACGAGCGGCCCTACGTGCCGCGCGCGCTGTCGTTTCTCGGCGCCGCCGACGGCCAGCTGAGCTTCATGCTCGAGGACGTCGGGCCCGGCACGCGCCGCCTGTGCGAGCTGCGCGCGGGCGACGAGCTGTGGCTGACCGGCCCGCTGGGAAGCGGCTTCGAGGAGCCGCACGAGGGCCGCCGCGCGATCCTCGCCGGCGGCGGCGTCGGCATCCCGCCGCTGGCGGCCTGGGCGGGCGTGCTCGCCGCGCGCGACGTCGCGGTCGCGGCGGTGCTCGGCTTCCGCGACGCCCTCCACGCCGAGGGCGCGCGCCTGCTCGGCGAGGAGGCTCAGCGCGAGGTCGCGACCGACGACGGCTCGCTCGGCCACCACGGCCTCGTGACCGACCTGCTGGCCGCGCAGCTGGACGCGGACGACCACGCGGTCGTCTATTCGTGCGGCCCGCCGCGGATGCTCGAGGCCGTGCGCGCGCTGTGCGAGGCGTGCGGCGTGCCCGCTCAGCTCGCGCTCGAGGCCGGCATGGCGTGCGGCTTCGGCGCCTGCTTCGGCTGCGTCGTGGCGGTCCGCGAAGGCGGCTACGTGCGCGTCTGCGTCGACGGCCCCGTGCTCGACGCCGCGCGCCTCGACCTCGTCCCGGCACATTGATCGACTTCTGCGGCATCGCCCTGGAGCACCCGGTCGTCAACGGGTCGGGTACCTTCGACGCGCTCGCGGCGCGGCGCGCGTTCGGCGACGCGCTGCTCGAGGCGTTCCCGTTCAGCGCGTTCGTCTCCAAGACGATCACGCTGCTGCCGCGCGCGGGCAACCCGCCGCCGCGGCTGTGGGAGGCGCAGGCCGGGCTGATCAACTCGATCGGGCTGCCCAACCGCGGCCTCGCCGGCTACCTCGAGCACGACCTGCCGCAGCTCGCCGAGCTGGGAGTGCCGCTGATCACGAACGTCATGGGCTCGACGTCATCGGAGGTGGGACGGCTCGTCGAGGCGCTCGACGATCGCGCCGAGATCGCCGCGATCGAGCTCAACGTGTCCTGCCCGAACGTCGCCACCGGACTCGACATCGGTGCCGACGCGATGTCGCTCGCGGCGCTGTTGCGCGACGTGCGCCCGCTGACGAGCAAGGTGCTGATCGTCAAGCTCACGCCGAACACCGCCGACGTCGCAGCGGTCGCTCAGGCGGCCGAGTCGGAGGGGGCGGACGCCGTGTCGCTGATCAACACGCTACGGGCGACGGCGCTGACGTTTTCCGGCGACCCCTGGCTGGGCGGCGTGACGGGCGGGCTGTCGGGTCCGGCGATCCGCACCGTCGCACTTGCGCAGGTTGCGGCTGTGGCGCGCCGGGTACGCGTTCCGATCGTGGGCATGGGAGGCGTCAGCAGCGGCCGTCACGCCCGCGATCTGTTGTCGGCCGGCGCCACGCTCGTAGCCGTCGGAACGGAGAGCTTCCGCGATCCCGCGGCCGGTGGGCGAATTACCGGCGAGCTGAAATCCCTGCAAATTGCGGGATCGGGCTCGACCACCATGAACGAATCTGAAGCTCAGGTCGAGGTCGATATGAATTCCGCCGATTCGGGGTGATTGAGCTTGCGGCCCCGAAATGAAGATGTAGTATCGCGCCGTCCCATGACCCCGCCGACCAACACCGCGACGAAGCATTCCGCGGCCCCCGAGCGCTCCCTGACGCAGCGCCTGGACGCCCTCGAGCGGGCCAACGTCGTGCGCACGAAGCGCGCCGTGCTCAAGCGCGACCTCAAGGCCGGGCGCAAGTCGATCCACAAGCTGCTGATGGATCCGCCGGACTACGTCGAGACCGCGAAGGTCTTCGACATGCTGCTCGCGGTCCCGAAGTACGGGCGCGTGAAGGTCAACAAGGTCCTCACGCAGTGCCGCATCTCGCCGAGCAAGACCATCGGCGGCCTGTCGCAGCGCCAGCGCGACGAGCTCGTCTCGTCGCTGCGCCGCTGAACCGGCGGCGTTCTTCGTGGCCCGCGCGGTCGTCATCACCGGCCCCTCGGGCGTCGGCAAGGGCACGCTGATCCGCTCGCTGCGCGAGCGCATGCCGCAGCTGCAGCTGTCGATCTCGGCGACGACGCGGATGCCGCGCGCGGGCGAGACGCAGGACGTCGACTACCACTTCCTGTCGCCCGAGCAGTTCGAGCGCCATGTGCTGTCCGGCGACTTCGTCGAGCACGCCGAGTACGCCGGCGCGCGCTACGGGACGCTGCGCTCGGAGCTGCAGACGCGCACCGCGTCGGGCGCGCCGGTGCTGCTGGAGATCGAGGTCCAGGGCGCGCGCCAGGTACGCGAGGCGATGCCCGAGGCCGTTCAGGTCTTCATCACGCCACCCTCGGTCGACGCGCTGCGCGCGCGCCTCGTCGGCCGCGGCGCCGACGCGCCCGAGCAGATCGAGGCGCGCCTGCGCACAGCCGAGCGCGAGCTCGAGGCGCAGGGCGAGTTCGCCCACATCGTCGTCAACGACCGCCTCGAGGACGCCGTCGACGAGCTCGTCGCGGTCGTGCGGCAGGCCGTGATCTCGGATTGAGACGCCGGAGCGACGAGCCGCTCCTTGAGCGTCGCTTCTCTGCCCGTCGATAGGCTCAGCGGGGTGCTGACGCGACTGGAAGTCAAGGGCTTCAAGAACCTCCGCGATGTAGCTATTGATCTCGGTCCGTTCACCTGCATAGCTGGGCCGAATGCCACCGGCAAGTCCAACGTCTTCGACGCCATCCAGTTCCTCGCGGAGCTGGCGGATCGCCCACTCATGGAGGCAGCAGAATCCGTGCGCGGCACGAGGAGCGAGCGATCCGCCGATCCTCGTGACCTTTTCTGGGAGATTGGTCCTGGCGAAAGCGTGATGGCATTTGCCGCGGAGATGATCGTGCCGCACGACTTCGAGGACGATTTCGGACAGCGTGCAGAGGCCACCACAACATTTCTCCGATACGAGCTCGAGATCCGATACGAGCCCCCAGTGGGCCTGGAGCGGGGAGGTCGTCTCGTGCTTCTTCGGGAGGCTCTGACACACATCACCCAGAGCGACGCACCGCAGCACGTTCGGTTCCCGCATGCTGCTGGCAAGTTTCGTCGCCAGATCGTGACCGGGCGGCGGAGCGGCGTGGCGTACATCTCAACTAGCCGCAATGGCGCTGAGCCCGTCATCACGGTCCACCAAGACGGCGGCAGTCGCGGCCAACCGCGGCGCGCTTCAGCTACTCGAGCTGCGGCAACGGTCGTCCGGACGACGTCGATCAAGGACGATCCGACGATTCTCGCCGCGCGCCGAGAGATGCAGAGTTGGCGGCGCCTCAGCCTCGAGCCGAGCGCCTTGCGGACTGAGGATCGGTATACGGACCGTCGGATGATGTCCGCGGATGGGCGCCACCTTGCGGCTGCGCTGTACCGCATCGCTTCGCAGGCCGACGCAAACGGTGTATCGCCACGAGACGTGTACGCGCGGATTGCCAGTCGGCTGCGACAACTCACCGGAGTCGACGTCGAGCGGATTGAGGTCGATGCTGACGACACCCGTGAGCTGCTAACCGTCCGGCTCCGTGAGCGCTCTGGAAAAGAGTTCCCGGCTCGATCGCTGTCCGAGGGAACGCTCCGCTTCCTCGCCCTGTGCGTAATGCATGAAGACGCCTCGTTTGGGGGGGTCATCTGTATGGAAGAGCCCGAGAACGGCATTCATCCGGCGAATATCGCTCCGATGGTGAGGCTGGTTCAGGATCTTGCCGTCGATCCAGAGGACGAGCCCGGAGCCGACAACCCGCTTCGGCAAGTGCTCGTGAATACGCATTCGCCGGCGATCGTCACGCTAGTCGGGAAGGACGACCTCCTGATGGCCTCAACTGAGATCCACGAGGACGGGGGCACCGAAAGGCCGGCTCTCAGCTTGCGGCCGATGGCGGGTTCGTGGCGGGCGAAGTTTCCCGCGTCTAGGCCGATCGGCAAGGCCGATCTCCTTCCGTACCTGACCGCTCCACCCGGCGCCCAGATCTCACTGGTCGATTGATCTTTGCTCGCGCCCTGATGCTGGTCGACGGCTCGTCAGACGAGCCGCTTGGGCGGCATGTCGAAGCGATTGCCCGACGACATGATGTGAGCCTCGATGTCGTAGCGCCGGAGTTCGATCGGATGGACATGCCACCGGGGCGCCGAGTTCACGATCGACTCGCATGCATGCTGGAATTAGACCCCGATTTCGACGTCTTGATCGTCCACCGAGATGCCGAGCGCGAGTCGATCGAGGATCGCTTAATCGAGATTCGCACAGCCATGGAGTCCGCTCGAATCGACTGGCCGACGGTACCGGTCATTCCGGTTCGCATGACGGAGGCTTGGTTGCTGCTCGACGAACAGGCGATCCGCGAGGTAGCTGGGCGTCCGACTGGCATCGATCCACTCGAGCTCCCGACAGTGGCCGAAGTGGAGGCTCAGCCTGATCCCAAGGCGCATTTGCAACAAGCGCTCGCAAGCGCATCCGGGCTCTCCGGTCGACGCCTGAGAAAGTCCAACGTGACTTCCCGGCCCATCGCCGTCAGCTGCTAGATCGTCTTGATCGCAACGGCTCCGTCTGCGGCCTCAGTGCGTGGCAGGCCTTTGATGCAGCTACCCGTGACGCAATGGTTCGTCTGATCGGGATGAGAGCCGTATAGCGCCGGTGCTCCCCTGGCTGCCAGAACGTGACCACCAGAGGCGCCCGGGCGCCCGCTACCCTTGACGCCATGATCTCTCCTCGCATCGACCGTCTCCTCGAGAACGTCGACTCCAACTACGCATCCGTTCTCGTCGCGGCCAAGCGGGCGCGCCAGATCAACTCCTACTACCACAACCTCGGCGAGGGGACGTTCGACGAGTTTCCGCCGCCGATGGTCGACACCGGCTCCAAGAACTACCTCACGATCGCGCTCGAGGAAGTCGCAGCCGGCAAGATCAAGTACCAGTACCGCTAGGCAGAACCACCCCGCCATGGCCCGGATCCTGCTCGGCGTCAGTGGTGGGATCGCCGCCTACAAGGCGCTCGAGCTCGTCCGCCTCGCGACGGCGGCGGGCCACGCGCTGCGCGTCGTCCAGACGCCAGCCTCGAAGCGCTTCGTCGGCAGCGCCTCGTTCGCCGCGCTGAGCGGCGCGCCGGTGCTGACCGAGGAGTTCGAGCGCGACCCGGCGCGGGGCGCCTTCCCGGGTCAGCCGGCGCCCGACCACGACCCGCTGAGCCACCTCGAGCTCGTCCGCAACGCCGACGTCTATGCGATCGCCCCCGCGTCGGCGAACACGATCGCAAAGCTCGCCGCCGGCCTCGCCGACAACCTGCTGACGAGCGCCGCGCTCGCCGCCCGCTGCCCGCTGCTCGTCGCGCCCGCGATGAACGACGCAATGTGGGCCAACGCCGCCACGCGCGCCAACGTCGACACGCTGCGCGCGCGCGGCGTGACCGTGCTCGAGCCCGGCTGCGGGCGGCTGGCGTCCAAGGGCGAGGCCGGGCCCGGCCGCCTGCCCGAGCCGGCCGACCTGCTCGCCGCGATCGAGGCGCTGCTGCCTGGCACGACGTCGGCGCAGCCGCACCTCGCCGGCCTGCGCGTGCTCGTCACCGCCGGCGGCACGCGCGAGCCGATCGACGCCGTGCGCTACGTCGGCAACCGCTCCTCCGGGCGGATGGGCTTCGCGCTCGCCGAGCAGGCTGCGGCGCTCGGGGCCGACGTCACGGTCGTTGCCGCGAACGTCTCGCTGCGGCGCGACCCGCGCGTGCGCTACGTCGACGTCGAGACCGCCGCCCAGCTGCAGGAGGCCTGCGCCGCCGCCTTCGCAGACAGCGACGTGCTGCTGATGGCCGCCGCGGTCGCCGACTTCCGCCCGGCGCGCAGCTTCGCCGGCAAGCTCAAGAAGGCCGCCGACGAGCGCATGCGCGTCGAGCTCGAGCGCACGCCGGACATCCTCGCGGGCCTGGCGACCATGCGCCGCGCCGACCAGACGCTCGTCGGCTTCGCCGCCGAGCACGGCGACGGCGCGCTTCAGCACGGCCGCGACAAGCTCGCGCGCAAGCGCGTCGACGCGGTCGTCGTCAACGACATCGCGCGCGCCGACATCGGCTTCGAGTCGCCCGACAACGAGGTCACGATCCTGACCGCCGGGGGCGAGACGCACGTCGCGCGGGCGTCCAAGGCCGAGGTGGCGCGAGCCGTGCTCGACGCTGTCATCGTGCTGCGCATGCTCGTCGGCACGGAGACGACCGGTCCGGCGGCCTAGCAGTGGCCCGTCCCGCGACCAGCGACAGGACGGACCACTGATGGAGCGCGCACAGGTACCGCGGCTGACCGAAACGGAGATCGAGGCGGCGGGCGCGCTCGCGCAGCGCGTCATCGCGAACGTCGGGCAGGCCGCCGAGGTCCGCGACGACGTCATCGAGCAGCTCGTGATCGCCGTGCTGGCCGAGGGACACGTCTTGATCGAGGACCTTCCCGGCGTCGGCAAGACGACGCTCGCCCGCGCGCTGTCGCGCTCGCTGGACCTCGAGTTCGCGCGCATCCAATGCACCGCCGACCTGCTGCCCGCCGACGTCGTCGGCGTGAACATCTTCAACCAGCGCGAGAGCCGCTTCGAGTTTCGCCCGGGCCCGATCTTCGCCAACGTCGTGCTCGTCGACGAGATCAACCGCGCGTCGCCCAAGACGCAGTCGGGCCTGCTCGAGTGCATGCAGGAGCGGCGCGTGACCGTCGACGTCCATACGCACGAGCTGGCGCGGCCGTTTCTCGTGCTCGCGACGCAGAACCCGGTCGAGTACGAGGGCACCTACCCGCTGCCCGAGGCACAGGTCGACCGCTTCATGGTGCGCCTGTCGCTCGGCTACCCCGACGCCGCCGGCGAGGCCGGGATGCTCGCCGCGCACGAGGCCGGCGACCGCGTCGCGTCGCTGGAGCCCGTCGTCGACGCCGCCGAGGTGCTCGGCGCGCAGGACGCCGCGATGCGCGTGCGCGCGTCCGAAGCGCTGCGCCACTACATCGTCTCGCTGCTGCACCGCACGCGCGAGGACCCGCGCGTCGAGCTCGGCGCAAGCCCGCGCGCCGGCCTGCTGCTGCTGCGCGCGGCCAAGGCGCACGCGCTGCTCGCCGGCCGCGACCACGCCCTGCCAGACGACGTGCAGCGGATGGTCGCGCCCGTGCTCAGCCACCGCATCGTGCTCGCGCCCGAGGCCTTCGAGACGACCGGCGAGCAGATCGTCGCCGACGCGGTGGCGGCCACCCCGGCGATGTGAGGCCGGCCTTCGCGACAGGGCTGCTCGCGCTCGCGCTGCTGGTCGCGGCCGCGCTGTTCGACGCCGAGCCGCTGTGGGTGCCCGGGATCGCGCTCGCCGCGCTGGCCGCCGGCAGCGCCGCGTGGATCGTGCTCGCCGCGCGCGGGGTGACGATCAGCCGCTCGCTCGGCGCGGTGCGCGTCGTCGAGGACGAGCCGGTCAGCGTCAGCCTCGAGGTCCGCGCGGGTACCTGGGCGCTGCCGAGCGCGCGGCTGCGCGACGCGCTGCTCGACGAGCCCGCGACGCTTGCATCCAACCGCCGCGCCGGCCGCGTGCGGATCGACGTGCGCTTCGCGCGCCGCGGCCGGCGCGTGCTGGAGCTGCCCAGCGTGCTCGTCAGCGATCCGCTCGGCCTCGCCACGCGCGAGGTGCGCGCGCTGCCGTCATCCGGCAACGACGAGATCCTCGTGCTGCCGCGGATCGAGGCGATCGTCGTCGCGGCCGGCGGCGGCGACCTGCCGCAGATCGCGCTGCGCGCGCGCCAGCTCGTCGGCGCGGAGGTCGAGCTGGACGGCATCCGCCCGCTGCGCGACGGCACGCCAGCCTCGCGCATCTTCTGGCCGGCGGTCGCGCGCGGCGCCGACGCGCAGGAGCGCTTCCTGCGCGCCGATGGCGACAGCCGCCCGCTGGTCGTGCTCGATCCTCGCGGCGCCGAGAGCGACGAGCAGCTCGACGCCGCCGTGCGCGCCGCCACGTCGTTCGCGCACGCGCTCGCGCGCGCTGGCGGCTGCGGGGTGCTGTTGCCCGGTGACCGGCGCCCGCACGAGCTGACCGACACGCTCGCCGGCTGGCCGCAGGTCCACGCGCGCCTGGCGATGGTCGCTTCCGCCGGCGCGCCGTCGCTGGCGAGCGTCGCGCAGCGTCGCGGCCCGGTCGTCTTCGTCAGCGCGCGCAGGCGCGCGCGCCTGCCGCAGGCGCTCTCAAACGGCCACGGCGCGACGCGCGTGCTCGTCGTGCCCGCTGCGATCCCCGAGCGCGTCGCGGCGTTCGCGGTCGCCGGCTGCACGGGCTACGTGCTCGACGGCCGCCGCGCCCGCGCGATCACACGAGCGGCGCCATGAGCCTCGCTCCTGCGCCCGCGCCGCCTGCTGCGCCGCGGGCAGTTGCGCCCGCCGCGCCAGCGCGCAGCGCCCCGCCCGAGCGCAGGCGCGCTCCCGCATCCAAGCTGACGCCGGCCGTCGCGCGCATGCCGGCGTTCCTCGCGCTCGCCGGCTTCGGCGCGCACACGTGGGTGCAGATGGTCCAGCCCGCGGCGTCCGGCGCGATGCTCGCGGCGCTGCTCGCCGGCCTGGCCGGCGGGATCGTGCTGATCGCGGTCGCCGCGCGGCGCCCGGGCCGCCTGCTGCGCGGCGGCGCTGCCGTGGTCGTCGGGGCCGGGTTGCTGCTCGCCGCGCTGGCCGCCGCCGGCGTGCCGGTGGCCGACCTCGCGCGCCCGCGCATGTGGGACGACATCGCCACCGGAATCGCCCAGGGCCTGAGCGCGGTGCCCAACGTGCGCGTCCCGTACCAGGGCGCCGAGGAGTGGACGCGAATCGTCGTCGTGCTGGGCTGCGGGACGCTCGTCGGCCTCGCGACGCTGCTGGCCTTTGCGCCGCGGCGCGCGGGCAGGCTCGGATATCCCGCCGCGTCGGCGATCGTGCTCGCGACGCTGTGCCTCGTGCCCGCGATGCAGCGCGAGGGCGAGCATCCCTACCTCGGCGGGGCCGCGTTCGCGCTGCTGCTCGCGCTGTTTCTGTGGCTCGAGCGCATCGACCGGCGCAGCGCTCCGATGGCCGCGGCGGTCGTCGTGGCGGCGGTGCTCGCGGCGCTTGTCGTCGCGCCGGCGGTCGACGGCTCGAAGCCGCTGCTGGACTACGAGCAGCTCGCCCAGTCGCTGACCGACGCTCCCGTCTCGCAGTACGACTGGAACCACCAGTACGGGCGCCTGGACTGGCCGCGCAACGCCAGCGAGGTGCTGCGCATCCGCGCCGAGGAACGCGCCTACTGGAAGGCCGCCGACCTGACGGCCTTCGACGGCGTGCGCTGGCTGCAGGACCGGGGAGAGGGCCCCGACGCCGGCTTCGAGACGATCTATGCGCGCGAGCACCGCGACTGGTTTCAGCCGCTGCACGTGACCGTCCGCGCGCTGAGCTCCGAGCAGTTCGTCGCGGCGGGCACGGTCGTCGACATCCTCGATCCGCCGCGCAACCCGATCCGATCGGGACCGGGCAGCTACGTCACGGGCGACCGTCCGCTTCGCCGCGGGCACGCCTACCGCGCGATCGTCTACACGCCGCGCCCGAGCCCCCGCGAGCTGCGCGAGGCGGCTGACCTGGCGCTGCCGCCCCCGGGGCCGATGACGTCGCTGCTGTTGCCCGGGCCGCCCGGCGTCACCGGCTTCTCGACGCGCGGCGAGCGCATCTCGATCGCTCCTTGGGGCCGGGGGGAGACCGACGCTCGCTCCGTCGCGGCGATCGAGTCCTCGGGCTACGCGCGCACCTACGAGCTCGCCCAGCGCCTGCGCGCGCAGTCGGCGAACCCGTACGAGTTCGTGCTCGCCGTCGAGCAGCACCTCAGCCAGGGCTACACCTACTCCGAGGACCCGCCGCCGAGCGAGGTCCCGCTCGAGGACTTCCTGTTTCGCGATCGCGTCGGCTACTGCCAGCAGTTCTCCGGCGCGATGGCGCTGCTGCTGCGCCTCGGCGGCGTGCCGGCGCGCGTCGCGGCGGGCTTCGCGCCGGGCGTCTATGACTCCGAGCGCAAGGAGTACGTCGTGCGCGACCTCGACGCGCACTCCTGGGTCGAGGTCTACTTCCCGTCGATCGGCTGGGTCACGCGCGACCCCACGCCGTCGGACTCGCCGGCGCGCGCGCAGGTCGCCGACACCGGCCAGAGCACGCCCGACAGCCCCGCCTCGATCCCCGAGGTCGGCGGGAACTCGCAGGGCGCCGACGCGCGCGCCGGCGGCGCCGCCGCGCCCGGCGGCTCGGCGGGCGACGGCGGCGGCTCTTCCGCGCTCGTGATCGGCGCCGCGCTGGCTCTCGGTCTGGCGGCGCTCGCCGTGCGCCGCCGGCGCGCTGGGCGAAGCGGCCCCGCCGACGACCTCGGCGCCGGCCAGCTCGCCGAGCTGCTGCGCGCGCTGCGCCGCAGCGGCCGCCCGCCCGCCCCGCAGACGACGCTCGACTCGCTCGCGTCGCGCTTTCGCGGAACCGACGCCGAGCGCTATGTGCGCTCGCTCGCCGCGGCACGCTACGGCTACGGCGCCGCGCGCCCGGCGGCGGCCGATCGCTCGGCGCTGCGGCGCGAGCTCGCGTCCGGCCTCGGGCTGCGGGGGCGCCTGCGCGCGTGGTGGGCGCTGCCGCCGCGCCTGCCGGGCGGATCGTCGCGACGCGGCGTCTGAGCGGCGAGCGTCGGTCTATCCTCGAAGGCATGGGTTCGTACGACGTCTATGAGCTCTTCCAAAACGGCATGCGGCTGCTCGAGCAGCGCGACTACCATGCTGCCGCGGTGCCACTGGCCCGCGCGCGCGAGCACGAGCCCGACAAGACGTCGGTGCGCGAGGCGTTCGGCCGCGCGCTGTTCGGCTGCCAGCGCTACGCCGAGGCCGCGGAGGAGTTCGAGGCCGTCGTCGAGCGCGCGCCGACCAACGACTACGCGCTGTTCTGCCTCGGCCGCTGCCTGCAGCAGCTCGACCGCCATCGCGAGGCGCTCGCCCCGCTGGCGCTGGCCTGCTGCCTGCGCCCCGAGCGCACCGACTACCGCCGCTACCGCGAGCGCGCCCGCGCGCGCTTGGACGCCGCCTGACGCGGCCCCCGCGGCAGCATGCGGCGCGTGCTCGGCGTGCGTCGCTCAGGACCCCGTACGGGAGGGCCCATGAGGCACACGGTGCTATCCTCGACGCACAGCTTTCGCATCGGCTTCGGGCCGGTGGCAGGACCGGAAGTGGGCGCTCGCCCGCTTTTTTTGTTGTCAAAGAGGAGATTCCAGTGAGCACCATCCAACGCGATATCGAGGCCCGGCTCGCCGCCAGCGAGCCCGACGTCGAGGTGCTGCTCGCGGAGGTGCTCGGCGGTCACACGCTGCGCCTCTTCATCGATCATCCCGACGGCGTCAGCCTCGGCCTCTGCGAGCGCGTGACGCACGAGCTGGCCGACCTGCGCGAGCGCTACGCGCTCGAGGTCTCCTCGCCGGGCAGCGAGCGCCCGCTGTCCAAGCCGCAGCACTTTCAACGATTCCTGGGGCGACGTGCCCGCGTGCGCACGCGCGGGGCCCAGGATGGTCACCGTTCCTTCACCGGCGAGCTCGTCGGCGCTTCCGAGGACGAGGTGACGATCGCCGCCGACGGCGGCGTCGTCGCGATCCCGTACGCCGAGATCCAGCGTTCCAACCTGCTCGAGGACTAGGAGCCCTTATGTCACGCGACATCCTGGATGCGATGACCGTCCTCGCCAAGGAGAAGGGCATCGCGCCCGAGAAGCTGCGCCTCGCGCTCGAGGACGCGCTGCTGTCCGCCTACAAGAAGCAGCCCGACTCCGCGAAGTACGCGCGCGTCGAGCTCGATCCCGAGACCGCCGACTTCCGGGTCATCGAGCTGATCATCCCCGAGCGCCTCGAGGCGCACCTGATCGTCGAGACGATCGACGAGGGCACGACCTATGACCCCGAGACGGGCGACATGGTCGAGCCGACCGATCCCGAGATCGATCCGGCGAAGTTCGAGGAGTACAAGGACCAGATCTCCGAGCAGGACGTCACGCCCGGCGACTTCGGGCGGATCGCCGCGCAGACGGCCAAGCAGGTCATCCTGCAGCGCATCCGCGAGGCCGAGCGCGACATGATGTTCGAGGAGTACCGCGACCGCGTCGGCGAGCTGATCACCGGCATCGTGCAGCAGTCCGACAGCCGCTACACGCTCGTTCAGCTGCGCGAGCGCGTCGAGGCGCTGCTGCCCAAGTCCGAGCAGGTCGAGGGCGAGCGCTACGACCACTCCCAGCGCGTCAAGGCCGTCATCAAGGAGGTCTCGCCGTCGACGAAGGGTCCCTCGATCATCGTCAGCCGCCGCGATCCCGAGCTGATCAAGAAGCTCTTCGAGCTCGAGGTCCCGGAGATCGCCGACGGCCTCGTCGAGATCGCCAACGTCGCCCGCGAGCCCGGCTACCGCTCGAAGATCGCGGTCGTCTCGCACGCCGACGGCGTCGACCCCGTCGGCGCCTGCGTCGGCCCGCGCGGATCGCGCGTGCGGATGGTCGTCTCGGAGCTGCGCGGCGAGAAGATCGACATCATCCCCTACAACGACGAGCCCGCCCGCTTCGTCGCCAAGGCGCTCAGCCCGGCGCGCGTGCGCGAGGTGCTCGTCGACGACGACGGCAAGCAGGCGACGGTGATCGTGCCCGACGACCAGCTGTCGCTGGCGATCGGCCGCGAGGGCCAGAACGCCCGCCTCGCCGCGCGCCTGACCGGCTGGCGGATCGACATCAAGTCCGAGTCGGAGTTCGCCGCCGAGGAGCAGGAGCAGGGCTATGAGGAGGAGGAGACGCAGGGTCGCTGCGCCGCGGTCATGTCGACCGGCCGGCGCTGTCCGAACGCGGCCCTTCCGAGCTCGCGCTACTGCGGCCTGGACTCACACCAGGCGCTCGCCGACCAGCCGACCGACGAGATCGCCCCCGCCGACGAGGAGCCGCTCGTCGAGCGCGACGGCGAGCTCGTCCCGTCGGTCGTCGCCGATGCCGGCGCCGTGACCTCGCCCGTCGAGGTCCCCGTCGAGGACGCACTCGATGTCGCCGGCGAGGAGAGCTCGTCATAGCCGCTCCGCGGCGCCGTTGCGTGGGCTGTGGCTCGATCGCTCCGAAGGCTGACCTGCGGCGCGTCGTGCTCGCCGACGGCGTCGTTCAAGCCGACCCGGCGCAGCGTCGCCCAGGCCGCGGCGCGTACGTCTGCGACCGCGACTGCGCCGAGCAGGCCGTCCTGCGGTCGGGCTTTCAGCGCTCGTTTCGCTCCAAGGTCCGTATCGATCCCGACCTCGTAGACTCCCTGTAG
>Ga0136631_10000260_pt1 | contig 16362 bp, 12 predicted proteins | sample AntDrymUQ6012206_2_FD_104655 | JGI IMG/M metagenome (GOLD analysis project Ga0136631, IMG submission 104655) | Polar desert sand microbial communities from Dry Valleys, Antarctica - metaG UQ601 (22.06) | ecosystem: Environmental > Terrestrial > Soil > Desert | place: Antarctica: Dry Valley... | reverse complement strand
TCGTCGCGCGTGCGCTGAAGCTCGGCCGCGAGGCGCTCGATCTCCGCGCCGGCGGTGACGATCTGCGCGCTCAGCGCATCGACCTCCTCGCGCGCTGCCGCGGCCTCGGCGTGCGCTGCGGTCAGCGACGCGACGCGCTCGCCGCCGCGCTGGCGCAGCTGCTCGTTCTCCTCCGCGGCGCGCGCGCCCGCGGCGAGCGCCGCGTCGAGCTGCTCGCCGAGGCTCGCATTGCGCGCCTGCGCCCGCTCGATCTCCGTGCGCGCGAGGCGTAGCTCGGCGCCGAGCTCCTCGGCCTCGCGCGCGGTCGCGGCGCGCTCCTGCTCGACGCGCAGGGCTTCCTCGAGCGCGGACTCGAGCGACGCCTGCACCGCCTCGCGCGCCGCGATCGACGCCGCCAGCTCTTCGGCGCCGCGCTCCTCGCGACGCCCGGCGTCGGCGAGTTGCGCCACCTGGTCCTGCGCCTGCGCGTGCGCCTCGGTGAGCTGCTGCTCGAGCTCGGCGCGCCGTTCGCCAACGTCCGCGAGGCGGTCCGACAGGCTGGCGATCTCGGCGCGCGCGCTCTCAAGGCCGTCGCCGAGCGCGATCGTCTCCGCTTGCTGGCGGTCGAGCGCCACGGCGCGCGCGGCGACGTCGCCGCCGAGATCGATCAGGCGCTGCTCGAGCGCCTCGCGCGCCGCGACCGAGGCGACGAGCTGCTCGTCGACGGCCCGCGCGCGCTCCTGCGACCTGTGCAGGCGCGCCTCGAGCTCGGCGGCGTGCGAGCGCTCGCGCTCGAGCGCCTGCGTGTCGCGGCGCGCGCCGGCCTGCGCCGCGTCGAGCTCGCCGCGCAGCTCGGCGCCGGCGCCCTGCTCCTCGGACAGCTCGCGGGCGAGCTCGGCGACGCGGGCCTCCGTCGCCGCGAGGCGCTCGCCGGCCCCTGCGCGCTCGAAACGCAGCTCGTCGAACGCCGCGCCGAGCTCAGCGCGCTCGCCGCGCACGCGGGCGAGCTCGGCGGCGGTCTGCTCGAGCGCCGCGCGCGCGGACTCGCCTATATCGGCGCGCTCGGCGGCTTCGGCGCGCACGGCTGACAGCGCGCGCGCGCGCTCGGCGAGGTCGGCCCGTGCGAGGCGCAGGTGGTCGGCGCGGCGCGCCGACTCGGCGCGCGCGCCGTCGCGCTCGGCCGCGTGCTCGGCGGCCGTCGCGAGCGCCTGCTCGAGCTCATCTTGAATGGCCTGCGTCGCCTCGCGCTCGGCGTCGGCGGCGGCGCGCGCGGCCTGTCGCTCGGTCTCGGCGCGCTCCTGGGCGTCCTGCAGCGCGGCGGCGGCGCTCTCCTGCGCGGCCTCGTACTCGGCCGCGGCGCGCGCGAGCGCCGACCGCGCGTCGGCCTCGGCGGCTTCGCGCGCCGCGTCGAGCTGCTGCGCGGCGTCGGCGCGCACCGCGTCGAGCTGCGCGACGGCGTCGGCCTGCGCCTGCGCGAGCTGCGCGCGAGCCTGCTCGCGGGCCTGCTCGAGCTCGGCCGCGACGCGCGCCCGCGCGTCCTCGAGCTCCTGCGCGCGCTCGGCCGCGCGCGCCAGCGCCGCGTCGCGCTCGCCGGCCTGGCCGCCGGCCTCGGCACGCGCGGCATCGAGCTGCGCGAGCAACGCCTCCTCCTTCTCCTGGGCCTCGTGCTCGAGCTGCTCCTGGCGCTCGCGCGCGGCCTCGCGCAGCGCGACCTCGCGCGCCACCGCCTCGTCGCGCGCGGCGTCCACGCGCGCGGCGAGCTCCTCCTGCAGCTGCGCCTCGCGCTCGGCGGCCCGCTTGCGCGCATCCTCGAGCAGGGCCTCGCGGTCGGCCTCGACCTGCGCTAGGCGCGCCGCCGCCTGCTCGCGCTCGGCCTCGAGCTGCGCGGCGCGGGCGGCGTCGAGCTCGGCCTCGCGCGTTGCGGCGTCGCGGCGCTCGGCGGCCAACTGCTCGGCGCGCGTGGACGCCTGCTCGCGCGCCGCCTCGAGGTCGCGCGCACGCGACGCCGCCTGCGAGCGCGCGGCGGCGAGCTGCGCCTCGCGCGCCGCGGCCTCCTCGAGCGCCGTCGCGAGCGCGGCCGCGTGCGCCGCCGCCTCGGCGCGCGCGGCCTCGAGCGCGTGGCTGCGCCCGGCGGCCTTGAAGGCCGTCGTCTCGAGCTGCGCCTCGAGCGCCCCGGCGCGCGCCGCGCGCTCGGTCAGCTCGCGAACCTGCGCGTCGAGCGCGGTCGCGCGGCGTGCCTGCTCGAGCGCGGCCTGCAGCTCGACCTCGAGCTTCGTCGCGCGGGCAGCCTGCGCGCGCAGCGTCTCCAGCTCGCGGCGCTGTGGGGCGGCGCGCCGGTCGCGCTCGGCCTCGGCGCCCGCGCGCTCGGCCCGCGCCTGCTCGAGCTCGACGCGCGCCTGCTCGCGCAACTCCTCGAGCTCGGCCTGCGCCTGCGCGCGCAGTTCTTCGAGCTCGAGCTCGGCGGCGCGCGCCTGCTCGGCGGCGTCCTGCCCGATCGCCGCAAGCTGCCCGCGCGCCTCCTGCGAATCGGCGGCCCGGCGCTCGGCGTCCTCGCGCGCCTGCGCCTCCTGCTCGTAGAGCGCCTCGGCGTCGGCGAGCTCGGCGCGCGTGGCGGCCAGCTCGGCGGCACTGCCGTCGGCGTCGGCGGTCGTCGCGTCGTGCAGCTCGGCGATGCGCGCAAGCTCCTTGCGGGCGCTGTCGCGGTCGGCCTCGAGCTCGGCCATGCGAGCGGTCGCGGTCTCGTCGAGGCCCGCGAGCTCGGCCTCGAGCGCCGCGACCTGCTTCTGCGCCGCGGCCAGCAGCTCGGCGCGCTCGCGCGCCTCGGCGGCCTGACGCTCGCGCGCCTCGGCGGCATGCGCCTCGAGCGCGGCGGCGCGCTCGCTCTCGGCGCCCAGCCGGGCCGCGGTCTGCTCGAGCTCCTGCTCGCGTGCTGCCCGTTCATGCTCGATCCTCGCCTCGGCGCGCTCGCGCTCCTCGGCCAGGGTCTGCTCGTGCGCGGCGGCGGCCTCGCTCGCAGCCCGCTCGCGCGCCTGCGCCGCGCGCTCGAGCTCGGCGACGCGCCTGACCAGCCGCGCGGCCTCGGCATCGGTCTGCTCGAGCTGTGTCGTCTGCGAGAGCGCCTGCTGATGGGCGTCGCGCAGCTCCTCGAGCTCCCCGAGCGCCCGCTCGGAGCTCGCCCGCGCGGCCTCGTGCTGCTCGCGCGCGGCGGCGAGGTCGCGCTCGAGGTTCGGCACGCGCTCGGCGGCTGCCGACCACAGCGCCTCGAGCTCGGCGATCCGCAGCGTCAGCGCGTCGACCTGCGCCTCGGCGGACTCGCCCTGCGCCGCGCGCCCGGTCGCCCGCTCGAGCTCGCTCTCGAGCTCGGCGATGCGCGCCAGCGCGGCCTCGGCCCGCGCGGCGGCCTGCTTGCCGGCCTGGGCCGCCTCGGCGCGCTCGGCCTCGGTCTCGCGCGCGGCCTCGAGCTCGCGGGCCGTCCGCGCGGCGCGCTCGGTCGCCTCCGCGCGCTCGGCGGCTGCCTGCGCCGCGAGCGCCCGCGCCTCGGCAAGCTCCTGCGCGCGCTCGCCGGCGAGCGCCTCGGCATCCGCGCGCGCCTGCTCGAGCGCCTGCGCCTGGGCCTGGGCCTGCTCGAGCTCGGCGCGCGCCTGCTGCACGGCGAGCGCCTCGGCGGCAGCCTGCTCGCGCGCGGCGGAGAGCTCGGCCTGCGTTCTGGCGACCGATCGCGCGTGCTGTTTGGCGAACGCCGCGCGGTCGCGCTCGATCGCCTTGCGCGCCTCCTCGCGCGCGGTCCGGATCAGCGCCTCCGCGCGGCGCGCCTCGACCTGCGTCTCCTGGCTGCTCGCGCTCGCGCGCACCGCCGCCTTGTCGGCCTCGGCGCGCGCCGCCTTGGCGGCCGCATCGGCGCGCTCGGCGAGCTTGCGCGCCTCGCGCTGGGCCCGCTCGATCTCGCGCGCGGCGGATTGCGCCTCGGCCTCGGCCTGCACGCGCGCCTGCTCGAGCTGCGCCTCGCGCTCGGCGCGCGTCTGCTCGATCGCCTGCACGGCGCGCTCGGTCTCGCGCGTGAGCTCCGCGCGCGCCTGCTCGGCCTCGCGCGCGGCCTGCTCGACCTGCGCCTGGCTCTCCGCGCGCGCCTGCTCGATCGCGCGCTCGGCCTCGGCCTCGCGCTCCGCGACCGCCCGCTCGGCCTCGGCGTCGCGTTCGGCGCGCGCCTGCTCCGCCTCGCGCCTGGCCTGCTCGATCTCCGCGCGGCTCTCCGCGCGCGCCTCGGCGACCGCGCGCTCGGCCTCGCGCGCGGCGAGCTCGGCGGTGGCCTCGCCGGCGGCGCGCGCGGACTCGATCGCGTCCTGTGCGTCGCGTGCTGCGGCCACCGCATCGGCCTTGCTCGCCGCGCGCGCCTGCTCGATCTCCTGCTGCGCCTCGCGCGCGGCCGTCATCGCCTCGGCGCGCAGCGCGGTGACCTCGCGCTCGCGCGCGGCAACGGTGGCGGCGAGCTGCTCGCGCGCCTCGCGCTCGGCGGCGACGCGCTCGTCGAGCCGGCGGCGCGCGGCCTCGATCTCCTCGCGCGCGGCCCGCGCCTGCTTGCCGGACTGCGCGCGCGCCTGCTCGAGCGCGGCGATCCGCTCGCTCAGCTCGCGCGTGCGGCGATCGTCACCGCGCGTCGCCGCGTCGCCCTGGGAGCGCAGGCGCGCGAGCTCGTCGCGCGCCTCGCGGGCGGTCTGCTCGGCCGCCCCGCGCGCCGCGCGCTCGGCGGCCAGGCGCTTCTCCAGCGTCGCCATCGCCGCGCGACGCTCGTCGGCCGCGCGCTCGGCGTCCTCGCGGCGGCGGCGCTCGTCGAGCAGCGCCGCGGGGGCGTGATCGACTCCCGGCGTGGGCGCCGCGCGCGGCGCCGGGGCGGGCGGTGCCTTCGGCCGTCGCGCGGCCTCCTGCGGGCGCGGCAGGTCGACGATCCCGCCGCCGGTCTCCATCGCGAAGGCGAGATGCGGATCGGCGAGCTGCGCGGCGTCGACCGAGAACGCCGCGCGCCACGACGGCGGGTCGGGGCCGGCCAGCGGCGCGGCGTCGTCGGGGCCGGGCAGCGGCGCCAGGCGGCGCGTGCGGCGGCCGTCGTCGAGCAGCAGCATCGGCGGCGCGAGGCGCTCGCGAGAGCTCGCCCGCCAGCGCCCGGAGATGCGCAGCAGCACGGTGCCCGACCCGGCCGCGAAGCGCTCGAAGCGCTCGACTTCGAATTGCGGTGGTGCGCTCAAACCGGCTCTCAGTCTAGGTCCGAGAGCGCCGCCGTGGCCTGCGCCAGCACGTTTTTTGGTGCGACGCTCGCATCGAGAACGCGCACGCGCCACGGATCGCCCGCGGCGATCTCGTCGTAGGCGCGCGCGATCGCCGCAAAGAACGCCTGCGCCTCGCGCTCGAGACGGTCGGGCGCGTCGTCGCGGCCCTGCTGGCGCGCGCGGCCGACGGCGGGGTCGACGCGTAGCAGCAGCGTGCGATCGGGCGTCAGGCCCTGCGTCGCGAAGTCGTTGAGCTCGGCGATCGGGTGCATCCCGAGGCCGCGGCCGGCGCCCTGATAGGCCAGCGACGAGTCGACGAAGCGGTCGAGCAGCACCCACGTTCCCTGCGCCAGCAGCGGCTCGAGCTGCTCGTCGACGAGCTGCGCGCGGGCGGCGGCGTAGAGCAGCGCCTCGGCGCGCGGGCCGCAGCGCAGCGCGGGGTCCTTGACCAGCGTGCGGATGCGCTCGGACAGCTCGACTCCGCCGGGCTCGCGCAGCAGCGTGACCGGCCGCTGGCGCTCGAGCTCGTCGCGCAGGCCGCTCGCCAGCGTCGACTTGCCGGCTCCGTCGAGGCCCTCGATCGTGATCAGCCGCCCGCGCACGCCCGCGACGCTACCGTTCGGAGCTGATGCTGCCGGGCACCGAGCGCCACCCTCACGCCCGCGCGGTGCTCACCGCGGCGTTGCCGCCGTCCGGGGCGCCGAGCCACGCCTACCTCTTCTGCGGCCCGGCGGGCAGCGGCAAGCGCACCGTCGCGCGCGCCTTCGCCGTCGCGCTGCTGACCGACGGCGCGGCCGATCCGGCGGGCGCCGCCGCGCGCGTCGAGCACGGCGTGCACCCCGATCTGACGTGGGTCGTGCCGGCGAGCGCGGCCGGAATCCTCGTCGGCGACGTCGACGAGGCGGTCGTCGCGGGCGCGGCGCGGACCCCGTTTGAGTCCTCGCGGCGCGTGTTCGTGATCGAGGACGCCGACGAGCTCAACGACCAGGCTGCCAACCGGATGCTCAAGACGCTCGAGGAGCCCCCCTCGTTCGCGCACCTGATCCTGTTGACGAGCCGCCCGGGCGAGGTCCTGCCGACGATCGCCAGCCGCTGTCAGCCCGTGCGCTTCGACGCTCCCTCGGTCGAGGAGATCGCGGCGCGCCTGGAGCGCCACGGCGTTACGCCGCAGCTCGCCGGCGCCTGCGCGCGGCTGGGGCTCGGCGACGCAGCGAGCGCGCTCACGCTGGCGCTCGGCGACGGGCCCGCGCTGCGCGCCGGCGCCGAGGCGGTCGCGCGCGGCGCGCTGCGCGGCGAGACCGCCGGACGGCCGTGGATGGCGCTGCTGGAGCGGGCGCGCGCCGCCGGCTCGGCGGCATCGGCGCAGGTCGACAAGGTGCTCGAGTCTGAGCTCGGCTACGCGATCTCCAAGGACCACGGGCGGATGCGCCGCGAGGCCGGCGAGCGCTCCAAGCGCGCTTCGCGGCGCGCCCAGACGGCGGCGCTGGACCACGGCCTGGCGCTCGTCGGGCTGTGGCTGCGCGACGTCGCCTGCGTCGTCGACGGCGCGCCTGAGCTCGTCCACAACTCCGACCGCGTTGCGCAGCTGCGCGAGGACGCCGGGCGCGGCGTGCGCTGCGCGGCGCTGCGCGAGGCCCAGCAGCTGACGGAGCAGACGCGCGCGTCGTTTGGGCTGAACCCCAACGAGGAGCTCGCGCTCGACGCGCTCGGCTCGCGCCTGACGCGGGTCCTGACGGAGGGCTAGGCGGGGGAGATCGGGCCGAGGTTCGGCTCGATCCCGTGCAGGCGGAAGTTGCGAAAGCGCGAGAAGTGGCGGTGGTCGGGCGCGTGGAAGTCCGCCGAGCCGGTCGTCAGCAGGCCGAGGTCGGCGGCGAGATCGGTCAGCAGCAGCGTCTGCTCGCGGTCGTGCGTGGCGTAGAAAGCCTCGACGCCGTCCAGGCCCGCCTGCTGGAAGCGCACGAGCGTGTCGCGCACCTCGCGCGGCGACCACAGGTCGAAGAACGGGTGCGCCCACACGGCCAGGCCGCCGGCGGCGTGGATCGCGTCGATCGCCTCGGGCACGGTCGGCGTCTCGCGGCGGCAGTAGGCCGGGCAGCCAGGGACGAGGTAGGCCTCGAGGAAGGCCGACGGGTCGGTCAGACCAGCGGGTTCGAGGCGCTCGCGGTTGCCGGCGATCGCGGCGGCGGCGAGGTGCGGTCGCCCGACCGGGCGGCCCGCGGCGAGGCGCGCGTCGATCACCTCGCGGTCGGGTTCGAAGCCCAGCTCGCACAGCAGCGCCGCCATCTTCTCGATCCGCGCGGCGCGGTCCTCGCGCCAGCGCGCGAGCGCCTGGCCGAGCACGGCGTCGTCGTGGTCGATGCCGTAGCCGAGGACGTGGAAGTCCTCGCCGCCCTCGTCGACCGTCGACAGCTCGACGGCGGGCACGAGCGCGATGCCGTGCTCGCGCGCGGCCTCGAGCGCCGCGTCGACGCCGTCGACCGTGTCGTGATCGGTCAGCGCCAGCAGCTCGACCCCCGCCCGCGCGGCGGCCGCGACGACGGCGGCGGGCTCGAGCGTGCCGTCCGAGCACGTCGAATGGCACTGCAGGTCGAAGCGGGGAGCCGGATCGGGCGTGCTCACCTCGCGCAGCTTGTCCGAATCGCGAGCGTTTAGCGTTGCCACCATGGCACGCGCGCTCGTCGCACCCGATTCCTTCAAGGGCACGCACTCCGCGCCCGAGGTCGCCGAGGCGCTGGCCCGCGGCCTGGAGCGCGGCGGCTGGGAGGCCGATCGCTGCCCGGTCGCCGACGGCGGCGAGGGCACGATGGAGCTGCTGTGCGAGGCGCTCGGCGGGCGCCTGATGGCCGTGCGCGCGAGTGATCCGCTCGGCCGCCCGGTCGACTGCGGCGTTGCGATCGCGGGCGAGACGGCGATCGTCGAGATGGCGCAGGCGTCCGGCCTGGGGCTGGTCGCGGAGGGCGAGCGCGACGCGTGGGCGGCCTCGACGCGCGGCACCGGCGAGCTGATCCTCGCCGCCGTCGCCGCGGGCGCGCGGGAGATCCTCGTCGCCGTCGGCGGCAGCGCGACGACCGACGGCGGGCTCGGCGCGATCGAGGCGATCCGCTCCGGCGGCGGACTCGGCGACGCGCGGCTCGCGGTGCTGTGCGACGTCGAGTGCGCATGGGAGGACGCGCCGCGCGTCTTCGGCCCGCAGAAGGGCGCGGACGCGGCGATGGTCGCGCAACTGCAGCGGCGTCTGGACGAGCTCGCCGCGACGCTGCCGCGCGATCCCCGCGGCGTGCCCGCGACGGGCGCGGCCGGCGGGTTGTCGGGCGGCCTGTGGGCGGCGTTCGGCGCCGAGCTCCGGGCGGGAGCGCCGGCGGTGCTCGACGCGCTCGGCGTCGACGAGCGCCTGCGCGCGGCGCAGCTCGTCGTCGCGGGCGAGGGCTGCGTCGACGAGGGCAGCTTCGGCGGCAAGATCGTCGGCGAGCTGGCGCGGCGCGCGCGGGAGGCGGGCGTGGCGATCCACGTCGTCGCCGGCACGAGCCGCCTGGCGGACGCAGACCGCGAGCGCGCGGGCATCGCGCGCGTCTGGCAGGCCTCGACGATCGCCGAGATCGAGGCTGCCGGGCTCGAGCTGTCCGCCGCGGCGCGCTCCGGCTGAAGCGCCCGTGTCGGCCGCTGCAACGCGGCGAGTCGGGCGCCTACGCGGCGGCGCGGCTCTCGAGCACGCCGGTCAACGCGTCGAAGACGCGGTCGGCGGTCTCGACGCTGGCGTTCGGGCCCATCAGCCCGATGCGCCACATCGGCGGCGCGCCGGGCAGCCCGCCGCCGACCTCGATCGAGTGCTCGTCGAGCAGCTCGGCCGCGACGGCCTTGCCGTCGACGCCGTCGGGCACCGCGACCGCGGACAGCTGCGGCAGCTGGTGGTCGGGCTCGGCGATCAGGTCGAGGCCGGCCTCGCGCACGCGCGCCTGCAGGTGCGAGCCGGCTCGCACGTGGCGCTCGCAGCGCTCCTGCACGCCCTCCTCGAGCGTCGCGCGCAGGACCTCGTAGAGCGCGTAGATGTGCAGGATCGGCGCCGTGTGGTGGTAGGTCGGCGGCCGCTTGATCCAGTAGTCGCGCAGCAGGTCGAAGTCGAACGAGAACGCAACCGGCGTGGAGCGCGCGGCGAAGCGGTCCAGCGCGCGCTCGGAGACCGCGATCGGCGACATGCCCGGCGCCGAGCCGACGCACTTCTGCGTGCACGAATAGGCGTAGTCGATGTCCCAGCCCGCGACGTCGATCGGGATCCCGCCGAGCGTCGTGACGCAGTCGGCCATCAGCAGCGTCTGCGGGTGCTCCTTCATGCCCTCGCCGAGGGCCGCCAGCGGGTGCATCGTGCCGGTCGACGTCTCGCCGTGGACGACCGCCATCAGCGTCGCCTCGGGGTGCTCCTCGACGGCCCGCAGCAGGCGCGCATTGGGCACATGCACGCCCCAGTCCTCGATCAGCTCCACGACCTCGCAGCCGGCGCGCCGCGCGACCTCGATCAGGCGCCGGCCGAAGTAGCCCGAGGCGCCGACGATGACCGTGTCGCCGGGCTCGGTGAGGTTGACGAGGCCGGTCTCCATTCCGGTCGTGCCGGTCGCCTGCAGCGGCAGCACGAGCCCGTCGGGCGCTCGGTAGACGAGGCGTAGCATGCGCACGACCTCGAGCAGCACGTCGTGCAGCTCGGGATCGAGATGACCTTGCATCGGGCGCTGCATCGCGGCCAGGGCGAGCGGGTCGACGTTCGTCGGGCCGGGACCGCAGAGTAGGCGCTCGCTGGGATGAAGCGGGGCTGAGGCAGAGGTCGTCATGAGCTCTACGGTGCCAGAGACAGACCTGTCACGTCAACAACCTATGCATAGACAGGGCTTGTGTGATGTGATGCCTCGTGTCGATCCATCTATGAGAGGCCACCCATGACACCGACGCGACTTCACCGCAGCGAGCTGTGCGTCCCGGGCAGCAGCGTGCACATGCTCGAGAAGGCTCCCACGGCGGGCGCGGACTACGTCATGCTCGACCTCGAGGACGCCGTCGCTCCCGCAGACAAGGAGCAGGCCCGCCTGAACGTCATCGACGCGCTGATGCAGCAGGACTGGGGCCGGACGTCGCTGTCGCTGCGCATCAACGGCCTCGATACGCACTGGTGCTACCGCGACGTCGTCGACGTCGTCGAGGCCGCGGGCGAGCACCTGCACACGATCCTCATCCCGAAGGTCTCCTGCGCGGCCGACATCCACCTGATCGCGACGCTGCTGACGCAGATCGAGGACGGCCGCGGCCAGACCGACCGGCTCGGCATCACGGTGCTGATCGAGATCGCCGCCGGCATGTTCAACATCGACGAGATCGCTCGCGCCTGCCCGGAGCGGATGGAGGCGATGGTCTTCGGCGTCGCCGACTACTCGGCCTCGATCCAGAGCCACACGGCCACGATCGGCGGCTCGGAGTACGGCTACTCCGTGCTCACCGACCCCGACGAGGACGGAGCGCGCGAGCGCCACTGGGGCGATCAGTGGCACTACCCGCTCGCGCGCATCGCGGTCGCCTGCCGTGCCAACGGTCTGCGCCCGATCGACGGCCCGTTCGGCGACTTCAACGACCCCGAGGGCTACAGGACCGCGGCGCGGCGCGCGGCGATCATGGGCTTCGAGGGCAAGTGGGCGATCCACCCGTCGCAGGTCGAGCTCGCGCATGAGGTCTTCACCCCGTCCGAGCGCCTGCAGACGCGCACGCGGCGGATCATCGAGGCGATGGAGCAGGCGGCGAAGGAGGGCAAGGGCGCGGTCTCGCTCGACGGCCGGCTGATCGACGCCGCCTCGCTGCGCCAGGCCGAGCACCTGCTCAACAAGATCGAGCAGATAGACGCGCTGGCGGCGCCGAGGCCGGCGCCGGCCGAGGTCTGACCGGGCCGAAACGGCGGTAGGATGCTCCGTCGTTGCCGACGTAGCTCAGCTGGTAGAGCACTTCACTCGTAATGAAGGGGTCCGCGGTTCGAGTCCGCGCGTCGGCTTAGAAGCCCTGGCCCTTTCGCCCTCCTGAGGCATACCATGGTGTGCCATGAGGGTGCCATCGGTCAGGAGGAGCGGGTGAGCGTTCAGCGGTACAAGCTCGGCAACCGCATGATGTGGCGCGTGCGCTGGCGGGAGCCGGGCGGGAGGATGCGCTCGAAGTCATATCCGACGAAGACGCAGGCAGAACGCGAAGATGCGCGCGTCAAGGCGCAGAAGCTGCTCGGCCACACGCCGCAGCCAGTGCAGCGGCGGCGGACGCTCGGCCAGGCCTGGGAGGAGTGGTGGCAGCTCGAAGCGCCGGACAAGGCGGAAGCGACGCGCCGTTCGTACTCGGGCCTCTGGCGTGCCAACATCGAGCCGCAGCTCGGCGGTGTGTTGCTCTCGGATCTCGTAGCCGACCCGAGCCTCTTCAACGAGCTGCGCAAGAGCATGAACGCGCGCGGCGTCGGCAAGCAGTCGCAACGCCGCACGCTGGTCGTCCTCGTGATGCTGCTCAACCACTGCGTTGCCTGGAAGTGGATGGCCGAGAACCCGGCACGCGGCATCTCAAAGCCGAGTGTCAAACCGGGACAAGGACCGCGTCCTTTCTCACCGCTCGTCGTGGAGCGCATCCGGGCCGAGATTGCTGCAAGGTCGCCGTATCCGCGCGGCGTCGCGGACGCGCTGGTCGTGAGTCTGCTCGCCTACGCCGGTCTACGCCCACAGGAGGCGCTGGGGCTGCGCTGGGAGGATGTGGGCCGCGCCCGGCTACAGGTGCGCCGCGCCGCAGCGTTCGGAGAGGAGAAGGGGACGAAGACGGGCGACCCTCGCCCCGTGCCGCTGGTGGCGCAACTTGCGGACGACCTCGCGGAATGGCGAGGGCTCTCGGCGTTCGATCGTGCGGGCGACTACATCCTGCCCAACGCACGCGGCGCGCTGTGGACGGACAGCGCCTGGCGAAACTGGCGATCGCGGGTCTGGAAGCCCGCGGTACAGGCCGTCGCCGCGAGCGACCCTGACCTCGAACGCCTGGCCTCCGCGCGCCCTTACGACTGCCGCGCGTCCTTCGTAAGTCTGCACCTGGCAGCGGGCAAGGCGCCCCTTGTAGTGGCGAAGGAGGCTGGGCACTCCGGCGCGGTGATGTGGAAGCACTACGGGGGCGTCATCGAGGAGTTCGAGGCCGCGACGGAGCGCGTGCCCGCCGAGATGCAGATCGAGCGCGCGCGTGAGGCCGTTGGGACGCTTCCGCCCGAGCAGGTTCATGAGATGGTTGCCGCCGAGGTCTCGGGGCGCTCGCCCCTCGCGGCCGCACTGTTCGGTCCGCGCACGCTCGGTCGGGACGCATGAGCCTTCGGTTAGCGCGATGCCAGTGCGGTCCGTCGGCGGCTTCGTCTGCGCTGGCATCTACCCTTACGCCATGACCGAGTCCGGCTTGATGATCTGGTCTGTCGGACACTCGAACCACTCGTTCGAGAACTTCGCTGCGCTCCTTCGAGCGCACGCGATTGAGTGCGTCGTGGATGTCCGCTCGTACCCGTACTCCCGCTTCGCTCCGCACTTTGGTCGCGAGGACCTGGCTGCCCAGCTCCGACCACTGGGCCTGAAGTACCTGTTCCTTGGCGAAGAGTTGGGAGGGCGTCCTGCATCTGAGGACCACTACGACGATGAGGGGCACGCGCTCTACGGCTTGATGGCCGCAGAGCCATTGTTCGGTGCGGCTATCGAGCGAGTTATGCGCGGTGCCCGCCACTACCGCGTGGCGCTGATGTGCAGTTGCGGCCAGCCACAGGACTGCCATAGGCGGCTTCTCGTTGGCAAGGTCCTTGCAGACCACGGCGTGGAGTTGCACCACATCCTCCCGGATGGTTCCCTTCGTCTCGAAAGGACGGTCTCGGTCTCCGGGAGCATGGAGCAGCCGTCGCTCTTTGAAAACGAGGGGGCTGCGTGGAGATCTATTCAATCGGTTTCACACAGACAACGGCTGAACACTTCTTCGGCCGCTTGAAACGTGCAGGCGTCAGGCGCCTGCTCGATGTTCGCCTCAACAACTCCTCGCAGCTCTCAGGTTTCGCCAAGGCCCAAGACCTGCCGTTCTTCCTTGACGAATTGGCGGCTGCCGAGTACGAGCATGCGCCCATCCTTGCGCCTACGCAGGACCTCCTCAGCGCTTACCGGAAGGAGAAGAAGGGGTGGGCCTGGTACGAGAACGCCTTCCTCGACCTCATGACGGCACGGCGGATCGAGGAGAAGCTGGACCGGACGGCTTTCGAGCAGCCCACTGCGCTCCTGTGTAGCGAAGCAACAGCCGAGCAGTGTCACCGGCGCTTGGTACTTGAATACCTAGCGCGCCATTGGTCCGACGTCCGCGCGGTGCACCTATGAGGATCTGCCTCAATCACCTCACCCGAATGACCCACCCACGCATCTGCGTGGCGGGCGTGGATCTCGAAACCCTGCGCCACATCCGGCCGATTACCGGCAAGGCGCACACCATGACCCAGGACATGCTCGTAGAGAACAGCGGGCCGTTCGAGGTTGGTGGGATCGTTGACCTTGGATCAGTCACCCCGAACCCCTCGCCGCCCGAGGTTGAGGATCACTGGTTCTACCCAGACCAGGCGCAGCGGCTTGGTCGGCTGTCGCCGGACGAGTACCTCGGACTCATGGACGAGATCGCCTCGGACGATCTCGATGCGGTACTAGGTCCGGCGTTGCTACGCCACGGATGGAAGTACGCCGTTGATGCGGGCACCGGGACGGCTTCGCTGGGCGTGCTTCGCGCCTCCGCGGTGAAGATCGAGGTGAACGACTACGGAAAGCTTCAAGTTCGGCTCGACGATGCTGAACCGAGCGCCTACATCTCCATCACAGACCTTCGCTACTACGACGAGGGAACGGTCCGTGAGGACACGGTGGACAACACGAACCGGCGCATTCGGCGTGGCGCGGATGCGTTTCTCATGCTCGGGTTGGCTAGGGCCTGGACCAAGCCTGGCGACGACACCGAACGGCACTGGCTGCAAGTGAATGGAGTCTGTCTCTCCGACGACCCGTACAGCGTCTAGTTCAAGCGGCGAGCGGGGCGCTCATGGCTTGTGCGGCGGCGCAGGCCGGAGGTTCGCGGCCAGGGAGTGTGCCTCCCCAAGTGCTCGCATCGCGCTCTCAGCCAGGCCGCGTAGCTGCTCAGGCTTGCCCCGCTGCGTGTAGCCGCTGACGAGGGCGTCGCGCACTTCTCGAAGTCGCCGCTGCGTTTCGTCCCGGTCCGCGAAGCGGGAAGGCGGTAGCGCCTGCGCCTCCCATTGCAGCGTCCGAGCGTCGCGCCATGCGCGAGCCAGAGGGCTTCTGCCGTCGCCTTCGGCCAGGCCTTCGAGTAGTTGCACGCTGTCCGACAGGTGCCCCGCGAAGAGCGGATGGCGCGCGGCAGTCGTTCCGCTCGGGAGTGGGTTCGGCGTTGACGGTTGTGGGTGCATCTTCAAGAGGTATCGCGTCCTGCGCCGCTTGCATCAATCTCGCTAAGCGAAGTTCCGGCAGGAGCGCCCGTGCGGGCCGCTTACTTGTTCCATGCCGGGAGGGGAGAACAAGGTGGAGCACGCGACGGACCAGCGGGCAAGCGCCCATCCTGCCCCGTCCTCTGGTCCCTTCGCCCCGCCGAAAATGCCGCCTACCGTCCCCGACGCGGAGCCGGTCGAGCTGCTGCGGCTCGCGGTAGTCGTCAAGCGCAACGGGCCGCGCGACTTCATCGCCAGCGTCGAGCGCGACGACGAAACCGCAGCGCGTCTTTCGGGCTGCCGGGCAAGCGACTCTCTCGCGGCGATCACTGGCGCCACCGCCGCGGCGCTGGAAGTCCTGCGGGCGCGGGTCCGCCACGAGGAGGCCCGGCGGTGAGCGCACAGACGCGCACTTCACTTGATGCCGAGCGAAGCGAGGCATCTAAGCCAAAAGCAAACCGCCTGTGGCTTCTGCGGGACGCCGAGCGGGCCGTACACCGTGCTAAGGCAACGCCGTGTCCGAACGCCGTTCTGCCGTTGTTCGCGTGGAGCCTCGGCAGCGACCGCTCCTACGAGATCGCGTGTGGCTCGTGGTCGTGCTCGTACTGCTCGCGCAAGAAGCGCGCGGCGGTGCGCCTGGTCGTCGCGGAGGGTTGCGAGACCGCGATGGCACGAAGCGAGCGGGTGCGGCTGATGACGCTGACCGACGGCACAGGCGGCGACCTAGCGGCTTGTGACTTCTACGACGCCTGGAACCGGCTCCGCACTCGTCTTCGGAAGCGCGGCCTGCTGTCCGAGTACGCCGCCGTTATGGAGACGACGCAGGCGGGGGCCCTTCATCTGCACGCCCTAACGACCGGGCGCTACATCGCGCAGAAGCGCCTTTCGGAGTATGCGCAGCAGGCGGGCTTCGGCAAGGTCGCAGACATTCGGGCAGTCCGCGCCGGGGAGGGCAGTGGCGAGGGCGACAAGCGAAGCGCGGCGTATGTCAGCAAGGAACTGGCGGGGTATCTGAGCAAGCAGAAGACGGACGCGCTGCGATCGAAGACGGCGACGCGACGGCGACGTTCCGATGCTCTCGGGGGTGGGGTCTGTCAATGGCGGAGGCCGAACGCCTGGTGGCGCAGGCGTGGGCGGACGACGCCGGAAGAGGCGAACAGGACTCTGGCCCGTGGCTCCTCATCCACCGTCGCTCGGATGGCAGCCTCTCGCTGCGTGGGCGAGCCGTTGAGGACGCCGGTTGAGGAGCGAGGCTGACACCCTGCAAGCCGAGCGGCAGAGCGGAGCGCCAGCGGAGGGAAGCCGGGAGGCGCGGCGGGGTGGACGCCCGAGCGACGACCCGCCGTAGCCACTGATCTGACTACGCGCAGCGGCGATAAGATGGCGGCACGCTTGCTGTCCGGCAGTGCCATCAGAGTGCCACTGCGCCTTAGGGTGGTGCCGCGAAGGCATGAAAGCTCGGTGTTTGCAGGCGCTTCGCCGACGTAGCTCAGCTGGTAGAGCACTTCACTCGTAATGAAGGGGTCCGCGGTTCGAGTCCGCGCGTCGGCTCTATGACTGACCTGATCCGCGAATGCCTGCTCGACATGCCGTTGTCGAACATGACCAACCGCCCCGAGGGGATGCTTGCGA
>Ga0136631_10000259_pt1 | contig 16416 bp, 13 predicted proteins | sample AntDrymUQ6012206_2_FD_104655 | JGI IMG/M metagenome (GOLD analysis project Ga0136631, IMG submission 104655) | Polar desert sand microbial communities from Dry Valleys, Antarctica - metaG UQ601 (22.06) | ecosystem: Environmental > Terrestrial > Soil > Desert | place: Antarctica: Dry Valley... | reverse complement strand
GCGCGGCTGCGTCAGTGCTGACACCCGGTGCCGGATGACCTCTCGGAGACACAGATGACGGCCCTCGCCGAACCCGATACCAACGTCGAGCTGCAGCCGGCCCGGGAAGGGTCGACCGGCTCCGCGATGATCGTGTTCGAGGACGTCCGGAAGATCTACGAGACCAACAACGTACGGGCTCTGGACGGCGTCTCGTTCGTCATCGAGAAAGGCGAGTTCGTGTTCGTCGTCGGCGCGTCGGGCTCGGGCAAGTCCACGCTCATCCGCCTCCTGCTGAAGGAGGTCGAGCCCACCGGCGGGCGCATCATCGTCGGCGGCCGCGACCTCGGGCGCCTCAAGCGCTCGAAGGTGCCGCTCCTGCGCCGCAATCTCGGCTGCGTCTTCCAGGACTTCAAGCTCCTCCCGAACCGCACCGCCGCGGAGAACATCGGCTACGCGCTCCGCGTGCAGGGCGAATCGAATGCGCAGATCCGCAAGAAGGTTCCCGAGGTGATGGACCTCGTCGGGCTCGCGCACAAGATGGGCTCGCGTCCGGAGGAGCTCTCGGGCGGCGAGCAGCAGCGCGTCTCGATCGCCAGGGCGATGGTCAACCACCCGCCGCTGCTCGTCTGCGATGAGCCGACCGGGAACCTCGACCCCGACACGTCGGTCGGGATCATGCAGCTTCTCTATCGCATCAACAGGACCGGCACGACGATTCTCATGGTCACGCACGACCGCGAGATGGTCGACAAGATGCGCAAGCGCGTCATCGCGCTCGAGATGGGCAAGCTCGTCCGCGACGAGCGGCGTGGGGGGTACTCGGAGGAATGACGACCGCTCGCCTTCGGCTCGCGGTCGCGAGGGAAACCATGTTTCCCCCGCGTGTCCCCTTCTTCCCAAGTTCGTGGGGAACCTCCCGGTTCCCCACACCGCTCCACGGTCATAGGCCGACCGGGGTCAGCCTATGACCCGGATCCGCACCCTCTTCGCAGAGGCACTGCGCTCCATCGGCGCGAACGTCTCCACCACGGTGGCTTCGGCGCTGTCCGTGCTCATCGGGATGTTCCTCATCGGCATCTTCATCGGGCTCGGCACGTGGCTCGTCTCGTGGTCGGACGACAAGAAGCGTGAGCTCGCCGTGCACGTCTTCATCGCGGACGCCGCGACGACGAAGCAGATCAACGAGCTCCGCGTTCTGCTCGAGTCGGACGAGCGTGTCAGAACTGGCGGCATCACGTTCATCTCGAAGGAGCGGGCGCTCCAGATCATGCGCAAGCGCAGCCCGGCGCTCACGGCCGACCTCCCGACCAACCCGCTGCCCGCGTCGTTCAACGTGGTGCCGAAGCGCGGGGAGGACACCGAGGCCATCGCCGTGAAGGTGCAGAGCTCGAAGCTCGCTGCGGTCGACGAGGTGCGCTACGGCAAGGAGGTCTCGGAGCGCATCCTCCAGATCGCCCGCGCAATTCAGATCGTCTTCCTCATCGCCGTGTTCGTGCTCCTCGCGGCCTCGACGATCCTCATCGCGAACACGATCCGGCTGTCGGTGCACTCGCGCCGGCGCGAGATCGAAGTGATGAAGCTCGTCGGCGCGTCCAACTGGTACGTGCGCGGGCCGTTCATGCTCGAAGGGCTCCTGACCGGCCTCGCGGGCTCGGTCGCGGCCGTCGTATTGCTGTTCCTGAGCCGTGAGATCGCGATTCCGCAGATCGTCACCATCCAGAACGACCCCGACGTGCAGGCGCTCGCGTTCGCCTGGACCGCGCTGATCCTGATCGCGGGCGGCCTCGTAATCGGCGCGCTCGGCTCCGGCCTCACGCTCCGCCGCTTCCTGCGCGTGTAGCCGGCGCACGCGGTTCGGGCTAGGTTGTGGTCGTGGCAGCGAGCCACTCGAGCGCGGCCGCCAAGCGTACGCACGCCGCGCCTGGAAAGACTCCTACGAGCTACTGCTGCGTGCCGACGATGCTGCGCCACTCGAGACCGGCGACCTCGCGTTGCTTGCGACCTCGGCATTCATGCTCGGTCGAGACGACCAGTACCTCAGCCTGCTCGAGCGCGCACATCACGCCCATCTGAACGCGGGTGAGGTCCTCCCGGCAGTCCGCACGTCTGGATGGGCATCGTCCTCTTCACGCGGGGCGAAGTGGGTCCCGGAGGCGGTTGGATCGGCCGGGCACAGCGTCTCACGCAAGCGAGACGGGCGACAGCGTCGAGCGCGGCCTCCTCATGCCACTCGTGTTCCAGCACGAGGCGTCGGGCGACTTCATCTCGGCGGCAGCGGTCGCCGGCGAAGCGGCCTCCGTGGCCGTCCGCTTTGACCACGCCGACGGGTTCGCGCTTGCGACCCATGCCCAGGGAGCCATGCTGATCAAGGCGGGTCGGGTGCGGGAGGGACTCGCGCTCCTCGACGAAGCGATGGTGGCAGTGACCACGCGCGAGCTCTCGCCGATCGTGGCCGGCATCGTCTATTGCGGCGTGATCCTGGCATGCCAGGGCGTGTACGAGGTGAGGCGTGCGCGAGAGTGGACCGCAGCTCTGACGCGATGGTGCCAAGGGCAGCCAGACGTGCTGGCGTTCACGGGCAGGTGTCTCGTCCACCGAGCCGAGATCATGCAGCTGAACGGCGATTGGCCGGACGCGCTCGAGGAGGCGCAGCGGGCGAGGCAGCGCTTCATCGAGACCAGGAACGAGGGTCGCGTCGGCCTGGCGCTGTACCGGGTCGCCGAGCTGCAGCGGTCGTGGGGAATTTCGGGGATGCGGAGGATGCCTATCGCGAGGCGAGCCGCTACGGGTGGGAGCCTCCCATGCTCGTCCTCTGCGCCAGCCGTGACGGCAAGCGTGTCGCGAAACACATCGTCTCGCGGGCCGCGAGCAAGGCGCATGGGCTCGACTTGCGGGTCGCTGAGGCAGTGGGATGAGGGCCGGACATCGCCGGCGGGAAGGCGAGGTCGAGGATCAGCCGACTCGCTTGGGCGAGGATGCGACTCGTCGCGACGTCTTCGTCTGGAACGGAAGGGTCGCAAGCATCCGAGCTCGCGCCGCGTCGGGGTACCGTGCGCCGATGCGCCATCGCAGACCCGCGGGAGGAAGGCAGAAGCGGCCGAGCCGCTCCGAGCGCGGCCGCCGCCGGAACCCCGCGCAAGCCGTGCGGCAGGCCGAGCGCAGCGTCTCCGTCTCTTTGCCGTCGCGTCGTTTCGAGCCGGAGAGGGTGGTCGCGCACCTCGGGCCTACGAACTCGGGCAAGACGTACGCGGCACTGCGCGAGCTCGCGGAGAAGCGATCAGGCGTCTACGCGGGGCCGCTCAGGATGCTCGCGCAGGAGGCGCACCGCCGCCTCGGCGAGTGGATCGGCCCCGAGAACGTTGGTCTCGTCACCGGCGAGGAGCGCGTCAACGAGCGCGCGCCCGTGATCTGCTCGACCGTGGAGATGGCGCCGCTCGCGGGTGAGCTGCTCGTCCTCGACGAGGTGCAGTGGGCCGACGACACAGAGCGCGGCTCGGCCTGGACCCGGCTCCTGCTCGCGGGCGAGTATCGGGAGATTCTCCTGCTCGGCGCGCTCGACGCGCTCCCACTCGTGGAGCGCGCGTTTCCCGAGCACGAGCTGAAGGTCTTCGAGCGCAAGCTCCCGCTCGAGTTCGTGGGCGCGCGGACGCTCCGCTCGCTCACACCGGGAACGGTCGTCGTCGCGTTCAGCCGACGCGCGGTGCTCGCGCTCGCGGGCGAGGTGAATCGCCTGCACCCAGGCAAGGTCGCGGTGCTCTACGGCGCGATGCCGTTGTCGTCGCGGCGCGAGGAGATCGAACGCTTCGTCTCCGGTGCTGCTGAGGTCTGCGTCGCGACCGACGTTCTCGGGCACGGGGTCAACCTCCCCTGCGAGACGCTTCTCTTCGCGGAGACGACGAAGTTCGACGGGGAGGAGCGGCGCGACCTTCTGCCCTGGGAGCTCGCGCAGATCGCGGGGCGAGCCGGCCGGTTCGGCCTCGTCGAGCGGGGACACGTCGGCGTGCTCGCCGGGCTCGGATGGGGAACTGCGAATTCGGAGCTCGTGGAGTCGGCGCTCGAGCCGCACGTCCCGCTGCCCGGCGGCCACCTCGGCTATCGCGCGGTCGACGAGGCCCGGATTCGACCACAGCTCGCCGACCTCGGCGTCGACGACCCGCTGCGCCTGGACGCTGCGCTCGTCGCCTGGCATCGCGTCGCGCTCCGCGAGTGGGCGTTCGAGAGCTGGCTCGCGGTCGAGTCGTTGCAGCCGCTTCGCCTGCGCCTTCAAGCGGTCCAGCGGCGCCTCGCGGAGCGTGGCAGGCGTTTGCCGCTTGCGGACACGTGGAAGCTCGTGAACGCACCCGTCGACGAGGACAACGTCGAACTGCTCGCGACGCTCGCCCTCGCCATCACGGGGGATCGTGTCGCCCGCCCGCAGCTCATGTTTCTCCTCGACACGGCCCGACTCCGGGGCGCGTCGCTCGAGGATGCCGAGCGAGCCGGGCGCGAGGCGAGCATTCTGCGCTGGTTCGCGCTCCAGTACACCGATGTCGGAGGCGTCACCAGCGAGCGGGCGGCGGCCCTCGAGGACGCTGCTGCCCAGCGCGTCGTCGCGCGCCTGCGGGTCGAGGTGGAGTCGCCGACGATCGGGCGGTGTCGCTCGTGCGGACGTTCGTGCGCGCCGTGGTTCCCCATGTGCGACCGCTGCGCCGGGATCTCATCCCGCGCGTGATATGAACTCGCCGTGACCGCAGACGAGCTCCGTTCCATCCCGCTCTTCGCCTCCGCGAGCGACGCCGGCCTCGAGCGCATTGCTGCGGCGTCCGGTGAGATCACGTGCGCCGCGGGCCAGATCGTTGCGCTCGAGGGCGATCCGGGTTCGGGCATGTTCGTGATCGTGGACGGGACCGCGAGCGTCGAGTGGCGTGGAGGCTCGGTCGATCTCGGGCCGGGAACGTTCTTCGGCGAGCTGACGTTGCTCGCGCCGGGAGGCACCCGAAACGCTCGCGTGCGCGCTGCGACGGAGATGCGTTGCCTCGCCGTCCCGCGTGGCGACGCGATCACGATGATCGAGTCCGAACCGACCGTCGCTCTCTTGATGCTGAAAGAGATCGCACGCCGGTTCGCGTCTGCTCTTCCAGAGTCGTAGGGACGACGCTAGCGTCGCCCTCGGGCGAGGCAAGCTCGCCCCTACACTGCCGCGGTGGCCAAGCCGATCGCCGGACAGAAGTTGATCGCGGAGAACCGCCGCGCGCGACGCGACTACGAAGTCATCGAGCGCGTCGAGGCCGGCGTGGTCCTGACCGGAACCGAGGTCAAGGCCGCGCGCGACGGCCAAGTCCAGCTCGGACAGGCGTACGCCGACGTCCGCAACGGCGAGGCATGGCTCATCGGCGCGTCGTTCTCCGAGTACGCGCAGGGCGGGCCGCTGGGACACCAGTCCGACCGCGACCGGAAGCTCCTGCTCCATCGCGGAGAGATCGACTCGCTCTATGGAAAGGTGCGGGAGAAGGGCCTTACGCTCGTCCCGACGCGGATGTACTTCAAGGACGGCCGCGTAAAGGTCGAGATCGCGCTTGCGCGCGGTCGCGAGCGCGCCGACAAGCGGCGCGTCGTCGCCGAGCGCGACGCCAAGCGCGACATCGAGCGCGCGCTGAAGCAACGTCGCTGAGGGACGAGGCACGGAGTAGGGGCCGGGCATGCCCGGCCCCTACGGCAATCAGCCAGCTACCGAAGCGAGTAGGTGCGCTCGGGCACCGGAACCTGCTCGAGCACCGTGCGCAACACGTCGTCCGGGCTCAGCCCTTCCTCGAGGATGAGCCGGTGCCGCAGCGTGTATGGCGCCATCTCGCGGACGTCCTCGATCGTGACTTCGTCGCGGCCACTCAGCCGTGCGTTGGCGCGCGACGCGCTCGCGAGGTGGATGACCCCGCGTGAGCTCACACCGAGCTCGACACCCGCGATGTCGCGGCTCGCGCGTGCGACCGCGACCATGTAGCGCCCGACTTCCTCCGGTAGGTCGGTCGCGTCGAGCTCGTCGCGCGCCTTGTCGAGCCCGACGACGCCGAGGAGCGGCCGCACTTCGCCGAGCATGTCTGGCGCGATCCCCTTGTGGGGGAGGTCGAGCATCTCGTACTCACTCTGCGCATCCGAGTACTCGATCTGGATCTTGAAGAGGAAGCGGTCGAGCTGCGACTCGGGAAGCTCGAACACGTCCCGATGCTCGTACGGGTTCTGCGTCGCGATCACGAGGAACGGATCGGGCAGCTTGTGCGCCTTGCCCTCGACGGTCACCTGCCGCTCCTGCATCGCTTCGAGGAGTGCCGCCTGCGTGCGCGGGGGCGTGCGGTTGATCTCGTCCGCGAGCAGGACGTTCGTGAAGACCGAGCCGGGGAAGAACACCTGCTCGCCCATGCGGATCGCGTTGATCCCCGTCAGCTCGGCCGGCGACGTGTCCGGGGTGAACTGGATGCGCTTGAACTTCGCGCCGAGCATGTGCGCGGTCGCACGCGCGAGAAGCGTCTTCGCGCTGCCAGGAGGTCCTTCCAGCAGGACATGCCCGCGTGCGAGCGCTGCGACGAGCAAGAGCTCGACGGCGCGCTCCTGGCCGATCACGACCTTCGCGATCTCCGTCTTTGCGCGCTCGCGCAACTCGATGAGGCTCTCGTATGGCGCCTCCACCAGCAATGACACGATGCGGTTCCTCCCTCGTTCGGCTCGATTGCCCGGCCGCCAGATGGTAGCGCGGTCCGAACGAGGCTCCCAATCCGGCTCCCAGCCGATGCCTCCGTCGAATGATCCGACTCCCGAAAGGGGGAGTCAACCCCTCAGCCGAGGGATGCTCCGACGAAGCGCTTCAGGCGCGCGCTAGGAGACGGGGGAGATCGGCGGCGGGACGGCCGTCGGAACGCCGGCCATGGCGTCGAGGAGCACGGTGTCCACGCTCATGCCTGGTGCAACGGAGATGCGGTGTCGAAGCACGAACGGTGCCATCTCGCGGACGTCCTCGATCGAGACGATGTTGCGGCCGTGGAGTCGTGCGCTCGCCTTCGATGCCATCACGAGGTGGATCATCGCGCGCGAGCTCACGCCGACCTCGACGCCCGGAAGCTCACGCGTGCGCCGTCCGACCGCGACGATGTAGCGACCGACCGCCTCGGGGACCTCGGTGTGCTCGAGCTCTTGGCGTGCCTTGTCGAGCCCGACGACGCCCAGGAGCGGCCGCACTTCGCCGAGCATGTCCGGCGCGATGCCCTTGTGCGGGAGGTTCAGCATCTCGAACTCGCTCTGCGCGTCCGCGTACTCGAGCTCGATCTTGAAGAGGAAGCGGTCGAGCTGACCTTCGGGGAGCGGGAAGACGCCCTCGTGCTCGTGCGGGTTCTGCGTCGCGATCACGAGGAACGGGTCGGGCAGCTTGTGCGCCTTGCCGTCGACCGTGACCTGGCGCTCGCCCATCGGCTCGAAGAGGGCGGCCTGCGTGCGGGGCGGCGTGCGGTTGATCTCGTCTGCCAGGAGGACGTTCGTGAACACGGCGCCCGGCATGAAGAGGTGCTCGCCTGCGCGGATGACGTTCTGCCCGTTGAGCTCGACCGGCGTCGTGTCCGGTGTGAACTGGATGCGCTTGAAGGAGGCGCCGAGCATATGAGCGGTCGCCCGCGCGAGGAGGGTCTTCGCGCTGCCAGGCGGACCCTCGAGGAGGACGTGCCCGTGGGCGACGGCTGCGATGAGAAGGAGCTCGACCGTTCGATCCTGGCCGAGGACGACCTTCGACACCTCGGCCTTGGCCCGCTCTCGCAGGTCGGCGAGGTCGTCGTACTTCTCCTCCATCATCAACGCCACAGCCTGTCCTTTCGCCTCGTTTTGCGCCCAGCATGTCGGCCCGAATTCCCGCCTCTGCCGCAGCCGGGCCAACACGCGTATCGGCAGCTATCCTCATTGCCTTAACACACATACGGGGGCGATCAGGTTTCGACGTGGTCGGTTCTCCGGTAGAGCTGCGAGCCGAGGTCGCCGGTTGGCCTCGTAAATCAACCGGCACCAAAGCAAGTGCGAACAAGAACGAACTCGCACTCGCCGCCTAGCTTCTAGCTAGGTAAGGCGACGTCGACCCGGATTCGGCCCGAGATCCGGTGTTCGGCGCCAACAATCGGGCTAGGCGCCGAGGGAGAGCCAATCGCCCGGAGCGCGACACTTCAGGATGGCTGGCTCGGCGGAGGGTCGTTCGCGAACCGACCGCCGAGTGAGATGAAGCGCGAACTACGCTCGTAGACGCTCTATCCGGTGCGACCGCGGACGCGGGTTCGATTCCCGCCGCCTCCATCGTCCAACGAATCGCCGATTAGGGACGCGCCGTGCGCCAAGATCTCCGAGCGGCGGCCCGGTGACCTGTCTCTTCCGTCCGTGTCAGGAGAGCCCGGGGTGTTGAGGGCGCCACGCGGAAGACGGCAACCCCCGCCAGCGTCTTGAATTGATGGAGCATTACGAGGGATCATGCGCTCGGTGAGCGATCTGGCTTCTGCGGCCACCGGCTCCGTCGCGGCAGACGAGGCGGACGCCGTCGAGCGAACGTTTCTGATCGCCGACGTCCGCGGCTACACCCGCTTCACACGTGAGCGCGGCGACGCCGCGGCTGCGCGGCTCGCACAGAGGTTCGCCGAGCTTGCACGAGATTCGGTCGAGGCGCGTAGCGGAAGAGTGATCGAGCTGCGCGGCGACGAGGCGTTGGCCGTGTTCGAGTCGCCTGCCCAGGCAGTGAGAGCCGCGGTCGAGTTGCAAGCCGTTTGCGCGGAGGAGTCGGCGACCGATCCGACTTTGCCACTGCTCGTCGGAGTGGGAATCGACGTGGGCGAAGCCGTGCCCGTCGAGGGCGGCTTCCGGGGTGCCGTGCTGAACACAGCCGCACGTCTCTGCTCACAAGCCGCCGCCGGGCAGGTCCTGGTAACCCTGGGGTTGGTGGGTCGCGCAGGCGAGATCCCCGGCGTCGAGTACATCTCTGCCGGCAGCGTCGAGCTGAAGGGTTTCGAGGCGCCCGTCGATCTGATGGAGGCCGTCGCTGAGACGCGGCGCAACGGGGTCGGGTCGGCTTCCGCGGAACCACTGCCCATCGACCTCGAGCCCGATGCTCTCATGGCGGGAAGGGAACGTGAGCTGGCCTGGCTCCGGGGGATCTGGCGGCAGGCCCGCCGCGGCAACGGCCGAGTCGTGTTCGTCTCGGGCCCAGCGCAGATCGGAAAGACGAGACTCGCGGCGGAGCTCGCTGTGTTCGCGTCCGACGACGCGGCGGTCTCCTACGCGGGCGCCGGCGGGGCTGCAGCTGCGCTCGCAATCTCCGCCCTCCGTGACGCCGTCGCGCATGCCCGGCCTGCCGTAGTTGTCCTCGACGACCTGGACGTCACCGGCGAGACGGTCGCTCCCGCACTGGCCAACCTGTTCGAGGCGATCGACGTCATTCCGACACTGGTCCTCGGGCTGGTTCGAGATCCAGACGGCAGCACCGCGGTCGCCAAGCTGGTCGAGCGCGCAGACGAGAGGGGAGACGGGCACCGCAGGCTACGTCCGCTTGACGCCGAGGGTGTGCGCGAGATTGCGCAGCTCTATGCAGGAGAGGACGTGCGGGATGTTCCACTCGAGTCGGTGGCCCGAGCGTCGGAAGGCGTCCCAGGCCGGGTCCACGAGGTGATGAGTGAATGGGGCGAACAGGTGGCGTCGAGAAGGCTTGCCGCCGCGGCCGAGTTCCTCGCGACGGGACGCCGCAACCGGGCGGAAGGCCTCGAGTTCGCGAACAACATCATCGGGCTGAAGCTCGGCCGGCTCTTCGGCGACGATCGGGCGACCGCCGAGCCCGGTTATCAGGAATGCCCGTACAAGGGGCTCGCACCGTTCGAGGAGGCAGACGCCGCCTTGTTCTTCGGTCGCGAGCGTCTCGTGGGCGAGTTGGCGGCCCGCACGGTAGGCGTCGGCCTGCTCGCCGTGGTCGGCGCGTCCGGAAGCGGAAAGTCGTCGTTGGTCGCCGCCGGCCTGCTTCCGTCGCTCCACGCGGGACTCCTACCGGGGAGTGACCGTTGGCATACGGTCGTCATGCGGCCCGGTGATCATCCGCTCGCGGAGCTGGAGGCACTGCGCGACGGTACCCCTGACGCCGGCGGTCGGCTCGTCCTCGTCGTCGACCAGTTCGAGGAGGTCTTCACGACCTGCCAGGACGAGGAAGAACGAATCCGCTTCGTCGAGACCCTCGTCTCCACAGCGAGCGATCCTGAGCGCGCGGTGCTCGTGATCTGCCTCCGCGGCGACTACTACGGCCACTGTGGCGCCTATCCGGGGCTAGCTCGGCTCGTGGCCGCCAATCAGGTGCTCGTCGGGCCGATGGGCGCGGACGAGCTTCGCAGGGCCGTCGAGCTGCCCGCACGTCGGGCCGGCACTCGGGTCGAGTCGGCGCTGTCCGAGGCTCTGGTCGCCGAGATCGCTGACGAGCCGGGAGGACTGCCGCTCCTCTCGACTGCCCTCGTCGAGCTCTGGGCGGCGCGGAGCGACGGCTGGCTTCGACTCGAGGCCCACGACCGACTCGGCGGGGTCCAGGGCGCCGTTGCGCGCCTTGCCGAGAGCTCGTACGACAACTTGTCAGATGAGCAGCGCGCCACGGCGCGCCGTCTGTTCCTCCGGCTCGTAACGAGCAGTGAAGACGGAGCAATCGCCCGGCGCAGGGTGCCTCTCTCGGAGCTCGATCTCGAGCGAGATCTCGTGCTCGCGTCCGTGGTCGAGCGCCTTACCCAGGACCGGCTGCTGACGGCCCACGAGCGAACCATCGAGGTAGCTCACGAGGCGCTGCTCAAGGAATGGCCGAGATTTCAGGAGTGGCTCGTGGAGGATGCCCAGGGCCGCGACCTTCGCGAGCATCTGACGCATAGCGCGAAGCGCTGGGAAGCCACTGGTCGCGATGCCGCTGAGCTCTATCGTGGAGCCCGCCTGTCCGCCACGCTCGATTGGGCTTCGCAGCGGCCACAGGAGCTCAACGAGTCGGAGCGTGGCTTCGTCGCCGAGAGTCTGGCGGCGAGCGAACGTGAGCTTGCGCGTCAGCGGCGCACGAACCGCCGCCTGAAGGGCCTGCTCGCGGGAGTCGGCGCTCTCCTCGTACTCGCGATGATCGCGGGCGCGCTCGCTCTCGTCGCGCGCGGCAGCGCAAAGCAGTCGGCGACCGGGGCTGTGGCGCAACGACTCGGTGCGCAGGCGCTCGTCGTGAAGGACGTCGATCTGTCCCTCCTGCTGGCACGCCAGGGCGTCGCCCTCGACGATTCGAACGAGACGCTCGCGAACCTGGAGTCCGCGCTCGTCCGCAGCCCGGCGGCCATCAGGGTCTCGCGCCCTCTCCCCGGGCGGCTGCTCGCGGTAGACGCCTCGGACGACGGTCGTTGGATCGGATACCAGAACAACGACGGGCAGGTCGGTTTCGTTGACGCCAGAGAGGGTCGCGTCGTTCGCATCGTCGAGGGCAACGGCTTCGGATTTCGCGCTGGTGACGAGGTCGTCGTCGGACGCGACAGTCCAGACCGGATCAGTCTCTTCGAGGTCGATCTTGGGAGCGGAGCCGAGCGCCCGTGGGGGATCGTTCAGAAGCCGCCCGACAAGGCGCCCTGGTTCTTTTCGATCACGGATGACAGCCGCATCTCCGCGCTCCTCCCGCAGAGCGGAGTGGTGACGCTTCGAAACGTAAAGACGGCCCGGGTGCTGCGTCGTCTCCGGCCTGCGCCAGGTGGGCTGCCGTTCTCCGACATCAACTTCCGCGGCCAGTACCTCGTCATCACGACGCTCAAGGGTCCGCCGCTGCCCGAAACGCCGGTGCGCTACGACATCTGGAGCGTGCAGCCGTGGCGCCGCGTCGCCACGATCGACGATCCTCGGGGAACCCCCGGTCCGTCCTTTGCCATCGACGAAGCGGGTCAACAGTTCGCGGTCGCGCACTTCGACGGGTCGGTCACCGTCTGGGACATGCGAAGCGGCCTCTCCCGCGACCTCCACGGCCGTCACAACGCCGCCGCGACCAACGTCGGCTTCAGCCCGGACAGGAAGACGATTGTCTCGACAGGCGACGACGCGCAAGTACTCGTCTGGGACGCCGAAAGCAGCGAACTTCGCCAGACGCTCACAGGTCACACGGGCCGCGTCTTCGGGCCGGCGTTCAGTCCAGACGGACAGACGCTCTACACGGTCGGCCTCGACGGCGCTGCGATCACCTGGGACCTCACGGGATCGCGACGGCTCGGCCGACCTTTCCGGGCAGGCGGAGGAAATGAGGTGGACTTCTTCGGAGGAGACCCCGCGCCGACGTTTGCTCTCAGCCCTGACGGGCGACGGGCCGCCGTTACTCAGGCCAACGGACGTGTGGCCGTCGTCGACGTGGCGAGTGGTCGGCAGATATTCGAGAGCCCGAACGTCGGCGGGCGCCTCTTGGACGTGGTCTGGAGCCCCGACGGGCTGGAGCTCGCAACGGCCGCTGACCACGGGCGAGTTGCGGCGTGGAGTGCGGCCGACGGTCGCGCACGGCGCTCCTTCCGCGGCTTTGCTGCGGAGCTGCCGTCGTCAGTCGGGTTGCCGGCGGACGCGACGAACGCCGTCCTCGCGATCGCGTACAGCCCGGACGGGAGAACTCTCGCCGCCGCGGCGGCTGACGGGCGGATTCTGCGCTGGGATGCACGTACGAGGGAGCTGATCGACGAGCCCCTCGCCGCCGCCCCGCCGGCCGACGGGAATGCCGCTCTCGACCTTGCTTTCGCCCCGGACGGCACGAAGCTTGCGGCCGCGTTTGTGAATCTTGGAAGCGGTGTCGCGATCGTCTGGCGTCTGTCGGACGGCAAGGAGCTCTACCGAGCGGACATCGATGACGGCTACGGCCGGGGCTCCTCTGTTGCCTTCTCGCCGGACAAACGGTTGCTGGCGACCGGAGGTGGATCAGGCGAGATCAAGCTCTGGGACGCCGAGACCGGGCAGCGAGACGGGCGCACGCTTAGGGGGACTGCGGGCTGGGTGCTCAGCCTCGAGTTCGACCCGACGGGACGGCTGCTCGTGAGCAGCGGGTCGGACGGCTCGACGCGCATCTGGGACGTCGAGAGGCGCGCGCCGTTCGGGTCACCGCTTCCGGGAGCCGACAACATCTGGGCGAACTCGCATCTCACACGCTCCGGGGACCGCCTCGTCGTGGTCTACAGCACAGGGCGTGGATTCGTCTGGCGAATAACTCCCTCGAGCTGGGAGCAGCACGCGTGCGACGTCGCCGGACGCACGCTCACGAAGCGCGAATGGGACCTGTACCTACCAGGGCGCTCGTACGATCCAGCTTGTCGATAACTGAAACGCGACTAGACCCGGAGCCGGCCAGCACTCCGCCGGGCTAGCCGCCACAGCTTCGGACGCGATCGAAATCTTCCGCGGGCTCGATTCCCGCCGCCTCCATGCGTGCAAGCGTCAGGCGTCGGCGAGTGCGCGGGCGTCGATCGTGAACGCCGGCTGGGGCGCGTCGGACTCGGTCCCGGGTGCGGGATTGCGTTCGAGGTAGTGGATGCCTATTCGCTCCGATGGGAACATCGCGTGGATACGGATCGGGCTTGTGCTCGCGTTGCGGGTGGCGTGCGGAGTGCCCGCGGGGATGAAGACAACTGTGCCGGGGCCGACCGCCTGCGTGTCGTCTCCGAGCGTGACCTCGGGGCTGCCCTCATGGATCACGATCACCTCGCTGATCGGATGGGTATGGAGCGGAATTCGATCGCCCGGGGCAATCTCTTCGATGATCAACGTGATGTCGTCGACGTGCGCATCGGCGTTTCCGCCAGGGTCTACAAGCACTGCCCAGTGCGAGTCTGGACGGAAGTCATCCGGGTCGCTCTCGTCGAAGGGCGCATAGACGAAGCTCGAGATGATTGCCATGGTCGTCCGTCTCCTTGTTGTCGCGGGGTTTGTCCGATCGCCGAGTGCGGCTCGAGGGCGTCGACTTGCGAGATCGGGGCAGGCGGGTGCCCCGGATCCTCCGAACGAGGGACGATTCGTAAACGCCTCGTAAAGCCTGGCGCGCGGACGTGTGAAGTCGGGAGTGTGGGGAGAAAGCTGCGCGTAGAAGCACGAAACCATAAAGGGGGAAACATGAAGAAGCTCCTCATCGTCTGCGTCTTGGCGACGGCGCTGGCCTTCACCGTCTCGGCGTCAGCAGCGCTCGTTCCGGGCGTGTTCGACCCGGGCAATACGGATTGCGTCGAGGCGACGTTCATCCAGAAGACGAAGACGTTGCACCTGGAGAAGAACTGCCCGACGTCCACGAACGCGGCCGCGGGCGCCGAGGTCACCGGTGTGAGTGGCCAGACGTTCCAGTCAGCGTCGTTCACGCTGGCGAGCGCGACCCAGTGTCAGGGGGGCTCGCCGCGGTTCAACATTGGCACCACGACCGGTTTCTTCTTCCTCGGCTGCAACAACGTCACGCCGACGACGAATGCGAACGGAACAGTGACCTACACGTTTACGGCAGCGACGCTCGCCGCAGCCGGCCAGCAGGTTCCGACGCCGACGGGCACGATCCAGTTCGTGAGCGTGCTCATCGACGTCCAGGGCACCGCCGACCTCACGAAGGTCACGGTCAACGGCAAGCTGCAGAAGCTCGCACCGGGCAAGGCCGACTTCGCCCGACCGTGCAAGAAGGGCGGCTGGAAGAGCTTCACGAGCCCGACGTTCAAGAACCAGGGTCAGTGCGTCAAGTTCCTGGTGCACGGGAGGAACGCGGCGAAGAAGAGCGCGTAGTAGAACCGCTGACGTCCACTTCGTAGGAGCGGGAGCCCCGTGCACGGGGCTCCCGCTTCGAACGTGCACTCCGAGCCGGACGAGCGCAGCCCTTCCTCGTCTGTCTCGGACGTCAAGCACTCGGCGTCGCGCACGTTCACGACGAACCAGCCCTCGCCAGCGGGTGCGAGGCCTGAACCGGAGTCTTCGAGCTGCGCTTCGGGCATGGCGCGAACCTAGCGGGTCGACGTCAGGCGACGAACCTGGTCGTCGGCGAGCGCCGCTGCCACCCGCACGGATCGCCGCGACTAACGTGACGCCGTGAGCTCGAGCCTCGCCCACCGTCACGGGAGTCGCGTCCACCTTCACAACCATGCCGGGACGCATCGGCATCTGTGGTTCGGACTTCGCAGGTCGGAGCCGGTCGCGGCCTCGGCGGAGGCTGATCACGGCCATCACCATCACGGCCACTCTCGCGACGACTCCCACGGGCACTCGCATGGAATCGTCGATCGGTCGATCGTCCGTTCGCGCGAGGGTGTCAAGGCAGTTGCGTTCAGCCTCGCGATCCTCGGCGTGACCGCGCTCGCGCAGCTCGCGATGTTCGCGACGACGAGCTCCGTCGCGCTCCTGGCCGATCTCGTGCACAACTTCGGCGACGCGCTGACGGCCGTTCCGCTCGGGATCGCGTTCTTCCTTCGCAGCTTCCGCGCCGAGAAGATCGCGGGCCTCGTCGTCGTCTTCGTGATCTTCGTCTCGGCCTGCGTCGCTCTCTACGAGACCGTCCAGCGATTCATCCACCCGGAGGAGCTGACGCATCTCTGGGTTCTGGCTGCAGCCGGGGCGATCGGCTTCCTCGGGAACGAGCTCGCCGCTCGGGTACGGCTTCGCGCCGGCCGGCGCCTGTCGAGCCCGGCGCTCGTCGCCGACGGGAACCACGCGCGAACCGATGCGTTCGTCTCGCTCGGCGTCATCGCGAGCGCCGTTGTCGTCGGTCTCGGTCTCCCGATCGGCGACCCGATCGTCGGCCTAGTGATCACGCTCGTGATCTTCAAGATCACGTGGGACTCCTGGCGCGTGGTGTCGACCACGGATCCGGGCGAGATGGTCGATCACACGCACGATCACTGACCCGACGGCTTGACGAGCGGCGTGCCGTAGCGGCACCCTTCACCACGACGTGCTTCGCCTGCTCGCCTTACCGCTCGCGCTCGTTGCGCTCTACGGCTACGACTCGTCGGTCAAGCCGCTGCCGGCGCCCCTCGAGCGGAGTCTCGATGGGCGCTTCTGGCACCCCGGCTGTCCCGTCGCGCTTTCCGACCTCCGCCTGCTCACGGTGACGAACTGGGGGTTCGACGGACGCGAGCACACGGGACAGCTCGTCGTGAATCGCGACTCCGCGCGCAAGCTCGCGACCGTGTTCCGAAAGCTCCACGCGTTGAAGTTCCCGATCCGCCACCTGCGGCTCGACGACATATACGGCCCGAAGCGCGCGCGCCCCGCCGACGGCGACATCTCAGGGTCCTTCCATTGCCGGCGCGCGGTTCCGTCCCCGTGCGGGAGCGGAAGCGGGAACTGGTCGAACCACGCGTACGGCCACGCCGTCGACCTCAATCCGAACGAGAACCCGTACGTGGGCTGCGGCGCCGTCTACGACCCGAGGAGCCGGCCGTACGTCGACCGGTCACGCGTGCGGAAGGG
>Ga0136631_10000258_pt1 | contig 16432 bp, 16 predicted proteins | sample AntDrymUQ6012206_2_FD_104655 | JGI IMG/M metagenome (GOLD analysis project Ga0136631, IMG submission 104655) | Polar desert sand microbial communities from Dry Valleys, Antarctica - metaG UQ601 (22.06) | ecosystem: Environmental > Terrestrial > Soil > Desert | place: Antarctica: Dry Valley... | reverse complement strand
GCGCTCGCGCACGGCGGCGTCGATCTGCGCAGCGGACAGGCCGTCACCGATCACGCTGCGCGTCAGGTGGTCGAGCTCGGATGCACCCGGCGGGTAATCGCACTCGTGGGTGACCGCCACCACGCTGTCGCCCAACCCGAGGGCGAACAGCATCTCGGTCGAGGAGGGCACCAGGGAAGCGATCCGCATGCGAGAGTTACACCATGGCACGTCTTGAGGAGGAGCAGATCGAGGAGCAGCTGTCGGCCCTGGAGGGCTGGAACCGAGAGGGCGACGGCATCGTGGCCGAGCGGGAGTGCGGGGACTTCGCGGGCTCGGTGGATCTCGTGAACCGGATCCTCCCGGTGGCGGAGGAGATGAACCACCACCCCGACCTCGCGATCTCGTGGGCCACGGTCACGGTCACCATCACCACGCACTCCGAGGGTGGGCTGACCGACAACGACTTCGAGCTGGCCAAGAGGATCGACGCTCTGGGCTAGCCGGCAGGCTCCGGTGCCCGGGGCCTCTGCTAGCTTTTTCGCGTCTCCGGGATGGGCGACGACGAACCTCGAAGTAGGCCCTCACCAGGCCTCGAAACCGTGCCCCTAGGGGCTCGATGACCGAGCTGCTCCTACTGCTCGGCGTTGCTGTGCTGGTCGCCGCCAACGGCTTCTTCGTGGCCGCCGAGTTCGCGCTCGTGCGCGCTCGCGATGCAAAGCTGGAGCAGATGGAGGAGGAGGGGGCTCGCGGGGCGGCCCTGGCCGGCCACCAGCTCGAGAACATCGCCGAGTACCTCTCCGCGTGCCAGCTGGGCATCACGATGGCCTCGCTCGGCATCGGCTTCATGGGCGAGCCCGCCATCGCCAGCCTGCTCGAGGGAGCGATCGGCGACTCGCTGCCGCACGCAGTCACGCTCGGCATCTCCCTGGCGATCGCCTACCTGATCACCACGGCCCTGCACATCACCATCGGCGAGCAGGTTCCCAAGATCTTCGCGATCACGCACGCCGAGACCGTGGCTCGGCGGGCGGCGCGTCTCCTCGAGGCCTTTCGCGTGACCTTCAAGCCCCTGATCTGGGCGCTCAACACGGTTTCCAACGCCATCCTGCGGGTGTTCGGCGTGAACGCCGACGCGGAGTTCGAGGAGGTTTCCTCCTCCGATGACCTCAAGCTGATCATCGCCCGCAGCCAGAGCGGAGGCAAGCTCGATCCGGGCGAGGCCGGGATGCTCTCCGGCGTCTTCCATCTGCACGAGCAGCAGGCACGCCAGGTGATGACACCGATACCGGCCGTGGTCACGGTGGACGTGTCGGAGACCGCGGAGGAGGCGCTGCGCCGCTGCGTCGACTCCGGTCACACCCGGCTCGTGGTCACCGAGGAGGGCAACACCGACCGGATCAAGGGCATCGTGCACAACAACTCGTTGGCGCGGCGCCTGATGAACGAGGGCCCAGGTGCCTCGATCGTACCGAGCGTGAAGGACGCCCTGATCGTGCCCGAGACCAAGCCGCTCGACGACTTGCTCGCCGATCTCCAGCGCGAGCGCGCATCGATCGCCGTGGTGGTGGACGAGTATGGGCGCACTGCCGGGATCGTCTCCGTGGAAGACATCGTGGAGGAGGTGGTCGGCGAGATCGCCGACGAGACCGACCCCGCCGTGGCCGGCGTGCGCCGCCTCGCCAACGGCGACTGGTGGGTGCGCGGACACGTGCCGATCACCGACCTCGAGGACTACGAGATCGACCTGCCCGTGGAATCCGACGCCTACAACTCCGTCGGCGGGTTCGTTTTCGGCGAGCTCGGGCGCCTGCCCAAGCGCGGCGACATGGTGCGCGCGAACGGGTATTCGCTGCGGGTGGAGTCGGTCCGCGAGAACCGCATCGAGGCTGTGCGCATCCGGGACCACGGGGCCGAGCCCTCGGCGCAGCAGCCCGAGCCGCGCGAGGCCGCCGAGGGCGCGTAGCGCTTCTGTCCGGTCTCGCTCCTAGCTTGAGGCCAGGTCATGTGGTCTGCCAAGGTCAGCGACTCTCAACGTGACGCGCTTCGGGCCCTCTTAGGCGCCCAGGGTGAACTCGGCCCGTCACTGACCGGAGCACTGGAGGCGTTGGACTATGCGCGGTGGGACGACCTGCCGGAGGCCGTGCTGCCGTGGGAGGACGTGACCAGCATGGCGGCCGCCCAGGGAGTGGGCGAGGCTGACGTGGTGTGGGATCTGGCGTCGGGCATGGTGCCGCCGCACGAAGGCCGCCAGGCCGCCTGAGCGGGCGCTTCGCGTCAGCCTCAGTCGACGGCTGGTCCGACGGACTCCGCCTCAAGCCAGCGACCTTCGCCGTGCTCCCGGTAGTAAGCGACCTCGTCAGTCGCCTCGAGCTGCACGTCGAGGCGGCTTACGTGGACGCAGAAGCCGGAATCGGCTGGCGAGTGGAACGGGTAGTAGCGGAAGAGCCAGCCCTCCCGGATGAAGGTCCGCTCGGGAACGGGCCTTCGTCGGCCGGGTGGCGCTGCATCGGTATCTCCAGCACGCGCCCCGCGAGCCGTAAGTCGGAGACCTCGAAGTACGCGTCCTGCAGCCACCACTCGATCGGCTCCAGGTGCGCCGGCTCGGTAGCGCGGTAACGACGTACCACCGCCATCGCTATCCGTACTCGTAGAACCCGGCGCCGCTCTTGCGGCCCAGCCGGCCCTCGTCGATCATCTCTCGAAGGCGGTCTGGTACATCGGCCTCGATCGACTCGCCGATGGCCACGGCAACGTCGAGCCCCACGAGGTCGAGGAGGGCGAGCGGCCCGAGCGGGTGGGCTGCGCCCAGCTTCATGCAGCTGTCGATCGCCTTGGGCTCCATCCCTGTGTCTTCGGCCAGGCGCACCGCCTCGAAGGCGAACGGGAACAGCAGCCGGTTGACCACGAAGCCGGGCACATCCGGCACCTCGACGGCGGTCTTGCCGAGGGCGTCACACAGGGCGTGGAACTCCTCGCGGACCTCGTTGACGGTGGCTTCGGGAAACGCCAGTTCGACCAGGTCCATCTTCTCCACGGGGTTGAACACATGCAGGCCGGCGAAGCGCTCGGGGCGTCCGCTGGCCTGCGCCAGCTCAGTCACCGAGAGGGAGGAGGTGGTGGTGGCCAGCAGCGCATCGGGGGCGAGCGCGTGGTGAATGGCCGCGAGCAGGTCGCCCTTCACCGCGGCGTCCTCGGCCACGGCCTCCACGACCACGGTGCTGCGGCGCGCCATCTCCTCGAGGTCGGTGACCACCTCCGCCGCGTCGGCCACCTTGTCCCGGGCGCGTTGGGCCGAGGCGTCGCTGCGAGCCCACAGAACCGTCTCCATGTGCGGGCCCGCGACCGTCGCCAGACCGCACGCGATCGCCCCGCTTCCCGCTATTCCAAGCCTAATCTGGGGGGTTGGTTGACTCACCAGTCAATCGAGTACCCTAACCGCAGATGGCGCACGTGCGTCCTGTCGAGCGACCTTTCTACGGAGGTACCGAGCACCCATGGAGACCGGAAACCGCGAGGTAGTGATCGTCGAGGCCGTGCGCACCCCGGTGGGGCGCGGGCACGAGGAGAAGGGCTACTACAAGGGCGAGCACGCCAGCAACCTCCTCGCGAAGACCTACTCGGAGGTGATCGCGCGCTCGGGCATCGAGCCCTCCGAGGTGGAGGACGTGATCGCCGGCTGCGTGCAGATGTTCGGCGAGCAGGGCATGAACATCGGCCGCAACGCATGGCTCGAGGCCGGCCTTCCGATGGAGACGCCCGCCACCACGCTCGACCGCCAGTGCGGCTCCGGCCAGCAGGCAGTGAACTTCGCCGCGGCCCAGATCGGGTCCGGCGTGCTCGACGTCGCGATCGGCTCCGGCGTGGAGCATATGGGCCACATCTCCTTCGGCGACGGCATGCAGGTGATGTCCGAGCACGGCGCCGCCTTCTCTCCCGAGCTGCTCGAGAAGTACAACCTCGTCCCGCAGGGACTGTCCGCGGAGATGATCGCCGACCAGTGGGAGATCCCCCGCTCCGAGCTCGACGAGCTGGCCGTGCGCTCGCACGCGCTCGCTCACCAGGCCACCGAGGAGGGCCGCTTCGAGCGCGAGATCGTGCCCTACCAGGTGAATGGCGACACGTTCGTCACCGACCAGGGCATCCGCCCGGGCACCGACATCGAGAAGCTTGCCGCGCTGAAGCCCGCCTTCAAGGAGGACGGCAAGATCACCGCGGGCAACAGCTCACAGATCTCCGACGGCGCCGCTGCCGTGCTGCTCATGGAGCGCGGCAAGGCGGAGGCCCTGGGTCTGAAGCCCCGCGCTCGGATCGTGGATCAGACCACCGTGGGCGTGGACCCGGTGATCATGCTCACCGGGCCGATCCCCGCCACGCGCAAGATCCTGGAGCGCAACGGGATGACGATGGGCGACATCGACCTGGTGGAGATCAACGAGGCCTTCGCCCCGGTCGTGGCCGCCTGGCAGCGCGAGCTGGACGCCGACATGGATCGCGTGAACGTGAACGGCGGCGCGATGGCGCTCGGGCACCCGCTCGGCTCCACCGGTGCGCGCCTGATCACCACGCTCCTGCACGAACTGGAGCGCTCGGACAAGCAGGTGGGCCTCGTAACGATGTGCTGCGGCGGGGGCCTCGGTACCGGCACGCTCATCGAGCGCGTCTGAGTAGCTGCGCCCTGCCCAGCGCCCACAAGGATCGACTAGGGCTTGGATTGGGTAGCTGAATCGTCGATGACAGAGGAACCTGAAGAGGGCTTGATCGCGGGGCGCTACCGGCGCCTCGGGCACATCGGTGCCGGCGGCATGGCGCGCGTGTATCTCGCCCAGGACGAGAAGCTCGGGCGCAAGGTGGCCGTCAAGCGGCTGCATTCCGACAGCCCGGCCGACGCCGCCGGGCGCTTCGAGCGCGAGGCGCGCCTCGGCGCGTCGCTGAACCATCCCAACCTCGTCTCGGTGTACGACATCGAGACCGAGCCCGAATCCGTGCTCATCGTCATGGAGTACGTGGAGGGGCAGACCCTCCGGGACCTGCTGGCCGACGGGCCACTGGGGATCGAGCAAGCGATCTCTGTTGCACGCGACATCGGGGCGGCGCTTGATCACGCCCATGCGCAGGGCGTGGTCCACCGCGACGTGAAGCCCGCCAACATCCTCATTCGCCGCGACGGCGTGGCCAAGCTCGCCGACCTCGGGATCGCCAAGGCGGCCGAGTCGACCCAGCTCACCCACTCCGGGATGGTGGTGGGAACCGCCTCCTATATGGCCCCGGAGCAACTCGACGGCTCCTCCGCCGGTCTCGCCACCGACGTCTACGCGCTGGCCGCTGTGATGTACGAGGCCCTCGGCGGGGAGAAGGCCCGGGACGGCTCCACGCCCGTCGAGATCGCCCACCAGGTGGCCACCGATCCCACGCCCGACCTTCGACGCGAATGGGAGAACGCACCCGCCGGTGCGGCCGACGTGCTCAAGCGCGGGATGGCCCGCGACCCGGCCGAGCGGCCGGAGTCCGCGGGGCGGCTGGCGCGCGACCTCGAGGAGGGCCTGCGCGGTGGTGCCACGGCGGCCACCGCTGCGCTCGCCAACGAAGACCGCACGGAGGCGATGCCCGTCACAGCTCCCGCGCGTCCCGCGACTCCGAAGCGCCGGACGCCCCCACCGGCCCGCTCGGCGCCGGCCGTTGCCGCGCCGGCCGCCCGCAACAGACGCCGGCTGCCGGTATGGATCCCCCTGGCCGCGCTGCTCGCCGTGCTCGCGGTGGTGGCCATCGCCGTGCTGGCGTCGGGTGGTGAGAATCCCGCGCCGTCCAACTCTGCCGACAGCGGGGGAGGCGCCACCGAGGAGCAGCCTGCCGAGCCCCAGCAGACCGAGGACCAGCCGGCCGAGCCTCAGGCGACCGAGGAGCAGCCCGCCGAGCCCGCGCCCGAGGAGCAGCCTGCCGAGACCGGGGGGACCGATCCCGCGAGGGGCGCGGACCTGGACGCCGAGGCCTACGGCCTGATACAGCAGGGCAACTACGAGGCGGCGGTGCCGATCGCCCGCCGTGCGGTGGCGTCCTTCCCGGAGAACGACACCTCGACAAACTACGCCTTCGCTCTGTTCAACCTTGGTACGGCGCTGAACCGATCCGGCAATCCCGACGAGGCGATCCCGCTGTTCGAGAAGCGCCTGAGCTTCTCCGACAACCAGCGCGACGTGGTTGAGGCCGAGCTGGCCGACGCCCGCAGGAAGGCCGGCTAGGGTCGGCTGCCGGGCTCCGCGTCACCGGGCGCTGCGCCGCCGCGTTCCAGGCGCGCCACGAGCTCGTCGAGGCGCAGCTCCTCGAGGCCCTTGCCGACGGCCTCGAGCTCGCCCGCGCACCACTCCACGAGCTCGCGGCCCTCGCGCACGAGGTCCAGGGTCTCGCGCAGGCCCGCCTCGCCGGAGTCCAGGCGCTTGATGATCTCCTCGATCCGCCCCGCGGCCTGCTCGTAGCTGCGCGGTTCGTCCGTCACGACGTCCCCTCCCCGTCGATGCGCGCACCCACGCGCCCGTCGGCGAACCGCAGCGACACGAGGGACTCTTCCCGCGCGGCGGCGGCGCTGGTCACGGGCTCACCCTCGCCGCGCTCCACGAGGGCGTAGCCGCGCTCCAGGGTGCGCTCTGGGTCGTGGGCCGCGAGGGCCAGCGACAACCGCTCCAGGTCGCGCGTGCGCCGCGCCAGGATTGTCCCCGCCGCGCGGCGTAGTTCACTGGCCCGTGCGCCGGCGAGGGCGTCCTCCCGGCCGCTGGCGGCCGCGAGTCGTTCGGACTGGCGGCGCAGCACGAGCAGCCGCCGTCGCGTGACGGCGGTCTCATCCGCCGCCCGCCGCCCGCCGGCCGCGCGCATCTCGCGCACCCGCTGGTGCATGCGCCTGCGCTCGGAGGCCACGTGCTCGGCCGGTGCCCGCGACAGCGCGGTCAGACGCCGTGCCCGCTCGACCACCGCCCGCCGTCCGCCGCTCTCCAGTCGGCCCGCGGCCGCCGCGGCGGCGCGCCGCGCGTCCCCGCAGTGAAGGCGTACGGCGGACTCGGCCGCATGGGTGGGCGTGGAGCAGGAGACCGACGCCACGTCATCGATCAGCGTGCGGTCGGTGTGGTGGCCCACGGAGGCGATGACGGGCACGGAGAGCATCGCGACCGTGCGACACAGGGTCTCGTCCGAGAACGCCATCAGATCCATCACTGAGCCGCCGCCTCGGGCGACCACGATGGCGTCGACCTGGCCCACGGCGGCCAGGTCCTGAAGCGCACTGGTGATCAGCGGGGCGGCGCGGCGGTCCTGGACAGGGGCGAACGCCCACACCAGCCGTCCCGCCCAGCCGCGGCGGCCAAGGCCGGCCAGCACGTCGTCGCGCGCCTTCCCGCGCTCGCCGGTCACGACCCCGATCGCGCGCGGCAGCGCGGGACGGTGCAGTGCCTTCTGGGGATCGAACAGTCCTTCCGAGTGAAGCTTGCGGCGCAGCCGCTCGATCTGGGCGAGTAGTTCACCCTCGCCTGCCACGCGCAGGCCTGTGGCCCGGAAGCTGAACGACGGGGAGGAGGTGGTGCTGCCCGGGTAGTAGTCGCAACCGCCGGCGATCACCACCTGCGCGCCGTTCTCGAGCTCCACGCCGATGCGGTCGTAGTCCGAGCGCCACATCGAGCACGGGAGCGCGCCCGTCTGGTCGCGCAGCTCGAAGTAGACGGCCTTGGCCCGCACGCCGAGGTTGGACACCTCACCGAACACCTGGATACGGGCCATCTCGCGCAGCCTCGTGCGCAATGCCGCCGCGTACTCACCCACCGGGAACGGGCCCTTGAGCTGTGAGCCGTCGATGCCGGCGGGCCGCGCACCGGCCTGGTTGGCTTCGTCCACGCAGGCGAGCCTAGCTTCGCGGGACGATCGCATCACATCTGCTGAGCATGGCGCCCGGCACCCACGGTAGCTTCCTTAGATGCGCCCGCGCGCCTTCGTACCGCTGCTCGCAGCGGCCTTCGCCCTGGGCGTCGCGCTGTCCGTCGGAGGCCCGCTGCGATTGGACCCTCCGCCCGCTGCGACTTTTGACCAGAACGCATGGTTGCTGGCTTCGCAGCCGGCCTCATCGCTAGCCACGGCTCCCGTCAGTGCGCCCAAGTGGCGCCCTGGAATGCAGGCGGCGCGCGCCTACGCGTCTCGCCGCGCCGGCTTCACCGCCTTCGCCGTGAGGACCCCTTCCCGCCTGTACGGCTACCGCGACCGCGAGACCACCAGGTCGGCCAGCGTGGTCAAGGCCATGCTGATGGTCACCTATCTCAACCACCGCAGCGTGCGCCACCGCGGGCTCAATGGGTCCGACCGCGCCCTGATCGGCCCGATGATCCGGCGCTCGGACAACGATGCTGCCACTTACGTGCGCAACTACGTCGGCAACGGCGCGCTCGTTCGGCTCGCGCGCCGGGCGGGGATGCGCGAGTTCTCGCCCAGCTTCATTTGGGGCGCCAGCCGCATCAGCGCTCGAGATCAGACCAAGCTGTTCCTGAACATCGACGATTTCGTGGTCCGGCGCCACCGCAAGTTCGCGATGCGCCTGCTCGGATCGATCGTTTCCTACCAGCGCTGGGGCATCGCCAGGGTCCGCCCGGCGGGCTGGGCTCTGTACTTCAAGGGCGGCTGGGTGCCGGGTACCGAGAACCAGGTGGGACTTCTGCGCCGGGGAACGCGCCGCGTGGCCGTGGCCGTGTTCACCGCTGGGCAGAGCGCCGCCTACGGGCGGGAGACCGAGCGCGAGGTGGCGCGGCGTCTGCTGCGCGGGCTCACGCGGGACTCGATCCCGCGCTAGGGGCAGCCGGCCTCTCCGCGCAGGGTGGCGGCCAGGCGAGGCGGAAGACCCTCGAAGGCGGAGCGCAGGTCGCCCTTGCGCAGCATTATCCGGTAGACCACCGTGCCGTGGATCACGTCTACGAAGTGGTCCACGTCGGTGTCGCGGGCCAGCTCGCCGCGCTCCACGGCCCGCTCCACGAGCGACGCGAGCATCGCGCGAAGGGGACCGACCATCCGCTCGAGCACCAGCGCGTGTAGCTTGGGCTCACCCATCGACTCGGCGAGTACTCGGGGGGCCACCCGCGGGAGGATGCTGTCCGATAGCCGGGCCACCTGGGCCGCTCCCAGCGCCGTGAGGTCACCCTCGAGGGAGCCCGTGTCGGGTACCGGCCCCGCCGGGCTCATCTTGGCCAGCGCCGCGAGGATGAGTTCCTCCTTGGATCCCCAGCGCCGGTAGATGGTGGCCTTGCCAACGCCGGCGCGTGCCGCCACCGCTTCGATGCTCAGGCCGGCGATGCCACTCTCCCCGAGGACCATGAGGGTGCTCTCCAGGATCGCCCGGTGCGCCTCTGCACTGCGCGGCCGCCCGGGGCTCCGGACGGCCGCCTTCGGGACAACGACCGGCTCGCTCACGCGGCCACCGGCTCCTGCTGCCGCGCCTCGGTGGCCTCTGATGGTGCCGCCCCCGGCATTCCGCGCGGCATCAGCTTGAAAGCAAGCGCGCCTCCGGCCAGCGCCACTGCGGCGCCGATCATCAGCGCATCGCCCATCGCGGAGGTGAAGGCGGCGTCGGCCGCTCGGGCGAGGGCCGCTCCCGTGTCGCCTCCCACGCGCTCGGCGATCGCCGTGGCAGCGCCCAGGGAATCCCCGGCTGCACCAGCCTGGGCCGGGAGATCAGCGGTCACGCTCTCCATGTCGCCACGGTACCCACTGGACAGGAGGCTCCCCAGCACCGCCACTCCCAGCGAGCCGCCCACCATCCGCGTGGTGTCGTTCATCGCGGCTCCCACACCGGCGTGGGCCTGGGGGAGGGAGCTCATGATCGACTCCGTGGCCGGCGCCATCGCCGCTCCCATCCCTACCCCGAACACGGCCATCGAGGCGGCGACCAAGCCGTAGCCGGAATCCACCTCCACCTGGGACAGTAGCGCCAGGCCGGCGGCGATGGTCGTGAGGCCCGCGGCCACCACCGCCCGCGCGCCGATGCGCTGAGCCACCCGGGCGGACAGCGGGCCGCCGAGCACCAGCCCGCCTGCCACCGGGAGGGTGCGCACCCCGGCTTCGAGCGCGGTGTAGTCGAGCACTCCCTGGAGGTACTGGGTGAGGAAGAAGATCGTCCCGAACAGCGCGAAGAACGCCAGGGCGATCGCCCCGCTGGCGCCGCTGAAGGCGCCGTTGCGAAACAGCCTCACGTCGAGGATGGGCGTGTGCGTGCGCAGCTCCCAGCGCACGAACGCCGTAAGCAGGACGGCACCGACAGCGAAGGCGGCCACCACTCCGGCGCTCCCCCACCCGCGTTGGGGGGCCTCGATGATCCCCCACACCAGCGTGGTCAGGCCGACGATCGACAGGCCGGCTCCCACCGGGTCGAGTGCCGACTGCTTGGGATCGCGCGACTCGGGCACCAGCAGCATCGCCCCGATGAGCCCGATGGCCACCACCGGAAGGTTGACCACGAACACCGACGCCCACTCGAAGTGCTCGAGCAGCCAGCCGCCGGTGATCGGGCCCACGGCCACGCCGATGCCGGCCACCGCCGCCCAGATTCCGATCGCCTTGCCGCGCTCCTCCGCGGGGAACACGTTGGTGAGAACCGAGAGGGTGGTCGGCATGATGAATGCGGCGCCGACGCCCATGAGCGCGCGGCTGGCGATCAACTGGTCGGTGGAGCCGGCGAGTGCGGAGAGCGCCGAGCCGGCACCGAACACGGTGAGCCCGAGCACGAGTGCCCGGCGGCGGCCGAAGCGGTCCCCCAGGCTGCCGGCCGTGAGCAGCAGGCCCGCGAACACGAGTATGTAGGAGTCCACGATCCACTGGAGGTCCGAGGCAGATGCGCTCAGATCGCTCTCGATGCTGGGCAGCGCCACGTTGAGGATGGTGTTGTCCAGCGAGATTATGAGGAGGCTCAGGGAGAGCACCCCGAGGATCCACCAGCGTCGTTGGTATGCAGGGCTGTCTTGCACATGGCCTCCTCTGCGGTAGTGAAACGAGCCGGTCTCGTTTCAGAATAGGGAGACGGTAGCACGCATCTCGGCTTTTACGCAACGACGGCGTCTCGTTTTGTCCGGTCAGTAGTGTCCGCGCGCGTGGACCTGACGCTCTCGCCCAACGAGCAGGTCTTCCGCGATGAGCTGCGCGACTGGCTGTCGGAGAACCACCCCGGCGAGGAACCGGCGGGCGACGAGGCCGCATTCACGTTTCGCATCGCCTGGCAGAAGCAGCTGCACGCCGCCGGCTACGCGGGGTTGTCCTGGCCCGAGGAGTACGGCGGCAAGGGGGCCACGCTCATCGAGCAGGCGATCTACGGCGAGGAGATGGCGCGCGCCAAGGCGCCGTCCACCGCCAACGTGCTCGGCCTGGTGATGGGCGGGCCGGTGGTGATCGCCCACGGCACCGATGAGCAGAAGCAGCGCTACCTGGAGCCGATCCTCTCCGCCGAAGAGATCTGGTGCCAGGGATTCTCCGAGCCCGACTCCGGCTCCGACCTGGCCTCTCTCAAGACCAAGGCCGTGAAGTCGGGCGGCGAATGGCTGGTCACCGGCCAGAAGGTGTGGACCACGTTCGCCCACCACGCCAAGTGGTGCATGCTCGTTGCGCGGACAGACCAGGACGCGCCCAAGCACAAGGGCCTGACCTACTTCCTGATGGACATGGAGCAGGACGAGGTGCAGACGCGCCCGCTGCGTCAGATCACCGGCGAGGCCGAGTTCAACGAGCTCTTCATGGAGGAAGCTCGGATCCCCGACGAGAACGTGATCGGCGGCGTGGGCAACGGCTGGGGCGTGGCGATCACGACGCTGATGCACGAGCGGGCCGGCCTGGGGGCGGCGTCGGCGGCACAGGTGAAGATCGTGCTCGGGCAGCTGCTCGAGCTGGCGCGCGAGCGCGGCGTGGACGACGACCCGATCGTCCGCCAGAAGATCGCCGCGTTGCTGATCGAGGCCGAGGCGCTGCGCCTGAACGCCTGGCGCGGGCTAACCCAGATCATGAAGACGGGCGTGCCCGGCCCCGAGGGCTCGCTCCCCAAGCTGCAGTGGTCCGCCGTGAACCAGGGCATCACTGAGCTGGCAATGGAGATCCGCGGGGAGGAGGCGGCCGTCAAGGAGTCCGACTGGACCTACCGCTTCCTGCGTGCCCGCGCGAACTCGATCGAGGGCGGCACCACCGAGATCCTCAAGAACATCATCGCCGAGCGCGTGCTAGGCCTGCCCAAGCTGCGATGAACTTCGATTTCACCGATGACCAGCAGGCGATCAAGCGCACGGCCAAGGACCTTCTGGCCGATCGCTTCAGGCCCGAAAAGGTGCGCGAGCTGGCCGAGGCCGGCCGGTACGACGATTCGCACTGGTCGGAGCTCTCAGAGCTGGGCTGGGCCGGCATCTTCATCGGCGAGGAGCACGGCGGTCAGGGTCTGGGCAGCGTCGAGCTGAGCGTGCTGATGGAGGAGCTGGGCTACTCGCTCGCCCCGGTGCCGTTTCTCTCCAACGCCACGGCCGGGCTGGCGCTCCAGCACGGTGCCTCCGAGGAGCTGCAGTCCACGTGGCTTCCGGGCATCGCTTCGGGCGAGGCTCGCGGCACCGTGGGCATCGTGCGAGGCAGCGAGGCCCCGATGGTCCCCGACGCCGACTCCGCACAGGTGATCGTGCTGCTCCACGAGGGCGGTTCGGCCACCGTGCACGAGGCGTCGGCGTGCGAGATCGAGCCCATCGAGTCGATCGACGCCACGCGCCGCTTTGCGCGGGTGCGTCCCAACGGCGACGGCGAGGCGCTCGCTGACTTCGGGCCCGCGTGGGACCGGATGTGCACCGCGGTGTCGGCGGAGCTGGTGGGCGTGTGCCAGCGCACGATGGAGATGACCGTGGAGTACGCGCGCGAGCGCAAGCAGTTCGATCGTCCGATAGGCGCCTACCAGGCGGTCTCTCACCAGTGCGCGGACATGCTGCGCGAAACCGAGAGCGCGCGCTCCGTGGCGCTGTGGGCCGCCTGGGCCGCCGACTCCGAGCCCGAGACGCTGCCGCTTGCCGCCGCGATGGCCAAGGCCTACGCCTCCGACGCGGGGTGGAACGTGACCTCATCGGCGCTGCAGGTGCACGGCGGCATCGGCTTCACGTGGGAGCACGACCTGCACTTCTTCTTCAAGCGCGCCAAGGTGGACGGCACGCTGTTCGGCTCAGCGCGCGACCACCGCGAGCGGGTGGCCTCACTGTCGGGCCTGGGCTCGGGCGAACCGGCACCGTAGGCGGTCCGTCCAACAGGGAGCGGAGGCCGCTCGGGGACGCGGCGTTCGCAAAGGCGCAGGCCCAGGGCCGCTCGAGCTCCATCGCCCTATCGCCGGGAGCCATGAACGGATAGCGACTCCGACCGCGCTTTGCGCGCAGGGCGAGCGGGCTGGTCGTCTCGTTGTCGGGCTCGTGGACCTAGACGCAGCCCTCCGCCAGGCCGAGGGCGGTGGCGATCCACGTCGAGCCCGACCGCGGGAGGCCGACGATCAGTACAGGGTGTGGTGCTCCTCCCGGCCCCTCAGTCATCGCCGTCACGCTACCCGGAGTGTCGGCATCGCCACGAGCGCCGTGCAAGAGCTTTGGTCCTAGGCCCCGGACGGGCGCCTGAGCGCCCTGCTCAGCCCGTCCGCGTGCCGCCCACGAACTGCGTCACGCCGGTGACCAGCTGCCGCACGTCGTCGAAGCCGCGCCGCTCCAGGCCGCGCGTGACCTCGTCGCGTTCGAACAGGCGCATGCCGCTGCGCGCGCCCGCCACCGACTCCCAGGTGCGCAGCGGGACGGATTGGCCGCGCACGCTGGTGAAGATCGCGATCCGCCCTCCCGGTGCCAGCAGCGCGGTCATGCGGTCGAGCGCGCGCGAGGGGTCGGCGAACAGGTGCAGCGCGGCGAAGCAGCAGACGCCGTCGAACACGCCGTCCACGAACGGCATCTCCTGGGCGTTGCCGCGCACATAGGCCGTGCGGTCCGCCAGTCCGGCCGATTGCGTGTCGGACACCGCGCGGGCCAGCATCGTCTCGGAGACGTCGATGCCCACGGCCAGGCCCTCGGGCCCCACGGCGCGTGCGAAGCCGCGCGTGAAGTTGCCGGTGCCGCAGGCCACGTCCAACACGGCGTCGCCGGCACCCAGGGCGAGCAGCGTGCGTGCGATGCGGTGCTCGTCGGCCATGCCGGGGCCGAGCACGCCCTTCATCATTCGGCCGAGGGCCGGCCGCCACCAGCGCTCGTAGATGCGCGGCACGCGGCGGTGAGCATCAGGTCCTGCACTGTGCCGGTGGACTGAGGTCCCTTGCCGCCAATCAGGTCGAAGTAGCCGGCAGGGTGCATCTGCCCCTGGCCGCGGACCGCGGCGTCGAGGAGGGCGCCGGAGCGATCGAGCGCGCTCAGCTGGCTGGCTGTGGCCACCGTCAGGCGGCGCCGGAAGGGCCGGTCGATTCGGGCACGTGGCCGCCGCGCAGGCTAGGCATCGCGGGCTCGTCGTGGCCCTGGGCGCCCCGGCGCTCGGAGCCTTCGGCCACGTCGTCGAGCCGGCCGATCTCGCGCTCGCCCTCCACACGCGCCGGGTGCCCTTCGGGCAGGCCGGAGATGAGGCTGCGGATCCGGTTGCGCAGATGCAGCGCGAAGTGCGGCGTGGACGCGCCCATCAGCTGGCGGACATCCTCGACCGACGGCTCGCGCTCGTACCGTCCGGGTTGCTCGAACTCGCTCACTTCACGGAGGGTAACCCCGTGCGGCATCCTGCCGCACTCCTGATGCGACAGGCCGCCCTCCGGGCGTCCATCTAGGTGCTAAGGAGTATTCGCCTGGACCGGGATCAGCTCGGTGATCTGGTCCAGGCGGGCCTGCGCGCCCACCGACAGCTGCTTTTCGTCGCCGAGGATCCACACGCGGTTGTAGACCGCGTCGCCGGGGTCGGCGTCGAAGCCCGGCTGCACGCTGAGGAAGTACGCCTCGAGCGCTCGCGGGAGTGCCCTCGACTGGTCGGTGAGCAACAGCGGCGCGTACACGCCCTTGGTCGCTAGCGAGGCCGCGGCGGCGGCGTCCAGCGGCCGCGACGAATTCGCCACCGTGAAGTTGTGGCCCGGCACGGTCACGCCCCAGCCGAAGTCGCTGCGGCCATCTTCATAGCGCGCGAACTCGATCGAGTTCTCCACGGGATCGGGCCCCTCGATGCGCTTCACCGTGCCGAGCTTGCGCAGATCGTCGAGCACGGCGTCGGCGATCACCTTCTCGGGACCGAGCACGAAGATCCGCGGCTTCTCGTGTTCCGCGATGGCCTTGCGCGTCTCCTCCGGCAGCTCGTCCTTGCGGGTGAGAAGCACGGAGTCGCCGGAGCGGGCGGCCCAGGCGCCGGCGGGCATCGCGTACTCGGCCTGCTCGCCCGAGGCCACGATCACGTTGGACGACGGTCGCCCGCGCGCGGCGGAGAAGAAGCGGTCGATCGATGCCGCGCGTGCGTAGGGGTCCTTGCCCTCGATCACAGCGGCCTTGAGCCCATCAGGACGTGCCGGAGCGTCGCCGATGCGGATCACCTGGGCGTCCTTCGAGAGGTCCGAGCCCTTGGGCTTTAGCCGCTCGAGGGTGTCAGCGGTTACGGCCGGCAGTTCGTCGCCGTCGGAGAGCAGCAGCGGCGCGCCGATCGGGTTGGCGGTGAGCACGGAGGCGGTGACCGCCGCCTGCCAGTCCTTGGAGTCGACGAGCACCACGGCGGTCGGGCGGGTGGAGGTGGATGTGCCGGGGAACACCGCGTTCGCCACGCCCGCGGCGTCGGCTGCGGGATCGCCGCCAGCCACGCGGAGCGTGTTCTTGGTGGCGCTGGCAGGGAAGCCGAGCTTGGTGGCGGCCTCCTCGTCGCCCGAGGAGGGGCCCAGCTGGGGCGGGGTGCTGGGCTCGTCGCCGAGGCTACAGCCCGGGATGGCGCCCAGCACGAGGAGGAGGGGAGCGAGTCGGCTCGTGCGCATCGAAGTGGCAGGTTAGCCAGCGCGCCCGCGCGCACAACCACCCGCAACGGCAAGGGAGGCTGCCGGACCGGGCCGCCCGGTAGGCTTTCGGTTGGTTGACTAGTCAGTCAATCGTTGGTTGACTGGTCAGTCAACGCCCGCCTGGCCACCCAGCCAGCCAAATTATCCGCCGGACTCGAAACACTTCGCCGGCGCATCACTGGAGGCTCTGAACAAGTGGATTTCCGGCTCTCAGACGAACAACTCGAGTTCCAGGCGCACTGCCACAAGTTCGCCGTCGAGGTCATGCGGCCGCTGGCCGACAAGTACGACCGCGAGCAGTCAGTGCCGTGGGAGGCGATCGAGGCCGCGCGCGAGTGGGGGCTTCACGGTCTCGACCTGATCATGAAGATGGGCAGCGACCCCGACGGCATGTTCGGCGTGATCTACGCCGAGGAGCTGCATTGGGGTTGCGCCGGCATCGGGCTCGCGATC
>Ga0136631_10000257_pt1 | contig 16434 bp, 12 predicted proteins | sample AntDrymUQ6012206_2_FD_104655 | JGI IMG/M metagenome (GOLD analysis project Ga0136631, IMG submission 104655) | Polar desert sand microbial communities from Dry Valleys, Antarctica - metaG UQ601 (22.06) | ecosystem: Environmental > Terrestrial > Soil > Desert | place: Antarctica: Dry Valley... | reverse complement strand
GGCGCGCCGGCGCGCCCGGCACGGACGGCGCGAGACCACGGGGGAGCGGGGGGTCCGTCGTCGTGTGCGGAGTCCAGCCGCTCGATCTCCGTCTCGGCCGCATCCCGCGCCTGGAGGGCTGCGCGCCGCTCGGTCGCGACGGAGGATCGCGCGTCGGCCAAGCTGGCACGGGCGCGATCGGCGGCCGGCGCCAGCGCCGTCGCCGGTGACCGGCCGGCGCAGGCGAGATCGAGCGCTGCGGCTGCCGCATCGTCGTCGAGTGCGAGCTCGACCAGCATCTCGCGCCAGCTGTGCAGCATTGCCGCCAGCGCCTCGCGTGCGGCGTCGAGCTCCTCCTCGCATGCCGAGCGGCGCGCGGCCAACTGCTCGAGCCGAGCCGAGGCCTCGCGTTCGGCCGCGCGCGCTTGCTCGGCCGCAGCGCGTGCGCGGCGAGCGGCGCCCAGCAGCTCGTGATGGCGGTGCAGCACGTCGCGCCAATCGCCGGCGAGGTCGCGCAGCAGCGTGCCCCAGGTCTGCGGCGCGACCGAGCCGTCGCGCAACTGCGCAGCCAGCAGGCCCGCCCGCTGCGCGAGGCCCGCCCGCTCGGCGAGGGCGAGCGCATCGGCGAGGTCGCTCTCGGCCTGCTCGCCCTGGCTGCCGGCCGCGGCCCTGGCGGTGATGAGCTCGGCCTCCAAGCCGCTCGCGTTTGCCGCGGCGCTGTCGGCATGCTCGCGCGCCGCGCCGGCGGCGTTGCGCTGGGCTGCGGCCTGCCCGCGCAACGCTTCGACCTCGGCGACCGACGACCAGGCCGCCGAGCTGATGAGCGCGTGCTCCTCGGCCGACAGCCGCGCCAGGTCGGCCTCGGCGGCGTCGCGATCGGCCGTCGCGGCGTCCGCCCGCTCGCGCTCGGCGGCGAGCGCCGTGCGCGTCGCCCGGAGCTGCTCGGCGGCGCTGTCCACGGCCGTCTGCGCCTGGCGCAGCGCGTCGGCGCGTTCGCGCACGGCGGCGCGCGCATAGGCGCTGTAGGTGCGCTGATGGAAGCGGCGCACGCGCTCGCGCACGTCACGCAGCCGGGCGAGACCGCGTTCGAGCGTCTCGAGCTGTTCGAGACCACCGGCGAGACGGCGCATGAGCCCGTCGTCCACCTCGGGGAGACCGGCGGACAGCTGCGCGGCGACGCCGTCGGGGTTCAACGTCTTGGACAGGTGCGGCCGGCGAAGATCAAGCATGAGTCGCAGCATCGTCTGGTACTGCTCCTCGCCGCTGAAGCCGAACAGCAGGTCGTTCAGCCGCCCGCGGTAGTCGCGCTGGCTGTCGAGCACCTCGCCGTCGTCGCCGAGCGCCGCGGCGAGGTCGGACTTCCCGATCGGGTCGCGGCCGCGCAGCAAGGCGAGGTCCCCGCCCACGCTGCGGCCCCTCGCGACGAAGTACCAGCGGGTCACGGTCGGCAGCGCCTTGTGCGCTCGCAGTCCGATGCCCGCGGTCAGCCGCTGCGTCGTGCCCGCCTCGTCCAGGCGTTCGAACTCCAGCCAGACGTAGCCGACACGCTGGTCGGTGTCGGTGCAGCCCACGAGGTTCCACTTCATGTCCTTCGAGCCCGACGCGAACGGGTCGAGCTTCGTGGGGCGGATGTCGCCGTCGAGGCAGAACGGCAGCAGTAGCTCCAGGGCCTTCGTCTTGCCGGACGTGTTGTGGCCGCGCAGCAACAGCCGTCCGCCGGCGAAGTCGAAGACCTGGTTGGAGTACTCGTAGAGGTTGACGATGCCGGCGCGGCGCGGCCGCCAGCGGTGGACGTCGGCGGTCATGGTTGCGCTCCTGCGGTCCTGACGGTGGGCGTGCGAAAGCGGGCGGCCAGCGGGCGCGGCAGCACCCCGCCCGAGCTGGCGGGCCGCGCGAGGTCGCATGCGACGAGGACGTCGATTGCCGCGGCGGCGAGCGCGGACACCTGCGCCGGGTCGTCGGCGTCGCGGCCCCAGTGACGGCCGTGCGCGACCACGAGGTCGGACATGGCATCGCGCAGCGCCTCCGCGCCGACCACCGCCCCCGCCTCGGCGGCCGCCAGCGTGTCGCAGAGGAGCAGCGCCGCCTGCTTCACGGTGGCGTTGGTCGGGAACGGGACGTCCGTGAACGCGCGGTCGTCGGCGATCAGCGCGCTGCCTTCGGCCCGCCGCTCGACGCCATAGCCGGTCGCTTCCGCGACAGCCGCTTCGATGCGGGCGCGCTGGCCGATGAAGTAGGCGCGCTCGTCGTCGTCGAGGTCGGCGAGCACGAGCGCGGGATCCTCGGTGAGCCGGCGCGCGAGTCGCTCGGCGCGCGCCCGGTTCTCCCCCTCGGGGGTCGGCGGGTAGCGCGACGACTCGTCGAGCAGCTCGTCGAGCGTCGTCGCGGCCAGTGCCGAGGCGGGGTCGCGCAGCAGCAGTGCGAGGCGTCGCCGGTCGACGGTGAACAGCGCCTCATCCTCGCCCTGCTCGCGGCGCGCATAGCTGCCGTGCGAGCCGGACGTGTGCTCGAGGACGCCCCACGTGCAGAGGAGGTCCAGCCCGTCGGCGAACGCGGTGCGCTCCGCACGCTCGCGGAACTCCACCGTCACCGGCGGGTCGACGTCGGCACCGGCCAGCTCGACTCCGCGCGCGAGATCGGCGATCGCCGTCTGTGCGCCGCCTCGCTCGAGGGCGACGAGCGTCAGCAGCACCAGTACGCACCCGCGGTCGCTGAGCGCCGGCCAGTCGTCCGGCGGCCGCTGGCGCCCGCTGGCACTCGCGGGCCGGATCCGCAGCGGGCGACGCAGCCCCTCGGGGGTGGGTGGGCCCGATGCGCGAGCGGCGGTGCTGCCGACCTCGAGCTGGTAGCCGTAGGTGGACTGCAGCGTGGAGGCGAGCTGGCGCTCGTGGCGGCGGACGAGGGCGTAGGCGGGGTCGGCGGCATCGACGAACGGCGCCGACAGGAGGGCGCGCAGCGCGCTGCCGCGCTCGTGGCGGTCCTCCTGCTCGCGCTGGGTCATCGCGGCAGCACCTCGACGTGGAAGTCGGGCAGGTCGAGCGTGCCGTGCGGGGCGCGCAGGCGCGTGCGCTCGCGGTGCGGATCGCGAGGCTGGCGCAGCGCGATCGTCACGCGACCGTCGCTGGAGCCGGCCCGTCGCGTGCCGTCCGCCGTCGGGGGGGCCTCGTACGCGCGGCCGATCCAGGCGAGCAGGTGGCGGAACTCGTGCGCGTCGACCCGCTCGAGCATGGACAGCGTGAGCGGACCGCGGGCGCTCATGCGCCGCAGCAGCTCGTCGAGCTCTTCGCGCTCGCGCGCACGGCGGGCTTCCAGCCGGCGGCGTCCCTCGGCGAGGTCGGCGATCGGCGCGCCCCGCCCGCGTCCCGGTGAGCCGGTTCCCGGAGAACGGAGGTGGGCGACGACCGGCGCCGGCGGCGCGTCGCGCCACGACGTGCGACCGCGGTCGGCGACCTGCTCGGGGTCCGCCTCGGGGACGCCGACGTGCCGGGGCGTGCGCAGGCCGAACGCGGCGCGCAGCCACGCGGTCGGGTCTCCCGGCGGCGCCGTCGCGGCACGGGCGGCGAGGTGCAGCAGGACTCCTGCGCGGTCCACGCGCGAGGAGCGCCGCTCGACGAGTCGCTCGGCGATCGCGAGCACGGCGCGGATCGCCTCGACGACCTGGTCGTTGAGCGTGCGCCACGGGGAGCCGGCGTCGTCGCCCACGAACCACGCCCGCAGGCCGCGCCATCGACTGAGCAGCTCCGCGCGGCGGCGGGCTCGCTGCTCGTCCACGGTTGCGCCGCCGGGCAGCGCAACGAACTCCTCCGCTTCGATGATCTGGGCCACGAGCCGTTGCACGCCCGCGACCTCGATGCGATCGAGCAGGGAGAGCACCTCGGCCGAGTGCCGGCGCCGGCTCTGGCGAAAGCCCTGCAGATGCTCGAGCAGCGCCCCCTTGCCGCGCTCGAACTCATCCTCCTCCACCTGCTCGACCGTGCGCATGAGATCTCCGAGGGATCGCATGAACGCGAGCGCGCCGGCGTGCAGCGCCTCGACCTCGGACAGCACGCTCTCGACGAGCTGACGCAGCCGCGTGCCGTCGGGCTCTGCGGCGTCGAGCTCCGCGGCGAGCTTGGCGAGCGCATCGCGGATCGACGGCAGGCGCGCGCTGTCCAGGCGCCCGATCTCCTCGCCCAGCGCGTCGAGCGCTGCGAGCAGCTCCTCGGTCAGCCGGCCCGCGGGCGTGACGTCGTAGGTGTAGCGGTTGCGGCGCCACTCGGCCGCCGTCGACGCCAGGCTCGAGTCGTGATCGCGTTCGACCGCTCCCCAGCGATCGAGTGCCTCGAGACGACCTTCAAGCCAGCCGAGGTCGACCGGCAGCTCGAAGCGCTCGCGCAGGCGATCGGCGACCTGCGCGGGCCGCAGGCGCAGGCCGAAGGCCTGGTGCTCGAGATAGAGGACACGCATGATGCGCCGGTAGGCGGCGGCCTCCTCCGCGGTCGCGTAGCGCAGGACGTGGTGGGCGCCGAGCCGCTCCGCCGGCGGCTCGGCCGGCGACGGCTCCCCGACGCCGGCCAGTGCGAGCGCGCCGACGACGATCTCCGCAGACAGCTCAGTGGCCATGTCGCTCTCGCGCGCTCGGCAGCGGCTCGGCGTCGACGAGATCCGAGCGGCGCAGCTCGCGCAGCACGTGCATCGGTGGGGCGGTGCGCGCCAGCGCGTCGGCGGCGGCCTGCGCACCGGCGGGCAGCTCGAGCCGTGCGTCCGCCAGGGCCATGAGCTCGTGCTGCTCGGCGACCGTCAGCGTCCGCCCCGCAGGCTGCTGCTCGCGCCGGCGCTCTGTCGAGGGGACGCGCCCGCGTTGCACCGCAGTGGCGAGAACGGCTGCGCCAAGCTCGAGCAGCCATGCGACGCGCTCGGGGCCGTCGGGAGCCGATCTCCAGCGCAGCCGTGCTGCCGCCAGGGACTCGGTCGCGAGGTCGTAGGCGAGCGCCGGCTCGCGCACCGCCCGGAGGAAGACCGCGACGATCTCGGCCAGCCACCGCGTGGCGAAGAGCTGGAAGTCACTCGTCGGCTGATCCGACAACTCGGCCATGCGGGCCAGGATCGCGGCTGCGCCGGACGGAGCTGACGCTGGCGAGGTCTATGCGGTTGGGTCGGGGGGCCGTCCGAACTGCTCGAACCAGCGACGAACGGGACGGTGATCGGTTGCCCGGTCCGCTTCCGGGTGCAGGGAGGGACTGACCTCGCTGCGGCTCGACCGCGCGCGTGGGTGCAGCGGCAGCATGCAGAAGTGACGGATGGGCGGTCCCTGGCGGACGAGGGGTCACCACTGCACGTATCTCATGCAGAAGTGACCGCGGTTGGTGGACGATTCGTCCAAGTGTCACCTATGCATGCGCCAGGGTTCAGCGCGGCGCTCGCGGGTGTTCAGGCGGCTCGTAGGAGGCGTCGGAGTGCTGACTCGGCCATGCTTGCCACGACGGCGGCTGCGTCGGACGGAGCTGACGCTTGGCGAGCCCGTGGATCGGCAGGACGGGCAGCGCTCAGGCGACGAGGCCCGTGGCCGCTCGCCGGCGCTGTGCCGCGGCGACCATGTTCTCCAGGGCCGGCTGCACGTCCTCCCAGCGGCGGGTCTTCAACCCGCAGTCCGGGTTGACCCACAGGCGCTCACGGCCGACGCGCGCCTCGGCGAGCTCCAGCAACCGCTCGATCTCCTCGACGGACGGCACCCGCGGGGAGTGGATGTCGTAGATGCCCGGCCCGATGTCGTTCGGATAGGGCCGCGAGGACGTGAACGCGTCGAGGACCTCCATGTCCGACCGCGACGCTTCGATCGAGATCACATCGGCGTCGAGACGCACGATGTGCTCCATGACGTCGTTGAACTCCGAGTAGCACATGTGGGTGTGCACCTGGGTCTCCGGACGGGCCGGCGCGACGGTCAGCCGGAAGCAGTCGACCGCCCATCGGTTGTAGTCCTCCTGCAGGTGGCGCTGCAGCGGCAGGCCCTCCCGCAAGGCGGCCTCGTCGACCTGGATCGCGAAGCAGCCGGCGGCCTCGAGGTCCGACACCTCGTCCTGCATGGCCAGCGCGATCTGCGTGCAGGTCTCCTGCCGCGGCTGGTCGTCGCGCACGAACGACCACTGCAGGATCGTGACGGGGCCGGTGAGCATCCCCTTGACCGGGCGCTCGGTCAGCGACTGCGCGTGACGCCACCAGTCGACGGTCATCGCCCGTGGCCGCGAGACGTCGCCGTGGAGGATGGGCGGCTTGACGCAGCGGCTGCCGTAGGACTGGACCCAGCCGTTGGCCGAGAACGCGAAGCCGGACAGCTGCTGGCCGAAGTACTCGACCATGTCGTTGCGCTCCGGCTCGCCATGCACGAGGACGTGGAGGCCGAGTCGCTCCTGGAAGGCGATCACGTCGGCGATCTGCGCCCGCATGAACTCGTCGTATTCCGCTTGCGGCAGCGTCCCATCGCGCAGGCGACGGCGAGCGTCGCGGATCTCCTGGGTCTGTGGGTAGGAGCCGATCGTCGTCGTCGGCAGCCGAGGCAGCGCAACGCGCTCGTGCTGCAGCGCGCGGCGCTCGTCGGCCGGCGTGTCGCGAGCGTAGTCCTCCGGACGGAGCGCACCGACGCGACCGCGCACGACCGGGTCGTTCGTCCGCTCCGACCGGCGCCGCGAGCTCTGCCGCTCGCGGGCTGGAGCCAGCAGCGCGCCGCGCTGCTCGGGCGACGTCGCTACGGCCTCACCGAGCGTCCGCAGCTCTGCAAGCCGCTCGACGGCGAACGCCAGCCAGCCGCGGACCTCCGCATCGATGCCCGTCTCGCGCGCCGCCTCGTGGGGCACGTGCAGCAGCGAGCAGGATGGCGCGATCGTCACACGGTCGCTGCCGAGGGCGGCCACCGCGGCGTCGACGCGATCGAGCGCCGCGTCGAGGTCGGCGGCCCACACGTTGCGCCCGTCGAGCACGCCGAGCGACAGCCGGGTGCTGCGATCCTCCAGCGCCCGCAACACGGGCTCGAGCTGGCGGGGGCTGCGGACGAGGTCGAGGTGCAGCTCGGCAGGCTCCAGCGCCACGACGCGCTCGAGCGTCTCGCCGACGTCGAGACCGGCGAAGTAGGTCGTCAGCGCGATCGGCAGTCCGGCGCCCTTCAGCTCGCCGAACGCCTCGGCGAACCGGTCGAGCTCGACCGCGGTGCGGTCGAGCGCCAGGCACGGCTCGTCGAGCTGGACCTCCCGTGCGCCCGCCGCTGCCAGCTCGCGCAGCAGCTGCGCGTAGACGGGCGCCAGTCGCGGCAGCAGCTCAAGCGGCCGATCCAGTCCCTTGCTCAGCAGCAGGAAGCTCAGCGGCCCCAGCACCACCGGGCGCGTGTCGACCTCGATCGCCCTCGCCTCGGCGAGCGGACCGGTCCAGTGCTCGGCGCGCAGCGCGAAGCGCTGATCGGAATCCAGCTCGGGGACGAGGTAGTGGTAGTTGGTGTCGAACCACTTCGTCATCTCCAGCGGCCGGCGCTGCGCGTCGCCGCGAGCCAGAACGAAGTAGTCGGCCACGGAGTCGCGGTCGACGTCGCCGAAGCGGGCCGGGACAGCGCCGAGCGCCCATGCGGTGTCGAGCACGTGGTCGTAGAGGCTGAAGTCACCGGACGGGATCACGTCGATCCCGGCCGCCTGCGCCCGCAGCCAGGCGGCTGCGCGCAGCGCACGCGCGGTCTCCAGCAGCTCGTCGACACCGAGGCGCCCGGCCCAGTGCGCCTCGAGCGCGAACTTCAGCTCGCGGTCAGGTCCCACGCGGGGGAGCCCGAGAAGGGCGGTGCGTGCCATGGTCCTGCTCCTATCTTCCGTGCGGCCCGTCTCGCGAGGCCGCGATTGTCCGGTCGCACCGGTGGCGAACGATACCGCGGCCCTTGCCGGCGCGGCCGCCTACGACGCCAGCACGACGCGGTTGCGTCCCGCGCGCTTGGCGTCGTACAGCGCCTGGTCGGCGCGGGAGACGAGGCTGTCGGCGCTCTCGTGGCCGTCCCACGTCGCGACGCCGATCGAGACGCTCTGCTCGTCCACCGTTGCCAGGCGCACGCGATCGATGATGTCCAGCGCGCTCTCGGCGCTGCAACTGGCAAGCAGGATCGCGAACTCCTCGCCGCCGTAACGCGCCAGCACGTCGGCGGTGCGGAGGGCGCCGCGCCAGGCGACCGCGGCGCGGCGCAGGAGGGCGTCGCCGGCCGGATGGCCGTGACGGTCGTTGAAGGCCTTGAACTGGTCGAGGTCGATGAGCGCGACGTACATGGGCTGGCGGCGCTTGCGCAGCGAGCCGGTCAGCGCCATGTCCCACGCGCGGCGGTTGAGCAGTCCCGTCAGCGGGTCGCGCTCGCAGAGCTCGCGCAGGTCCTCCTCGGTGCTCCGGCGGCGCTCGACCTCCTGCGCGAGGCGCGCGTTCTCCTGCGCCGAGCGGGTGAGCTGCTCGCCCATCCGGAGGTGCTCGAGCGCGACCGCGGTGCTCGCCGCAAGCGCGCGGGCGAGAGCGACGTCGAACGTCGTGGCTCGATGGCGCTGCGCCCAGTACATCCCGATCGCGCCAAGTGACTCGTGGGCGACGATCGGGACCATGAGCATGCTCTTGACGAACGTCGGGCGGTATACGTCGTGGGGAACGCGCTCGTCGGCGTAGACGTCGTCGATCGCCGCCGGCTGGCCGTTGAGCATCGCCCAGCCGCTGATGCAGGCGCTCAACGGGAAGCGCCGGCCCTTCCAGAGCGGCTGGATCGCGTCCTCCTCGACATACAGGCACTCGTCGCCGTCGCGCAGGACGAGCGTGGCGCCGTCGGCTCCGGTCAGGCACCGCGCCGCGGTCGGCACGATGCGCTGCACGTCCTGCATCGTGGTTGCGTGCGAGAGATCCTGTGCGCTCTCGGCGAGTGCGTTGAGCGCGTCGGGGCCCGCGACGTCGGCGGGCGCGAGGGGGTCGGGCTCGCCTCGATGGAGCGGCACGGAGGAAGGATCATGCGACACCCTCTCCCACCGTACCCGCCCGGCTGCGAAAACGCTCCTCACCCGCTGGAGATCGGGGCAGCTCGAGTGCCGCAAAAACGGTTCACAGTGGTGAACGGCGCGCGCCGGAGCCATCATTTCGACATGCCCAAGCGCCTAGGCCTCATCCTGGTCACACTCGCAGCGATCCTCGTCCCGTCGTGTCGACCGCCGGCGGCGCGAGCGCGAAGCGCGAAGCGGCCGTCACCTGGGCGATGTCCCAGGTCGGCACGCATGAGCGCGGAACGACGAACTGCTCCCAGAAGATCGACCGCTGGGAGCGCGACATGGGCCTGAAGGTGCCCCCCTGCCGAGTCTGGTGCGGCGCGTTCGTCCACCAGGCGTACCTGCAGGCCGGGGTGCGGCTGTCGTCGCGGCTCATCGATCCCGACCGCTCCTACGGGGACGCCGTCGCCGGCAGGCGTGGCCTGAAGCGGATCGCGCTCTCGCAGATCCGTCGGGGGGACATCGTCTTCTACGCGTTCAGCCGCGGGTCGCGGGCGTCGCACCTGGCGATCGCTCGAGGGCGTCCGAGCAACGGGTCGCTGGACACCGTCGAGGGCAACACGAGCCACGCCGTGCGCCTCGAGCACCGCGGGTTGCGCTTCGCCGTGCTTGCCGCGCGCGTCGTCGCGGCCGGTGAGTGAACGGGCCGCACTGCGCAAAGATGGCAGGTTCGGGGCTCGCAGGGGACATACTTTGTTCACGTTGGTTGAGCGCCGCTGCCGTCCCGGCTAGCGTCGCCGCACAGCCCATCGGAGGTCCGGTGAAGGGGTCGATGCGCACGGGTGTGCCATCGGTGGCTGCTGAGTTCCCAGGCCTGCGAACGACTCGCTGTCAGGCGTCTTGGCGCCTCACGGCAGTCGCGCAGCCCCTGGATCGTTCGTGATCTTCTCCGCGGGCGATGCGAGCAAATCCGTGATCCGCGACATCGCCACCGCTCAGGAAGACGCGCCATGTCGCCGGTTTCGACCGCGCCTCGGCGGTCGTGCCGGCAGGCGCTCAGCCGGGTACGCCGATCGTCCGATGGGTTGGCGATGAGCCGCCAGCGCCAGCAGCTCTTCACGCCCGGAGGTGGGGCGCACGAGATCGAACAGGTCCTCCTCGGCCTCGCCGACGGCAGCTACATCCTGAGCACGCCCGAGGGCGTGGTGGCGGAGTGCGGCGTCGGCATCGTGGCGCTGCTCGGCGCGCCCGCCGAGACGCTCGTCGGCCGCTCGACCGCGGAGACGCTCACGGCGGGCGCGGACGCCGAGACGCGCGCCGCCCTCGGCGAGCTCCTGCAGGCCGGCAGCGCCGGACGCGCCACCCCACGGGTCTTTCGCGTCGCGACCGCGGCGGGCGTGCAGCGCTCGCTGCGGTTCGTCGTCGTAGCCGTCCCGCTCACGCTCGGCTGGGAGTTCACGTCGCTGCTGAGCGAGCTCGGCTCGCGCGATGCCGGCATCTGGCATACCGAGGCGCTGGGTCTGCGCCACGGCCGCGCCCTGGAGGCGATCGAGCGTGTCTGCGTCAGCGGTGCCCAGCCCGATCTGGGCGCGCGACTGGCCGGCATCCTCATCGTCGTGCGCGACGTCGACGCGCCCCCGCTCACGCGCAAGGACGTCGACCGGCGGATGGCCGAGCAGCGCGCCGCCGCGCGCGCCGCAGCCGCCGAGGCAGCCCGCCGGGGCGGCGAGGTGACCGGCCGGTCGACGGTCATTGCCGGTTCGCAGTCGCAGGCCGCCGAGCTCGAGGTGCTCGCCGAGCGCGCGGGCGTCCTGCGCGAGCGGGTGGAGGAGGTCGAGCGCGAGGCCGCCGCGGCGCAGGCCGAGCGCGACGAGGCGCGCGCGCGGGCGCAGGCCGCCGAGGCGCAGGCCAGGAAGCTGTGGGTGATCGCGGCCGCCGCTCGTACGGAGGCCGACGCCGCGCGGACCGAGGCCGAGCGCGCCCGGGCCGACCTGGCGACGGCCCTCGACGACCTGCAGGACGCCCGCAGCGAGAGCGCCCTGACGCGCGGCCAGCTCACGGTGATGCGCCGCGAGCTGGAGAGCGCGGACGCCGCGCTTGCGGGTGTGCAGCGGGAGCTGGACGTCGCTCACGAGGAGGAGCTCGCCGGCGCACAGGCCGAGTGCGACGTTCTGCGCGCCGAGCTGGCGACGGTGCACCGCGACCTCGACAGCGTCCGCGCGGAGCTCACCGGCGTCAGCGGCGAGCTCGAGCGCACGCGCGCGCAGCTCGAGGCGACGCTCGCCTACGAGGCGCCCGCCGCGGCGCCGAGCCTGTCCCCGGCGGGTGCGCCCCCACCCGCGTCGCCGCCCGCGCCCGATCCCGATCCCGATCCGGCGCTCGAGCTGCCGCCCGGCGCGCCGGGCGAGGCGCTCGCCCTCATCGGTCTCGACGGCACCTTCAAGCGCCTCGACGACGCCTTCTGCTCACTGCTCGGCTGCAGCGAGGAGGACCTGCGCGCCGCCCGCTGGCCCTCGATCATCGACCGCGAGAACGTCGCGGCCCACGAGGAGATCGCGCGCGCGTTGCGGGCCGGCGAGATCGACAGCGCGCCCGTCGAGACCGTCTACATGCACGCCCAGGGGCTCCTCGTCCCGATCGCCGGCACCGTGTCCCTGCATCCCGCCGGCGGCGGCGCCGCGACGCACTTCCTCTTCCGAGCCGACGTCAGCCGGACGTCGGGCCCGTCGTCTTAGCCTCGATCTCGCGTCCTGCCCCGATCGGGCACGTCACGCCCGTGCCGCCGAGCCCGCAGTAGCCGCCGGGGTTCTTGGCGAGGTACTGCTGGTGGTAGTCCTCGGCGTAGTAGAACTCGGGCGCCGGCAGGATCTCGGTCGTGATCTCGCCTCGGCCGGCGGACGTCAGCGCCTCCTGGTAGCGATCGCGCGAGGTCTCCGACGCCGCCTGCTGCGCCTCGGAGGTCGTGTAGATCCCGGAGCGGTACTGGGTGCCGACGTCGTTGCCCTGGCGCATGCCCTGGGTCGGGTCGTGGCTCTCCCAGAAGCGCGCCAGCAGCTCCTCGTAGCTGATCTGCGAGGGGCGGTAGACGACGAGCACGACCTCGTTGTGGCCGGTCCGCGCGCTGCAGACCTCTTCGTAGGTCGGGTTCGGCGTCATCCCCGCGGCGTAGCCGACGGCCGTCGTGAAGACACCCGGCTGGATCTCCCAGAAGATCCGCTCGGCACCCCAGAAGCAGCCGAGGCCGAAGATCGCCTGCTCGGTGTCGTCCGGAAACCGGCCGCGCAGCGGGGAGCGGAGGACGAAATGGCGCTCGGGGACCGCCATCGGCGTATCCCGGCCGGGCAGCGCCTCGGCTGGATCTGGCATCGCGGTCTTGTGCTTGCTGAGGAAGTTGAGCATCGGGGCCTCGCGGGTCGCTGGGTGCACCGTCCACGGTAGCGAGCAGTCGTTACACGACCCTCGCGTGCGGGTCGCGCACTACCCTGCGCGCATGAGCGACGCCGCGGCGGCCGCACCCGACCGCAAGCCCGACGTCGGGATCCGCACGCTGCTCGCCGGCGACGGGATCCGCGGCGTGGGGATGCTGCTGGTCTTCTTCACCCACCTGTTCCTGCTCGCCGACCCCGCGCAGACGAACATGCTCGCGTACGGCTGGGCCGCGCCGATCCTCGGCCACATCGACATCGGCCTCGCCGCCTTCTTCGTCCTCTCGGGCTATCTCATCGCCCGCCCGTTTGCGCGCGCCTACGTCGCGGGCACGCGGCGGCCGCCGCTGCGCGACTACGTCCGCAACCGCGTGCTGCGCGTCGTGCCGGCCTTCTACGTCTTCACCGTGCTCGTGCTCCTGCGCTTCGGTCTCGACGGCGACCTCCGCAACCTGCCCGGGGGCGAGACGAGCAGCTGGGCGCAGGTCGTCGGGCAGTTCCTCTTCGTCCAGGGCCAGACCGCCGGGCCGGCGGCGGTGCCGATCGGGCCCGCCTGGTCGATCGGCGCCGAGGTCGGCTTCTACGTCCTCATCCCGCTGTCGGCCTTCGTCGCCTATCGCGTCGGATCGCGCCTCCACGGCCCGGGCCGGCGGGCGGCGGTCGCGATCGCGGCGATCGCCGTGGTCACGTTCGTCAGCATCGCGCTGCGCGCGTACGACAAGTTCAACTTCGCCTGGCTGACGAGCCCGCCGGCGATCATGTACGTCTTCATGCCGGGGGTCGCGGTGGCGATCGTCGAGCCGCTGCTCGTCGCGCGCCTGCGTGGCAACGCGCGGCTCGCGCGCCCGATCGCGTGGGCGGCGTTCGCGGCCGCCGCGCTGGCGGCGGTCGTCTACGCGACGACCGACTACAACTCGCAGCAGACGCCGATCCACCACGCGCTCGGCCAGCGCGCGCTGCTCGCCGCGCTCTGCACCGGGGCGCTCATCTTCGGCCTCGTCGTCCTGCAGCTCGGCACCGACCGCGCGCCGCGCCTGTTCGGCAACCGGCTCATGCTGTGGATGGGCGCGCGCTCGTACTCGTTCTACCTCGTGCACATCTGGGTGCTGCTCGAGATCGACCACGCGCTCGGGCAGGGCGAGAGCATCGCCGCGCGGGCGGCGATCATGGTGGCCGTCGGCCTGCCGCTGACGACGGCGATCGCCGCCCTCTCCTACCGCTTCGTCGAGCGTCCGTTCCTCGAGCGCAAGCGCCGTCCGGTCACCCGCGGCACGGACGGCGGGCCCGCCGGCCCGCCGGTCGTCGCCGAGCCCGTGCCGGTCGCGGTCGGCCCGGCCCGATAGGTAGGCTGCCGCGCCATGGCACGCGTCACTGCGGGGATCGCGTCGATCGTCACGCTGATCCTCGCCGCGGTGGCCCTGGGAGCGTGCGGCGGCGGCACCACGACGAAGGAGAAGAACGCCTACGCGGAGCGCGTCAACGCGGCGCAGACGAAGTTCGCGTCGACGGTGAAGACGGTTGCCCAGGAGGGCAGTCCGAAGAGCTCGATCGGCGAGCAGCGCAGTTCGCTGCTGCGCTACGAGGCGGCGATCGTGGGCGTCGTCGACGACCTGCGCAGGATCGATGCGCCGAGCGACGTCTCCAAGGAGCACGAGGAGCTCGTCTCGGTCATGCGCCGCTTCGCCAACGACATCGGGCAGGCCAACGACGCGATGCGCAGCCCAACCCCGCGCTCGATCGAATCGGCGAAGCGTCGCCTGAGGTCGGCGACCCAGTCGGTCAACGCGCGCGTCGGCGCGGCGGTCGCCGCGATCAACGTCAAGCTCCGCGGGGACTAAGGCGAGCGATCGTGTCGCCGACGTGGATCTGGATGCAGATCGCGATCGTCGTCTTCGTCGTGGCGGGGATCGTCATCGCGCTCGTCAAGCTCGTCTGAGCCTGCGACCCGCGGTATGGTCCGCGGCCGTGATGTGGCCGCAGCGGAACGTGAGTCCGATTCCAGCAGTGCGGTGGCTGACAGCGCTTCTGGCCGCGGTGGCCTGCCTCGTAGCGCTTTTGCCTGGCTTGGCAATCTCCGCGCCGGCACCGGCGCCGACCTCCCGGGCCGGCGACGGGCTCGCCGCCGCGGCCTCCGCGTCGGATGAGCGCAGGCAACGCGTCGCGGCGCAGCTCGCGGCGTCCGTGCGAGAGCTTCGCCGCAGCGTGGACCTGTCCGTCCAGCGGCCTGCCGTTGCGTCCTACCGGAGGGGCGTCATGAAGGACGTCGCTCGCCTCCGGGCGAGGATCCGCGCAGGGCTCGTGGTCGGTGGCCTCGCCCGCCAGGCGACGATCGCGCAGCTCGTGCTCGAACGCGAGACGCGCCGGGTCCGCGGTGCGTGGAGGGCTGCCGACGCGAAGACGCGGATCGCGGGCCTCGCGTTGCGGCTCGATGCGCTGGCGATCGACGCGGCGCGGGCCTCGGGCGCGCGGAGCGGCGCGGAGCTCAACGCGTTCAAGAAGGCTCACGCGAGCGACGCCCGCTACGCGGGCCGGCGCTGGCTCGTGGACCGTGCGGTCAACCGCCAGGGCGCCGTGCTCATCGCGCGGGGCGTGCGCAACGCGCGGCTGCGCGGCGCGATCGAGGAGCTGTACCGGCCCGGCGCGAGGGTGGGCGACGGCGGCGCCGCGGACGCGCTGCTCGTCGAGGCGGGGACGGGCTGCCGGTCGATCGGCTGCGACCAGTTCGTCAATGCCGTCGACCGCCGGCGCCAGCTGCTGAGGATCCGCACGCGTGAGCCGCTTTCGGCCGTCGAGCAAGGCATCGCCGACGACCTGCTCGGGACGCTCACCAAGGCGATCCGGGCCGCTGGCGGCGCCTGACGAGCAACGCTGCCGGGCACGCGTGATGTTCCATTCGATCGTCGTCGGAACCGACGGCTCCGACACTGCCACCGAGGCCGTCCGGCAGGCGATCGAGCTCGCCCGCTCGGTCGGCGCCCGCATCGAGCTCGTCAGCGCCTACGAGCCGGTGACCGACCCGCGCCTGCGCGCGGAGTCGATTCACGTACCCGAGGACCTGCACTGGATGATCAACCCGCGCGAGGACGTCGAGGCGACGCTCGAGGAGGCCGCACGCGAGATCCGCGAGGCGGGGGTCGAGGTCGAGGTCTTCGCCCGTCAGGGCGATCCGGCCGACGCGATCCTCGACGTCGCCGAGGAGCGCGGCAGCGATCTCATCGTCGTCGGCAACAAGGGCATGACGGGCGCGAAGCGGTTCCTGCTGGGCTCGGTGCCCAACAAGGTCTCCCACCACGCCCCGTGCTCGGTGCTCATCATCCGGACGGTATAGGCAGCGGCGTGGTGGCCGCCGTCGCATCGACGATGCCTGCCCCGTAGAGGTGGTCGTGGCCGGGCACGCCGAGGTCACGCGCGGTGGCCTCGAGGTGGCGCTCGATCGCGGCCGGCGCCGGTCGCTCGCCGATGACGCGGGAGGCGATGACGAGCGCCGCAACGCCGGAGACGTGGGGGGCCGCCGTCGACGTCCCGCGGAAGCGCGGCAGGATCTCGAAACGCCGCGGCTCCCCGGTCGGGAAGCTCACGCCCGAGATGTCGCGGCCGGGCGGGGAGTCGAGCTGGCAGTTGGGGTCCGTCGTCAGCGGGGCGTCGGTGCCACCGCCGGGGGCGACGAGGTCCATGCCCGGGCCGTGGTTGGAGTAGCTGCCCAGGCAGCCGTGCTCCGTCGTGCCGCCGACGTTCAGGGCGAGCGTGTCGTAGCGCTTGCCCGGGACCCGTGGGTCGAAGCTGTTGCCGGCGGCCGCGACGACGAGCACGCCGGAGGCGCGCGCCTCGGCCAGCGCGGCGCGCACGCTGCGCGAGGCCGTGACGCTGCGCGGGACCGGCGGCTGCGGCGGCGCGTCGTAGAGCTCCAGCGAGAGGTTGATGATGTCGGCGCCGCGCTGCACGGCGTAGCGGATCGCGCGCGCGATCGTGCGGGGGTAGCCGCGCCCCTGGAAGTCGAGCACCCGCAGCGGCATGATGCGCGTGCGGTAGGCAACGCCGACGGTCCCGTAGGAGTTGTTCGCGGTCGCGCCGAT
>Ga0136631_10000256_pt1 | contig 16437 bp, 17 predicted proteins | sample AntDrymUQ6012206_2_FD_104655 | JGI IMG/M metagenome (GOLD analysis project Ga0136631, IMG submission 104655) | Polar desert sand microbial communities from Dry Valleys, Antarctica - metaG UQ601 (22.06) | ecosystem: Environmental > Terrestrial > Soil > Desert | place: Antarctica: Dry Valley... | reverse complement strand
GCTCCCAGCCGGACACGTACTCGCCATCAGCGACCTAACGGCGAAAAAGCCAGGTGGCGGGATCCCGCCACCTGGCTTTTTCGCCGTTAGGTCGCTGATGGCGAGTACGTGTCCGGCTGGGAGCGCGCGCTGGGCCACAAGCGAGCGGCCGAAGAGCGTTCGGATCGGCTCCATCTCGTTCGCCATCGCGTCCTTGTCGACGGGCGCGCCGAGTGCCGCCTCGAGGTAGCGGACGCCGTCGACGAGCGTGCGAAGTTCGCCGGTCGTCACCGACGCCGGGATGTCTGGACCGAACATCTCGCGGCTGAGGGTTACGTGTACCTCGAGTGCGCGCGCGCCGAGCGCAACCGCCGCCAGCGACGGAAAGATCGTCCCGGAGTGGTCAGAAAGCCCGGCTGCGCAGCGGTAGCGCTCGTGGATCTCGCCGAGGACGTTGAGTCCGACGCGCTCGGGCTCGACGGGGTAGGCGGTCGTGCACTGCAGCACGGCGAGTGGGCCGGCACCGCCCGCGCGTAGGCGCTTGACCGCGTTGTCGAGCTCGGTCCAGCTGCTCATGCCGCTCGATAGCAGCACGGGCTGGCCGGTTTGTGCGACCGCGTCGAGCAGCGGCGGGTTGGCGACCTCGCCGGAGGCGACCTTCCAGGCGGCGACGCCGACGCGGCGGAGCAGCTCGACCGCGTCGAGCGAGAAGGGCGAGCTGAGGAACGCTAGTCCGCGATCCTCGGCGTGACGCCGCAGGCCCGCCCACGCGTCGGCCGTGAACTGCATCCGCTGCCAGTACTCGTAGCGGGTGTCGTCTTGGTAGCTGAACCTGACACGCCAGGGTTCGTCGGTGCGGCTTTCGGCGGCGGCGATGTGCGTCTGGAACTTCACGGCGTCAGCGCCCGCGTCAGCGATCGCGTCGAGCAGCGCGTGCGCGGTCCCGAGGCTGCCGTCGTGTGCCTGGCCGACCTCGCCGATCACCACGGCGGAGTCATTCCAGTCGAGCACGTTCACGCGATCCAGTCTCCCATCTCTCGGTAGTCATGCTGTCGGATGGATGGACCCGGTGCAGCGATCGACAGCCGCCGAACGGATCGCAGCACTCGCCTATGACTACGGAGCACAGGCCAAGGAGCGCTTGACGCGCTGCAACCTGTGCGGGGCGAGTGGGCATTCGGTTGAGGTCGCCCGGCGGGACCGCTACGGCTACCCGGCGACTTTTCTGCTGTGCGGGCGCTGCGGGCTTGGTTACCTCTCCCCGCGTCTGAGCGCGGCGGGGTACGCAGACTTCTACTCCCGCGTCTACCGACCGCTGGTGTCGGCCTACCATGGCCGCCGCATAGACGCCGAGACCGTGCAGCTCGAGCAGCACGCCTACGCGCACGACCTCGCGGCGTTCCTCGCCCCGCTGCTGCCCTCCGCCCCACGTACGGTCCTCGACGTCGGCGGCTCGACCGGGGTCGTCGCCGGTGTACTGGAGGCGCGCTTCCGCGCGCGCGCGACGGTGCTCGACCCGGCCCGGGAAGAGCTCGCGGTCGCGCGTGCGGCGGGGATGGAGACGGTTGCTGGGTTCGCGGAGGACTTCGATCCCGGCGAGCGCAGCTGGGATCTCGTGGTGCTGTGCCAGACGGTCGATCACCTGCTCGACGTTCGCGGCACGCTGGCGGCCCTGCGCCGGATTACCGCCGGCGGTGGCCGCGCTTTCGTCGACATCCTCGACGTCGACGTGGTGCTGCGCCGGACTGGCAGCATCGAGCGCACGGTCAAGATCGATCACCCCTACTACCTGAGCCGCACCACCGCCGCGGCGTTCTTTGCCCTCGTTGGCTACACGATCGTCACCGAGCGCTTGACCGACGACGGACACCGAGGCTTCGTGCTCGCCCCAGGCACGAGCGCGAGCGCCGAGCCGGACTGGCCGGCGCTCGAGGCCGACGCCGACCGATTCCTTGAGAGCCTCTGTTCGTCGCGAGCTGCAGGGACCTGACGGAAGAGAGAACATATAGGGTTACAGTGATATATAGACGGACATCTTAGTGGTATAACTATTGTTCTAAAGATACGCTCTGTGCCGCCAAGGAAACCAAGGGACGGAGCTGAAATTGACCCTCAGAAGTTTTCACCAGCCATCGAGTGCCCGCTCGCGGCCAAAGCGGGCACACCGTGGATGACCGGCGCAAGGTATGCGTCGTCGTCGGCAGCCGCGCCAACCTCGCGCGGATCACCACGGTGCTCGAGGCGGTGCGCGACCACCCCTCCCTCGAGCTGCAGCTGATCGCCTCCGCGTCTGCGCTGCTCGAACGTTTCGGCTGCGCGGTCAGCCAGCTCGAGGACGCCGGCTTCAAGCCCGACGCGAAGATCCGCCTCATCATCGAGGGCCAGACGCCGGCGGCGATGGCGAAATCCACCGGCCTCGGGCTACTCGAGCTGCCGACCGTGTTCGAAATGCTCGAGCCGGACATCGTCGTCACCGTCGCCGACCGCTTCGAGACGATCGCCACCGCCATCGCCGCCTCTTACATGAACATCCCGGTCGCCCACACTCAGGGGGGCGAGGTGTCGGGATCGATAGACGAGAGCGTCCGTCACGCGGTCACCAAGCTGTCTCACATCCACTTCCCCGCGACCGACTTGAGCGCCCGCCGCATCATCGCGATGGGCGAGGACCCGAGGTACGTGTTCAACGTCGGTTGTCCGGCGATCGACCTCGCCGCCCGCACGCTCCCAGCCGTCGGCCGCGCGGCGTTTGCCGAGAATGGCCGCAAACCATCGCCCTTTCACGCGGGGGAGCCGTTCCTGATGGTGATGCAGCACGCGGTCACCACCGAGTACGGCCAAGGCCTCGACCAGATCAAGGCTACGTTGCGGGCGATCTCCTCGATCGGGATGCAGGCGCTCGTCTTCTGGCCCAACGTCGATGCGGGCAGCGACGAGGTCGCCATGGGCATCCGACAGTTCCGCGAGCAGGACCTCGCCGGCGGCTGCCACTTCGTTCCCAACGTGCCCGCCGAAGAGTTCGTCCGGCTGATGGCGCGGTGCGCCTGCATTGTCGGCAACTCCTCCGCGGCGCTGCGCGAGGGGGCATACCTCGGGACGCCGGCAGTCAGCATCGGCACGCGCCAGCAAGATCGCGAGTGCGGCGAGAACGTGCTGTTCACCTCGCACGACCCGCTCGAGATCGCCGACGCGGTGCGCGCCCAGATCGCGCACGGCGGCTACGAGCCCAGCGAGCTGTTCGGGAACGGCATGGCGGGGCGCAAGATCGCCGATGTGCTCGCGGCCGTCGACCCGCCCCTACAGAAGCGACTGCAGTACGACCCGTCCACGCTCGTGGCCGGGGCATCGGCATAGAGAGGGAGAGAACATGGCAACGGTTGCGCTCAACACGGGCCAGTCCGAGGAAGAGCTACCCGAGGTTTCCAACCAGCTCCGCGAGGCCCGGCTGGAGCCGCGCTTCGGATCTGGAAAGGGGTCCACGCCGGAGGCCGAGGTGATCGAGACCCTCGCGGGCTGCACGGCGGTGATCGCCGGCCAGGAGCCCTACACAGCAGAGGTGTTCGAGGCCTGCCCCGAGCTCAGGCTGGTCGTGCGCTTCGGGGTGGGATTTGACGCCGTCGATGTCCCCGCGGCCACGGAGCGCGGCGTGCTGGTCGCCACCATCCCCGGCACCAACGATTGGGGCGTCGCCGACCACACAATGGGGCTGATCCTTGACCTTGCCCACGGGATCTCGCGCCACGATCGGACCATGCGGCGGGGGGAGTGGCAAGTGCGGCGCGGGATCGACGTGTGGCAGGCGACGCTCGGCATCGTCGGCCTCGGGCGCATCGGACGGAGCGTGGCTCTGCGAGCCGGCGGATTCGACATGAGGGTGATCGCCTACGAGCCGTACCCGGACACGACGTTCGTGGAGGAGCACGGAGTCGAACTGATTGACATAGACGAGGTCTTCCGCCAGGCCGATTTCGTGACGCTCCATCTCCCCGCGATGGAGGAGACCGAGAAGACCGTCGACGCAGAGAAGCTCGCCATGATGAAAGAGACCGCCTTCTTGATCAACACCTCGCGGGGCAACCTCGTGGACGAGGACGCGCTCTTCGCCGCGGTCAAGTCCGGTGAGATCGCCGGCGCCGGCATCGACGCCTGGACGACGGAACCCATGGACGACCCGCGCTGGGCCGAGCTTGAAACCGTGGTCCTGACCCCACACACCGCGCCAAACACACACGGCGTGTTGAAGGCAAGCTGGGAGATGGCGGTCGACATCGTGACTCAGGTGCTGCGCGGCGAGCAGCCCGAGCAGCTGCTCAATCCAGAGGCATGGGAGCGGCAACGGCGGTGAATGCCGCGGTGGCCATCGGGCGTGCGCCGCTGCTGCTTCGCTGGGCTCCTAAAGGGCCCCGCGCGGGTATTGCGTCCGGCCGAGGAGCAGAGACGTATGCTGCCCTCAGGCTGCTATGTCGCCCAAGGAGACACCGGACGACGCGGGCGCGGGCATACTGGCGGGCCTGCTCGCCCCCCTGCGCCTGCCCGAGCGGACCTTGGAGGCGCTCGACGCCCTGGTCGAGGCGGTGGGGAACCTAGGGCCGATGCGCTCCGAGCTGACTCGCGTGCGCGAGCAGACCGAGCCGCTGGCCGGGCTGCTCCCCGCCATGAAGCGCCTCCACAAGCAGACCGAGCCGCTGGCCGAACTGCTCCCGGCGCTGGAGCGCCTCGAGGAAAGGCTCGGGACACGGCTGGACTCCGTCCACGAGGTTGTCGTTGCGCTGGAGGGCAAGGACTCCCACCTCAATGCAACGGTCGGCGAACTCCACCGCGAAGTCGCCGCCATGCACAAGACCCTCACCGGGCTGCAGGACGACGTCCAGAGCGTCACCGACCGACTCCCCGATGCGTCGCGCGGGCCGCTGGAAAAGGCCCGCGACGTCCTCACCGGAGGCCCCGCCCAAGAGCAGGAGTGATTCCAGGTTCACCGAGCCATCGCTGGTCGGCGGCCTCGCGCTTGGCACAGCTAACTCCGGACAGCCGACGGGGCTCCGCTCAGGCCTGCACCCACAGAGCCTGGTGGACGTCGCTGGGGGCGACGAACCTCGCCAGGTCGGCCGAGCGTATGGTCTGAAGCACGTCGTCTGGGGCGCCGTTTCGCTCCATAGCCTCGAGGAGCTCCCCCTTGCTGACCGGCCAAGTGACGCCATGCACGTACTTCGAACTCACTTCGAGGGGCGTTTCCCTCATGGCTTCTCCTTTGACTGGCTTGGGGGCCAAAGGATACCCAAGGGGAGACCCTCAGCCTCTCGCCGGGTCAGTAGGGAGCGGTTTACCTGGTCTCCTCCTCAGGCGCCGCGAAGAGGAGGAAGGCGAGCACCGCGCCGAGCAGCATCAGCGCCACCCCAATGCCAAGCAGCCAGCCCTCAAAGAGCAGGGTCACCGCCGCGCCGAGGCCCGCCGTGGCCGCCGGGGCCGCCAGAGGGATGGCCGGCGCCGGCGAGCGGGCCGTGCGCGCGGGAACGTCCTGCAACTCCCTGCCGGGATCGAAGCGGCCGCTCAGCACGAGCCGGAAGAGCAGCGCCAGCGAGGGCAGCAGGATCAGCAGGCCGAAGCCGACCGAGACAGCGATCGCCACCAGCGTCGCATCCCCCGCGGCGGCCTCCTGGACCGTCAGCCCCGGGAGGAAGGTGGGCTCCTGCGCAAGGCCCCACCCCGCCACGATGGCGGCCACCGCCAACGCCGCCGAGGCGCGCGCGGGCTCGAAGCGCCCGCGGTATACCAGCGCGAGCGTCGCCACCCCGGCGATGCCCGAGACGAGCCCGGCGACGAGGCCCGCTCCGCTCGAGAGGCCGTCGTAGAGCGGCCTCGCATCCTCGTGCAGCACGATCGGGCCGCAAATCGCGATCGCCCCGACCAGCGCGCCCGAGATGAGCGCCCGCTTTCGGAATGTCTCGGCCAGATCAGCGAGCCCCTCGCGCCTGGCGTCCCCCGCCAGGTAGATCGCCGCGGTGTAGGCGGCGCTCGCCACCGCCAGGGTCCCGACGAGCAGCGACGTCGGGTTGACCCAGCTGCTGAACGCGTCGCCCGCGGCGTTCCCGACCGGCACGCGGCCCGAGGCGATCCCGCCGGCGGCGGCGCCGAGCGCGAACGGCGTGAGCACCGACGACAGGGAGAGCATCAGGCTGAGCGCGCTCGCCTCGCGCCCGCCCGGATCGCCCGTCCGAAACGCGTAGCTCGCGCCACGGAGGATCACGCCGATCGCGGCGATGAAGAGCGGGACCGTGAGGGTGGAAGCGATCGACGCGAACGCCGTCGGATAGGCCGTCCAGCAGACGACGAACACGAAGATGAGCCACACGTGGTTTGCCTCCCACACGGGCGCCATCGCGCGGTGGGTGTGCTCGCGGACGGCGGCGCCCCGTGGGCCACGCGCGCCGAGCTCCCACAGCCCTGCACCGAAGTCGGCTCCGCCGAGCACCGCGTAGGCGGCAAGGCCCGCCAGGATCAGCACCATCGGAAGCTCAGCCACGCGGCACCTCTGGCGGCTCCGCCTGGGCCTGCTCGAGCGGCACGCGCGCCAGCCGGCGCAGGATCCAGATCGTCCCGGCGATGAGCCCGGCGTAGACCACCGTCAGCGTGGCGTAGCCCACGGGGATCCCGCCCGCGCCCGTGACCGCCTCCTCGGTTCGCATCAGGCCGTAGACAACCCACGGCTGGCGCCCGACCTCCGTCGTCACCCAGCCGGCGATGAGTGCCACGAGCGAGAGCGGACCAGCCGCGACCACCGCGCGCCAGAACCAGACCGACTCCGGAAAGCGCCGCCGCGCGCGCAGCCAGAGGAACCAGGCCGAAAGCGCTGCCAGGAGGGTGCCGATCCCGACCATGATCGAGAAAGAGATCCGGACGATGGCGACGGGCGGGCGGTCCTCCTTGGGCACGGACTCAAGACCCTTGACGGGTGCGTTGGGATCGTGGAAGGCCAGCAGCGACAGCAGCTTCGGCACCTCGACGCCGCCCTTCACCTTCCCCTCTGACTCGCTGTACAAGCCGCCGATGTTCAGCGGCGCGCCCTTCGTGGTCTCCTGGAGCCCCTCGAAGGCGGCGAGCTTGACCGGCTGGCTCTTCGCCACCTCGCGTGCTGCCCAGTCGCCCACGATCAGCTGCACCGGCGCGGCCACGCAGGCGGCGGTCAGCGCAACCAGCAGCGCGGTGCGCTCATAGCGCCCGGTGCGCCCCTTCATCCAACCCCACGCGTACACGGCGGCCACCAGGAAGCCGGTGACGATGTAGCCCGCCACGTACATGTGCACCAGCTCATGCCAGAAGAAGTCGTTGCCGAACAGGGCGCTCCACGGCTTGACGTCCACCACCTCGCCGCCCTCGAAGCGAAAGCCGCCCGGGTTGTTCATCCAGGCGTTCACCGTGATCACGGTCAGCGAGCCCGTGATGCCGGCCACCACGACCGGCACGCCGGAGAGCAGGTGCATGCGCGGCGACAGGCGGTCCCAGCCGTAGAGGTAGACCCCGATGAAGATCGCCTCGAGGAAGAACGAGAAGCCCTCGAGCGTGAATCCCAGACCGAAGACCTCGCTGAAGGTGGCCATGAAGTTCGGCCACAGAATCCCGAGCTCGAAGCTCAGGATCGTGCCCGTCACGACCCCCACGGCGAACAGCGCGGCCATCACCTTGGACCAGCGCTTGGCGAGCGTGAGGTACACCGGGTCACCCGTGCGCAGGTGGAGCCACTCCACGAACATCACGAGCGCCGGGAAGGCGATGCCGAAGCACACGATCGGGATATGCACGGCAAACGACATCGCCTGCATCTGACGCGCTTCGAGCAGGTAGTCCTGCTGAACGGGGTCGAGGGCCGCGGCGAACAGTTCGTAGGGCATGGGCTCCCGAGAAACCTACTCCGAATGCCCGGCGGCGATAGCCCGTCGCAGCGACGCCGCGGAGAGAGGCCGGAGCGCTCTATCGCGAACTGCCGGAGAGGTCTCTACACACTAGCCCCCGGATGCAGACGCTCCACCTCCGCGCTCGACCGTCGCAACTTCCACGCTCGAGGCGCCCAGGTAGAGGAGCGTGGCGGCGAGCGAAGCGACAAGCCACGCGGCGCTGCCCGGGATATGCGCGATCAACAGGGCGGCTGTGATGGCAGCGCCAATGGCGGTGACATGGACGAGGCCCGCCCGTACCGGGTGAGGGCTGCGGGCGAGCTGCTTCTCGGCCTCTCCCCCGGTTTCCGACGTCAAGAACATGAGCCCGCCGTATGCAATCGTCGCGCCCAAGGCGAACAGGAAGATCTCGGCCTCCGTCGGCACTCCGTGCTCGCCGGCAAGCGCGGACCCCGTCCCCCACACGGTAACCGCGTAGCCGTAGGGCAGCCCCGCCCCATGGAGCGCGGTCCGAAGCGCCCGGAAGTAAGCGGACTCCCGTATCACCATGGCGAGGAGTCTCCCGCTCCTCGCGGACGTCAGGGCCTGGCCTCCCAAGGGCCGCTCTCGAGCGGAGTAGCGGACCCCGAGCCCCAACGCCCCTTCCGCGGGTGGCGTCCGCGGCAGCCAGCGCCTGGACCTACTTCGCGTAGTCCGTCGACCTGCTCTCCCTGATCACCGTCACCTTGATCTGACCCGGGTACTCCAGCTCGGCCTCCACCTCCCGTGCGATCGTGCGCGACAGCAGCGTGGCTGCGTCGTCGTCGATCTCCTCAGGGTGCACGATCACGCGCACCTCGCGGCCCGCGTGGATGGCGTAGACCTTGTCCACGCCCGCATGGCGCAACGCCAGCCCCTCGAGGTTGTGCAGCCGCTCCACGTAGCGCTCCAGCGACTCCCCCCGCGCGCCCGGCCGCGCGCCCGACAGCGAGTCCACGATCTGCACGATCACGGCCTCCACCGTCTGCGGCTGCACCTCGTTGTGGTGGGACTCCATCGCGTGGGCCACGGCCTCGTCCTCGCCGTGACGCCGCGCCAGCTTCCCGCCCACCAAGGCGTGCGGGCCCTCGACCTCGTGTGACACCGCCTTGCCGATGTCGTGCATCAGCGCCGCGCGGGCGGCGATCTTGGGGCTCGCCCCCAGCTCGGCGGCCAGCATCGTGGCCAGCCGCGCGCACTCGATCGAGTGGGCCAGCACGTTCTGGCCGTAGCTGGTGCGGTACTGCAGCCGGCCCAGCAGCTTGGTGAGCTCGGGGGGCACGGTTCCCACGTTGGCCTCGAACGCGGCCTGCTCGCCCAGCTCGGCGATCCGCTGGTCGATCTCCGAGCGGGCCTGGAGGTAGGCCTCCTCGATCCGGGCAGGGTGGATGCGCCCGTCCGCCAGCAGCCGCTCGAGCGTCAACCGGGCGATCTCGCGGCGAACGCCGTCGAAGCCCGACAGCAGCACCGCGCCGGGCGTGTCGTCGATGATGAAGTCGATTCCGGTGAGCGTCTCCAGGGCGCGGATGTTGCGCCCTTCGCGGCCGATGATGCGCCCCTTCAGCTCGTCGGACTTGAGCTCCACCGTGGACACGGTGGTCTCGTGCGCGTGGCCGCCGGCTACCCGCTGCATACAGGCGGCGAGGATGCTGCGGGCGCGCCGGTCGGCGTCCTGGCGCGCCTCGTGCTCCACCTGGCGCACCATCCGGGCGGTGTCGTGGCGGACCTCGTCCTCCAGCTCGCGCAGGAGGATCTGCTTGGCCTGGCCGGCACTCAGGCCCGCCACGCGCTCCAGCTCGCGCACCTGCACGCGCTTGGCCTCCTTGAGGCGCTGGGCGTTCACCTCGAGATTGCGGGCGCGGTCCTCCATCGTTGTCTCGCGCTGGTCGACCGACCGCTCGCGGGAGCCGAGGGCGTCCTCCTGGGCGCGGAGGCGCTCCTCCCTGCGGGCGATCTCCTCCCGCCGTGCGGTGAGCTCGGCATCGGCGTCCTCGCGCGCAGGCGCCGCCTGGCTGGGCGCCGCTCGGAGGGCGGGATGCGAGGCGCCCTCACCGGTGGTGGACGGAACCGCTGTGGCCTCGGCGCGGGATGTCATCGGAGACACCTCCATCGGGTGCCGGCGCAGGGCCACGAGCACCACGGTCGCGGCCACGGCAGCGGACACGAGGGCCGCCAGCAGGATCTCCATGTCGCAGTCTCCTCCCCCGGCCGTCAGTGGCCGGGTCCGGTTTCTCTGGTCGAGCGCTCGGCTCGCCACCGCGAAACACCAGGACTGCTCGGAGCGGGAGCGCGCCTTCCGGCGGCGCGCGGAACTTCATCTACGGACGCGCTCGGCCGCTCCTTTCGCGCTCGTCCCGGGGCGGTCCGTTCTCAGTTGAAGTTGATCTCATCAGGTACCGGAAAGTCTCTAAAACCACTGCAAAGAAGCCAAGTATCGAATCTGTGTGCTCACGGCGACCACGCGGATCGCTCTCGCTTCCAGGGTACCCGGCGGCCACCCCGGGCGCAACCGGAACACGCGGGCAAAACCGTGCCGTCAGGCGGCGGCTCGGCGCTCGAACTGACGCACGGCCTCGTAGGCCAGCTCGGGCTCGTAGCCCTTGCGCACCAGCAGCCGCCAGGCGCGGTCGCGCTCGCGGTTGCCGTCGAGCGGGCCGGCCTTCGCCGCGAGGATGTCGAGCGCCGCGGCCAGCTCGCCGTCGCGGTCCTGCTCGCCCGCCGCCGCGGCGATCGCGTCAGGCGGCACTCCTCGGCGGTGCAGCTCGCGCTCGATCCGCTCGCTGCCCCAGCGCTCGATCGTGCGCTTGTCCTCGGCGAAGCGCTGGGCGAAGCGCTCGTCGTCGAGCCATCCGGCCTCGGACAGCTCTCCGATCGCGTGCTCGAGCGGTTCCGGCTCCACGTGCTTGCGCGCGAGGAAGGCGCGCACCTCCGCGACGGTGCGATCGCGCCGGGAGATCGACCGGTAGGCCAGCTGGACGGCGCGCTCGAAGGGGTCGCGGCCGCCCGGTGGCGGCCGGTCCTGCTCCTCTTCGTCCATGCGCTCGCGGAAGTCGGGGCGTGCGGCGCTAGGCCGCCTGCTCCTCGACGGCGGGCGCCACCTCGGGCGGCGCCTCGCTCGGCTCCTCCACCGCGGCCACCACGGCCCCACCACCGGGCTGGATGCCCAGCGTCTCGTAGATCTTGGCCTCGATCTCCTTCAGCTTGTCCGGGTTCTCGCGCAGGTAGGCCTTGACGTTGTTGCGGCCCTGGCCGAGCCGCTCGTCCTCGTAGGAGAAGAACGATCCCGACTTCTGAACGATGTTGTGCTCGATCCCCAGATCGAGGATGCAGCCCTCGGAGGAGATTCCCAGGCCGTACTCGATGTCGAACTCGGCCTGGCGGAACGGGGCGGCCACCTTGTTCTTGACCACCTTCACGCGCACGCGGTTGCCGACCGCCTCGGTGCCCTCCTTGAGCGTCTCGATGCGACGGATGTCCAGGCGCTGCGACGAGTAGAACTTCAGCGCGCGGCCACCGGGCTGGGTCTCCGGGCTTCCGAACATCACCCCGATCTTCTCGCGGATCTGGTTCGTGAGCAGGCACAGCGTGTTCGCGCGGTTGAGGTTGCCCGCGAGCTTGCGCATGGCCTGGCTCATCATGCGGGCCTGCAGGCCAACGGTCTGGTCGCCCATCTGGCCCTCGAGCTCGACCTTCGGCGTGAGCGCCGCAACCGAGTCGATGGCCACCACGTCGACCGTGCCCGAGCGGATCAGCAGGTCGGCTATCTCCAGAGCCTGCTCACCGTTGTCGGGCTGTGAGACGAGCAGCTCGTCGACGTCGACCCCGATGCGCTTGGCATAGATCGGGTCCATCGCGTGCTCGGCGTCGATGAAGGCACAGATGCCGCCCGTCTTCTGGGCCTCGGCAAGCACGTGGTAGACCAGGGTGGTCTTGCCCGAAGCCTCCGGCCCGAAGAGCTCGACGATCCGCCCGCGCGGCAGGCCGCCGACCCCCAGCGCGAGGTCGAGCGACAGGGCGCCAGTGGGTATCGCCTGAACGGCCACCTTGAACGCGTCGTCGCCCATCTTCATGATCGATCCCTCGCCGAACTCGCGCTGGATCTGCGTGATCGCGCTGTTCAGTGCGGCGTCGCGGGCCTTGGCGGCCTTTTCCTGATCCTTGTCCATTTCCGATCTCCTCGAAGTCTCTGGGGGAAACAAAATGGCAGGCGGATCGGACGGCTTGGGTGACGCGTGTTACGGCTCTGCAAAGGGATACAGACAACGCTGGAGCGAAGCCTTAGACCGCCTCGGGCAACTCCCCTTCCGGAGAAGGAGGAGGGCCGCGGGGACGGCCGCGAAGGCGGTGAGGGCGCCAATGAGGAAGATCGCGTCGAGCCCGTCCACGAAGGCCACTCGCGTGGCTCCCTCGAAGGAGCCCAACCGGGACCCGGATGCGGCGAGGCGGTGCTCGAGCAGCTCGCCGAACGACGCGTCGAGGTCCGCTCGGATCGCGGGCAGGGCCACGTTGACCACCGTCACGTCGAGGAGCAGCAGCGCGGTGGCGGCCGAGACCACCCACAGCGTCCATCGTCGGGTAGCACGCTCTCCTCGATGGTGCGAGCCTAAGCCGCCCGCTGCGCCACAGGGGGCCTGGCACACTTGGCCTGATGGACGATCCCTTCGACACGGCCCTCGCCAGCGTGGAGGAGCTCCGCGACCTCTACCCGCCTGTGCTCGAGCGCGCCGTGCTCAAGGACATCGGCTACTTCGATGGCCTTTGCCGCAGGCTGATCGCAGGCTGCTCGATCGCCTTCCTGGCCACCCACTCCGCCGAGGGGCACTCCGACGTGACGCCCCGGGGCGGGCAGCCGGGCTTCGTGACCGTGCTGGACGACCATCGTCTGGCCATCCCCGATGCCACCGGCAACCAGCGCCTCGACACCCTCGCCAACGTGGTGGAGAGCGGCAGGATCGGGATGGTCTTCGTGATCGGAGGGCGCGACACCACCCTGCGCGTGAACGGGCGCGCCTGCGTGTCGGCCGATCCGGAGTTGCTCGAGCGCCTCGAGCCCGTGGGCAAGCCGCCCCGGACCGCGATCGTGATCGAGGCGGAGGAGGTCTATGCGCACTGCCCGAAGGCGTTTGTGCGCTCCAAGCTGTGGGATCCGGAGTCCTGGCCGGAGCCCGGGTCGCTGCCCACCGCCGCCGAGGTGACGGTGGCGCACCGCCGCGACCCCAGCGTCACGGTGGAACAGGTCGAGGCAGAGCAGCGCGAGTCGCTGCGCACACGCCTCGCCTAGGCCCAGTCGCCCCGAACCAGGCCGAACATCACCGCGTCATCGCGGCCGCCCTGCTTGTTGGCGAGGTAGGAGCGCATCACTCCCTCCTTCGTGAAGCCGGCCTTCTCGGCCACGCGCCCAGAGGCGGCGTTGCCCACCGCGGCGATCAGGTCGAGGCGGATCAGGTCCAGTTGTTCGAACGCAGCCTGCGAGAGCAGGCGCACGGCTGCGGTGGCCACGCCCCGGCCCCGTGCGTGGGGCGCAACCCAGTAGCCAAGCTCCCCGCGGCGTTCCGGGGCATCGAACGCCACGAGCCCGACCGAGCCGAGCATGGTGTTGTCGAGGGCGTCGGCGATCGCCATTTCCAGCGTCTGGCCCAGCCTGCGGCTCTCCTCCCGCCCGGCGAGGTACTGGCGCGCGTACTCCTCCTCGAAGTCGGCCGGGATCTTCATCCAGCGCTGGATCTCCGAATCCCTGTAGACCTCGGCGACCGCCGGGACGTCGTCCTCCGCCCACGGGCGCAGCGTGATCTTGCCATCGGTGGGCGGCCCGCTCAGCAGGGGGATCGGTACGCGGCTCATGCGGCCAGCGCCAGGGACTGGAGCGGCGTGTAGCGGGCCCCTCCGGTGGAGGGCTGGGAGCGGTACAGGGTCAGCGCCGGCGCGGTGAACTTCTCGAAGGGCTTCGCGCCGGGGACTGTAAGCGCGCCGGCACGGACGCCCCGCCGCACTCTGGCGAGCGTCACATGGGGCCAGAGGGCGCGCTGTTCCGTACGCTCCAGCGCCTGCGAGACCCTGCCGTGGAGGCGTCCGGCGCGGTCACCCGTGTCGTGGAGATCCAGGGCGAACAGCCGCGGCCTGCGCGGTGGCACGGCCCTCACCCCCAGCGGGGTGAGCAGCGGCGCTTGGAGGCCTGCCACGGCGGCGCGCACTGCCTCCCACAGACCGACTACCTCAGCGGCCGGCGTGTCGCCCAGGAACACGAGCGTCACGTGCAGCTGCGCCTCGGGAACCGGCCGCAGCTCCGACCGGCCGTCGGTGGCCGCATCCCGCCAGCCCGCCAGCTCCGCCCGAGCCACGTCCGGCAGATCGAGCGCCACGAACAGCCTCCACGAGCGCTCGGAGACCTCACCGGGCTCGCTCAGACGGGCAGCTCCTCATCGCGGAGCAGCCGGCGCAGCATGTGCATGCCGACCGTGGTCGAGCGGTCGCGGATCTCCGCCCGGTCGCCAGGCATGTGCGTATTGCGGGCGAGGACCGCGCCGTCGCTGCGCCGCGCGCACCAGCACACCGTGCCCACCGGCTTCGCCTCGGTGCCGCCGCCCGGGCCGGCCACGCCGGTGATGGCGATGGAGGTGTCCGCCGCGAAGCGCGCGAGGGCGCCGACGGCCATCGCGTCGGCCACCTCGGGGGAAACGGCGCCGTGGAGCCTGATCAGCTCGGGATCCACGCCCAGCTGCTCGACCTTGGCGGCGTCGGCGTAGCTCACCACTCCACCCGCGAGGTACTCCGAGGCCCCGGGGCGCTCCGACAGCCGCGCCGCCATCAGGCCTCCGGTGCAGGACTCGGCCACGGCCACGGTCCGCCCGGCGAGCAGCTGCGCCACCTGCTGATCCACGCTGGAGCCGTCGGTGGAGAACAGCGTGTCGGAGTGACGCTCGGCCACGAGCCCCGCCAGCGCTCGCCAAGTGTCCTCGGCACGCGGCTCCCAGCGCACCACCACCTCCACCTCGCCGCGGCGCAGGCAGGTGGTGACCTCGAGGTCGTCGAGGCCCCCGATCCGGTTCTCGGCCTCGCGAAGGGTGAGAGCGATCTCGGACTCGGGGATGCCGAACAGGCGCAGCATCGACTGCTCGTAGTCGTGGACGTCGCCCAGAGCCGCGCGGAATGACTCCGTGGCCGTGGCCTCGCGCCACATCGCGTGCAGCTCGCGCGGCGGTCCCGGCAGCACCACCACGGTGGGGCCGCCGTTGCGCGGCGGCACGACCATGCCGGGCGCGGTGCCCGCGGGCTGGATGACGGTGGCCCCCTCGGGCACCAGCGCCTGCTTTCTGTTGGCCTCGCGCACGGCCTCGTGGTCGAGGTTGGGCCAGCGCTTCATCAACGGCTCGAGGATGACGGCGATACGCCCTTCGAGGGCCGGGTCGAGCGCCAGCTCACGGCCGGCGAAGCCCGCCACCACCTCCAGGGTCAGGTCGTCGGCCGTGGGGCCAAGGCCACCGCTGGTCACGATCAGGTCCACACCCTGCGCCTCCAGGAAGCGCAGCTGGGCCTCCATGTCCTCCGGGCGATCGCCGCAGATCGTGATGTGAGCGAGATCCACCCCCAGTTCCATCAGTCGATCCGACAGCCAGGGACCGTTGCGGTCGGTCACACGACCGGTGAGGACCTCCGTGCCCGTGACCACGATGCCCGCCCGCGCTGCCATCTAGCCAGCACTCCTCACCCGCAAGGGGTGGTGCCCTCGACGATCTCCCGCGCTCCTGTGCGCGTGACGTCGTAGCCGATCGGGTTCGGGCTCTCCGGGATGCGCACACGGCGCCCGTTCGCGCGCATGTCCACCGACCGCTTGCCGAGGTTGATGCGAATCAGGCGCGGGTTGCGGAATGACCGGGCCTCCTCCAGCGTGCCCTCGAACACCACGTCGCTGTCCTGCCCCGTGTCCACGCAGACATAGGTGGCGTCGGTGGGAGTCACGCGCAGCACCACCCCCGCGGGACGCGGCCGCTTCCGGGGCGCGGGGCTCTTCGGGCGCTTGGGCTCGGTGGTGTCGTCGCCGGCCTGCTGCTCGGAAGCGTCCTCGTCCGCGGAGCGCCCCAGTGCCAGCAGCAGCCCCACCACGATCACCGCGACCAGTGCCAGCAGAGCGGCCGGGCCGGGCGGGCCCGGCGCCGTGGGCCGGCGGCGCTGCGGACCGCTGGTGGCGGCGGGAGGCGCGCCCAGCGGCTGGGGGCGGATCTCCTCCTCGGACGGATGGCTGGCGCGGTACTCGTCCACCAGCAGGTGCGGATCGAGGCCCACCACCTCGGCGTAGGTGCGCAGGAAGGTCTTGACGAAAGTGGGTCCGGGAAGCGAGCCCCACTCCTCGTTCTCGAGCGCACGCAGGTACTTCGCACGGATCTTCGTGCGCTCCTCGACATCGGCGATGTCCAGGCCCTGGCGCAGTCGCGCTTCTCGTAGGGTTTCCCCGATAGGTGGCATGCCTCTCGCCATTCTGGCGGAGTTCGAGGTCTAGGGAGCGCTGTCGCCGGCCCCGGCGCCCACGGCGGAGGACATCGGCTCCTCCAGAGCG